>Ga0182021_10002378_pt1 | contig 21895 bp, 12 predicted proteins | sample 612E3MmetaG_FD_120493 | JGI IMG/M metagenome (GOLD analysis project Ga0182021, IMG submission 120493) | Permafrost microbial communities from Stordalen Mire, Sweden - 612E3M metaG (Illumina Assembly) | ecosystem: Environmental > Terrestrial > Soil > Wetlands > Permafrost | place: Sweden... | reverse complement strand
GCCCACGAACACGGAGTCGAAGCCCGCGCCGACCATCGCTGCTATCAGTTCATCCGAGGCGGCCAGGTTGATGCTGGCCTCGGAATAGAACTGGAACGGGAAGTTGTGCTCCTCCATCCACTTTCGCAGGACGGCCATGAGCCGCAGAGTCTCCACCTTGTTGCCCACCAGGTTGTCGTCGGAAAGAAACACGCTCCCGCGAAAGCCGGCGGCCAGCAGGGCGTCGAGCTCCCCGCATAGTTGCGCCGGCGACTTGGTGCGCGGATGGCGGCCGAACACCTCGATGATGTCGCAGAACTCACAGTTGAAGGGACATCCACGACTCCACTGCACCGACAGGGAATGGTACGCCTTCACGTCGAGCAGGTCGTAGCGGGGCGGCGGCAGGGTGTGCAATTCGGGGCGGCGGGGCGCAGCCATGCGCGCGGGCAGGTCGGTGCCCCTGGCCAGCGCTTCGCACAGGGACGCCATCAACTCCTCGGCCTCGCCGGACACGACACAATCCGCATATGGCGTGAGCAGCTCGGGGCTGGTGGTGGCCACCGGTCCCCCGACCACGACCACCTTGCCCGCGGCCCGCGCCTGCGCCGCCAGCTTCAGCAGCGAGTCGCGTTGGACCAGCATGCCGGACAAGAACACGGCGTCGGCCCACTGCAGTTCCTCGGGCGCCAGAGCCTGGACGTTCAGGTCGCAGAGGCGGACCTCCCAGTCTTTGGGCACAAGCGCGGCCACCGTTAGCAGCCCCAGCGGCGGCAGAAGAGACCGCTTGCCCATCAGCCGGAGGGCGTCCTCATGTCCCCAGTAGGTGCGGGGAAAAGCGGGGTACAGGCAGAGGATCTTCATCGCCCTTTATTACTCGCTTCGCCGTCAGGCTGCTGTCACGACACGGTCACATCTTGACGCGATGAAGTCCCGGAGGGCTGGCACTGGGGAGTCCGTTGCTGACACAAATATGACCGAGTCGTTGTTGGTTGGTGACAAGGCCCCGAGGTCTGACAAGATGGGGAACGTGAAGATTCGGTCACCGACCATCATCTTCCTGCAACGCGCCCGCATGGTCTTCATGCTGACCGCCCTGATCCCGACGGTGTTCATGACCGTGATCGGGATCGTGATCTTGGCCACCGGCGGATCGAAGTCGGCGGCCCTGGTGGGCGGAATCTTGGTTCTCGCCTTCTGCGGGACAGCCCTGGCTGGCTACGTCCTTGGGACTATACTGGTCACTCGGGGCGCGAGTCTGGCCGCCGTGCAGAACGAGTTTCTCTCCTCGGTCTCGCATGAGTTGCGCACGCCCTTGACCTCGATTCGTCTCTTCATCGATACCCTGCGCGAGGATCGCGTCCACGATCCGGTCGAGAAACAACGCTGCCTGACCGTGATCCATCAGGAGCTGGCACGCCTAGACGGTCTGGTGGCGAAGCTGCTGACCCTGTCGCGAATCGAATCGCGCCACGCGGCCTTTGACCGCAGACCTGTCGCCGTGGCCGACATCGTGAGCGAGGCCCTGGTCGCATTTGAAGCCATTCGCTTCGGCACCGAGGTCGATCTGAAGGTGAGCCTGGAGCCAGGATTGATGGTGAACGGGGATCAGTCCGCGCTGGCCCAGGCTTTGGCTAACCTGCTGAGCAATGCCTGGAAGTACACGCCACCGCAGGGCAAACGCATTGAGCTGCAGGCCACCGGCGACGCGACCCAGGTGTCTATCGTGGTGGCTGACAACGGTGTGGGCATCCCGGGCTCCGAGCAAAAGGCCATTTTCAGGAAATTCCAGCGGGGGTCAGCCGCGATCAACGGAGGCAGTACGGGCACCGGGCTGGGGCTGGCAGTGGTGCGGGCCATCGTGATGGCCCATTCGGGCAAGATCGATGTTCGCTCGGAGGAGCATTGCGGGGCACGGTTTCGCATCGTGCTGCCACGGCAGCACGCGGAGGCGGCATGAACGGCGCTGGCGACGAATCCTTGGGCCAACTGGTGACAATCGTCGAGGACGACGCGGCCATTGCCGAGGGCCTGGCGTTGAACTTGCGATTGCAGGGCTACCGCACGGAAGCGGTCGGGGACGGCGAGACGGCGCGCACACGCATCGAGCAGGGCCGGCCCGACTTGGTCTTGCTCGACATCTCGCTGCCCAAGCAGAGTGGAATCTGGGTGCTGGAACGACTGCGCGAAGTTGGCAACCACGTGCCCGTGATCGTGCTGTCCGCGCGCCAGGATGAATTCGACAAGGTGGCCGCGCTGCAATTGGGGGCCGACGACTACGTGACCAAGCCCTTTGCTCTTGCTGAACTGCTGGCTCGGGTCGCGGCCTTGCTCCGGCGCGCGCGGTTGCACCTGACCCAGCCCATGGCACCGTCCGAGGCTGCGGTCGGCGAAAGCAAGAAGGCCGAGATTCGCTTTGGCGACGTGGCCATCAACCTCGCAGCGCGCACCGTGATGCGCGCGGGCAGCCCGATCAAGCTCACCCACCGCGAGTTCGAGCTGCTCGTCTTCTTGAGCCGAAGTGGGGGACGGGTTTTTTCGCGCGAGGAGCTGGTGCGCCAGGTGTGGGGGCTGGAGCATCCCGGTCAGGCGCGCACGGTGGACAACTTCATCGCCCAGTTACGTGCCAAGCTGGAACGAGATCCCGAGCAACCGAAACACCTGCTGACCGTTCGGGGAAGCGGATATCGCTTCGTCGCGGAGTGAACAAGCTTGCCGCCTGTCATCCGTGAATATGTTCCCCTGGCGCCGCTGACCACTTTCGAGTTGGGTGGGCCGGCGCGTTTCTTTTGCCAGGCAGCAACAAGCCAGGACGTGGTCTGGGCTTTGCGCTGGGCGAGAGATGAGAACCTGCCCGTGTTCGTGCTGGGAGGCGGATCGAATCTCGTGGTGGGCGATGCGGGCTTTCCAGGCCTGGTCTTGCAATTGATTGCGCGGGGACTGGAATTTCGCAGTCAGGGCGACCACGTCGTGCTGGAAGCGCAGGCCGCTGAGCCATGGGATGACCTGGTTGCCGCCGCGGTGGCGCGCGATCTCGCGGGCATCGAATGTCTGTCGGGAATTCCAGGCACTGCGGGCGCGACGCCGATTCAGAATGTCGGTGCGTATGGCCAGGAAGTTGCGGATACGCTGCACGCGCTGCGCGTGCTCGACCGGCGCAGCCTGGAGGTGCGCGCGTTGCCGACCGCCGAGTGCGGGTTTTCGTATCGCAACAGCGTCTTCAAACGAGAACCGGGGCAGGCCATCGTGCTGTCGGTCTGCTTCGCGCTGCGGCCTGGCGCACAGCCTGTGCTGGCCTATCGGGAACTGGCGAACGCGCTGGCGGGCCATGCGCGGCCTTCGCTGTCCGAGGTGCGCGAAACCGTGTTGGATTTGCGACGCAAGAAGTCCCTGGTGTATGACGCACGCGATCCCAATCGGCGTAGTGCCGGATCGTTTTTCACCAATCCCATCGTCAGCGCGGATCAGGCAGCGGCAGTATCGGCCCAGGCCGTGGACGAAAAACTGGTGCAGGCACCGGAAGAAGTGCCGCAGTATCCGCTGCCCGACGGGCGCGTGAAGCTGGCCGCGGGCTGGCTGGTGGAACGGGCGGGCGTGAAGCGCGGCTTGCGCATGGGCCCGGTGGGTGTGTCCGGCGCGCACGCCCTGGCCCTGGTCCATCACGGCGGCGGTTCCACCGCCGATCTCATCCGCCTGGCGGTTCATGTGCGCGACACCGTGGCAGCTCGCTTTGGCATCACCCTCCAGCCCGAGCCCGTGTTCCTGGGCGTGACCTGGCCGCCGCGCATCTTCTCTGCTCAAGGCAGCTGGGTAGAGTCAATCTCGAGGTAGGTCAGAGTGGGGACTGCATCGCCGCTGAGGTACGCTGCCAGGACTAGTGTGTCGCCGCGAGCCACCATGGCGACGTCGTTGGTCAGATACCTGACCGCGCCGCCCATGACAAAACGGAAGTGAGTGAGCGTGGGTTCCGGCTCGGTGAGGCGGGCCACCACGAGATCTGCCGTCCCTGTGCCGCTCGTCTCAGTCCAACTGCAGTACCACTGAGGCATCTCGCCGCCATCGGCGGCCTCCTTGAGCGCATAGGTACCCTGGGACGAGTACGTGACCCACGCAACGAACGCCACACCCGACTGCGTGCGAGCCAGACCGAACCCAGAGCCTACTCCGCTGAACTGCTCGGTACAAATGGTCATACCGGCGCAGTGATTGCCATAGTCATACGAGGGTTGCACTGATGGACAGTCACCAGCACTCGCGACGGCGGTAGCCGACTCAGGGAGCACGAGCGATTGCCAACCGGAGTCGGTCGAGTTGGACAGCACCCGTATGCCATCACTGAATTTCGCTGCAACCGCGGGAACCGCCGCCGTAGCGTCAAGACCACCGGGGAGGAGCCGAAGAGGCGCACCGGGCGCATCAGCCGTGAGATTAGCGAGCAGGTTCTGCGTGTCCCCGCTGGGGCTGCGGAGATAGAGCGACTCAACACGAGAAGGGTATTCCGTGGAGATCCATGCTACCCAGGGCCGCTTTTCTGCATCGGTGTCGACGACTATTGCCTCTACATATGGCTCTCCGAGGAGCTGATCCGTCCAGCACGAACCGTCCCAGGTGACCAAATGCGGCTCCGAGTATCCCCGCATGTTGTACGTGAGATAGCCCAGCCCGTCGTCGACCATTCTGACATCGGTCAGGATCGGTCCATCTCCCGAGGGGGAATTGGGCAGAGGCACGACCGTCGCCCTCGTCCACCCAGCATCGGTCCCGCGAACCGCGGTGATTCCAGGCGTTTCCCCAGAGAACAGCCATTTCGCTTCGCTCGGGGTGGTGGGAAAGGCGCTGCGCAGAATCGAGTAGGCGGGCAATGCTGCCAGCGAACCGGCCAAAGCCGGCACGTCCTCCACCCGAGTATCGGCCGCCTCGACCGTCATGAGTCGAGCCAGAGCGTCGCCAGCTGTGTTGATGTCACTGTAGCTGGTCCTGACCAGCACCACGGCGCCGTCGGCGGTGGCAGAAATCCATGGAGCGGCGGATGGGGCCGTACAGGTGAGATCAAGAGCTCTGGTGATGGCGCAATCCGTACTTCCACAGGTAGAAGCCGGATCGATAGACCGAACCGCGATTTGGCAGTCCGTAGAAAGGGTTGGGGCTCCGACTTTTTGCCCGACCGGACATACTGCAGAGGTTCCCGCGGTTCCTGCGCCGCCCGCACCTGCCGCGCCGCCAGCGCCCGACAGAACCTGGCCGCCCGCGCCGCCCGGAGGCGCCATCGAGCCCCCGGCGCTTCCTGCAGTTGAGCTCTGTCGATGAGGGGATGCTCGCCCGCAGCAGGCAAACAGACTGAACAGACTCAAGAAAAGTGGAGGAAAAGCAAGTCGAGCTGTTCTCATCGCACCACCGTCCCGACACCACTGTGGCACAGGGGCGGTATGCGGAACAAGCCTCGATATTTTTCGTAAGGGGCGCCTTTGTCCCCGTCCCCGTGCTCCGAAGCCCAGACTTCGCCGACGGAATCATCAAACCGTGCGCGGCGTTCTCGGACGGTGATAGGATTTGCCGCCATGACGATCACACGCACCTTGATTCTTGGTTCGGCCGCGGCGCTTGCGGTCTTGGTTCTGGCAATTCCGTCGCGGCCCGAGGCGGCCCCCAACGCACCGGCGGCCACGCCAGCGCCGGCACCCGCGGGCAATTGCAAGGCGTACGGCGGCGGCAAGTGCTGCAGCCCGGACGTCACGCTTCACCTGAGCAAGGACGCCGTGTACGCGGCCTGCGAAAAAACGGACGCCACCTACCTGGGTGAAGTCGGCTCGAAGGACACGTGCAAGTACGTGTTCAAGGTCGCGGGTGAAAACGAAGACAGCACCTACGTGCAGGTCTATTCTCCCATCGCCAAGGAAGTGCTAGAAAAGCCCACGGATCCCTTCATGAGCTTCAAGAAGGTGGGCAAAGTGTGGGTCACTGACAAGGCGAAGTCGCCCAAGGCCCAGGCGCAGGTTGCCGGCAGCACGGGCCTGTACATGGCGGGCCGCGGATACTTCGTCAGTATCGCGGCTTCCACCAAGGTCTGCAGCAAGGCTCAGGCCCTCCAGCTGTCCAAGGCTATCAAGTAGGTTCTCAGAAAATCGTAGTCGTGGACGTGGTCGTCGTGGTCGATGGTGATCAGTCCGGCCACGACCCTAGTTGGCGATCGCGGGACCGGGGCTAACCCATTCATGGCGTTGCTGGGGCTCGCTCTTTTTGTCGCCGGGCTCTGCCTCGTCCCGCTGCAGGAGACGGATATATTTTTCCGCCTGGCCAATGGCCAGGAGATCCTGCGCACGGGCCGTGTGCCCGGCCGCAATCTGTTTTCGTTCACCTTTCCCGACCAGTCCTATCTGGATAGCGCTTGGCTGTTCGACGTGGCGACGGCCGGGCTCTATCGTTTGGGCGGGTTTCCGGCCGTGGTCGCGGGCAAGACGGTTGTCGTCGTGGCGACTTTCGTCGCGGCTTATCTCTTGCTGCGCCGGCGCGGTTCCGGCCGGGTGCTTGCGGTGCTGGTGTTGGCGGCAGCCGCTTTCTGCATGCGCGAACGCCTGGTGGAGAGGCCGCACGTGGTGTCCCTGCTGGGCGAGGTCGTCGTTTTGGCCTTGTTGCCCGCCCTGCAAGACAGGCGTCGCAGGGCCTGGCTGCTCGTGCCGGTGGTTGCCCTGTGGGCCAATCTGCACGCGGGCGCCTTTATCGGCCCCTTGCTGATCGCTCTGGCGGGATTGGGTCTGCTGCTTGAAGGAATCATCACTCGGTCGCCTGTCCCGCGACGGGCGGTTTTCAATCACGCCCTGGCCGCCGCGCTCTGCACGCTCGCCCTCATGGCCACACCGGCGGGTTCAGGGATCTTCCGCTACCTCGCCTTCCACGCCGACATCTTCGCCATTCATCCCGTCGACGAATTCCGTTCCCCGGCCTGGCAATCGGACGCGCCCCTGATGATCTACGCCGCTGTGTTGGCGCTCAGCCTCGGCCTGTGCGCGGCTTTGCGGGTGCGTCCGCGAGCGCGCGATCTTCTGCCTGTGCTGGGCATGGCGCTCATGGCCGGCCGCCATGTTCGCTTCGGGGCCGACTTCGCATTGCTGGCCGCAATAATGGCCGCGCCTCTCATCTCGGCCGTGGGCGCGCGCTGGCGGCTCGGCCCGCCGTACCTCGCCCATTTCGAGCGGGCCGCAGGCGCCCTGCTCGCGCTCCTGGCACTCGGGCCTCGGATGGCAGACGTCGAGCGGCACGGCAGCTTCTTGGACATCGATCTCGATCGCACGAATCTACCGTTGGCGGCGCTGGGTTTCGTCGACCAGCACGGCCTGCGCGAGCGGATGTACAACGATTTCGAAACCGGCGCCTTTCTCATCTGGGAGGGTTACCCGCGCCATCGCGTGTTCGTTGATCCGCGCCTGCCCGCCTACCCTCGCACGTTTCACCAACTCCTCGGCCGCAGCGACATAGCCCGCGACGAATGGACGCGTGCCATGGACCGCTTCGGGGTCACCTCTGCCCTGCTCGACTATGCCGGCGTCAACCGACGCGTGGCCTGGTGGGATCCCGCAGATTGGGCCTTGGTTTTTCGCGCGCAAGACACACGCGTGTTCGTGCGCCGGTTGCCGGCTGTGCGCGATCTCATTGCTCGCTACGAAATTCCCGCCAGCTTCAGCTTCACAGGTGAGGAAGGCAGCGCGATCACGCCGCTGGCCACGCCTCCGGCCAGCTCGCCGGTGCCGCCTTGCGAATGGCAGCTCCGCCTCGGCGATCTCTTCTTCGACCTGGATCGCGGTCCCGACCAGCGCGCGCTCGATGCCTACCGACATGCGCTGGCCGCGCCGGCGGGTTGTCTGGCACCCGAACGAGAAGCAACCGCGTGTGCCTGGATCGGGGCCATCGATCGGGCCGCTGGCCGAACCGAGCAGGCGCTGGCGCTCTTTGATCGCAGTTTGGCCATCGCCCCTGACGACACCGCGGTGCTGAGCAACCGCGCTCTCGCGCTGGAATCATTGGCACGTCCCCGCGAAGCCGCGCAGGCCTGGTCGCGCATCGCCACGCTCGCCGCTGGCACACCTCTCGGTGATCGCGCCCGCGACCGCGCGCGATCACTCACCCGCGACTGACCCCCCGAACGGATGCCCACGCCGTCGCTGGTACGCCTCAAGATACAGCCGCTCATAAGCCTCGGCCGCCCGGTCCCAGGAGAAATCCTGCTGCATGGCCTGTCGGCGCATGGCTGTGATATGGGCCGGTCGATCGAAGTAGGTCGAAAGCGCCCAGCCCATGGTGTTGGCGATGGCGGAGGGGTAGAGATCGTGGAATGTGAAACCAGTACCCATGCCAGTGCGTTCGTCGTAGTTTTGCACGGTGTCCACCAGACCGCCGGTGGCGCGCACAATGGGTAGGGTGCCGTAGCGCTGGGCGTACATCTGGATCAGTCCGCACGGCTCGTAGCGCGAGGGCATGAGCAGAAAATCGCTCCCCGCCTCGATCCGGTGGGAGAGGCCTTCCTCAAAACCAATGTGCGCACGGAATTTGTCGCCCCGGCGTGCGCTGATCGACGCAAAGAAGCCTTCCGCTTCCGCATCGCCGGAGCCCAAGAAGGCCATCTGCAGATTCCAGCCCAAAATGTGGTCGAGCGTGTGTGCCAGCACATCGAAGCCCTTTTGCGCTGTGAGACGCCCAAAAACGCCGAAAAGAGGCACATCTGGCCGCTCGGGCAATCCCATCGCCCTTTGCAGGGCCGCCTTGCACACCGCCTTGCCGGCCAGATTGTCCCGGTCGAAGTGCGCCGCCAAGTGGGGATCCCTGGCGGAGTTCCACACCTCCATGTCGATACCGTTGAGCACCCCGCGCAGATCGCGCCCGCGCGCAGCCAGCTCGCCGTCCAAGCCGAACCCGTATTCCGGGGTCTGAATCTCTCGTGCGTAGGTGGGGCTCACCGTGGACAGGAGGGTGGAATGGCGGATGGCAGCCTTCATCAAGTTCATGTCGCCGAAGTGCTCGAACTCGTTCGAGTTGAAATGATTCCAACCCAAACCTGTAATGAACATCGCGCCGCTTTCCCAGTTCCCCTGATAGGCAAGATTGTGAATGGTGAAAACCGTCGCACAACCGTGCAGCGGCTTGGCCCACTCCACTGTGTTCACGTAGACCGGCACCAGGGCGGTCTGCCAATCGTTGGCGTGAACGACGTCAGGAATCCAACCCAGCACCTTGCACAGTTCGAGCGCTCCGCGCGAAAACAGAGTGAAGCGTTCTAGATTGTCCTGGTACGACTGGCCGGGCAGTCCGTAGAGATCGGGCCGATCGAAAAAGCGGTTGTACTCAAGAAAGTAAATCGGCACATCGCTGCCCGGGAGCCGACCCATGCGTACGCCTGCCCAGGTCGTGCCGTAGTACATGGGAATGGGTACCAGTCCTTCCAGGCGTTCCAGTTCGTTCCACCGGATGCCCTGGTAGAGCGGCATCACCACGCGCACATCGATGCCCCGGCGGGCCAGCGCTCGTGGCAGGGCGCCTGCCACATCGGCCAGACCCCCGGTCTTGCGGAACGGGGCGACCTCCGAGGCCACGAACAGGACCTTGAGCGGGGCTTTGGCGCCCGGCGGGGGCACAATCGAAAACTCGCCCGGCAAGCGCCGACTGTCGACGGCGCGCTTGTCCGCGGCGCCAGGCGTCGGTTTAGCGACGGCGTGGCGCGGACGCCCAGCCTGACCAGGCTGCTTGGCAGACGAGGCCGGCGCTTTGCTGGCCCCAGGTCGATCGACAGACTGCGCCCCAGCGGGCCGGGGGCTGCTGGCGACTCCGGGCTGCGAACGGTGGACTGTCGACGGTCGGCTTCCGCCGCGCCTACGTGGCGTAGATGCGGTAGTCGATGTCCGGGAAGATGTTGTCTTGTGCTTCAATGCTGGCCAGGTAGGGCTCGTCCACCGCGCCCTTAGTCAAGTCTTCGTAAAGCCGGGTGAACCGGACGATGTGCTCGTTGAATCTGCGCGTGGCATACGGCACCGTGGTGCCGGTGGCCATGATAAACGTCCAGTCGCTAGCCTGCGCCAGCATCAACTCGCGGGCGGCCTGCTTGAGCGCCCGCACAGTGAGCGGGTTGGTCGCGCCCCAATGTCGGCGCGCCAGTTCCACCATGCGTTCGCCGGCGGCGTGGACGTGGCGCCAGGTCCACGCGTTGCTTTCGTTCACCCACTGCTCGCCGTAGCCCTTGAGTCCCCACGACGACGCGCCCGGGGTGGCCAGCTGGTTGGTGGGATGCCGGTCCAGGTACTCGCTGGGTGTGATGGGCTGGATGATGCTTTGGTCAAAGTGAAGCTGGCGATACACATCGGACAAGAAGATGGGACCCTCGTACCACCAATGCCCGTACAACTCTGCGTCGTAGGGGCTGACGATGATGGGCGGCCGGTCCATGCCCGCGGCCAGACGCTGCGCCTGCTTCTCCATGTTGCCGCGGAAATGGGAGGCGTGCAGTCCCGCCTTGCCGCGGGCGGCGTCCGGGTCGTAGACCCACTTGTCGTGCAGCTTGTCGTGGGTGATGGCGTGGTACTTGAAGCCGGTGTACATCCGGTGCCCTTCCGGGTGGATGTGCGGGCCGATGTAGTCGAGCGGCAGGTCGAAGCCGATGTCGCGGTAGAAATCGCGGTAGTGCGGGTCGCCGGGATAGCCGTGCTTGGCGCTCCACACCTGTTCGGATGATTCGGTGTCGCGGCCGAAGGCGGCCACGCCGGTGGCGCAGTAGATGGGTGCGTACACGCCATAGACCGGCCGGCGGTCCGCGTACAAGATGGCGTGGCTGTCCACGAAGAAGTAGCGAATGGCCACCTCGCGCAGCAGCTCGTCGACCCCCGGCACGTATCCGCACTCGCCCAGCCACATGCCGGCACTGCGACGGCCGAAGTGCTTTTCGTAAAGCTCCGCCGCCGTGTGGACCTGGGCGCGCAGCGCGGCCCAGTTGCGGTCCATGAGCGGGAAGAAAGCGTGCGTGGCGGTAGACGTGATCACCTCGAGCCCGCCCTGATCCTGCAGGCGACGGAAGGCGCTCACCAGGTTGCCCTCGTGGCAGCGCCAGGTGTGGCGCAGGCTGAGGAAGCGATTGTGGTACATCTCGGCCAGACGGTGGTACTGCGGTTCCGACTTGGTCCGCTCCAGCTCCTTCTCGGCCAGCAGAATCAGATCATCCAGGTGGTCGGCGTACCTGGTCTTGAGCAGGTCGTCGGTCAACATGCTGATGAGCGGCGCGGACAGGGAAACCGTGCAACGGTAGGGCACGCCGTCTGCTTGTAGACCCTCGAAGATCTGGATGAGAGGAAGGTAGGTTCCACTGATGGCTTCGTACAGCCACTGTTCTTCCATCACCGTCGGGTCTTCGGGGTGACGGACGAAGGGCAGATGGGCGTGTAGAACCAGCGCGAAGTATCCGGTTGGCATCAGGCTTACTCCTTGACCGGGGGCGTGGAACCCATCGAGTCGGGCGACGGATAGGATCCGTCGCCCTTGACCTTGGCGTCCGCCATCCGCGCTTCGCTGGCCCCCAAGAAATGGCCTTCGCTGGCCCCGCCCAGGCGCGTATCGCTCGCCCCACCCAGACGCCGTTCGCTGGCTCCGCCGAGGCGGCTTTCGCTGGTTCCAGCCAACAGGCGCTCGCTGGCCCCGGCCAGTCGCACCTCACTGGCGCCGCCCAGGCGGCGCTCGCTCGCCCCGCGCATCAGGTATTGACTGGCGCCTATGTACATGCGCTCGCTGGCCCCGCGCGCTTTCACCTCGCTGGCACCGAGGTAGAACATCTCCGATGCGCCGCCCAGGCGGGCTTCGCTGCCGTAGCGCCAGCGCCGCTCGCTGGCACCGGGCGTGAGCTGTTCCGAAGCACCGGGCGGCAGCACGGGATGGATGTCGCGCACTTGTACTTCTTTCACTTCATCGGCGATCCACGACTTGAAGATCTCCCAGCGGGCCACCACCCCATGGCCAAAGTGCGCGCCCAGCCCACGGATGACCACCTGCCACGGGCCATGCACGACATGGGTGCGGCCCCCCACGCGATACACCCGCGTCGGGCCCACAAAGGCCTGGCGGATCGCCTCGGGTGCCTCCACCGGATGGGTAAACGGTCCCGCTTCCCACGACGAGATGGTCACCGGGCTTTCCCAGGACATCTGGCGATGGAATTCGGAGCTACCGTCGCCGAAGTGCTCCTCCCATTCGACCATTTCGGCGCGGCCTCCCTCGCCGAGCACCACGGACTCTTCCCAAGGCAGAAGTGCCACGTGGCGGGGTGGCGCGGGCGGCGGGCCCCCCTCGGCCTTGCCCGGGGCGGGTGCTGGCGCACCACGACCGTGAAGCCCGCGGCCTGCATGTTCCACCGGACCCCAAGTCGAGCGCACGCTGAGCCACTCGGGCTCGGAGAAAGGCGCAGTCTCGCGCCGGGGAAAATCGATGCGGCCGGAACGCGCAATCTTGATGAAGTAGCCTTCGCGCGATTTGAGACCCACGTCGACGAACGCCGACGAGCTGGGTTTGCCCACGTGGAAGAACCACTGGCGGTCGGCGCGATCGAGCCCATGGTCGAAATACGAGTGGGCATTGGTTCCGTCGAAGATGCGTCCCGTGCTGTCGTAAACGCGCAGGTTCAGCCAGGCATCCTTCCCGCTTGCGCCCAGGCCGGCTCGCGCCCGTTCCAAGGACTGGTCGGTGACCTCCCAGTACACAAAGAGGTGGTCCGGGTCCACCGCCATGCCGGTCACTCGGTCGTAGTCGTAGGCCCACGGGATGTCGCGTGGTTCTTCGGCCTTGCCATGTGACCCCAGCTCGAACTTGTGTGAAATGGGGGGCGGTTCGGGTATCTCGATCGAAGGACTGGCGATCTTGCCAACAGTCTTGGCGCTGGGGCCGCTGGCCCTATCCGCGGCTTTCTCGGCCGGGTTGCTGGCGCCTTTTTCGGGCCGGGCGGGCTCAAGTAGGCTGGTCAGCTCCTCCCAGATGCGTTCCGCCAACGCGCTCTTGCTGAGCTTTGATGTCCCCTTCTGTCCCAGCCGCTTGCTGCATTCGAAGAGCTGGTGATGGGTGAACTTGGCCAGCCCATCGCGACCAATCTCGAGGAATGCCGCGGGTTCAGAGAGCCCCAAGGCCCCTAGTGCACGCGTTGCCACTTTTTCTTGTGATGACTGACCTAGCCCCATGACGCCCCACGTCTATTGGTTTTCAAGAACTGAGCGCTTGCCCCGAGGGGTAACGCCGCGCGGGCCAGAGCGTAAAGCCGAAATTGGGAGAATTCCAGATAAAGATGAGAGGCCCAGCATCACGTATGATGCGGGAGAAACGCAAATCCTGTCGCGGCCAAGATAACTCTGCCACGGGAGGGCCGGCGTCGCGCCTGGGAGCCGTGCTATGGTCTGGCCCTTTCAATGCGTGTCGGCCCCATCGAAATTGGCCCGGGTGCCTTGCTCGCACCCATGGAGGCGGTGACAGACCTGCCTTTCCGCACCATCTGCGAGGAGCACGGTGCGGCTTTGACTTTCACCGAATTCTTGTCGGCCGAAGCCCTCACCCGCGGTGCGGAGCGGGTTGTGCGGCGCATGTGGCCCAGCTTGGGTGGGCGGCGCTTCGTCGTGCAGGTTGTCGGTCGCCAGCCCGAGCTGCTGGCGCGCGCGGCCGCGATGGCGGCTGAGGCTGGCGCCACGGTGGTGGACATCAACATGGGCTGTCCAGCGCGCAAGGTCACTGCCGGTACCTGTGGGGCGGCTCTCATGCGCGAGCCAGCGCTGGCCGCCGCGATCGTCGGCGCCGTGCGCGCGGCCTTGCCCTCGTCTATACCGGTGACGATCAAGCAGCGGGTCGGCTGGTCGGATTCCTCGATCAACGCGTCCGAATTCGCCTTGCGTATGGTCGAGTCCGGAGCGGCCATGGTGACGGTGCACGGACGCACGCGCGAGCAGGGCTTCTCCGGTCAGGTGCGCCTGGGGCCGATCGCGGCGGTGCGCGCGGCGTTGCCTTCGTCTATCCCGGTGGTGGGCAATGGCGACGTGAAGACAGTCGACGACTACCGCCGCATGAAGAACGAAACCGGCTGCGACGCTGTGATGGTCGGTCGCGCCGCGCGGGGCAATCCTTGGCTGTTCCGGGCCATCCACGCCATCGAGACCGCCGCGGCGCTGCCGGCTTCGCCCACGATTGCCGAGCAGCGGGCAGTGTGGCGGCGCCATGCCGATCTGGTGGCGGAATACGCCAGCGCCGAGATGCGTCTGCACGAGTTGCGCAAGACCTTGGCCTGGTATTCGCGCGGCTTGTACGGCGGGGCCGACCTGCGCCGTCGGGCCTTTCGCGAGCCCCAGCCTCAGTCCGTCATCGAACTGGGCGAGGGCTTCTTTGACGCCGTGGAGGCGCGCGAGCGAGCCCGCGCCGACATCGGCGAGGTGTTGTTCCCCGACGGCATCGCGGCTCGTTGTCTGGCCCGCCATCGGCGGCGCCAGGGCGAGGCAGGAGAGAAGACTTGCGCAGGCTAGGTCTCTGGCTCATCGGCTCGCTGATGTTCTGGTCAGCGACGGGCTGCGAAGATCGCTCATATCGCGAGATCGGCGCCCAGATCAACGCCCTCACCAAACCTGGTGGGGGTTCTGTGGACGATGCCATTTCACAGTTGGCCCGGATGGGCCGCCGCACTCTTCCCCAGATCGAGACCGCCCTGCACACGGCCTCGCCGCGCGGCAAGAGCAACCTCATCAGGGCGCTGGATGCCATCGGCGATCCCGAAGCCGCGGCCATCGTGCAACACTTCGCGGTCTACGACGCCAGCGCCGAGGTGCGCGCCGCCTGCGAAGAGTTGCTGCAGCGTTGGGCTGCGGCCAGCGATCGCCGCGCCGGCCCTGCGCGCCAGGCCCTCGCGCGCGTGGGCGAGAAGCGGGCCAAGGGCGAAGGGCCAGAGTAGCGCGACTTCTTCGGGTTTACGATTAACCTATCGGACGCTGCCGATCACGTACCCTGACCGTCGATGACGACGGCCAGGCGCGCGCCCACGCTGGTCGGGCTATCGACTCTGTATTGCCGGCGGCGGCGGCGGCGGCGGCGGCGGCGGTGGCGGTGGCGGCGACGCGGCCGGGGGCACTGATGGCGGTGCCGATACCGGGGGTGGCGGCGGAGCAGCCGGGGCCGGAAGGGCAGTTGCTGGTGGCGGCGCTCCTGGCGGGGGCGGAGCCGGAGCAGCCGGCGCCACAGACGGCGGCGGCGGAGCTGGTGGCGGTGGGGGCGGCGGTGGCGGCGGCGGGGAAGTCGCTGTGGCACCATTCGGGGGCGGGGTGGTGATAACGATCGGAGTTATGCAGCTTGAGAGGTCGAAGAACATGAACTCCAGCGCCTTCTCCTGGCCGTTGAGCGCGCGGACTTTGCATTCCGTGGGGAATATCGGCGTAGCACCCGTCTTGCGGACCGTGTCCTGGTCGGCCGTTGTGGCCGCAGAAGACACATGAACGCCGGTGTAGACCACGCGGCCGCACTTGTTGGTCTGCTCGACCGGCGTGAGGAAGTCGAAGTAGTGGACGTGCTTTGACGAACTGTCGGTGGTTGAAGTTGGATTGTAAATCCAGCGCTCCGCGGGGCCTCTCACCGTGGATGACGTGTACTTCGATTTGGGTATTGAGGCTACTGCCGAATTGGTGAGTTGCAGGGTGCCAAGCGTTGTCGACGCTTTGGCATTTTGCAACCACTGGGCGAACGCTATACCTTTGTCAAACGATTGGTCGATGCGCGTTGTCAGGTCGGCAGCCGAAATCTCAGCGCCTGAAGGATAGGTGGAAGCAGTCGGGAGAGGAGGAGACTCCCATGTCGCTATGTCGCCGTACGGCCCGGGTTGCTCGACGCCGCCGGGCACGAATGTAGACCTGAGCCACATCGAAAAGTAGTGTTCCAGGAAGACCTTGCCTCCACCGTCGAGGTAGGTCTTCATTTTCTGTTGCCTGGCCGCGGTCACGTAGTCGGCGCCTGCGGCGAAGTAGAGGGGGGCGGCCGCGCAATTCATGAGTACCATGTCGTAGCCCTGCAGCGCCGTGACCGAGTCCAGCACTGTGGACGCTAGAGGGAAGGCTGTGCCATCCACGTAGCTGGTTGCGCCGTTGACATCTCGGGAGTTGTCAGTTCCCGTCTTAGCGTCTTGCAAACGGTTGGCGTCGGTGGCCAAGAAGTGGCTGAAGAGATTGATGTGCCCGGTTCCCGTGGGATTGGTGAATTCTGCCGTGTCGATGCCGATTCTGGTCAGCAGACACTCGAGAGCGTCGAGGGTGCCGGTGGTGATCGCGATCTTGGGCATGCTGGTGTATTGGCCATTGTTGTCGCCGTCGGTGATGCTCTTCGGCAGACGCAATAGGGTTGCCGGCGCGGTGTCTGCAATCACATTGTTTGCGCACTGATGGGTAACCATCGTGGCTGGTATGGTCACCTGGCGCCGCCACTTTCCAAGCTGCATGACCAGTGGGAAATCGACCCCCCAGGGCACGTTGCTGAGTGTGAAACTCCCATCGGGAGCAGTGAGCGCGGTCGCAATGGGCTGCCCCGACACTTGGGCGTCGCAAACGGGGCAGCTTGTTCCCGCACCGGGCGTGATTGGGTCCAGCGCCGCGTTCGGTATAGACACAATCACATTGTAGAGCGGGTTCAGTCCCGCCGGGTCGTACACCGTACCGCTGATGCTGGTCGTGGCTGTACCGGTGCAGGCGACCTGCTTCAGACACAGGTTGCCACAGCCGCAGATATGGGCTGAGGGCAGGCCACAGGTGGTTCCGCTTGGACACGTCGTGGGGCAGCTCAACGTCCCGCCACAATTGTCACCAATACTGCCGCAGTACTGCTGGACCCCAGCTGAGTTGTTGCACGCGACCTTCACGCAGTCAGGCCCGCCCACGCACACATTGTTGCTGCCGCAAGTCCAGTTGGCGCCAGAGGCGGTGCAATCCGTGCCGCAGGGAAGCGCGTTACCGCAGCCGTCGCCGACCGTCCCGCAATACTGGCCGCCCGCGGCCGGCTTGCAGGTCAGGGCGGGGCACACCCCTGCCACTCCCTTGCACAAGCCGCCCTGGCAGGTCCATCCGGCCTTCGTGCACGCGGTCCCGCAATCTACCGATGATCCGCACCCGTTCCCGACCACGCCACAATACTGGTCGCCGTTAACAGTTGTGCAGGCCAGCGGCAGACACCCCGAGCCCCCTTTGCACAAACCGCTCTGGCAGGTCCATCCGGCCTTTGTGCACGTGTCCCCGCACGTTACCGAGTGGCCGCACCCGTCGCCAATGGTTCCGCAGTATTGGTCTCCTGAAGCCGTCGTGCAGCCAACTGGCGTGCAGATGCCGATCAGTCCCTCGCACAGACCATTGTCACATACCCATCCCGCCTTGGGGCAGGTCGTGCCACAGTCGAGCGTCCCACCACATCCATCGCCGATTGCCCCGCAGTAGTTGTCCCCGCTCGCCGCCACGGCGCAGGTCGTGAGCGCTGGGCAATTGGGGTCACCCTTGCAGACGTTGTGGTCGCACACCCATCCCGCCTTGGGACAGCTGGTTCCGCAATCGAGCGTGCCACCACACTTGTCCCCGATGGTCCCGCAGTAGTGATCACCGCTCGATGCATCGCATGTCGTCTGCGTGCACACCCCTGGGCCGCCCTTGCAGATGTGGTCGGTTCCACAGGTCCATCCCGTGAAGCAGTCGTCCCCACATTCCAGTGTCCCGCCACAGCCATTGCCCACGGTGCCACAGTAGCGATCCCCGCTCGAAGCAGTGCAAGTCAGAAGGCTGCAGTAAGGCGGCACTCCCTTGCAAATGTGGTCATCTCCACAGGTCCAGCCGGCCGGGCAATCATCCCCACACTTCAATGACCCGCCGCAATTGTCGCCCACTGTCCCGCAGTAGTGATCTCCGCTATCGGTCGCGCAACTGATCTTGGTGCACACTATAGGCGGTCCGATACACAGGTTGTCCTTACACTCCCATCCAGTCTTCGGGCAATCCGTCGGACAGTCCAACGTGCCACCGCATCCGTTGCCGACCGTGCCACAGTACCGTCCGCCACCCGCGGTGTCGCATGTGGCCGGTATGCATACCGGGGGCACACCGACGCAGACGTTGTTTTCGCAGGTCCAGCCTGTGGGGCAGTCATTGCCGCATTCGAGGGTACCGCCACAGCTATTGCCAATGGTACCGCAATAGTGATCGCCGCTCGATGTCTCGCAGGTCAGCGCCTTGCACACGAGGGGCGAGCCCACACAGAGGTGGTCGACGCAATCCCATCCAGCGGGACAGTCATTGCCACATTCCAAGGTATCGCCGCAGCCATTCCCGACCGTCCCGCAATAGTGGTCTTCTGCTGTCGGCTGGCAAGTTACCAGCGTACAGAAGGGAGGCTCTGCCTTGCAGACATTGTCCGTCCCACATTTCCAGCCGGGCTTCGGGCACGTGTCCGGACAGTTGAGTTGCCCGCCACAGCCGTCGCCAATCGCTCCACAATAGTCCCCGCCTGGCGCACTACACGAAGTGAGGCAAGCGGCCCCTCCGTCGGGACAAGGCCCGCAGGAAGCCGTCTGCCCGCAACTGTCGGTGATGTCTCCGCAGGCTCCTGCCCGGCACGTGAGGACCGGACAGACGCCACCGTCCGCGGTGCGCGGCTCAACTAGCGTCACAAACGGTACCTCGGGAAGCAACTGCCCCGCCTCGTTCATCCAAATTCCCGCTGGGCCGTCAGTTGAGGCGCTCACCGTATTGTCGCTGCTACAGGCGGCGGTCCACGCCAGAAAACAAACGGCCAGTCCTTGAAGAGAAAAGACTGCTTGACGGCCAATTCGCGCCCTCAGGCGGCTGACCGAAATATCGCGCCTCATTCGTGTGTCCCCTCGTGACAAGTTTCTTCCTCAAGCGTACTCGTCGTCGCCGCGATCATGCAAGGATGAACGCGTGGCTGCGCCTATCTGACGCACGCGCCAATATGCTGCACGCCAACGGTCGCGCCACAGAGCGGGCTATTGGTTGTACGGGTCGCTGGGCGGCGGCAGCGCTGGCGGTGGCGCCGCCGGCGGCGGTGGCGGAGGTGGCGCGGCCGCAGGTGGCGGCGCAGCCGCAGGTGGCACCGAGGGCGGCGGAGACGCAGGGGGAGGAGGTGGTGGGGGTGGAGCGGGCAGGGCAGCCGGCGGCGGCGGTGCTCCTGGCGGGGGCGGCGCTGAAGCCGCCGGTGGTGCGGCAGATGGTGGCGGCGCCGCGGGCGGTGGTGGTGGTGGCGGCGGTGGAGGAGCGCTAGGGGGTGGCGGTGCCGCCGGGGCCGTCGCTCCAACTGTGGGCGGCGGCGTTGGCGGCAGCTCAGGGGGATTCACGCACCCGGAGAGGTCGAAGAACATGAACTCCATCGCCTTCTCCTGGCCGTTGAGCGGCCGAATCTTGCATTCAGTGGGGAACACAGGCGTGCCGCCCAGCACACGCACCGCATCCTGATCTGTGCCAGAGCTCGACGAGGAAACGTGTATTCCTGTGTAGACAACGCGGCCACACTTCGCCGTTTGGTCAGTTGGGGTGAGCAAGTCGAAGTAGTGCACGTGGTTTGACGTGCTGTTCGTGCCGGAGACCGGGTTGAATATCCAGCGCGTGGCCGGCGCCTTGGTGATCTTGGCCGTGTACTTTGACTTCAGTGAGCCATTGCTGGAGTCGCTCAGTTGCAGGCTGCCCAGAGTCGCCGAGGCTGAAACGGTTTTCAACCATTGCGCAAATGCCTGCCCTTTGGCAAACGACTGATCGATGTTGGTCATCAGGTCAGCACTCGCGATGGCTGTCCCCATGGTCGCATCCCACGTCGCCACATCGCCATAGGGTGCGGCCAGTGAACTGGTGGACGTCAGGAAGCTGGCAAAGTAGTGTTCGAGGAAGACCTTGCCGCCGCCGTTGACATAGGTCTTCAGATTCTGGCGGCGGGCCTCGGTCACGTATTGTCCACTTCCCGGGGTAAGATAGTTGGAACCGGCACAGTTGACTATGATGATATCGTAACTCTGTTCAGTCGTCGCCGAGTCGAATAGCGTTGTCGCGACCGGAAAGGTGTCACCGCTAGTGCCAGCGTACTTTGTAGCCCCGTTGTCTCCGCTCGAGGAGAGCAGGCTGTAGAGATTGATGTGGCCCGTTCCTGTTGGATTTGTGAATTCGGCGGTGTCAATACCAGCTCGGGTCAACAGACACTCCAGGGCGTCGATCTGGCCCGTGGTGATGGCGATCCTTGGCATGCTGGTGTATTGACCATTGTTATCCCCGTCGTGGATATTCCTTGGCAGGCGCAACAATCGATTGGGCAGTGTTCCGGCGTCGGGCGGGCTGTCGATGATGGGGTTATCTGCACACTGGTGGGTGACCATCGACGCAGGAATGGTGACCTGGCGCCTCCACTTGCCAAGTTGCATGACCAGCGGGAAATCAGTGCCCCAGGGTACGTTGTTAAGGACGAAGCGTCCGGTGGCATCGGTCAGCGCAGTGGCAATCGGTTGGCCGGACACTTGGGCGTCGCAGGAGGTGCAGCTCGCACCAGTGGGGATAGGCTCCAACGCCGCGTTCGGAATGGAAACGATGACGTTGTACAGCGGGTTGTAGCCTGCAGGGTCGTACACCGTGCCGCTGATGCTGGTAGTGGCCCCGCCGTCGCAGCGAACCTGCTTCAGGCACAGGTTGCCGCAACTGTCACAAACATGCGCGGAAGTTTCCCCACAGGTCAGGCCGTTCGCGCAGGTCGCCGGGCAGCTCAGCGTGCCTCCGCAGCCGTCGCCGACGCCTCCGCAGTACTGCTGAGCACCACTGGCGTTGTTGCAGGTGAGCTTCACGCAGCCCGCGCCGCCCACGCACGCGTTCTTGCTGCCGCACACCCAGCCGCTGCCCGCAGCCGAGCAGTCCGTGCTGCAACCTAGTGAGTGGCCGCAGCCGTCGCCGATGGTCCCGCAGTATTGGCCGCCTGAGGCCGGGGTGCAAGTGAGTGGGGCGCAAACCCCTGGCGCTCCTTTGCACAGGTTGTCCTCGCAGGTCCACCCGCTCTTGCTGCAGGTGCTCCCGCAGTCCAGCGAGTTGCCGCAGCCGTCGCCGATGGTTCCGCAGTACTGGTCGCCGTTTGCGGTTGTGCAAGCCAATGGCACACAGTGGGCCACCGGCGCGGCTTTGCACAGGTTGTCTTGGCAGGTCCATCCGGGCTTCGTGCAAGTGGTTCCGCAGTCGAGCGAGTTGCCGCACCCGTCTCCGATGGTCGCGCAGTACTGGTCGCCGTTGGCCGTGGTGCAGGCCAGCGGCGTGCAGTTGGCGCCCGGCCCCGCCTTGCACAGGTGATCTTTGCACTCCCATCCGCTCTTCGTGCAAGTGGCTGCGCAGTCCACCGAGTTGCCGCAGCCGTCACCGATGGTTCCGCAGTATTGGTCTCCCGCCGTCGTGGTGCAGGTTTTCGCCAGGCAGCCAGAGGTGGGACCGGCCTTGCACAGACCGTCGACGCACCCCCAGCCAGCCTTGGGGCAGGTAGGGCCGCAGTCGAGCGTCCCGCCACAGCCGTCCCCAATGGCCCCGCAATAATTGTCCCCGCTCGATGCCACACAGGCCAGGGGCTGGCAGGTCGAGTTGCCCTTACACATGTTGTGCTCGCACACCCAACCTGCCTTGGGACAGGTCGTTCCACAGTCGAGCGTGCCGCCGCACTTGTCGCCGATCGTGTCACAGTAGTGGTCCCCGTTCGGGGCGCCGCACGCCGCCGGCGTGCACACCCCTGGGCCACCCTTGCAGATGTGGTCGTCTCCACAGGTCCATCCTGCGAGACAGTCACTCCCACACTCGAGAGTACCCCCGCAGCCGTTGCCCACGGTTCCACAGTAGCGATCACCACTCGACGTCGTGCAGCTCAGAGGGACACAGAAAGGCTG
>Ga0182021_10002376_pt1 | contig 21897 bp, 23 predicted proteins | sample 612E3MmetaG_FD_120493 | JGI IMG/M metagenome (GOLD analysis project Ga0182021, IMG submission 120493) | Permafrost microbial communities from Stordalen Mire, Sweden - 612E3M metaG (Illumina Assembly) | ecosystem: Environmental > Terrestrial > Soil > Wetlands > Permafrost | place: Sweden... | reverse complement strand
GACGCTAATCCGGCTGTCCGCAGAAGAATGAAATCGGTTATTTAATTTCAGACGCTCCTTCTCGCAAACGAACTATAATCATCTTTGATTATATCAAGACATTATCGTTATTTCTCTGACGGTCGGATTCGTCGTCTATGCACATTGACTAGTTTGCACTACATTTTTCATCAACGTGTTTCAAGTTGCTTTTTTAAAACAAAGCTTGAATCCTTTACAGGTTGCGTCTAGATTCGTCCCAATTCGTCTTAAAATGTCTTGATTCGTCCCAAAAAATCCCGAAGAAAAGTGCAGAAAAACGAAAATTAGTTAAAAAAGTGAAAAACTTTTAGCCTAAACAAAAAATGCATTGTTAAAGTCTAAATAGGGAAAAGGGAAGATGAGGTTAAGTGGGGTAGTAGATGAGTTCTTTTTCTTCGAGCAGTGCCTGTATTTTGTCGACGGCTTCGAAAACTTGCTCTTCTTTTTTTGCGCCGACGCAGACGAGTTTTCCAGCTGAGAAAATTAAGAACACTACTTTGGGTACATCCATTCGGTAAACAGCACCTGGGAATTGTTCTGGCTCATACATTACTTTGCTAAGCTTGTAAACTAAGCTTTCAAGATCGATTTCACCGCCAAGTTCAGCTGAAGCAACAATGTTTTGGATCATTACAACGGGTTTTTCCGTGATTTGGATTCCTTCAGCTCGCAGTTCTTTAACAACTTTTTCAACTGCACTGCGGGATTCTTTTTCTGATTTAGCGCCTGTACAAACCATTTTGCCAGTGCCGAAAATTAATGTGGCAGTTTTTGGTTTTTTTAGTCTGAAAACTAACCCTGGGAACACGCTAGGGTTATATTCGGTTTGCGGGAATTTTTCGACAATTTTCTGTAAGTCAATTTTCTGGTTAAGAGATACGGAAGCTACGATGTTTTGTATCTTAATGATTGGTTTTCGTTTACTCATGGCAACTCACGCAATTGAGTATTTAAACAGTGCAGGGGTATATAAAGCATATATTTAAAGGTACTCAAACAGTTATCAGCTGGAAAAAATTTTGTGACTGTTAAACCTAGAATAAGATTTCAGGATTATTTCGTTTGAGTGTCTCGGTAGATTGGGAATCGTAGCAACGCTGCAATTCCACCTAAAGCCAAAAGTTTTGAGCCAGCTTCATGCTCGGTGCTGACTACGGTTACATTTGCTCGTCGCTTCTCTACATCTCGCATTAGCGCTTCAAGTTTCAGCCGCTGTGTCTCTTCTGCATCGCGCAGTGCTGTGTCGGCAACTACTAATTTCTCAATGGCACCCATGTTAGCGGCGTTTTCTACTGCGTCTAAGCCATATGTGACTGTTCCTTCGCCTTTGCCTAAGCGTTTCATAACTTCCTCTATAGTTTCTGTTTCGTCAACAATACGGAGTTGATGTGTGGCTCGAAGCAAAACACCGGAACGTAGCGCCTCATAGATACCTGATGTACCTCCGTTGTTAACGCTTTTCACATCTGCAACAGATTTGGACATTTCCCGTGCTTCCTCTGAAAGGTATTTTGTGAAATCATTCTTAACAAAACCAGCGCCTATTATCACGATAGGATTATGGTTTTGACTCCAAAGTTGCTGAAGACTGTTGACTGCACGGCGAAAATATGCTTTTGTACCTTCTACGCGTTTGTCAGCTTCATGTTTACCAGGAAGTTTGGTGCGTTCTTCAACTTTGATTTCCACGCCATACTGTTTGGTTTCTGCAATTGCGAAACCTTCATCGTCAATCGAGATTATTAGCATGGGTTTTTCAGTTTCGCTTGCCCTCTCAAGCCGATCTAAGATGTGGTTGGGCCATTCTTTCTTCACAATCGTTACAGGCTGATTCAACGCTATGCTAAGCGTATGATGAGCACCTGTGGGAATGATATCGGGGGCATGGCAAATCAAGCCGTGAACCCGTAGTTTACCAAGGAACTTGTCCCAACTAACAGAGATCACTTTTACGCCCATAAAAGCTGATACCCGCTCACCACTTTTAGGACGAGAAGCTTCAGTATCGCTTTTTATAGCTCTTGAACTGTAAGCGTAAACCTCATCGCCAGCATAAATGATGTTGTATAAGTGCCAAAGGTCATCTGGCGAATCAGGAACCACTTTAACGTAATCTTGTTCGATATTTTTTTGAACAATTTTCACTATTTACACTTCTTTAACTAGTTGCAACACCAAGAAATAAAAACATACCACTGTGCCAAGCGCTGGATAGGCAAAATTTGAATCCTTTCGCTACTTGACTTTAAGTATTAACTAATTTTTAGGGATTTCGATGACACAAAAATTTGAAGATTTCATGTGTAAATATATTCAGAACCAAACAGGTATGTTGAAAAGGTATCTTTTGGCCGCTTCAGAATGCCAAGACCAATTCATCTGTTACATAGATATGAGTTTAGGCACGCCTCTTCCATCTATGGATATTAAAAACTGCGAAGTTCTAACTGATGTAGGGGGAAGAAATCAAGATGTCGAGAGACGGACGTAACCGATACAAACTGTTTTACTTAACTGATCTAGGCAAAGAAATGACGCAGCAAATTAAAGAAGATAGTTATTCAGACGAAATGCCTCAAAGCCCCCAAATTGCACCATCTTAAAGCCTGCATTTTATTCAGCATTTTAACATTTGGGGGTTTACCTTTTCCACATTTTTTAGTCTTTTAACCGAAAGTAGCCGCATCTTCCAACGCAAAAACATTTAAGGTGTCATTGTCCGAATTACAAATGGCGGCGAAGAAGAGTGTTCAGAAGATGCCATCGTGTAAACGATTGTTTCAAGCGAAAGAAGTCAAAAGGGAGGTACTTGGAGCCTATGAAGTCAAGAGCTCGACATGCGCGGTTACAAGAGAGAATTCCAAATTGATAATTTTAGAGTCACTTTCAAATGCAACAATTGTGGTCACGAGTGGATAGATGTAATCCAGAAACATATTTTTGACCGTTTAAATTTTCTTAAATTATAAGTTGCAGCCTTAATTAAAATAATTTTATTTTAAGAAAGAAGAAGGTTTTGGGAAGAAAAACTTCCCGAGTTTTTGTTGTTTAGATGAGGTGTAGTAGGTTTATGAAAAGCGGGATGAAGACGATTGATAGCGTGCTTAGCAGTTTTATGAGTACGTGAAGGCTGGGTCCTGCTGTGTCTTTCAATGGGTCGCCAACTGTGTCGCCGACTACTGCTGCTGCGTGAGCCGGTGAGCCTTTGCCGCCGAATTTGCCGGTTTCAATGAATTTCTTTGCGTTGTCCCATGCGCCTCCACCCGTATTCATGAATAATGCTAATGGAACTGCAGATAGAGTTGCACCGATTACGAATGCGCCTACAGCTTCAGGTCCCAAGAGGACACCGACGATGATTGGAACAATGACGAGGATTAGTCCTGGAAGCACCATGCCTTTTAACGCGGCTTTTGTACTAATGTCTACAGCTCTACCATAGTCAGGTTTCCCTGTTCCTTCCATGATACCAGGAATTTCTCTGAATTGCCGTCTTACTTCTTCAACCATTTCGCCAGCTGCTTTGCCTACTGCGCTGATTGCTTGCGAAGAGAAGAAGAAGGGCAGCATTGCACCGATGAAGCCTGCGATTAGTACTGCTGGGTTAGAGATATCTACAACAAAGGCTTTGCCAGTGCGTGTGGTAACTTCTGAAGAGTACGTTTGGAAGAGCAGCTGCGCCGCAAGTAAAGCTGAGCCGAGTGCAAATCCTTTTGTTAATGCTTTTGTTGTGTTTCCGACTGCATCTAAGGCTTCCATTGTTTCTTCTGCGCCGCCTTCGCCTGACATTTCAGCTATGCCTGCTGCGTTGTCAGCGATTGGTCCAAAGCCATCAAGTGCCAATACCATGCCCATGACTGCGAGCATACCCATGGTTGCAAGTGTTGTTCCGTAAATTCCTCCTATGAAGGTACTAATTTGTGCGGTATGTGTTGCGTTCCATGAAACGGCAAATTGTGTTCCAAAGAAGTATGAAACTATGAGCGCAACCACAAGGGAGACAATGGGCAATGCCGTTGTTTCGAGTCCAACCGCTAAGCCTGTGATTATGTTAGTTGCTGCTCCTGTTTCGCTAGCTTTAGCTATCCTTCCAACTGGACCTCGGTCACTTCCGGTATAATAGTCTGTGATATAGTCGATTGCTACGCTGGCGCCTAAGCCCGAAAGTAAGCAGAAGTAAAGATAGAAGAAGGTTATAGAGAACGACCCGTTGCCTAAGAGGAAAATTGTCGCGAACAGAAATAGAATGCCTGACACTATGGTTGTTACCATGAGGCCTTTTCTTAAAGCTTTCATTGGGTGCTTAGCTTCTGCTTCATTAAGTTTTACGAAGGGCATGCCAACTAATGTTGCAAAGATGCCTAAGGCTCGAGCAATAAGCGGGAAAACGAGGAATATGAGGTTTCCAGTGGCTATGCTGATTAAGCCACCAATAATCATTCCACCGATGTTCTCCCCAGTCGCAGATTCAAATAAGTCTGCTCCTCTTCCTGCAGAATCACCCACGTTATCTCCAACGTTGTCAGCTATGACTGCGGGGTTGCGTGGGTCATCTTCGGGTATACCAGCTTCAACTTTGCCTACAAGATCTGCGCCCACATCTGCGGCTTTAGTGTAAATTCCGCCTCCGAGCTGCGCAAATAAGGCAATTAATGATGCACCAAAACCCATGCCAACGATACCACTTGCCGCGTCTCTTCCAAGCGTTGCAGCTTGAGTAACGTCAAGTGTGTTGAATAAAGCATTGTAGCCACCATAAAGCAGGAATAGAAAACTTACACCTAAAAGAGATAAACCGACAACAGCCATACCCATCGTGGCGCCGCCGTAAAATGCAGTTTTAAGAGCTTTTTCAGCGCCCTCTTTTGCCGCTGCAACAGTGCGAACGTTCGCTTTGGTGGCGTTGTCCATGGCAATGTAACCAGCAGCCAACGAAGCGACTGCGCCTACTAAGAAGGCAGCCGCCGTGCCTACGCCAAGAAAGCCACTAGGCAGAGCAACCCAAAGCAAAACGAAAACAACTGCTGTGATTATACCGATTGTTTTGTATTGCCTTTTAAGGAAAGCATAAGCGCCTTCCCGAATGGCGTTACCGACTTCTTGAGCTTTTGGTCCGCCGGCGCTCATTTTGCCTATATGACGCATAAGCAAAAGTGAAGCAATTACGGCGATTAAGCCCGCTATTGGGGCAATCCAAAATACGAGTGGAGATGGTGAGTTAACATTTGATGTTACTAATGCTTGTATGGGTATGTACATGTTTTAACAAGCCATAACCATTTTCCTTATATATTTTTCTAAGAAAGTGAAGCATAGGTTATGGTTAAACCGCTAATTTACATGAATAAAACAAAACGTTAGTGCAGAATTTTGGTTGCATTTTTAAGGAAGAAACAAACATAACTCAATAAGTCTGCGATTTAAAGTGATTAGGATGCCTTCAAAATTAATAGTTGTTAAAGTTGGCACAAGCGGCATAACAACTGGCGAAGGAAAACTTGATGAAGAAGAAATGCGAAAACTAACAGGCCAAATAGCCGCTGTTACCAAACAAGGCGACAAGGTTGTGCTAGTGACATCTGGAGCGGTAGCTGCGGGAATAGCAGAATTGGGCATTCCCCCTAAACCCAACGATGTGGTTTTTCAGCAGGCAGCAGCGGCAACTGGACAAGGCGTTTTGATGGCGAAATACCGTGAACTCTTCAAAGAACACGGATTAAAAGTTGCGCAAATCCTTCTTACTGCAGAAGACCTCTCCAACAGGGCATCGTACGTTCATACCTGTAACGTTTTAATCATGCTTCTAAAATCAGGAGTTGTCCCAATAATCAACGAAAACGACGTTACCTCAGTGGCAGAATTAAAACAAACTGAAGGTTACAAAGTCAACTTCAGCGACAACGACATCCTTTCGGTTTTAGTAGCTGGTGCAATTGGCGCAGACATGACCATCATACTCTCAGACGTTGACGGCTTATACACTGCTGACCCCCAAGAACCCAACGCAAAACTAATCAAAACCGTAAACGCCATAACGCCTGAACTAAAAGCTTCACTTAATGGGAAAAGCAAGTTAGGCAGGGGAGGAATTCAGAGTAAAATTAATGCTGCTGAAATTGCCACTTCATGCGGCATAACAGTTGTGATTGCAAACAGCAGAAGAAAAAACGTATTACTTGACATTCTCTTGGGAAAAGATGTTGGCACGTATTTTAAGGCTCAGAAAACAATGCCTTTTGTGAAACGTTGGATAGCTTATGGGGCAGCTGTGAAAGGTCAAATCCATGTAAATGAAGGCGCAAAGAAAGCTATTCTTGAGGGCTCAAGCCTCTTACCTGTTGGCATAAAAAGGGTTGTTGGAAACTTTAACGTGGGCGATGTAGTCAGCATTGTTGACGAAAACAAGGTTGAGTTTGCAAAAGGCAATCCCAACTATTCAAGCGGCGAATTAAACCTAATCAAAGGCTTACAAGCCACAGACGTACAAAAGAAAATTGGGTCCGATAAACCTAAAGAAGTAATTGAACATAGAAACATACATCTACTTAACACAGAAGATTAAGACAAAACTAATACACTTAACACAATGCAGTAATTAAAACTTGGAAAAATAGTGATGAGTCAATTAAACTCTGTCACTTTTTGATGTCAATGCTTCAATTAGGCGAAAGCGATCTACTTGAGGTTTAATTTCGTCAAGAACATTTAGAAGGCGATCAAGTTTTTCCACTAAAGGGCTTTCATTATGTTTAAGGGTTTTAGACTTATCCACTAAGACACCATAAGAAAAATGATAAATTGCAGTCACTGAGAAGCCTCCTTTTTGCTACATGTATCTATGTTTTTCAGCGCAGAATCAATGTCGGCTAACTCTATCTTTAACTGCTCAAGTGAATGCTTATCTAAAATTGCTTTGGCACTCACTCTCTCACCCTCGCTTGCTGATTACAATATTTTCCACGGAAATAGCAGAACTGATTTTCTTTGTCGGCACATGGTTCTTGCCATTGACAGATAATTTTAGACTGTTGCCTCGGGTCCTTGTGTTTTTCTACCGTTGCTTTTTGGCTTGTATCACTTAGTAAGAATTTGCTTGCTATATCCGGATAAACCTTAAGTTCCTTCGCAGTAGGTGCTTCAGCAATTCCAGAAGGCTTCTCAACCACAACCTCTTTCGACAAAAATTTGTCAAGCGTAGCCAACTCAATACTCCTCCTCTGATTGGCTTTGAACTTCCATTGGAATTTCAAAAAACTTAACGCGTTGCTTTTCAGCTTCAGCCTTAATACTATCGAAGCATTCTTGGCAAGAATAGATTACAGCACTTTTTCGCTTTAGCCTTTCGCGGTCCTCTTCACTGATTCTCTGCTTGATTATAGCTAACTTATCGAGGCTGCATACGTCGCAACCGTGGCTTTCAACATCTGAGTTAACCTTTTGAAACTTGATTATTTCTTCGGTAACTTCTAAATGTCTAAGCCCTGATTCTTCAGCAACAACCTTAAGTTGACTTTCCCCTGGCGCCGCTTCTTCTGTGTTACCAGTGTTACCAGAATTACCACTTTTTGACTTGGATATTAGAGTTTTATCAGAATTATTTTCTATACCAACGGAATAATCGGTAATTTCAGTAACATCGGTAACACTTTCACTGGTTGGTAAAGCTATTTGTTTGGTTTCTTTAGGTGTTGTTTGTTCTGGGTCTTCACCTTCATCCTCTCTTTCTTCATCGGTATTTTCTGCTTCTGGTAGCGGTTTAAAAGATATACCTTTCCAGCTTTTTGTTTGTTTTTTTACTGCCAATTTCCAACCTTACCGATACGGGCTTTATCTTTGCTTCAGAGTTAGGTGACTCGTTAAGTTTAGTGTTGGATTCGTTTGATACGTTAATTATCTCGCAATATTTTTTATAGTAGTCGTAAACCTTAATTTTCGCTATTATGCTGTTTGGGTCGAATTTTAAGCACTCTGCAATAAAAGCTGCTATAGGGTCGGTTGCTCGTTTAAACTGTATTATAGTCTCTTCTTGCGATTTGGTTTCTGTAAACTTTCCCTTATTTTGAATTAAACGTTTTGCTCCTTCTATCATCCAGTTTAATATTCCGCTTACTTGTTCGGGGTCTTTCAGCCAGGTGTTTTCTAAGTCGGGCGTTTGGTCGTTTCCAACAAAGCGGAATGGGAACTTTATGAGCTTTAGGCGTTCCCAGAAGGCATCGGTTGGTTTGTCGAAGTTTGGAAACTTGTTTCCCATAACCGTTATTTTTGCTTGGTTTCTGAATTTGAATCGTTCTTGAACTCCTTTTCGTTCTGCGTCTACGCTGTCTTGTCCTGTTAGTTCTTGGAGTTTTTCAACGGTTAGGGGTCTGTCGGTTCGTGGTTCGCTACAAATATTAAATAAGCTATCATGTAAGCTAAAAACTGCAAAACGGTGTTTTCCATCGAACTCGTCTATTGAAACGGCACTATAATTTATCTCGGTTAGGATCGCTTGCATTGTTCTTGCCCAAACGCCTTTTCCATTTCGACCTCTTGGGCCGTAAAACCACATTATAGCGTGGTATGGGTATCCTTTTATGAGCAGATAACCGCTCCACTCCTGAAGTAGGGCTTTATCTTCTGGGCATATTTGCTCTATGAAGTTTTCCCATTTTTCACTCTTTGCGCCTTCTTTGTACTCTACGTTTAGTTTGTTGGTGACAAACTCGTATTTGGTGAAAAGTTCAATGTGACCTGTTTCAATGTCAAGTAATCCGTTTAGAACAGCTATTTTTTTGCTCTGTGTTATGGCTGCGTAGGTTCTGATTTTTAATAGGTTTATGGTTTCGTTTATTCTATGGGTTGTGCTTTCGTTTCCAAGTGCTTTATCAATCAAGTGCCTAAGTATTTGTTCGCCGTCTTTGCGGTAGATTCCCAACTTGTCAACATAGAGATAAACAACTTCTGAACTTTTGTCGGTTATAACGCTGTACTCTGTACGGCTCATTATGTAGCTTGCTAACTCTGCGGCTCTGAAAGGTTGTTCTTCATTGATAGCATACGCCCATCCCATCGGGCCAAGCTCATTCTCTATAAATGTTATAGTTTTCTCAAACTCTATACGGTCTTTTTCTTCTTTTTCTTGCTCTGCTGTCATTGTTACGCAAGCCTTGTGTAGTCGTAGCCTTGCTTGGTAGGTTGTCATTTTTTGTTTGTATTCATTAATGGCAAAATCGTAATTTTCAGGGTTCTTAAAATCCTCGGGTTTAGGCTTTGTTGGTTCTTCTATCCACTCGTTTGTTGCTGGCGGTGGAATATCCGAAGTTATATTACCCTTGACCGAATTTTCTGGGGTTGAAGGCTCGGGTGTCAAGGTTGGATTTCTCCGCTGATTTTAATGTTGTAATCCAAAACATCTTTTGGAATCTCAATTCGAGCGTCAAGGCGCGATTCGCTGCAAATAAAGAGGTCAACAAGTTCGACGGCGCCCTACAACAGCAATTCAAGTCTGCCCTTGTGCGCGAATCCGGCAAAAATCGTAGGCGACTTGTTTGGCTCAGATATGTAGATGTTGACTGCCCCGTTTTCTTTTGCGCTAACTATTTTGCCAATGATGTAGTAATGGACCAAACTTAGACTCTCCTTGTCAACAGCGACATATTGGAAAAAGCGATCAGTTTTTTCCGAATACATCTTTGGCGAGGTTACTTCGCAATCGTAAGCTAGTCTAAGGTACTCAACAATTTGCTCCAAAAAATCCTTATCTTTAGTAGTAATTTTTAAAACGTGTTCAAAATTACTATATTTTGAATTTGCTTGTTCCATTGCCATATACACCTAAGAGAAAAATGCAAAAAACTCAGAAGTGCCGAATAGGAAAGAAATTAACCTTGCCTTCAAGATTTTAACGAAAAGCCTTAACCTTAACTTCCTAAAACAGGGGGATTATCGTAATGGAAAAAAATTGAGCAGTAGTTCCCAAAACTAAGAAGAGAATAAGACACTCAAAAAAAGTCTTGGAAGTTACGTTCTAAGAAGCGCAATACTTCTCTTTCAAAAGCTGCTTGAAATAGGCGACTTCTACATCTTTTTCATGCCAAGCTTTCCAGTCGGTAATGCATCTTTTAATCCAAGTTTCGGCTTCGTCAATAAGTCTTTCAGGTTCCAAAACGTCCAACTCCCACTTATTAGGACCAAACTTACTAATCCAATCAGCACTAATTTTTAGTTCTTCTGGCTTAGTTATTTCAATAGAGGGCAAATTTTCATTTTTAATTTGGTCATATGTCAATGCGCATCTCTCAAAAAGTACGTTCTGAGCATCTATTTGTATGCCCTGCATCTTCGCTTCTGCGCTAATCCTTTCTTTAAGGGAATCCTCTATCTTTAATCCTGAGCGGTCATGGTCACCAAAATAGAGAATTACGAATTGCCTACCGTCCCTCGGAAACCTGTCATGAACAGCTTCATAAACCTGAGTAAAAGAGCTAAAGCCCTTACCTACAAACAGGTTAACCCGGTACTTTTCGCAAACTGGTTTGATTATCCTAGACAATGCTTCTTTCTCGATCCAAACCTCAACAGCGTATTTTTGGCTCTCCCATCGTTCAAGATCGCACGCATCAACCAATTTTTTATAACCATAGGTTAAGTACTCTGAGAAAGTGTGGTAAGAAGGATTATTTTTAAACTCTGGTCGCGTATTATCAACGATTCTGCTAGGATCTAATTGTCTATGCGCTACTCCCCTGTCGCCTTTTGTTTTTCTTGCTATCGTTAAAGCCTTGCCAAGTGTCGCGCATGGGTCGGAGCTAATATTTTTGTATTCTGGAATCGTAGACAGGAGCTTATAGTGAAGTTCTCTCGCTGAGTAAGGGGTGTTAGGATGGCTATCAAGAACCTTATTAGCAGCATCTATTAACGCTTGAGTATCCATTAAAGAAGTATAATGTTTTTTGCATACGTCTTTTATGACCTTAAAAACAGTTGTGGTGAAGGGGGTTGTATCAAAATCTCCTTTACTTGAATCTTCCCATCGAATATTAGGACAGACAAGGTGAAGAATAACGTCTAGCCCACTTTTCTCCACAATATCATAAATGTCACTATCGCTTGGATTACCCCTTATTATAGTATTTTTGAACGGCTCATGAAAGTTGGGAGAGAAATTGATAGCAGGATAAAGATGTGATTTTTCATCCTTTCTCCTTTTAAAAGCTACAGCTTCAACAACAAAAGGTACAGAACGTCCTCTCTCTTTATCTGGATAAATACCTGAACGCCATTGGGGAATATCTCCCTCATTTTCCCTTAATGCTTTACCGAGAGAAGGAAAATCCTTGGCTCCTTTCCTTGGCTTTTGTGCAGGTTTAGCCTTTTTCATGTAATTGAGCAATTCTTCAAGTTTTGCATTGCCGATATTAGAGATCGTTTCTTTTTCAATGCCCACTTTTTTACACACTTGAGCTACATGACTTGAATGATTGAAACCCTGAAATTTCTCTATAAATTGACGCATAGTAAGATTTTCAGTTTTAATACTGACTTTTCTCTATCGATTAACTTCAAAAAATCATCTAACGAATAAGTACCCACTTGCCCATAACCTTGATCTACAGATAAAGGATTTTTAAAAGATGAAGAATCGGAGTTTAACGATAACTTGGCTTCATCAATACATGAATAGTCAAAAACTACACTTCGATGTAATCTGGAGAAAAACCAAACCACATCAAAAGGTGCCTCAAATTCTGATAGATCTAACTTAAAGAGAAAAGATGTAACTCCAATGCTTTCAATGGACTCGACCTTTATCTCACGATCAATTACATCATCGTGAGGAAGCAGCTTAATTTTGAATCTTAAATTGTGACCAACTATTTCCGTTGTAAACTCTGGCCGTGCATCCTTGGACCAAAAACAGTAGGACATACCTATCATGGTTTGCAGAGCATTCCCCTTTGAACCTAAACTTATTATGTGTTTTGCATTCTTAGAGCTCGGGGAATAGTCGAAAGTTAAAACATCGTTAATCTTTCCCTCGGTCATGTACTCCTTTTCGGAAACGACATCAGCATTAGAAATAAGAACATAAAGAGCGCCTGTTTCCCTCCAAATCCGAATAGTTATATGCTTAGTGTCTGGAACATCTAAGGCGTTGTCGATTGCTTCTTTCACTATAAAGCGTACAAAATCCCTTTTTGAACAACCTGAAAGTTCGGATAGCCCTTCTTCTGTAATGAACTGCTTTATTCTTGCGCTCATAGGAAGTTCATGCGCTTTTTTGCTTGCCTTAATCAAGATTCCACTTAACAAATTTGCGCTTTCTGTTTTTAGGATTGGTTCTGGAGTGCTTTGACTCAAGATTTAGGTTCCCCTTTTTTGGCTTTTTGCTCTCGGTTGCGCTGAACAAAATATGCGCGAACATCTGCCGGATGTTTGTATTCTTTTTCTTCATAATTACAGCGGTTTGGGCAACGCCAATACCCCTTTGGCAATCTGTCTCCAGATTGGATATTTGGACTCCAGGTTGAACCGCAGGAGTTGCATTGCAAAAAAATGCCTTCTCTTCGATCATCCAAAAATACACGAGTGACATTTTTTTGTTTGATAGTGCAGTTTAACCTTGCCATCGCTAAACCCTCTTCGTACTAATATGTAAACAAACAAGTGTTATTTAAGAATTGTGTACTGATAAAAATAGCGTTAGGAAACTGCATTTTAGGCTAAAGTCGTAACGTAACTTTAGTTTTGTTTTGTTGTTTGGTTTTAGAACCAATGTTTTTGTATCTAGTGAATGTGTTTTTTGGGATTTTTAGCGTATTTTGTAGCTCTTCAGAAGATAAACCGCCCTGAAGTATCAAGAAACTTAGTGAATCAGAAATGCTAAATTCAATTTCAGGTGTGAAAAAGCAAGTTAAGCGATATAGCAACATTGTTTTAACATCAATCTGTAGGTAAGTTCCTTTTAGTTTTCCATACCAGCCCATCGGCTCTGTGTCCCAAACTTGGCTCGTGTAGTTGCTAATTTGAAACTTAACTTCTTGCTCCTTAGCGTACTTTTGAAATTTGCAGCAAGCATCTCCAGATTGCCATATTTCGTCTTTAACTTGTAGCACCACTTTGCCGTCTTTCATAGTTATTCTTGAAATGTAGGGTTCCAAAATGGAACAGAAACTCAAAACGCTTTTTGGCAGGTTTGTCATATTGTCGGACATTCAAATCTCCTATTAATAGAAAAAGCGATACTTTGTTTTAATTTTATATATTACTGTTCTAAATGACACTTCACATAATATTGATGTCTCAAATAGAACCAACTAAATGTTTTAGCGGCTACAACGCCGCGTACAACAGTTAATTGCAGGGCAACCTTCACAGCCGTCGCCTCTTCTTTAACTCGGCGTTTCACCGATTGCAGATGTTTGTGGCTGTTTCAGCGTCGGCGTTTTGCCGAGAGCGATAATTTCAGGTTGTTTAGGCTTCGGCAAAATGTCACACTGTATTTTTCTATTGGCGACGAAGTTTGACTGAAAATAAAGAATCCGAGGAACCTGAAGAGAATAAACAACCTGAGAGCACTAAAGAGACATCCGATAAACTTGTAACTCTAAACATGCGTGTGACTCCAGCAATAAAAGAGGCTCTTAAGAAAATAGCTCCAGACGTCAAAATGACTGCTAAAGTTACAGAGCTAATCGAAAACGATTTTAAGCAATCTGGGGGAAAAATCCAAATTGACACTTCTTACGATAGGCTTGCTTCTGAGGTTGAAGGATACCGGCGCGACCTTGACAGCATAGAAAAAGCATTGAATAGCAAATTTGACCGCATAAACGATATAGCTCAAAGAACTATGCCTCTAACTCTTGAGAATGTTGATGCAATCATAAAATGGCTTTTGACCTACAAAGTAAACTCTCAAGATGGCTTTAGCGAGTATGACAAAAAACGCTTTGCAACTTGGTTAGAAAAATGGCGGGAAAGCAAGAACGCTGAAAGGAAACTTGACAAAATCCGAGCAGAAAAGTACGGCGTAACCATATTTGAACCTGAAAATACCGGTCAAGGACCTGCGTTACATGAGCGTCACATAAGTGAAGAAGACATCTGTCAGTGTAGCTATCGGCCTAAACACACATTGTTTGAGCATAACCAAAGAGCCTTTCATATCCAGGATGGAATGAAACACGGAATTAACCAATTCATTAACACGCCTGAAGCACAGCTCGATATGATTAAGCAATTTGGCATGGAGCACACTACAAGCAAAGAAGAAAAAGACATGATGATAAAATACCTGCATGAACACGGCACTGACCAACAAAAAGTGATGCTTAATAATTACTTCTTTAACCACAATTTTCCAGCGCCTTTTCCCGATTTAGTTACAAAAGAACTTAGCGAGAAACAGAAACTTGTAGTGCCCTGGAAACCTGAAAAGAGTGAAAGCGATTAAACTATCTAACCCCATCTTTTTACATCATTATGTAGTTTCGCCTCACAACATCGAAGTAGTTTGCTACATAACAGTGTGATTTCACCATAAACCCATAAAAAGCTCTATAAACGTATCATGTTTCCAGAACTTTATTTCTTTCACGCTTTAATTATGGGCTTTTCCATGCTAAACTGCAAATTGACCCCTGAAAACCAAGCCTAAAAGCTCTATGAGGTAACGCTGAAGCATGGGCTTCTTTATATGTGCGTTACAAAGTGCTTTTATGTCATTACCCTACCTGAAACACATTACAATTTTACGTACTTACTTAAAAGACTAATTTCGCATGGGCGCTGCGTTACGCAACCCGTACGTACTTTTATTACATATGGTAAATAGCGGTTAAATAATGTTAAGCGAGGGTGCTAAGAAACAGTAACGTGCGTTACCATTTTCAAATTTTTTGAACTTAAAAAACCTTCTAGGCGTGTGGATTGATATTAAATGTCCATAGCTGAAAGGTCAAGTCAATTATTAGCCTTCGTTAGTAGGTACTAACTAAGGTTGCATGATCAAAGCATGGTTACTTAGACTATACTAAGACAAGTAAGCAACAAGAGGCACTAAACTTTAAGCGATTAGGGTAGGTATTAACTATAAGAAACTGCAAGGCTATCCTTGGCTAACTGTCAGAGTACAAAGAAATAGAGGGATAGCCTGGGGAGATGTGAATCCAGATGTCTATGCCTAACTAAATTGCTCCGCGAGTCTACCAATAGAAAAAAGGAAACTTAGTTTAAAGAGCCACTATCAATTAGATGTGCTTCTCCATTAGGACACATGACCTTATCGCCAATGACAGCTTTTTGAAATCGAACCTGACAAAGATGTATTTGAGAACACGCGTCGCAATCCCTTGAAATTATTTTTGATTCACCTTCCCTATATCAGTTTGAAGCTTCTTCAAATAAACAACCGCTTATATAACTTGATAGTAGAAAAAAGAATAAACAAAAAATAAAAGAAAAGATTGACAGGCTAAACAATCGGTATGTTTAACTGTTTTGAACGTTCAATATCTTCTTTTTTAAGTAAGCCTAATTCTTCCATTCTTTTAACGTTGCTGTTCATCCAATTTGCAAGACTAATAAAACTCAAAGGTGACATTCTTAAATCGATTTGACATTCCATCTGAACTTTATCGACTTCCAATTCACCAGCAGTTCCACCTTCCTTTATTTTAGGTTCTAAAATATTCGTATAGAACATTATGTTTCCTTCCATAGGATTAAGACCGCCAAAAAATGCGTTGACATGAACCACTCTAAAGTCAGGATGTTTGCTTAACTCCATTTTCGGTATTTTCGGTTTGTTTGTTGCCATATTATCCACTACTAGTGGTTAGTTAGAGAGGCTATTTAAAACAACTGAATACTTAACAAAAAAAAGAAAAAGAGTGGAGAGAATTATGGAATCGCAATCTTAGGCGGACAAACCTCAACTATCATTGATTCTTTGTTATGTATGCTAAACCAAAGTGAATATCCTTCTTTAATGTCAAAATAGGTGCTTATACATTTAGGAATTTCAAAATCCATACTGAACCACAAAATAGAACTTCAGTTGACATTGTTAATAACTCTTGTCGAGCCCTAAAGTCCGCGCGACAAACTCTCGTAAAGTAGGCTTTAAGAATTGGAGTTGACACTATCCATGTGGTGTTTTTTGAAATGGAAACTACTCGAAAATTTACGCTTGACGAACTTGGCAAATTTGACGGCAAAGAAGGCCGACAAGCATATGTTGCTCACAAAGGCAAAGTCTATGATGTAACCGATTCTTCCCAATGGTTGGAGGTAATCACTTAGGTCATGCAGCAGGCGAGGATCTAACAGAACAGATGGAAATTGCCCCCCACGGCGAAGATGTCATGGATAGAATCAAACTCGTCGGAGTTCTATCTAAGTAGACCTTCTTCTTTTGTTTTTTTCTTGAAGAGATTGCAAATACAAAGACGACTGATAATTCGAAAATTACGGACTATTTCAATATAATGGACGATTGTTGAATTCAATGGAGAATTTGTCTTTCACGTTGAGGCCGATTGTGCCTTTTCGATTAGATTTGACAGCTTGGGCTCTGCGTCGGCGCTTGAATAATATTGTTGATCGATGGGTTGACGAAAGTTGGAGAAGGGTGTTAGTTATTAGAGGGACGCCTGTAGAGACTACGGTCACCCAGCCGTTTGATAAAAGCAATATTTTCCTTAAGTAAACTTAGCTGGATTACACTTAGATTCGCAAATCGAAAATGGTGCTGCAGAGGCTGTTGAGAAGTGCCTTGGCATTAAAGCAGACCTCTCCAGGTTTTATCAATTTGTTTCTAAAGATGAAAAGTTAAATTTTCTGGCAGACCGTTTCTGTGGGCTTAAACCTCCCCGCTTCCCAACCGTTTTTGAAGCATTCGTGAATGGTTTAGCATGCCAACAAATCTCTTTGAATCTTGGCATAATTCTGCTTAACCGTTTAGTTTCAACATGTGGAAAATCCATTCAATGGAAGGACACTGTTAGTTACGCTTTCCCGAGCCCCGAAGATCTGTTAAATTTGAAAACTGAGGATTTTAGAAAGTTAGGCTTTAGCCACCAAAAAGGGCGAACCATAATTGAGCTAGCTCAGGCAATTGTTGCTGGACAAGTCGACCTTGAGCAAATAAAAATGTTGAATGACATGGAAGCATTGGAGCAGTTGTTTCTACTGAGGGGAATTGGACCTTGGACAGCTGATTACATACTTCTGCGAGGGCTAGGGCGGCTAAACGTTTTCCCAGCTGACGATGTCGGCGGTCATCGAAACCTTCAACGTTGGCTTAAACCGCCTGGAAAATTGAGCTACGAAGAAACTCTAAAGATAGTAGCACAGTGGAAACCTTACGGCGGCCTCATATATTTTCATTTGTTGCTGAATCGTCTAACCGAAGAAGACTACCTGCATGAAAAAAGTAGCAGATGAATCAAAACCGATATTGACTGCATTTACAATAGGACACTCCACACATACACTTGAAGAATTCATCAAAATTATCGAGAAATTTAAAATAGAAAAAATTGCAGACGTGCGAACAATCCCACGGTCAAGACATAATCCTCAATATAACAAAGAAACCCTGCCAACAGATCTACTTTCAGCTGGAATTGACTATACGCATATTGCCGGGCTAGGTGGTTTAAGACACTCAAAAGTTGATTCTCCGAACAAAGGCTGGCGCAACGCATCATTTAGAGGTTACGCTGACTATATGCAAACACCGGATTTTGAGGAGAGCCTGAATACGCTTATTGAAGCGGCGAAGAAAGAGCAGGTCGCAGTTATGTGTGCTGAAAGTTTGCCTTGGCGATGCCATCGTTCTCTTATAGCTGATGCTCTTTTAGTCAGAGGCTTCAAGGTTGAACATATTATGAACAATGGGAAAAGTCTAAGGCACACACTCACACCTTGGATTAAAATTGAAGGGACAAAAATCACTTATCCTCCAGCGAGCAACACAAAAGAATAAGACCTAAAAAAATCAAGTAGACCGTGGGTCTTTTTTAAACGGCTGTTCTCGATTTATTTTTTTCCATGTTAACAGCTTTGTAATATAATTTTTCTCCAGCTGATTTCTTGATAGATCTAATTTCTACAGATCCTTCTTCATCTAATTTCTCGAGAGTAAGGCGAAACTTCGACTCCGGAGTCATACCATAACCCTCCATAACTACCTGAATGGAATATCCTGTGCCTTCTATTATCTCCTTGATGTCAAATGCTTTGTCTGGATTATTCTTCAAAAAAGATAAAATTTTTTCTTTGAGTGAAGACACTATCTTTCCCGAATTAAATTCAGTAACGTCTATTGGCATGCTCTCACTTCAATCAACACCTCTCTAGCTTAGTTTTTTCTATTTATGGTTATGTGATTGCATACTGTAGCATCAGTGGAAAACCTGAAAAAATTGTGGCAAAAACGGTGCCTAATCTAAAACTTCTTCCGCCAAGTCTATCTGTGAGAGTGAAGGGAGTAACGGGTCCTGTGGCGGATGGAGAACTGACAAAATTTAAAGAATTTGGAATAAGGATAGCAAATCAACTAAATCCCTAAATCCAAATCATAGAAAAAGAGATAATTTAGGACTTATTAGAATTGATGGTCTCTACGATTCTAGACGTTGTTTGTGGCATGGAAATTGATCAGAAAAACTCAAAACGGGAAACAGAGCATAAAGATAAAACTATCGAATGAATCGCCCGATCAGTACGGCTGTTTTTTTGTTTGGATTTCTCCTAATTCTTTTTTTAATATCGTATACATTTTTTAAGCATATTCTAAATTATTAGGTTAAACAAAAAAAATTGAAAAATGGAAAGAAAATGGCGATTTCTTAACTTTAGTAGTCGAGTTATTTCATTATTGCTTTGAGGTCTTCGTCTGCTGTTTTAATCGGCATGATGTTGAACTTCTCAACCAGTACCTTTAGTGTGTTTGGCGTTATGAATGCGGGCAAGCTTGGTCCTAACCGAATGTCTTTGATGCCGAGATACAGCAGGGACAGCAAAATAGCAACCGCTTTCTGTTCATACCACGAGATCACCAGTGAGAGGGGCAAATCGTTGACTCCAACTCCGAAGGCGTCTGCCAAAGCCTGCGCAATTTTTACGGCTGAGTACGCGTCATTGCATTGTCCGATGTCGAGTAACCGTGGGATGTCGTCGATTGTGCCTAAGTCTTTGTCGAAAAAACGGAATTTGCCGCATGCCAACGTTAGGATGATGGTGTTGCTTGGTGCTTTCTCCACGAATTCTGTGAAGTAGCTGCGTCCAGGTTTTGCACCGTCACATCCACCGACTAAGATGAAGCGTTTAATATGCCCGCTTTTGACGGATTCAATGACTTTGCCTGCTACACTTAAAACAGCGTTTCTACCGAATCCGACCAGAACGGTTTTGCCTTCTACGTCGTCTGTGAAGCCTGGCATCGCTAATGCTTTGTTAATGACTGGTGAGAAGTCTTTGCCTTCGATGTGTGGTACGCCTGGATAACCGACGGGTCCAGTTGTGAAGATGTTGCCTTTGTAACTTTCGACGGGTCGTTGGATGCAGTTGGTTGTCATGAGTATGGCGCCTGGGAACTGGGCGAATTCTTTCTGTTGGTTTTGCCATGCGGTGCCGTAGTGACCGTAGAAATTAGAGTACTTCTTGAGTCCGGGGTAACCATGGGTAGGAAGCATTTCGCCGTGAGTGTAGATGGTGATGCCTTTGCCCTGCGTTTGCTTTAGAATCTCTTCTAAGTCGATTAGGTCGTGTCCTGAAACAACGATAGCTTTGCCCTTTTTGTGTCCCAACGGCACTTTTGTGGGAACTGGATGCCCATAGGTTTCCGTGTTGCCTGCATCCAGAAGTTCCATGGCGCGTATGTTGATTTCTCCGCACTTCAAAACTAAACCCACAAAATCGTTTACTCCAAGCGATTTGTCAAATGGAGCCACTAATCCTTGATGGATGAAATCGAAGACTTTCGGGTCTTTTTTGCCTAAAAGATACGCATGGTAAGAGTAAGCTGCAACTCCTTTTAACCCATAAGTTAGAAGCCACTGCAACGAATGAAGGTCCGGGTCAATTGTCGTGTCGGAGTTTATTCCGTGTTGTTTGCCCTGTGCAACTAAGTCTGCCATGGTGTTTTCCAACGGCAAATAAGTTGCTTTGACGCCTAATTTTTTATGCAGTTGGTCGTGTAGTTCAGCGGTTTTTTTGATGTAGGCAATGATTGCTTCTGGATCAAAATTCACGTTAGTTAAGGTTACGAAGAGTGCTTCAGCGGTGAAGACGTTGATTTTTTCGTCTTTGAAGCCAGCTTTGTCTGCTTGTATAACGAGTTGGCTGAGTTCCCTTAGCTTGTAAACTAAGAGGTCTTGCAGGTTCGCAACGTCGGCTGTTTTGCCGCAGACCCCAGCGATTGTGCAGCCTGTGCCTTTGGCTGTTTGTTCGCATTGGTAACAGAACATTTGATTCTGACTCATACTTTTCACCTTGATTAACTATAATGGCTTCAATGCAGATAGGGTTTACCCCGAACATGCGAGGGATTACAGAAAAACATTCACAGATGCCGGGTTAGAGTTCCCGTTTAAAATAATGCTCCAACAACCTGCGCATACCCCACCGCATAGTCTCAGAAAGCGTCGAGGTGCTAATTCTCAGCTTCGTCGCAAGCTCCTCCATACCAATTTGCCGCGGATAATCAAAAAACCCACTCTTCAGAGCCAACCAAAAAATCCTCTCCTGGTTCTCGGTTAAGACGCCGATTTGCTGCTCAAACTTGCCGATTTTACGCACGTTAACTTTGTGCCCAGCTTTTTCTAAGTCATCTATTATGCCTTTGTAGGCTTCAAAAGTCGGCACCATGAAGCTGTAGGTTATGATGTTATCGTGCATGCTTTTGCCCGACACCAAAAAAGCGTCGTGTGCCAAAATTGTGTTGCAGACTTCGCAGCCTTCGCTCTCCAGCCAAACCGCTGATTTGCCTTCCACATGGCCTTTAGCCGCCAGTTCTTTGGGGACTTTGTGGGCTTGGTCTTCGCCGACATCCATTAGGTGCCGCACGCAGCCACTGCTTGAGCTGCGCACGTCAACAACTTTTAGGTGGCTAAACCCCAAGGAAGCAAGTTTTTAAGAAACAGAACCAAATCTTGCACTTGGAACAATGCTTAAACCCACCACCAATTATTTTTCCACAAGCATCACAAGGTCTTGACAAATCAACCATAGAAAAGTGTAGAACGTATCAGGTTCAAAAACTAAGCGTTCAAACTGCTAATTAACGAAGTAGAGACGTGAATGAAAGTAAAAAGAAACAAATGAATCCAAAAGTAGTAAACAAAAATCAAAACATATCAATAGAGGGTAAAAGCGTAAATTATAAATTCGGATGGACCAGAAGAGAAAGTGGTGAACTATGTGAAGTATCAAAAAGAAAAAAGGAAAAAATAGTTGAAGTCTCGAACTTTTGTTCTCTTTGATTATTTGCTTTCATGTTTTGAAATAAATCGAAAATAAACTTCAAGTGCAGAACTGTTATTCAAGACATTCATCACTGTTTCCGTTTTTTGTTTGTCACCTAAAGCACCAAATAACTTCTCAACTTTCACCCAAAGCGCACGTTCGCTAAAGACTTCATTGGGTTTAAACCCAAATTCTGTTAATACTACAATAGCTTCCTTGTATGTCAAAGTTTCTAAATGTTTTCGTTTTTCTCTCGTATCCAGTGGCGATGCTGGGCAATTGCTACTGTGACTGCTTCGGTGAATGCTTCAGTTGGGGCTGCTTGGGAGGTGACTACGCCTTTGTCTGAAACTACTTCCGCTTTGCCTTTGGTCTCTGCCAGTTTTACTTCCATTATGTCGGTTTCTGCTAGTAGGCCGACGG
>Ga0182021_10002375_pt1 | contig 21899 bp, 13 predicted proteins | sample 612E3MmetaG_FD_120493 | JGI IMG/M metagenome (GOLD analysis project Ga0182021, IMG submission 120493) | Permafrost microbial communities from Stordalen Mire, Sweden - 612E3M metaG (Illumina Assembly) | ecosystem: Environmental > Terrestrial > Soil > Wetlands > Permafrost | place: Sweden... | reverse complement strand
TGAAGCGCTCCGCCAACAGGTTCTGCAGCATCACCATGAACTCGGCCTTGGTGGCGCCACGCGGCAGTTTCGCGACAATGTCGTATCTCTCGGAATCCAGCCAGCTCGGTCCCGAGATCTGGAAGCCCTTCACTCCGTACGCGTTCGTGAGAACGCCCTTCACCGTCACATTGTTATACGTAATCTGGCCGGGGTCGGGGGTTCCGGGACCGCCGCGCATCCCCACCAGGATTCGGTTGCCAACGATCGGCGCGGCTGGCTTGACCGACGCCACTTCGAATGTCGGCGAATTCTCCGCCGTCTGCGCGAAAGCCGCGCAGCACGTAAGGACTACCAGACCGGCGCTCAGGATCGCACGTAACATCATCGACGCTAGTTCTCCGTCGGGGTCTTCTCTACGTGGTCGATAACCAGTTGCTCCACCACGGCCTTGCGCGATTCCAGCTTCAATCCCAAGGATTGCACCGCTTGGACCAGCGTTGAGGAGCCGCCTGGATCGGATGCCGCGTCGCCCGGCGTGGCCGCCGCGGATGCCTCTGCGGGCAGACTCGGTACGGCCACCCCCTGAGCGCGCGCCATGTTCATCAGGTCCGCCAGCGAGAAGCCGATTGCCACCTGGTAGTTCCCGGTGAGGCCGGTCATGTCTTTCACTTGCTGGCCGCCGGCTGCCTGCGAGAGTGAGCTCAACATATCGGCGAATCCATCCATGGTCACCTGGCTGGCTTCGATCTTCATCGACCGGGTGGCCGGGTCCATGCTTGAGCTTACCGTGCCCTTCGCTCCCATGTTCATCGTGGAGCTGCCGTTCCTGGTGTTAACCGTCACGCGCATCGGTCCATCGGGGCCGTCTATTTGCCTCTCGCCGGGTGCCAGCGGCGCATTCGGGTCGATTGGTTTGGGAGCCTCGGCAGACTCCTTCATCTTCGGCCCTCCTTTGCCAACCACCAGCGCGAGCACCGGGCCCTCCTTGCTCTCGCGATGCAGCGCCAGTTTGAACCGGTCTTCCAGCAGTGCCTGCAGCATCATGGGAACGTCGTCCTTGGAAGCTCCGTCGGGCAATTTCGCCATGATGTCGAATCGCTGGCTGGCGATCCAGTCCGGACCCGTGATTTGATAGGGTTTCACTTTGTACGCCAGGGAGATTAAATCCTTGAGCGCCATGAAGATGTACTCGGCTCTCGCCCCATCCACACGCGGGCCCATCCTCGGCATCTCTCCGCTCTGAACTGCCGCCATCACCTTCGCCATGTCGAGCGCCGCCGGCTTCACGGATGCCACTTCGAAGGTGGGCTTCGTCTGGGCAGGGGCCACAGTAGCCGCCCAGGCCAGACATGAAACAAGTGTGAACTGTCGCAGGACTTTACGCATGTCAACTCCTCACGTCACCTCTTCCCGGCAAAGACAAGCCGTTGGGGCGCATTGGGGATTCCGAAATGTCGCCTCTTGTCACCATCGCCAACTAGTTTGCGATACCAACCAGAAAATGTCAATATGGAGAATCTCGACAGTTCGGGGTGCGGCGTGGCGACTACAGGCTGCGCGGTGGCAGTCACCGTGGCGCCCAGGCCAGACACCGCCAGCCAGGCCAGGGCAGTGCGGCCGAAGTCTTGCCTGTTTTGTGGGGCGGGCAATCCTGCCCGCAGCCGCCTTTAGGCGGCTTTTTCGCGTCGTGCTCAAGTCTTCGCAGCCGGAGTTCGCCGGCTGAAAGCCGGCGGCAGCCACGCTTGGCTGCCCCACCGCCAAGTGCATACTCGTTACTCTGCTTGCCGCAGACCACTAGGGCCGCGTACCAGAGGCCGTCAATTCTCAATCGGCACCTTTTCCAGATGGTCGATTACCAGCAACTCCACCGGACCCTTCCGCTGTTCTAGCTTCAGCCCGAGCTGCTCCTGAACAGCGGTAAACAGATCGGGACTGGATTGGCCGTCCGGCGCGCCCGCCATCGCCATTCCCGGTCCGCCTTCGCCCGAAGGCGGGGCAACGGGAGGAGGCAGGGCGAGCCCTCCCGGTAGCCTCATGCGGCCGAGGCCCTCCGCCGAGAAGGACAAGGTGTAATCGTACTTCCCCGTGAGTCCGGTCATATCCACCACGGGGAGGTCCAACCGGCTCGAAAGCGTTTCGGCGAACTCAGCCATCGACTGATGACTGGCCGTCATGCTGGCGCCTGAACCTCCGTTCATCATCTTCAACGACTTAGCGCCGAGGCTTGCCAATCCAGGAGGCATCACCGGGAAGCCATCCTTGCCCATGGTGGGCTGGCGCATGGCGGCCGCGGCCGCGGGGTCCTCCACCGACTCCTTCAGCTTCGGCCCGTTCTTTCCCACCACCAGCGCGTACATGGGCAACTCTTTCTTTTCCCGGTGGAGCGTCAGTTTGAAGCGCTCCGCCAGCAGGTTCTGCATCATGACCTTGGACTCCGCCTTGGTGGCGCCGCGCGGCACCTTCGCGACAATGTCGTATCTCTCGGAATCCAGCCAGGCCGGCCCCGAGATCTGGAAGTCCTTCACTCCGTATGCGCTAATGAGAACGTTGTACAACGTGACATTGGTATAGGTGATCTGGCCGGGGTCGTTGCTTCCGGGACCGCCGTGCATCATCACCATGATTCTATTGCCGACGATCGGTGCGGCCGGCTTCACCGACGCCACTTCGAATGTCGGCGAATTCTCGGCCGTCTGCGCGAAGGTCGCGCAGGATGTGAAGATTACCAGGCCGACGCTTAGGATGGTTGGTAGCATCGATTGAGTCTCCTTCGATTTCAATGTAATCTATGACGCGTCAGCGCGCGAAACGTTGGGCCCGATTCCATACTAATTAATTAGTACTAAACGAGCCGGATGTCAAGCCTAAAGTCCGACATGTTACAATGAGGAACTCCGCAACCATGGCTGATCGGTCTATTCAGGAACTGGAATCCCGTTCCCTGACGCGAGTCGCATCCGCATCCTCGCCCGAGGAGTTGGAGGCCGTTCGCGTCGAAGCGCTGGGGCGCAAGGGCGCGCTGGCACAAATCAGCAAAGAGATGGGGAAACTCGCGCCCGAAGAGCGCGCCCGCATCGGCAAACTGCTCAACAGCGCTAAGCAGAAGCTCGAAGAGGCGCTGGAGCTTAAGAAGCGGCACTTCGCCGATGCGGCTCTCCGCGCACGGCTCGACGCCGAGTGGATCGACCTCACGCTGCCCGCTCCCGGTCCGCGGCGCGGCCATCTGCACCCCATTACACGCATACAGCGCGAACTCGAGGATCTGTTCGTCTCGCTGGGCTTCACGGTGCTGGATGGCCCCGAAGTCGAGACCGAATATCGCAACTTCGACGCCCTGAACATTCCGGCCGATCACCCCGCGCGCGACGCCCAGGACACTTTCTGGCTGGATGGCGGCAACCTTCTGCGTACCCACACTTCGCCGGTGCAGGTGCGGGGTATGGAACGGCTGGGCCCGCCGCTGCGCATGATCGCGCCGGGGCGCACCTTCCGCAACGAAAGCGTGGACGCGTGCCACGAGCACACGTTCTATCAGATCGAGGGCATGATGATCGACCGCGACGTCTCGGTCGGCCACCTGATCTATTTTATGAAGACCATGCTCACCGGCGTCTTCCAGCGCGAGGTCACGGTGAGGCTGCGCCCCGGCTTCTTCCCGTTTGTGGAACCCGGCTTCGAGCTCGACATCCAGTGTCTGATCTGCGGCGGCGTTGGCTGCCCGGTCTGCAAGCAGAGCGGCTGGGTGGAACAGTTGGGCTGCGGCCTGGTGCACCCCAACGTGCTGCGCATGAGCGGCATCGACCCCGAAGAGTGGAACGGTTTCGCCTTCGGCCTGGGCCTGACGCGCCTGGCCATGATGCGCTACGGGATTGACGACATCCGCCACCTGCAAGGCGGCGACCTTAGATTCTTGGAGCAGTTCTAACCTTGAAGTTCTCCTACAACTGGCTACGCGAGCTGGTCGAGGACCTGGATGCCGCACCCGGTCCCCTGGAAAAGCTCATCACCATGAAGACGGCCGAGTGCGAAGCGATCGAGCCGTCGGGCGTTTGGCTGGAGCGTACCCGCGCCGCGCGCGTCGAATCCGTCGAGCCCATCGCCGGCAGCCATAACGTCAAGGCCGTGGTGGACGCCGGCCCGTACGGCCGCAAGACCGTGGTCTGCGGCGCGCCCAACTGCCGCCCCGGCGTGGTCACTGCCTACGTCCCACTCGGCAAGAAGACCGTCGACGGCGTCGAAAGCGACGGTATGCTGGCCAGCGCCGCCGAACTGGGCATCAGCCGCGACCACGCGGGCATCATCGAACTGGAAGTTGCCGTCGGCGCGCCGATCCCCGGCTGCGCGCCCGATAGCGTGATCGAGATCGACAACAAGTCCATCACCCATCGGCCCGACCTGTGGGGGCACCACGGGATGGCGCGCGAAGTGGCCGCCCTTCTCGGGCGCAAGCTGAAGAATCCGGTGCGGCTCGAGCTGCTGCCGGAAGGGCCGGCCGCGGTCGACATCCAAATTGAGGATCTCAACCTTTGCCCGCGGTATAGCGCGCTGGTTTTCGAAAACGTCCGCGTACAGCCTTCGCCCTTGTGGCTCCAATACCGGCTCACCGCCATCGGGCTGAACCCCATCAACAACATCGTGGACATGACCAACTACGTCATGGCCGAGCTGGCGCAGCCCATGCACGCCTTCGATGCCGATTTGCTCCAGGGCGGCACCATCTTCATCCGCCCCGCCAAACCGGGCGAGCGTTTTCGCGCCCTCAACGAAGAGGAATACACGCTGGATTCGAGTAATCTCGTGATCGCCGATTCCTCCGGCGCCATCGCGCTGGGCGGCGTGATCGGCGGCATGGACAGCGCGATCGGCGAGAAGACCACGCGCGTGGTGCTCGAGAGCGCCAACTTCCAGGCCTCCTCGATTCGCAAGACCTCGGTCGCCATCAAGCTGCGCACCGACGCCTCGATGCGGTACGAAAAGGCGCAGGACCCGGCCAACACGGTGCGCGGCCTGGCGCGCGCCATCGAGCTGCTGCGCGAGACCTCGCCAGGCATCCGCCTGGTGGGCGGCGTGGCCGACCAGAAGAAGGCCATTGCCGTGCCGCCGGCCATCGAACTCCCACTCGACTGGCTCAATCGAAAGCTGGGGCGCGCGGTGGAACCCGCCGAGGTGCGCGACATTTTGGAACGGCTGGAATTTGGCGTCGCCGAACCGAGGCCGCGCGTCTTCTCCGTGACCGTGCCCGGATGGCGCGCCACCAAAGACGTTTCCATCAAGGACGACCTGGTGGAAGAGGTCGGCCGCATGGTGGGCTACGATTCCATCACACCCCGGCCGCCGCTGATTCCCTCCTCCGTGCCGCCCGGCAATCCCGAGCGCAAGTTCCAGCACGAGGTGCGCAACATTTTTGTGGACCTGGGCTTTACCGAGGTCTACAACTACTCGTTCATCGGCGAAGAGGCCGCGCGCGCCTTCGGCTTCGATCCGGCGGCGCATGACCGCGTGGCCAACCCCATTGCTTCCGACCAGGCGCTGATGCGCACCTCGCTGCTGCCCGGCATCCGCAAGAACATCGTCGAAAACGCCAAGCATAGGGACGCCTTCCGGGTGTTTGAAATCGGCTTCGAAATTCACAAGCGCGGTGAAGGCCTTCCCGAAGAAATCCCGCACCTGGTGGCCGCGCTCTACGACCGCCAGGGCGATGGCGCGGCCGGCCTGTTTGAAATCAAGCGCGCCGCCGAATGCCTCATGCCGGGCGCGCTGGCACGCCCCGCCGAACCGCGTCCCTTCGAACACCCGGCGCGTTCCGCCGATATCCTGTGGAAGGGGCAAACGGTAGGCCGCCTTTTCGAGCTGCACCCGTCGCTGGTCGAATCGGGCCGCGCCGCGGTCCTCGATCTGAACCTGCGGGTGGTCGAGTCGCTGAGCGCCGCCGAAATCAAGTACACGCCTATCCGCCGCTACCCATCGAGCGCCTTCGATCTTTCCGTCGTCGCCGGCCTGCGCGAGCTCGCCGGCGACCTGGAATCGAGCGTGGCGTCTTTCGCCGGGCCGCTGCTGGAGTCCATTCAGTTCGTGCGCCAGTACACCGGCGCGCCGCTCGAGGAAGGCCGGAAGAGCGTCTCTTTCCGCGTGACGGTGGGTTCGCCGGAGCGCACGCTCTCTTCCGAAGAAGTAGGCGAGACCCGCGCCCGCATCATCGACGGGATGCGCGACCTGGGCTACGAACTCCGCGTCTGAGCGTTGTGGGGCTGGCAATCCTGCCAGCAGCCGGCCTTCCGGCCGGCTGGACCCGTTGGAAAACGGGTCCGCAGGCTGAAAGCCTGCCCCACTGATTCGCGGGGACAGGCTGCTGGTCAACGGGCAATCCTACAGGCGTCTGAATCCGCCGGACGCCGTGCTGGTCGATCGCGGCGTGGTTTCGATTCAGCGGCGCTGAATACGCTACAATCGGGGTGCCGTGAAGGATCCGCTGGTCCCGCCTCTGGCTGCCATTGCCTCGGGGATCCTGCTTTCCCGCTTCGTATCGTTCCAGCCATCCGAACTTCTTCTCGCCGTCGCCGCCTTTCTGGTGCTCGGCGTGGTGGCCCTCCACCGCGGCTCGCGCGTGCTGGCGGGCGCCTGCTGCTGCCTGGGACTTTTCTTCGCCGGAGCGTTCACCGCCCTCGCCCACGCCCCCGGCCCCCCTCCCGAGCTCGACGCCGAAGGCCGCGAAATCGTCATTCTGGCCGGCTGTGTGGTGGAGCCGCCCGCCATCTCCGGCGAGCGCGAACGCTTCCTGCTGGAACTGGAGCCGCACGCCCGCGCGCAGGTCACTCTCTATACCAAGGCCAACGAGCCGCTCCCGCCGCTGCGCTACGGCCAGTCGATCGAGCTCGACGCGCGTGTCCGCAAACCGCGCAACTACGGCAACCCCGGCGCGTTCGACTATGCCCGCTACCTGGCCCGCCAGGACATCTTCTGGACCGCCTCCGGCGCCGCCGCGACCGTCCGCATCCTGCCCGGCCGTTGCGGCTCGCGTTTTCACAAGGCCGTCATGGACCTCCGCGCCCTGGTCCTCGCCCGCATCCAGCGGCTTTACCCCGGCGACAGTTACCGCGGCGGCATGATGCAGGCTCTCATGATTGGCCAGTCCTTCCAACTCGAGAGAGTCTGGACCCAATACTACCGCGAGACCGGCACCTTCCACGCCCTGGTCATCTCGGGGACGCACGTCGCCATTCTGGCCGCTTTCTTCCTCTTCTTCCTGCGCGTGTGCTTCGTTCCCGAAAGTCTGGCGCTGCTGCTCACGGTTATGTTGGCGTGGCTCTATGCGCTCGTGACGGGCTGGCTGGCGCCCTGCACGCGCGCCGCCGCGGGCCTGACGCTGGTGTTGCTCGCAGGCTACTTCTACCGCGAGCGCCGGCCCATTAACCTGCTGGCGGCGGTGGCCCTCGGGTTCCTGGTTTTCGACCCGGAGCAGATGTTCGACGCCAGCTTCCAGCTCACGTTTCTGGCCGTGGCCTTCCTGGGCGCGTTCGCCACCCCGCTCATCCGGGCCACCTCCGGGCCGCTGGCGCGCGGCCTACGGGATCTTGGCGATACCGGCCGCGACATCCATTCCGCTCCGCGCATTGCCCAATTCCGAATCGAGATGCGCCAGCTCGCCGAGACCATCAGCCGCGTGGCGCACCTGCCGCCGCGCGCCGGTCTGCTGGCGGTCGCCGCGGCCGGCCGGCTGCTGCTGTTCTTCTACGAAATCACGGTGATTTCCGCCGTCATTCAAGCCGGACTCGCGCTGCCCATGGTGGTTTACTTCCACCGCATCGGCCTGTCGGGTCTCTCGGCCAACGCTTTTGTGGTTCCGCTGATGGGTCTGGCCGTGCCCCTCGGATTCGTGGCCGTCTTCACCGGCTGGGCGTGGGTCGCCAAAGTCGCGGGCGTGCTGCTGTGGCTTTCGCAGAAGGTGGTGTACTGGCACGCCAGCGTCGAACCTGCCTGGCGCATTCCCACCCCGCCGGTGTGGCTGGGCGTGGCCTTCTCGGCCGCCCTGATTGCCGCCGCCGTGGCGCGCGGCCGCTGGTGGCGCACCGCTTCGGCGCTGGCGGTCGCCGTGTTCCTGACGCTGCTGCTCTGGCATCCCTTCCCGCCCGAGGTCCATCCCGGCGAGCTGGAAATGACCGCCATCGACGTGGGCCAGGGCGACAGCCTTCTGCTCGTCTTCCCCGATGGCAAGCGCATGCTCGTGGATGGCGGCGGCATTCCCTCCTTCGGCCACCAAACCCGGTCGCAGCTCGATATCGGCGAAGACGTGGTAGCGCCCTACCTCTGGCACCGCGGCATCCGCAATCTGGACGTCGTGGTGCTCTCGCACGCCCACGAAGATCACATCGGCGGCCTCCCCGCGCTGATTGGCGATTTTCACCCCAGGGAATTGTGGACCGGCGCCACCCCCGAAAGCCCCACCTGGCAGACGCTGCGAAAGAAGGCCGCCGCCAATGGCGTCAAAATCGTTCCCATGCACGATCCGCGCCGCTTCGCCTTTGGCGGCGCCGAAATCGAGGTGCTCGCCCCGCCCGCCGATTACGTCCCCACCGACATCCCCAGGAACAACGACTCGCTGGTGCTGCGCGTGGGCTACGGGCGCAACGGATTCCTGCTCCTGGGAGACGCCGAACGTCCCATCGAGCGCGACATGCTGGCGGAGGGTGAAATCCGGCGCACCGACGTGTTGAAAGTGGCGCATCACGGCAGCCGGACTTCCAGCACCGAGGACTTCGTGAGCGCCGTCCAGCCAGTCTTCGCGGTGATCTCAGTGGGACTCGACAACAGCTACGGCCACCCCAACCGCGACGTAGTCGAGCGTCTTCGCCAGCATCGCGCCGTGGTCTACCGCACCGACCAGGATGGCCTCGTCACCATCCGCGGCGACGGCCATCGTCTGCACGTGGAAACTACTTGGCCTGCGGCAGAATCTTCAAATTCCCCGGCAGCGCGAACAAATCGTCCTTGAGCCCGTGGTTGATCTCGACCGAGTCCGAATAGATCTCGAGGATCTTCTCTCCATTGCGCTCACGCAGGGTGGCGTACGGCCACTGGACCCCGCCGCCCACATCCCGATACTTCGAAAAAACCGTCACCTCCGTGTCGAAGTCCTTGTACTCCGCGTTGCGGCGTTTGAATGCCTGCCGCGTGGGCAGCTTGGTGAGCTGGTCGAAATAGACCGTCACCGTGCGGTTGGCGGCGTCGGTGATGTCCACCATCTCCACCGGCCGGTTCTCGTACATATCGCTTCCCCGCGAGTAGAAGGCCAGCCCCGGCTCATCCAGCCTCTGCCGCAGAATGTAAAAGATGTTCCGCAGGGTGCCGTCTTTGTAGTTGTCGTAGCGCAGGTCGGTCAGCGGTTGGGCGCCGCGCCAAGTGATCTGCCATGCGCCGTTCTCCGTGAATAACACGACGCTGTCTTCCTTCTTGCCCTGGGCATCCCGTTCGCGCACGGCGATCTGGCCCGGGACCGGCGCCAGATACCGCGTGTAGATTTTGACCACCGCCAGGCCGGAAAGCTGTTCGCGGTAGAACCCATACCCCCGTCCGCTTTCGACCCGGTCTTGCATATGCAGAAACGCGTCGCCGCCGAGCGCCCGCAAGGCCTCGTCGACCACGCGTTTTCCACGCTCGGCGGCGGTTTCCGCGGCGGAAGCCAGCGTGCAAAGTGCCAGCAGAACGGTTGCCAGGCGAAAGCGCCCTAAGCCACATACTCTTCCCAGTACCGGAATGCTACGGAGTTCGTGGGGCAGACCCCCTGGTCTGCGCGGGTCCCCCTGGACCCGCTCTTCGGTCGAAGCATCAAATGGTTGCCCCGCGCGAAAAGCCGGCCAGGGGGCCGGCTGCGGACGGGGGCGTCCGCCCCACCTTCGCCGACCAACGTGGGACAGACGCACGTTTCGAATTCTCGCCTTCATGGCCGTTTTTGCAGCTCCTGCAGCTGAATTCCGGAGTTCACCTTGAAATCGGTCGCCTTCATCTCGGCGTATTTTTGTCCGCCCTGCATAACTACAATCCTACGCGGCACCTTCACCCCGGCAGTCTCCTGGAATTCCGACCAGGTTTCCTCCACTGGAATCGGCGGTCCACCGGCGCGCGTAGCTTCGTAGAGGACCCGCTGCGGCAGCCGTGTGTCGGCGTCGAATTCCAGCCGCGCGGTCTGGCCGGTGGCGTCGGCGATTTCGATGGTGTTGTCGTCCAGCGCATTCACGGTCCGCCCCTCGATGCGGTCGCTGAGCAGCAACCGGAAGTACTGCCGGAACAGATTGCCCTGCATTTGTTTCAACTGAGCGCCAGCCAGGGGACCCCAACCTTGCGCCGCGGCGACCCAGCCCACCCTGCCGTCGCAGAACACCGCTATCTTTCCGGAGGGCAGCTCGGTGTCCTGCCGGAAATAGGTGGGAGCGATCCAACGGTCGGTTTCCTTCACCAGCATTCCTCCGCCGGAGGATTCGACCTGGAGTTCGAAGGACTGGGTGTAATCCTTAACCGCCGCCAGTGCGCCGGTGCCCCCGATGGCCTGCTGCGCGCGCGCCAGAAGCTGCTTGCCCTTTTCGAGGCTGGCGGCGTCCCCCTTGGCCGCTTCCATCTTCTCTTCCGGGATGGTCAGGTCGATCGTATTGACCGGGGCCGGCAGCGCGTCGAGCGGATGGCCGAAGTCGCCCGGGTTCCCCACCGCCACGGTGGTGAAGGCCGCCGGATTCAAATGCTCCTTCGCCACCCGCAGCACGTCCGCGCGCGTCACCGCCTCGAGCGCCTTCTGGTACTGCTGGATGAAATCCGAAGGGTATCCGTAATACTCGTACGTCAGCATCCGCCGCAAGGTCTTGGCCCTGGTGTCGTACGCGAAAACCAGGCTGTTGAGGGCCGTGTCCTTGGCGATTTTGAGTTCTTCCTCGGTCACCTCCGACGTTCGCATGCGGTCCACCTCTTCCCGAATCGCCTTGAAGGTCTCCACCGTGGAGAGCGATTTGGTGCCGCCCGAGATCTCGAACAACCCGGGGTGGTCGTAGCTCGCGTCCCAGCTCGCGCCAATCTCGTAGGCATTCCCCATCTTCGTCCGGACGCGCCCGACCAGCCGGCTGATGAACCCGCCGCCCAGAATGTCCGCCATGATCACCAGCGCCGGGTAGTCCTTGTCCTTGTATTCGCCGCCCAGTTGGCCGATGGAAAAGAAGGTCTGCGTGACATCCTTCTTCACCGCCACATAGGTGCCCGGCGCCGGCTGGCCGCCGACTTTGGGGAACTCCGGCACGGGCGGCTGCCCGACCGTCCAGTCCGAGAGAAGCTTCTCGATCTTGTCCTTCATGACGGCCGTGTCGAAATCGCCCCACACCCCCAGCATGACGTTCGCCGGGAAGAAGTAACGCTTGTAGAATTCCTGAAGATCGGCGCGCGTGATGCGGTCCACGGTGGCGTATTCCATGTCCCACCCGTACGGCGAGTCCTTGCCGTACACCATGCTGGCAAACTCGCGCTCCGCCACGCCGCGCGCGTCGTCGTTACGGCGGGCGATGCCGCCGCGCAGTTGCGTCCTCGCCAGGGTGATCTTGTCCGGGCGGAACTCGGGAGCCGTGAGCACGTCCTTGAAAATGCCCAGCACTTCGTCGGTGTTCTCCCGCAACGCGGAGAACGAAACGCTGCCGGCGCTCTCGCCGATATCGCTTTCCACGCTGGCCGCGAGGTCTTCCAGTTGCTCGTCCAACTGCTCGCCGGTCTTCGTCCCGGTGCCGCCGGTGCGGATCGTCATCCCGGTCATGGTGGCCAGCCCGATCTTGTCCGGGGGGTCGAACAAGTTCCCGGTGCGCACCTGCGCCACGCCGTGGATTATGGGCAGCTCATGGTCTTCGAGCAGATAGAGCTTCATGCCGTTGGGCAGCGTGAAAGTGGCCACCTTGGGAATCTGGATGGGCCGCAGCGGCGGAAACTTGAGGTCGGCGTAGGAAGGAGCCGCCGCTGCCGGTCGCGCCGCCGGTCGCGCCGCCGGCTGGCCCTCGGCCGCGGGCCTGGTGGGCGGAGCCGAAACGGGCGGAAACTGCGCGGCCACCGCAGCGGCCGTCATGAGCAGAGTGGCCAGCGTCTTCTTCATGGGCGGGCTCCTGGGGTGCCCACTGGGCCCGGCTGCGCCAGATATGCTACCGTGCGGCTGGCCAAGACGAAGTACTGCCGGGCCACCCGCAGCACGTCGTCGGCGGTTACCCGGTTGAGGTCGTCGACGGATGTGAACAGTTTCCGCCAGTCGCCGTAGCTGGCGTAGTAGGAGGCCAGCATCTGCGCCAGCCCGGCGTTGTTGTCGAGGCGGCGGATCACCCCGGCGCGCACTTTGGTCTTCACCCGCGCCAGCGTTTCGGCGTCCACCTTTTTCGCCTTGAACTGGCCGAGGAGGTTGTCGAGCTCCTTCAGGTCCTCGTCCGCGGTGTGGCCTACCGTGGGCGCCAGGAAGAACACGAACAAGTTGGGGTAGCGGCCGTCCGGGTAGGTGGCGCCGGCCTGCGCCATCAGCGCGATCTTCTTCTCCTGTACCAGATCCTTGTACAGCAACCCGGTCCGGCCGCTTGAAAGGATCAGGGAGACGACGTCGAAGACCGGGTCGTCTTTGCCGTATTGATCGGGCCGCTTGTAGGCCACCGCCACAATCGGCTGCGTGGGCGAATCGACCACCGCGGTCTTGGGTCCCGGCTGGGGCGGCTCCTCGGTGTGCAGCCGCGGCGGCAAGGGCCGCGCGGGCATGGGGCCGAAGTAACGCTCGGCCATGCGTTTCGCCTCCGCCGGGTTCACGTCTCCCACAATCGCCATGGTAATGTTGGCCGGCACGTAGTACTTGTCGAAGAACGCTTTGGCGTCGGCGCGCCGCAGGTTGACGATGTCGCTGGGCCATCCACCCGGTGGATTGCGATAGGGGTGGGCCGCGAAAGCGGTAGCCAGCAAATCCTGGGTGAGTTTGCCCTGCGGGCTCGATTCGACCCGCATGCGGTGCTCCTCCAGCACTACGTCGCGCTCCTTATAGAACTCGCGGAACACCGGCCGCAGGAAGCGCTGCGATTCCATCAGAAACCAAAGCTCCGTCCGGTTGGAAGGCAGGCTGTAGTAATACTCGGTGGAATCGAGCGACGTGCCGGCGTTCACCCCCGCGCCCCCGTTGGTTTCGATGATGCCGAGATACGCGTTCGGCGCCACGTAGGCTTCCGCGCCGTCGATGGCCATCTTCAACTGGGCCTGGAGCACGCCGATCCTGGTTGTGTCCGCTTTGGGCCCCTTGTTGCGCTCGGCCTCCAGGCGGTCGTACGCCTCTTCGATGGCATCCAGGGCCTTCTTCTCGCTCGGCCAGTTCACGGTCCCGATGGTCTCCGTGCCCTTGAAGGCCATGTGCTCGAACATGTGGGCGATGCCGGTTTCGCCCGACGGATCGTCCACCGATCCGGCGTTCACATACGTGTGGAATGAGACCACCGGGGCCTCGTGCCGCTCGGCGACGATGAAGTGCAGCCCGTTGGCGAGCGTAAACTCGGTGACTTTCTTTTCAAATTCCTTGAGGTCCTGCGACGGCAGACAAATCGCCGCCGTCAACAGGATGGCGCAGAGACGAAGTGCTCTCACAATGGCCGCCGCTCCTAGGCTTCTTTGAGGATAGCAGGGGCGGTGCCGCCCGCAAGCTACGTCAGAACGAGAGCCGCAGCATGGCCTGGAACGTGCGCGGGTCGGTCGTGGTGGTCACCTGGCCGAACCGGGCCGAAGCCATGCTTCCTTCCACACCCCAATAGTTGAGGCGGTTCAGCACGTTGAAGTACTCCACGCGGAAGCTGGCCGTATAGCGCTCCCGCAGCCGGAAGTTCTTCTGGAAGGACGCATCCCAGTTGACGATCCCCGGGCCGATCAGCACGCCCCGGCCCAGGTTGCCGAACGTCCCGGGCGCGGGCGTCTGGAAGGCCGCCGTGTTGAACCATGTTTCCGCTGTCTTGCCGCCCGCCTTCCAGTCTCCAACCACGTCGGGCCGGAGGCTGCCTCCCGTACTGGCGATTCCCGCCGGATCGCCCGGAGCGGAAATGTCGATGGGCAGGCCGGTTTCGAGCATCACGATGCCCGAGAGTTGCCAGTTGCCCAGGGTCCTCTGGTACCAGCGTTCGCCCTTGCGCCAGAAGGGCAACGGATAGATGTAGCTCGCGGACACGATATGGCCACGGTGGTATCCGCTCAAGCCGCGTTCATTCCTGGGGTTATAGCTGTCTTGCGGGACGCTGTTGTAGTCCGTGGCGTCCGTGATATTCCGGGACCACGTGTAGGCCACACTGGCCATGCCACCGGCCGGCATTTGCTTGCGGAGCTGGACTTGCAGAGAGTTGTAATTGGAGTTGGCGCTGGTGGCGAGTTGGCTGATGCCGCCCAGGCCCGGGTAGGGCCGCAAGCTGTTCGGATCGGCGCCTTGCGGAGCGCGCAGCATCGTCCCCAATGGGAGCTGATTGGGCAGAATGCCCCGGTACAGGTGCCAGGCGGAACTGCCAACGTAGCTCACGTCGAGGAGCGTATCGCGGCCCACTCTTTGCTGGATGCCCAGGTTGTATTGCCGGACCTCGGGTATGTCCGCGCGGACCGGGTAGGAGGAGACGTTCGAGGGGAGCAGCGCCACCGGCGCGCCGTGGGCCGGGTTCTCGATGTTGCCGCTCGCGAGTGTGGGTTGTTGAACGAAGGGCGGATTGTTCACGCTGTTGAAATAGGCATCGCCCTGAATGCGCTCGAAGAACAGGCCGTAGGCGCCGCGCACCACGGTCCGCTGTTTGCCGGAGAGGTCGTAGGCGAAACCCAGCCGCGGAGCCAAGGGCATAAACGACGATTGGATCTCATTGGGCAGGCCGCGGAAAAGGCCGAGAGTAGCCGGGTTGTTCCAAGCCGGATTCCTCTCCGTGGCGGCCTTGGGGAAGCCGGCGCCGCCCAGCACCAGCCCGTTCAGCGGGTCCCCGGAATTGGGAACTATCTGCCCGGCGGCCGTGACCGTCACGGCTTTTTTCGGATCGTAGTAGGACGGATCGAAGACGACGCCGTTCGCCAGCACGGAGTACTGCGGCTGCATGTACTGGGCGCGCACGCCCAAGTCCAGCGACAGGCGCCTCGAGACCTTCCAGTTGTCCTGGGCGTAGAATTCGGCCTGCGTGAAACGGAACCAACCCTCGCTGGTACCGCTGGCTTCGGTATAGGTGCTGAAATTGCCAAGCACCGCGTCCGCCAAGGCGTTCCCCGAACTAAGGCTGTGCCCGGTTTTGAAGTTGAACGAGCCATTGATGGGCGTGAGATTGCCCTGGTTCTTGCGGCTGCGCAAAACCAGCACTCCGAACTTCAATATGTGGGTGCCGGCCACTCTGGAGAAATCGTCCTTCCATTGGAAGAGGCGCTCGAATTCGCGCCAGTCCCGCGCCGTGACGCCGGGGAGGGAGTATCCCTGGATGGAGATGTCCGGAATTTGCCGGGCGTTGCCGTAGAGCATGGGGTTGTTCACGCCGGCGCCCTGGCGCGTGACGTCGCTGGTAAAGGCCGAGTTCGGCCGGAAATTGTTGTCGACGATCTCTTTGCGGCTGGAGGAAAATTGCAGCGTGTTCACCATCCTGGCGCTGGGCGCCCACGTCCACTTGGCGCTCGCACCGATTCCGGGGATGTGCCGGTCCCACATCGTCAGTGCCTGCTGGCCCTCTTCCTGGAAAAAGTAGTCGAGCAGGTAGTGAAAGGCCAACTGATGTTTGTCGTTGACGTGGTAATCCACCTTATGGAGGAACTGATTATCGTGAGTCGGAATCAGGTAAGAGTAATCGTACTCGTACGGCTTCGCGGGGTTATTGGGTTTCGGGGCCATGGCCAGCAGGCGGCTGGTGTTCCGGTCGACGCGCGAGGCCGGGATGATGTTGCCGGGGAAGGGCAGGCCGCTCAATGGGTCTGTCACCGGCTGCGCCACATTTGAGAAATCGCCATTCCGCTGCTCCACGAGGGGCACGCTGGCGGGGGTCCACACATACGGTTCCATCCCCAGAAAGTCCTGGCTGACAAAGAAGAACAGCTTGTCCCTGGCCGTATTGAACCGGTGCGGAATGTAGATGGGGCCGCCCAGGTTCCAGCCGGAGTTGCTGTTGCGCGTTCGAAAGAACCCATAAGGGGTTCCGTGAAACTCGCGGGTGCCGCTCTTCAGCGCCATGTTGACCATGGCGCCGGAACTCTGCCCGTATTCGGCGCTGTAGTTGCTTGTCAGAACCTTGAATTCGGCAATGGCGTCCACATTCACCCGGATGATAACGTTGCCCTGGCCGCCATTGTCCTTGTTGTCGGCGCCATCGACATTCCAGGAAAGGGTGGACCGCCGCGACCCGTTTACCGACTGGGCCGCATTCGTGGCAGTGGTCACCAGGTCTATCGAAGTGCGATAGAGACTGGACACGCCGGGTAGCAGGGACAGCAACTGCGAAAAGCTGCGGCCGTTCAATTGCAGTCCGGTAGCCTGCTCCCCGGTGATCTCCCGGCCCATCTCGCCGCTGCTGGCATCCAGTGGCAGCGCATCCGCGGCCACCGTGATGGAGTCGTGGATGTCGCCCACCGTGAGCGGGATGGCGGCCGTCACCTTGGCGGAGACGGTCACCACGACGTTGGTCTGGACGTACTTCTTGAAACCCGTGGCTTCCGCGGCGATCTGATACTCGCCTATGGGGACGTTGAGAAAAGCGTAGTAGCCCCTGGCATCCGACTCGGTGGTCCGGACCTGCCCCGTGCCCATGTGCCGAGCCGAAACTTTGACGTTCGGCACGGCTGCATGGGTTGGGTCGAGCACAAACCCCGAAATCTCCTGGTTGACGTACTGGCCAGAAGCGAGTCCGGCAACCAAAATAGACAGAACGGCGAGTCGGCTCAGATTCACGAACATCCAGCTTACGACGCCCCCGGCAATGCGCCAACCCAAATCGGAAGAGTGGCGGCAGTCCCCGCATGACTGGCCGCCGGGAGGGAATGGCTGGCGCGGACCGCGCTCAGTGTGTCACGGTCCGGAACCCACCCTGGAGGGTCCCGAGGTCCTTCGAGCGGAGCTTCACCTGGATGCGGTGAGGCCGCGGCGCCCCGGACGACTGCTCAGTTTGAAATCCCACCACGTATTCGCACAGGACCTGCCCCGCCATGGCGGCGAGGATCTGCCGGACAACCGCGACATCGATGACCGGCGGATCGAAGGAGCGGCCGCCGGTCCGTTCCGCCAGGCCGGCGAAATCCGCCATGAACATCTCCGCCATTTGCGGCCATCCGAGCCGCCCGCTGGCTTTCAGCGCGCCAATGCTGGCGTGGCCGAGCACCACCGGGTAGAGGGGAATTCCAAGCTCGGAAAGCACCGCGGCGGCGTCCTCGGGAGGCGTGTTCGTGGTGGGAAAGCCGTCGGAAAAAACGACCAGCATCCGGGTGGCCTGGCCCGGTTCCGCCGCGGCTTCCCTGGCGGTGGCCATGATGGCCTCGAACAGCCAGGTCCCCTCACTACCCTTGCGCCCCGGAGGCAGTCGCAAAGGGATGCTCTCTGCCTGGGGGCTGGACCGGGAATCGAGCACACGCCGGAGCGCCGCGGCCAGCTCCGCCGGAGCGCGCGTGGGCCGGGACTGCCGGCGCAAGTTGGAAGTGAAGCTGTAGACCGCCAGCCGCACGTTTTCCAGGTTGTCGAGCAGGGTGGTTTGGTACGCCAGCGGATCGAGCAGCCCCGCTTCGGTTACGCTGCCGCTGTTATCGAAGAGCAGGGTCATCTCGATGGGAATCGTGCGCGGCGCCAATCGGCCGCCTTCGAAGACCGCGACCCTGCGGGGCGATCCATCCTCCAGCAGGATGACGTCCTCGGGCTTGAGGTCGTCGACATAGCTGTGCTTGCGCACCACGTGGAACCGCACCAGGGCGAGGCTCGTTTCCGTCCGAAAAACCGGCGCTTGCTGCGCGCACAAAGGGAGGGCCAGCAAGAGAAGTCCTATCCAACCCGGCATCACCAACATACTACCCGAGAAGGCGCGCAACCGCGCCGGCTATTTCCAGGAAATCGGATGGCCAGCCATGGTTCACCGGGGGCCGCTCATTCCGGGAATGCCACCGGTCTTACGAATTGCCTTGGCGGCGGCGGAGGTTGCGCAGTATGCTGGTATGCCATGAAACGCGGACCGTTGGGCCGGAATTGGCGCTAGCATGGAATCGGAACGCAAGCGGTGAATAAGTACTATTATCTGGCGCTGAATCTGCTGTACTGTTTCAACGCCATTTCGTTTGCCCTGATGTGCTTTCTTTCGCTTCGGCAATACCGCAAGCGCAGGACCGAGTGGGGCGGCTCCGCCTACGTCGCGCTGGTCATCGTCTTCGCGGCATTGTATCTCGCCATAATCGCGGACGAAGTGGCATATGCCTTGGTGCACCACCCCGTGCCGCTCGTGAAGATCTTCGAACGCGCTGCCAACCTGCTGATTCCGCCACTGCTGTTTCACCTTTTCTATCGCAACGAAAAAGAACACGTGCCGTATCGCCGCGGCTGGCAAGCGTGCCTGCTGGCGATCTACGCCATCGGCGCGCTGGAGATCGCGGCGGAAGCCTTCCGGACGTCCCTGTATCGCGCAGTGGTCCTCACGGGGCTTATGTGCGGCGCCGCCGTGGGGAGCGGCGCGTTGTTGTGGGTTTCCAGGCGGGACCGAAGCAGCGCGCTCGAGCGCAACCAACGCCGCTGGTCGATATCGCTCTGCTCCGTCCTGGCTTGCCTGTGCCTCCTGGGCGCAGCTCTGCCTTCCCCCTGGCTCGAACTGCCTATGAGCTGCCTTGCCTTGTGTTTCCTTTTTGTTGTCACTTACTACGTCGAGCGGTTCACGTTCTTTGACGTCCTGATCAAGAAGGGAGCATTCGTCTTCTGTTCGCTTCTCCTTCTGACCCTGTATTTCGTCTTCGCGACGCCCTGGTTGTGGTGGCTCACCAACCTGATGCACGACTCCTGGTTCATCTCCTTGACGTGGGCGGCGTCCCTCTTGCCGTTCGTGCTGCTGGCTCCTTGGGGGCATCGCAAGTTGTCCGTCTGGCTGGACCGGCTGTGTCTCGGCCGCCGCTTTGCTCCGGCCGAGGCCAGCCGGTACTTCCTCGACGGATTGCAGGGCGTTATCGACAAGCCTGAGCTGATCGAGCGGGCGGCCGCGCATCTGAGCAAGATCTTTCAATCCGAGGCCGAGGTGGCGCTGGATGCGCCCTGGACGTTCTCGGGCGAAAAGGCCGGCGATGCCATACGCGCGCCCATACGGATAGGGGGCCAGGCAGTGGGCGTAATGGTGGTCCGGCCGCGGCGCCACAACGTGCGCTTCCTCAGCGAGGATGCCGCCCTGCTTTCGTCGCTGGCGGAAGCGTTCTCGTTTCTCCTCGAGAACCTGCGGCTCCGCGAGAAGCGCCTGGAGCAGGAAAAGCGCGAACGGGAACTCGTCCTCAACGCTCACCGTTCCGAGCTGAAGGCCCTGCGCGCCCAGGTCAACCCACATTTCCTGTTCAACGCGCTGAACACCATCGCGGGACTCATTCCGGGGAATCCGGAGCGGGCCGAGCGGACCATCGAGCAATTGGCCGAGGTGTTTCGATATACGTTGCGCCGCTCGGAGCGGGAATGGGTGCGGCTGGACGACGAACTGGAGGCCGTGCGAGCCTACCTCGACGTGGAGCAGGCGCGTTTCCGCGAGCGCTTGCGCGTCCGCGTCGCTTGCGCCGACAACGCCCGCAACTGCCGGATTCCCGCCATGACCGTGCAGACCCTGGTGGAGAATGCGGTGAAACACGGGGTGGGCGGAATCAGTGCGCCAGGCGTGGTCGAAATCGAAGCGGATGTTTTGGAAGGCAGGCTGCGAATCCAGGTCCGCGACAACGGACCCGGCTTTCAGGCGGCGGCCATGCGGACCGTCCAAACTCGCGGCGGCTACGGTTTGCACAACATTCGGGAACGCCTCCAAGGGCATTTCGGAGACGTGGCCAGCCTGAGAATAGAGCGCGACACCCGGCTGGGCATGACCGTGGTCACCGTGGAGATGCCGCCAGCTACGGTCCCGCAGCCGGCGGAGGTGTAATTCGCAGTGATCCGGGTCCTGCTGATAGACGACGAGCAGACCGCGCGCGACAGGTTGCGGCAGATGCTCGGCGCCATTCCGGACGTCGAGATTGTCGGCGAGGCGGCCGATGGCGAGCAGGCCATCGCCAGAATCGTGGAACTGCGGCCCGATCTGATTCTTCTGGACATCCAAATGCCCGGTTGCAGCGGCTTGGAAGTGGCGGCCTGCCTGCCCCAACCTCGCCCCAGGATCGTCTTCTGCACGGCGTTCGATCAATACGCGGTGGATGCGTTTGAGTTGCATGCCGTGGATTACCTGCTGAAGCCGGTGAGCCGGGCCCGGCTGGCGCGCGCCGTCGAACAGGTCCGCGAGATGGCGCAGCCGGATGCGGATGCCGGGCTGGAGCGGGTGATCCAGGCCGTGCGCGGCACCTGCACCCGTTTCCTGGCCCGCTCCGCCGACCGCTACCGGGTCGTCCCGCAGCATGAGGTGGTGTACTTTTCCTCGGAGATGGGGCTCACCCGGTTACACACCGCCAGCCTTCACCATGTGCTCGAGCCCACTTTGAACGACCTGGAGGGGCGGCTGGACCCGTCCCTGTTCTTCCGCATCAGCCGCGCGGCCATCGTGAATCTGGATTCCGTGGCGGAGGTTCTACCACTAACCGGAGGCATTGCCGAGGTCGTCTTGAAAGACGGTGTGCGTCTGGAAGTGAGCCGCCGCCGCGTGCGAGAGCTGCTGCAACGCCTGAGCGGCGTCGATCCCTTGCCCGGCCCGCCCGAGCCGTGAGGCCGACCTGGCTGGCTGCGTTCACCGCTCCGCGCGCGGCGCCAGCACTTCCTCGAAGAACTCCCGCACCCCCGCAAACACGGCGGCTACATCGGCCGGGAGTCCGCACTCTTCCGCCAAGGCATGAAACGGGACTTGCCATTCCGCCGGCGGCGGAAGCAGACCCACCGGCAAATCGTGTGTTCCTCTTCTCTCAAACGTCAGACGCAAGGCGTCCAGAATCCTTGGTTTATCCAGTCCGCCCGACCCGATCAGGAGAGCCATGTCCACCAGGTCCTTCACTCGGCTGTTGGCGGAGTTCCGCGGGAGCGTGTACGCATGGATCTTTTCCGCGAACTGCTGTTCGCGGCCGATCATCCGGACCCGCGGACTCTCGATGCCGGCGAATCCCAGCCAGTCCCGGCACCCGATCGTTTCCACCGGCTGCATCACCACGTCGCCGATGCCGGCGTCCAGGTGGAATCGGGCGAAGATCCGTTTGTCCATTCGAGCTTCAACGGGATAACGGGCCCCGCCGTACGGCGCGGCGGCCAGATCCATGACTGACGGTCCGATCGTGTACTCGAACCAGTCGCCGAGAGGGTTGTCAGCAGCGCTCTGCAGCATCTTCTGCACGGCCTCGTTCGTCTCGCCCCCCGCTGTTGCCGCCACTCGCTGCATTGTCAGATCGATGTCCACCGTCGACCGGGCATCCTTGAAGCGTAGCTCCAGCGCATAGCCGCCCTTCAGAACCCACGGCACCGGTTCCTTCTGGAAAAGCCTTGCCAGCAGACGGTCGAACGACAACTGCCGCCTGGCGCGGTCGAAGTCGATCCGATCGGTCAGCGATGCCCTCTTCAGGCGTTCCTCAAGAGCCTGCCGGAACGCTCGCGCCGTCGTATATGTCCTGGGTGGCGGCATTATGCGGCGCTCCTCAGCGCTTCTTCTACAATCTGGCGCGCCGGTCCGCTCATCCGCGCGTCCTCGATCCGTTGGCGAGTGATCAGACCACGGTCCACGCCCTGCGTGACCGCCTGGCGGATGAAGTTCCGCTCGACCGTGCCGGCCTCGATC
>Ga0182021_10002374_pt1 | contig 21905 bp, 22 predicted proteins | sample 612E3MmetaG_FD_120493 | JGI IMG/M metagenome (GOLD analysis project Ga0182021, IMG submission 120493) | Permafrost microbial communities from Stordalen Mire, Sweden - 612E3M metaG (Illumina Assembly) | ecosystem: Environmental > Terrestrial > Soil > Wetlands > Permafrost | place: Sweden... | reverse complement strand
GCACCAAGGAGAACGATTATGACGACCTTTACGATTGACCCCGAAAACAACATCACGGCGTTTGGCTCCGCAGAAGAGGCCGCCGCCGCAACCACTACTCCCTTCGATTCTTTCGCCAGCCAGAAGGAACTGGCGGCACTGGCAGCAGCTTGGCCGGCGGAGCGCCTGGTGGCCATCTGGAACAGCCTGCCGGGCGTAAAGCCGGTGAAGGGGTTCAAGAGCGCCAACGCCGCCATCAGCCGCATCTGGGCACGCATTCAAGGGTTGGGCGCGCCCGAGCAACCGCAGCCCGAACAACCCGCCAAGGCGAAAGCGGAACGTAAGGCCAAAGGTGTCGCACGGGCGGCCAAGGGTGCGCTTGCCAAGGGTAAGGCGGGTAAGAAGGCCAGCCGCACGAAGAGCGTGCCCACGGGCCAGAAAAAGGCCGCTGGCGCCGTCCGCGAGGGCAGCAAGACGGCCCAGGTGGTTGCCATGCTCCAGCGCAAGAACGGAGCCACCTTGGCCGAGATCATGGACAAGATGGGCTGGCAAAAGCATACCGTCCGCGGGTTCATGTCCGGCGCGATGAAGAAGGCCGGATACACCGTCGAGTCCTTCAAGCCCGAGGGGGGAGAACGGACCTACCGCATCAGCAAATAGCATCGAACACCTCCTTCCTTCCAGGCCCGCCCGGCACTGCCGTGGCGGGCTTTCCTGCTTCTGCTCCCAATTTCCGCCGCCCTGCCAAAGCACGCCAGCCTTTGGCCGACACGCCAAGCCGCCGCCGCGCGAGCGAACGTGGGCCAAAGGTGGCGCAACACGGGCCAACCGTCCGTCTGCGTTGACAGAGCTGCAACTCCGCGCCCCAGCCGGCCAAGCCCCCAACAGCCATCGAGGTCCGGATTCCCGGCGCGGATCTGGGCCTCGATGGCCGCGATCTCTCGGCGGCGAGGGATTCATGCGGCCACCTTCTGCCGTTCCTCGGCGACCTCCTCAAACGTTCGCCCGTCGCCCTCCAGTTTGGCTTGCTTGCCGGCCAGCGTTTGCCAGCGCTGCACGATCACGTCGATGTATTTTGGATCCAGCTCCATGCCGCAGCAGACGCGCTCGGTCAGTTCGGCGGCCGCGAGTGTGGTGCCCGATCCCAAGAACGGCTCGTAGACCAGTTGCCCGCGTTTGGTGTGGTTCAGAATCGGGCGCCGCATCAACTCGACGGGCTTCTGAGTGGGGTGATCGAACTTCTCTTCGTCGGAGCCGCCCATGATGAACTTGGGGCTGGGCGAGTCCCACACCGTCGAGTTTTCGCCGGCTTTCCCAAACCAGGGCGCGTTTTTCTTCCGGACGTACCAACACGGTTCATGTTGATACCAATAATGAGTTCGCGTTAACACCGTGCGGCCCTTATTCCAAATGATTTGCTGCGGGTAGAGGAAGCCGATGCGGAGCAGGCCGTTCAGGACCTCCCGGGTGAAGATGCTCGCGTGCCAGACATAGGCGATCTGAAGACTCGGCACCAGTTCGAAGGCTTCCGACCAGTCGGCGCGCGTGTCTCCTGAGATCGTCGTCTCGGTGTGGCCCTCGGTGCGGTGCTTCATGTAGCTGGCCTCGGCCGGGCCGCAGCCGTTGAGGCCGGCCCGGTCGCGCCATTCTGAGTCCAGCGAAATTCCGTAGGGTGGATCGGTCACCATCAACCGCGGCATGCGCTCGCCGAGCAACTTCGCCACTGCCTCCGAGCTGGTGCAGTCCGCACATAGGACACGATGTTGGCTGCGGGGGTCGCCGCAGAGCCACAAGTCGCCCGCTCGTGACACCGGGTTCTCAGGAACCGGCGGGGTGGCATTCGCTCGCTCGGCGTCATCCTCGGAGAGCAGCAGATCATCGATTTCCTTCTGGTCGAAACCGGTGAGGCTGAGGTCGAAGTCTGCCTCGTTCAACTCCTGCAGCTCCAGGGCTAACGCCTCTTCGTCCCAGTCGGCCCACGTTACACTTCGATTGACCATCAAGCGGAACGCCTTGACCTGCGCTTCGGACCACTCGTCGCAGAGAATCACAGGGATGCAGGTCGTGTCGCCGCCGGGCCACGATCCCAACTTGCGCGCTGCCTTCAGGCGCAAATGGCCGTCCACCACGGTTCCGTCGCTGCGGGCCAGGACGGGAACCTTGAAGCCAAACTCGCGGATGGAGGCGCACATCCTGTCAACCGCGGCATCGTTCTTGCGCGGGTTGCGCGCATAGAAAACAAAACGATCAATGGGCCACAATTCAATAAGCATCTGACTTTCCTCCTAAACTCAACTCCCAAAATGGTGAAAACCGGATAGCCTCGGTGCTAGGCTCTCACGCGTCTACCGAGATGGGGAATGCCGGGCTGTGCAAAGGGCCCGGTTGCTGTCCGCCGGCCGCTTTCGCGCGCCTATGATCGTCGAACTGTTTTCGAAAAGTCCCGATCTTACACGGGCAGTAAGAGCCATCCGGCATCGACCCATCGTTGCAGGAGCAGGACCGTACGAACGTCATTGGCGCGCCCTGTGACATGAACTCCTGCACTCTTCGGCGCGTCTCCAGGATGGATTCCAACTCCGCGGCCTGTCCTCTTCGTTTCAGCTTGCGCGCCAGTCCCCGGTAGTGGCCGTGTGGGTTCATCAGCTTGCCGGGCGCTGTGGTTGCCTTCAGGTCGACCTCCAGGAACTCCGAAAAGGGGATATCTCCCAGGTCGGCTCTCACGTCCGCAAGCAGTTGGTCCGCGTCTACAGCGTCGCCATGCCGTTCCATGAGCCTTGCTCTGAACTCCTCCACCGTGTTCTCAAAAGGGGTCCGGGGGGGTGAGGTTTCATCATCAACCTTCGAGGAAAGAGGGTTTTGGTTTTTGGTTTGGAGTTCCACTGCTGTTGAACCCTCAGCCACAGCACCGGGGTTCCCTTTCTTTCCTCTTTCTTTCTGATGATGATTTAACCCTTTCTTTTGTGGGTTAGATTTCTGAACCGCTACCGGTTCGTTTTCTGAACCAGTCAGCGGTTCGCTTTTTGAACTGCTAGCGGTTCGATTTCTGAACCGCTTCTCCGGGGCCTTGATCTTGGTTGCAGGTAATTCCGCCGCCAGTCGCCAGGTGTCTGGCGTCCGTCCATTCCCCCGGTCCCGCTCGATTATCCTGGCGAACTCCAGGCGGCGCAGCGCCTCGACAACCGCGGCCCGCGCCAGACCCGTCCCCCGGTCCAGGCGCGTTCCGTCTCTCTTCACGATGCCGTCGCAAATCTGAGAGAGGGCGATCGCGTCTGAGCCATTGGCCCGGCCCTTCTTTGTGCCAAGGGTCCGCCGCGCGATGTACAGCACCACCTTGACCTCAGCGCCCGTGCAATCGGCCATCAGATTGTCCAGGAACCCATTCGGGACTGCGGTAAACGGTATCACCCGGTATTCCTTCGCATCTGAGACCGCTTCGGTTTCTGCTGGCATATCGCCACCCACCCCTCCCACCCCTCAAAAAAGCGGGCTCGCACTGCTGGCCGGCAATGCGAGCCCAATTCTCAGAACCGGATGGGTGGGGAACGGTCCCGAGAAAGATTTGGCCCGCTCGATGCGTACATCGGTGGGCCGTTTTGTTTATTTTTGAATTCTGGGTTCAGGCCGCCTGGGCAGGCGTTACTTTGCCACTTTTGCGAGGCCGGACCGCAAGAATTTGGCATTCGGCGCTAAGCAATTGATAAGGATAGACTTGCAGGAGATTCTGCGTTTGCCGCCGCGTGCCGTGTGACTCGTGGTGTGACTTGGCGGCGTGCTTCTGGCACTTCTAGTATTTTGGGGGCTTCGTGTCGTGTATAACTTACGTGTTTTCAATGTGGCGCAAGAGAACAAGTCCCCCCCCCGCACCATAGATTCTATAGCGGTTAACGAGGGCCGGTCAGGAATGATCGGCCCTTAATTTTGGTGATTGTGCCCATTGGGTCGCGCTAGCCTCGGGAGTTGACACCACAGCGGAGGGACAGATGAGAGTCTTTGAACTTCAGGACGGCGAAATCACTGACGCCCCTGGAAAACTGATCGTGGACCTTGATTTCCTGGAGATGCTTCAGGAGACCCCTTACGACGGACGCACCATTTTTAGCGTGAGGTTCTCGTCTGGCTGTTTGGTGTCTCTTACCAAACCCGCCTTTGACAGAATCTTGCTTGCGTGGAAATCGCACTGAACCCACTGCACGGTGCGGGGCTGTTCCGTGTTTTCGCTCATGAGGTCGTAAGCCTGCTGATATACTGAAACCAGGATCGGTATGGACATTCATCTCGATTTGCGCGGCGAGCACCTGATCGAGCGACAACTACGCTCGGGCCGCTACCACTCTCCCGAACAGGTCGTTGTCAGCGCCCTGGAGGCACTGAACCACAGCGAGCAAGCCCCCACTCAGAACGACGAACGGCAGCGGGCCGTGCAGGACATGCTGGCCTTCGCTGGAGAACACCGCTTCACCCTGGGAGAGAACCTCGACATTCGCGACCTCATCCATGAGGGACACAAGTACTAATTGATGCCGCCGTTCGTGGTGGACGCCTCGATGACGCTGAGTTGGTGCTTTGCCGACGAGGCCACCCCGTATAGCCGTGGCGTGCTCGCCGCCCTCGAAACGACGTTTGCAGTTGTGCCAGCCTTGTGGCCATTTGAAGTCGCCAACGCTCTTGCACTTGCAGAGCGCCGGAAGCGTATCAGCCAGGAGGGCATCGTCGCATTCCTGGAAACGCTGCGACGGCTCCCGATTCAGATCGAACGGCGGGAGGCGCTTTGGTTGTGGCAAGCGACGCTACCACTTGCCCGCGAGCATCGGCTGACAGCCTACGACGCCGCCTACCTCGATTTAGCGAGGCGGGACCGGTTGAGCCTGGCCACGCTGGATCACGACTTACAGGCGGCTGGCCGTACCCTCGGCCTAGCCGTGCTTGAGATCTGACGCTCGCCACAACGCTCCCGCACCACATTCCCGGGGAATTGCGGCGACCACCCAAGACCGGGTGGCCGCCGTTTTCTTTGGCGGTGTCGTGGGCTGGTAAAATCGGCTTTCCGGGAGCCATGTCGCCGAATCGCTGTCGAGTGCTGGTGTCCGCCTTGCTCTTGTGCGGCACCTTCGCTCACGCACAGACCATCGCTTTGGAGCTTCAAAGCCACCCGGGCAGCCCCATTGCGACCGTAAGCTACACTCCGGCGACATTTCGCGTGGAGTCCGACCGGCGACAGTTTCTTACCATCAGGAATGAATCCGACAAGGTCGCTGTCGCGGTGGTTTTTCAACAGGCGATTGCAAGCGGGTCGAAGACTGAGATAGTCGCCCTGGAACGGGTCTCGATCATCATCAGGCCCCGCGAGAAGAAGCGGCTTTCCGTCAGCGTCCAAGACATGTGGAGCCGCATTCAGGCGGCCGTCAAATCGGGCGATACGGTTGGCAAGCCGAAACTCGGCGTGGTGGCGGTTGAGTTCCTCGACGGTTCGTCATGGAGCGCTCCTCCGGATCGGGCGCGGGAGTAGACCGCCAATCAAAATGCGCCCCCCACCCGGAGAGGAACGACCTGCGTTTCGGCCGGCATGATTTCAAAGCGCAGCATCCAGTTCCGCGTGCCAGCATCCTGCGCTGGAGCGAATTGCCAATGCCGGGCCGCTTCCAGCGCCAGTCCGCCAAAATAGGGTGAGCCGCCGGGCTCGAGCGTGGCTTCCGTCACATTCCCCGATGGATCCACCGCGACCGAGACCACCACCGTGGCTTTGCCGCGAATCGTGTCGCGGGCTTTGGCGGGAATGTCGGGGAGCACGCGGCGCACGATTTCACCTTGCGCGGCCGGCATACTGCGCTGTGGCTCCACCGGGCGGTCCGGCGCGGCGGACGGAGCAACCCGCGGCTCAGCCGCCCGATGCAGGGCCACGTCGGCGACGATCGCCGCCCCCACGACCAGCACGGCGGCGGCGATGTAATACCGGAATCCCGGTTTCCGCACCGCAGGTTTCGCCACCGGCGGGGCAGGCGAACGGAGCCAAGCCACGATCTCGCCGGCGGACCGGCAGTTTTGCGCCGCCTCCCGGAAGGGAAAGGGCAGCGCGTCGGCCGAGGAAGACCGCAAAGCCTGTAACAGCAGCATTCGCAGCGCCTGGAGGTCCGCCGCCGGATGGCCCGCCGACACCGCCTCGCTGGAGATTTTGACGGTGTCTTCGACCGCCAGAATATTCGAAGGTTTCAGATTGCCATGCACCAGGCCCTGGCCGTGCAGATACGCCAGCGCATCGGCGACGGGTGGCAGCATGTCGCGGGCTTCGCCGGTGGTCAGCGGGCGTTCGCGGAGAACTTCCGCGAGGTTCTCTTCGGCGTACTCCATGACAAAGTAGGCTATCGGCAAGCCTGCCAGCGTCCCGGTTCCGGCGGCAAAGATGCGGACCAGGTGAGGATGGCGGAGGGTGGCGGCGCGATTCCACCGTTCCACCAGTTCCCCCGCTTGCGCCTGGCCGGCGAGCACCAGTTTGATGGCGGCCCTACCCGAGGCGATCCGGGTGAGGAAGACCGCGCTCGCTTCACCGCCGCCGAGATAGCGCTCCAGCGGGAACTCCCCGCCGGCAAGCTCGCCTTCACACTGTTTCCAGTCGGGCATGGTCACCTGCGCGTGCACCGACTGTCATCGGTGCGAGCCGGTTCGGCTCCTGTCCAGTATACACGCCGCGGCCAGCTTGCCACGGAGGCGCGAAGTGCGGTACATCTGATGATTCGTCTCCGATTGGAGGACCTCTTGGCAGGTTTTGGAAAAACGCTCGATTCCGCTCTGAGCCGCCGCGCGGTATTCCGCGGGCTGGCCGGGTTTCTGGCCGGTTCGCCTCTGCTCCGCAGCCAGCAAGATCCGTTCCGCGATCACAGCCGCGTTCCGGCGCTGCGCGAGATGCTCGACGCCTTCGACTTCGAACCCGTCATGTTCGCCAAGGTCACGCGGCAGGCCTACGACTACATGGCCTGGGGCGTTGACGGGGAGTTCACGATGCGCCGCAACCGGGAGGCCTACGACTGGGTCGGTCTGGTTCCGCGCGCCCTCGCCGGCACGGGCCCGGTCCAGACCGCGTCGAAGTTCCTAGGCATGGACCTGGCCTTTCCGATCACGATCTCGCCCACGGCCCGCCACGTGTTGTTCAGCCCCGACGCCGAGATGGCCACGCACGCCGGCGCCACGGCCGCATCGAACACCCCGCTCATCGTGAGCAATGTGGCCACCTTGCCCGTGGAGAAGATCGCGGCGGCGGCCACCGGTCCGTGGTGGTTTCAGCTCTACCCGCAGCAGGGCCCCGACTACAACCGCCAGACCCTCGATAAGGCACAAACCGCCGGCTGCAAGGCGATTGTCGTCACGGTAGACCAGCAGGCTTCCATCTACGAGCGCCAGACGCACGACCAGAACCTCACCACGCCCACGGGCCCCGTGCTGGCGCCGACTACCATCGGGACGCCGCGGCAGCGCGGCAACCCGTACCGGGTCCCGGACGGCAGGCTGTGGTACGAATGGCCGCTGCTCGACGAACTCCGCAAGATGGCAAAGGTCCCGCTCCTGGTCAAAGGCATCGTCAGCGCGGAAGATGCGCGCCTGTGCCTGGAACACGGAGTGGATGCCATCTTCGTGTCCAACCATGGCGGACGGTCGCTGGACTACGGCCCTTCCACGCTCGAGGTGCTGCCGGAAATCGCCGAGGCCGTGAAAGGCCGCGTCCCGATTCTCTTCGATGGGGGCATACGCCGCGGCAGCGACATTCTGAAAGCTCTGGCCCTCGGCGCCAGTGCCGTTTCCCTGGGCCGCGTGCCGCTCTGGGGTCTGGGAGCCTACGGCGCGCAGGGCGTCCAGAAAGTTCTCGAAATCCTGCAAGCCGAACTGGTTCAGGCCATGGCGGCGAGCGGCCGGCCCACGCTGGCTTCCATCGACAAGACATTGGTACGAACGGAGTTCCTATGAGCACGCCGCCGACATTAATCGGAGAACCGCCGGGCCGTATCGCTCCGGCCCGCAGCCTGGCCAACACCTTCGAGTTCGAGGCCATGGCGCAGCGCAGCCTGAGCGCCGCCGCCTTCGCCGAGATCGCCGGCAGCGAGCGCAGCGCCCTCGAGCGCATCACACTGCGCCCCCGCATGATGGTCAACACCACGCATCTGGATTTGACCGTCGACCTGTTTGGGCAGAGCCTGTTCGCGCCCATTCTGGTGGGGCCCACGGGCGGGCAGAAGCGGTATCACGCGGAGGGCGAGTTGGCCTGCGTGCGCGGCGCCGCCGCCGCTAAAACCGCCATGGTGATTTCGAGCGGCGCCAGCTATCCCCTAAAGGAGATCGCCGCCCAGCAGCCGGCCACCACGCTCTGGTATCAGGTGCACCCCGAAAAGGATGCGGCTGCCGAGCGGCGCGGTATCGACGAGGCCGTCGCCCTCGGGTGTAAGGCGCTGTGCATCACCGTCGGCGGCGCGGACTGGAGCGCCATCGACCGTCTGCGGCAAGGCCTACGCATCCCGGTTGTGCTCAAGGGCATCATGAGCGCGGAAGAGGCCCGTGAGGCCATTGGCAAGGGCATCGACGGCATCGTGGTTTCCAGCCACGGCAGGCCTGAAAGCGGGATGGCGGCGCCCATCCAGGTGCTGCCCGCCATCGCCGAGGCGGTGGCCGGCAAAGCGGCTATCCTCATCGACGGCAGCTTCCGCCGCGGCTCGGATATCCTGAAGGCGCTGGCGCTGGGCGCACGCGCGGTCATGCTGGGCCGTCCGCCGCTTTGGGCCCTGGCGGCCTACGGCGCCCCGGGCGTACAGGCCATGCTCGAAATGCTACAGAACGAGCTGGCCCGCGATATGGGCATGTGCGGCCGGCCGAACCTGAAGTCGCTGGACCCCAGCCTGGTCAGGATCCACGCCCCAAGACCCTAGCGGGGGGCGACAGTTCCGTGGGGCGGGCAATCCTGCCCGCAGCCGCCTTTCAGGCGGCATTTTCGCGTCGTGCGCGTGTCTACAGAGCCGCAGTCGCCGGCTGAAAGCCGGCTTGCAGCCAGGATTGGCTGCCCCACAGCGCTCCTACGGCGTAGTGGGAGGGCTCACCTGCGTGGCTTGACGCCCAACCAGTTGCCAGCCGCCCGGCCCTTTGAGCCAGACGAACAAGCAGTTGATATGCGATGTGGTGGACTTGCCGTTGGTGGCGTTCCGCATGTCGACGTTGGCCCGGATGAGCGCGGTGGTGCCATAGACGCGGACCGCGACCTCGCTGAAGTCCATGGCCTCGATGGTGGTAGCGCCCAGGGTGGCCTTGATTACATCGGCCTTGGTCTGGAGGCGGGCGTTGGAGTGGCTGTAGGAAAGATCCTCGTGCAGCATCTTCTCCAGCACGGCTCCGTCTTTCTTCATCATCGCCTGTTTCAAGGCGTCCGAGGCCGCCAGCACTTCCTTGACGGCGGCGGGGTCGGGCGGCGCCGCGGCCAGCGTCAACCCGGACAATAGAGCGACAATCCACTTGGTCATTCCTTCATAGTAGCGCCGGCGGTCTGGCCGCCGATGGAAGTTTTCGCTGAAGCGACGCATTTTGGAGCGCAGCCTTGGCGCTCTATTCCTTTGGCACTATGATAGGTTAAACCTAGCAGATGACTGACGCGGAACTGGAGCGCTTGTTGGCCGATGTGGAATCCGACCGGTCGGAGCGGAAGCAGTCGCTCGCCGAGCGGGACAAGATCAGGGAAGCGATCTGCGCTTTTGCGAACGATCTGCCGAACCACGCGGCGCCGGGCGTGCTGTATATCGGAGCCAAGGACGACGGCTCGTGCGCCGGTCTGGCCGTGACGGATGAGTTGCTGCGCACGCTCGCCGATATGCGATCGGACGGGAACATCGTCCCGATTCCCTCGTTGACCGTGCAGAAGAAGGTGCTCAACCGGTGTGAGATGGCGGTTGTGACCGTCGAGCCGTCTGACGCGCCTCCGGTTCGGTACCGGGGCCGGACGTGCATTCGCGTGGGACCTCGCCGGGCGTACGCCACCCCCGAGGAAGAGCGCCGCTTGACGGAAAAGCGGCGAGCGCGAGACTTGCCATTCGATATCCGGCCCATGCCAGTCGTCACCATGGCCGACCTGGACATAGACCTCTTTCGCCGAACATATCTGCCCGCCAGCGTCGCTCCGGAGATCATCGAGGAAAACCGGCGGAACATCGAGCAGCAACTGGCATCGCTGCGGCTCGTGGCTCCCAGGGCTGATCAATCCGTTCCCACGGTGCTTGGAGTACTGGTAATCGGCAAGGATCCGCAAGCTCTGCTTCCCGGCGCTTACGTGCAGTTTATTCGATTTGACGGGACGCAACTCACGGACCCCGTCAGAGACGCGGAGGCGATCGGCGGACCGCTGCCGGAACTCATTCGTATGGTCGAGGAGAAGCTCGAGGCCCATATCGAAACCGCGCGGGATTTCGTTTCCGGTCCCATCGAGACCGCGCAACCCAGCTACCCCGTGGTTGCCATTCAACAACTCACCCGAAATGCGATCTTGCACCGCACCTACGAGGGTACCAACGCTCCGGTTCGGATCAACTGGTTCTCGGACAGAATCGAGATCCTCAGCCCCGGAGGTCCCTACGGGCAGGTGACCAGGGCCAACTTTGGGGGACCGGGCGTCACGGATTACCGAAATCTGCACCTTGCGGAGGCCATGCGCAACCTCGGTTACGTCCAGAAATTCGGTGTGGGCATTGCCCTGTCTCGCAAGGAACTGGAAAAGAACGGCAATCCTCCATTGGAATTCAGGATTGAGGACACTTACGTGCTTGCCATCCTCAGGGGGCGCACATGAGCGTGCCGGTGATCGCATTCTTCAATAACAAGGGAGGCGTGGGCAAGACATCGCTCGTCTACCATCTGGCCTGGATGTTCTCAGACCTGCGCGTGAAGGTTCTGGCGGTGGATTTGGATCCGCAAGCCAACCTCACCGCGGCATTCTTTGACGAGGATACGTTGGAGAGCCTCTGGCAGGGCGACGACCGCGAGCCCACGATCTACCGCTCCATTCAACCCCTCGTCCGGGGAACAGGTGACATTGAGAACCCGTTCCCGCTGCTGGTCGAGGACAATTTGTGGCTCCTACCAGGCGACCTGTCGCTGTCGGCCTTTGAGGATGAGCTGTCATCGCAGTGGCCTGTCTCGCTGAGCGGCAACGAGCGCGCTTTTCGGGTTCTCTCGGCATTCTGGCGCGTGATGCAGCAGTCCGCTGCGGAGGCGCAGTCGGAGGTAATACTGGTGGATCTCGGTCCCAATCTTGGTTCTATCAATCGTGCGGCCTTGATTGCGGCGGATTACGTCGTGATCCCGTTGGCGCCGGATCTCTTCTCGCTTCAAGGTTTGCGCAACCTCGGACCGGCGTTTGAGAAGTGGCGCAGAGAGTGGAAGGACCGCCTCGATCGGAAGCCACCCATGGATATCGAGTTGCCCAGTGGGCGGATGCAGCCGATCGGCTACATCGTCCACCAGCACAGCGTCCGCGCGGATCGCCCCGTGAAGGCCTACGAAAAATGGATCAATCGAATACCCGCCGACTACCGGAAATACGTGCTGTCCGAGACCTCGCCGGGCCAGTTCTCGATTCAAGACGACCCCCACAAACTGGCAATGCTGAAGCACTACCGCAGCCTGATGCCGATGGCCCAGGAGGCTCGTAAGCCCATGTTCCACCTCAAGCCCGCGGATGGGGCGATCGGAGCGCATTTCCAGTCGGCGCAAGAGGCTTACCGGGATTTCAAGACGCTCGCCCTGGCCATCGCAGCGAAGGTCGACTTGCCGGTTCTCTCCGCGCAATCTACGCTGTTTTGGGCCAAGAGCCCGTAGGGTCTTGCATTCTGGAACGCAAGCCCGGTCTCGGCACGCTTGCTCTGCATGCCGGCCAGCAGCCCGACCCGGCCACGACGGCCCGGGCGGTCCCCATCTACGCCACTTCGAGCTACGTGTTCAAGTATATCCGCGTCTCCGTTGGCATCGAAGACATCGAAGATATCAAGGCCGGTCTCGATCAGGCACTGAAAGCTTCCCAAGAAGGATCAACCGCATGAAATTCGACGACAACTCACTCAGCATCGGGCGGACTCCGCTGGTCAAACTGAACCGCGTGGTCGATGGTGGCGGCGCCACCGTACTCGCCAAAATCGAAGGCCGCAACCCGGCCTACTCGGTCAGGTGCCGCATCGGCGCGTCCATGGTTTGGGACGCCGAGAAGCGTGGCGTGCTCACCCCCGGCAAGGAGCTGGTGGAGCCCACCAGCGGCAACACGGGGATCGCACTGGCCTTCGTGGCGGCTGCCAAGGGCTATCCCATCACGCTGACCATGCCCGAGACCATGTCGCTCGAACGGCGCAAGGTTCTGGCGGCGTTCGGCGCCAAACTGGTGCTGACGGAAGGCCCGCTGGGCATGAAGGGTGCGATTGCCAAGGCGGAAGAGATCCAGCGCTCGGACCCCGGCCATTACGTTCTGCTGCAGCAGTTCGAGAACCCCGCCAATCCGCAGATCCACTTCGAGACCACCGGTCCGGAGATTTGGGACGACACGGCGGGCCAGATCGACGTGCTGGTCTCTGGCATTGGGACGGGCGGCACCATCACGGGGGTCTCGCGGTACATCAAGCAGGTTCGTGGAAAGGCCATTATTTCGGTAGGAGTGGAGCCCGAAGCCAGCCCCATCCTCACGCAGACGCGCAAGGGAGAGCCGCTGAAGCCCGGCCCGCACAAGATCCAGGGGATCGGCGCCGGCTTCATCCCCGGCACGCTGGACCTCAGCGTGGTGGACCGCATCGAGACGGTGAGCAACGACGAAGCCATCGAGTTCGCCCGCCGCCTGGCCAGGGAGGAGGGCATTCTCTCGGGCATTTCGTGCGGCGCCGCGGTGGCCGTAGCCGTCCGCCTGGCCCGCTTGCCCGAGTTCAAAGGCAAGACCATCGTGGCGATCCTGCCCGATTCCGGCGAGCGGTATCTGAGCTCCGTGCTGTTCGAGGGGATCGTGTAGCGCTGAAGGCGGTCGTTCCCACGACGCCGTCCTGTTCGCATTATGCTAACATGTTCTTGTGAACGTGATCAGCATGCGCGGCTTGCACCTGCTGCTCAAAGGGAAATCGCCGGACGTGGCCGAAGACGTGGCGTCCTGGTTCAAGACCGCAGTAGCCGCGCATTGGGGCAGCATCCGAGATGTGCGGCAGTCCTTCCCCGACGCCGACCAGGTTGGCGAAGCCTTGGTGTTCAACATCCGGGGGAACCGGTATCGGCTGATCGCCACCGTGTTCTATCCGGCGCGGACGATCTATCTGAAGGCTCTGCTCACGCACCACGAATACGACCGGGAGGAATGGAAAAGATGGGCGTAACCACACTAAACCCAGCCAAGTACGGGCGCCTCTGCGCGACCGTGTTGCCGAAGGTCATCGAGACCGATGAGGAATTCGACCGCCTGGTCGAAGTGATGGAATCCCTGGACCGCAAACCGGATGCGACGGCGGAGGAAGCCGCACTGCGGGATCTTCTCGAAAAGCTGATCAAGGACTACGACGACTCGCACTATTCGCTCCCCGACGTACCGCCACACCGGATGATCGCATTCCTGATGGAGCATCGCGGCCTACGCCAGGCCGACCTGCTGCCGGTCTTCGGTTCCCGAAGCGTGGCGTCGGAGGTGCTGGCCGGCAAGCGCGAGCCCAGCAAAGCGCACATCCGCAAGCTGGCTGAGTTCTTTCGTGTTTCGACGGATCTCTTCCTTTAGCAGGATGCCGAAGGAGGTCCTTATGGCGGAGCAGTCGACCTGAAGCTACAGGAGCTTGGGGAGCGTCTTGCCGGCGGGGGCCTGTAGGGCACAATCCACCATCGCGGAGAAAGGCGTGGGCTCGGGGTTGATTTCGATTACCTTGGCCCCGAACTGGCGGGCGTAGGGGACCAGGCCGGCGGCCGGGTATACCGCGGCCGATGTGCCGATGACAAGAAAGACCTCGGCCGAGTGGGCGGCGTGCTCGGCTTCGTTCATCATGCCGTCCGGCAAAGGCTCGCCGAACCACACCACGCCCGGCCGCGCCAATCCGCCGCATTGGCAGTGCGGCGGAATCCTGGGCAGCGGCGCGCGGCGGTCCGGCCAGGTCGCCCGGGCCAGCCACTCGCGAGCCTGCCCGATCACTTCGGATTGGATACCGCGTCTCCCACCTTGGCCGGAACGGACCCCGTAAACTTGCCGACGGCCGACGCCTCGTCCACCTCGGTGACGACGATCGAGCCCACCGCGTCTTCGACGCTGCGGATCACCTTGCCGGTGGCCGGATCTTTGACCTCGCGAATTTTGCGCCGAATATCGAGCCGGTCGCCGACTTTCACACCGTTTTTCGAGCCGACATTGATAATCACGGTGCCGTCGGGCGAAGCGTCCGCCACCAGTCCGCTGATCTGCACCACGGTGGTGGGAAGCGCCGCGGCCTTGGCATCCAACTGCCGCGCCACATCGGCGACCGCCTTGGTGACGGCTTCGCCCAGGATGGTGGCGCCGAAATTGCTGGATTTCATGTCGAGACCGGCCCCGCCCGCCCCATAGCCGCCGCCGCCCGCTCCGAGGAGGCCCGTGCCCGAGCGGGACGACTCGCCTTTGCCGGAGGTGCTAGCGAGGATTTCGGCAGTGCTGGTATCGATCATGCGCGCCGTAATCTGCACCACCGCGGTAGACTGGCTCTTGCGCACGCCACCGATGCCGAAGCGCCCCGTGACGCCGCCCAGCGCCCCGCCGCCGATGTTGGTGCTCTTATCGTCGCGGCCGAACTGGGTGATGCTGCCGATGATGATGGCGTCCACGCCGAGGATGCGCGCGATCTTGGCGGCGGTGTTGGCGTCGGCGCGGTCGCTGTTCGAGAAATTCTGCTCGGCGAGAATCTTGTCGAGAGCAGCCCGCTCGATGACGCGGTAGGTGCCGTCGGAGACCAGCTTATCGACCAGAAGGTCGGTGATTCCCTTCCCGACATCCTGATCGGTGCCGAAAAGCGACGCCACCGTGCTGCGCACGGTAGCGTAGTCGAAGTTCATCACCGCCACGCGCTTCTTTTGCTGAGCCTGTGCGGTGGTCAGAGCCGTCAGCATCACCAGGAATATCGCCAATTTACGGAACATGGATACCTCCATTAGACAAACATATTGAAATCGCCACACAGAGTCAATGGGCTAGCGCAAGTACCGCCCGGACGCGCTCGAGAGTCTCCAGGGGATCGGGGCGGTCCACGCGAACGACGAAGGTCCGCTCGCCGGAGGGGCGCCAGCGGTGGAACATGCGCGGAGCGGGAAAGCCGGCGAAAATGCTAATTTGAGGCACGCCGCACGCGGCAGCCACGTGCTGCCCGGCGGAGTCGTAGCCCACGTACAGGCGGCTGGCGGCGACAAGGGACGCGAATCCCGCGAAGGAGCCTTCCCAGAACCGGGCCTGGACACCGGAGCGTTGGACGGCCCGCTCGACACGCGCGGCTTCCTCGCCGCCGGCGCCTTTGTCTACGACGAGCGGCGCGCCGCCAGCCGCCAGGAGAGCCAGGAGGCGCTCTTCGAAGGGGTCCGGAATCCGCTTGGCGGGGTTCTCGCCGACTCCCAGGCTGACGGCCGTGTAAGTGCCGGCGACTGCGCGCTCCAGCGCGACATACGGCTTCGCGCCGGATACGCCGAGCATTTCTTCGGCCCAGGCCGCCGCCAGCTCGGGCAGCGCGCGGTCGGTCTGGCCGCCATACCCGCGGCTATCGAACAGGTGGTAGGCGTCCTCCGCGCAAACCGGCAGGAGGCCCAGTTGGGTCAGCCGGGAATCGGGGTCGATCACCACCGAATCCGGCGCGGCCAGCAGGGCTTTCAACCGGCCCCAGACCTCCAGCCGCTCGGGCAGGCCGCCCCGCCGGTAGGCCATGTCCGCGTGACGGAGGCGCGGGTCGGCCGCGAACAAATCGAAGTTCTTGCGCGGCCCCACAAACACGATTTCGGCGTGCGGGAAGCGCCGCTTGGCCGCCGCCAGCAGCACGCTGGTGACGGCTACGTCCGCGCCCAGGGTGACGCGCGAGAGCACGAACACGCGATGCGGCTCGCCGGAAATGGGGCGCGGCCGGCGCACACGCTGGTAGCGGGCGATCAGCGAAGCGGAGTCCACATTTTCGGCCACCTGGGCCACGGCTTGCGAAAACAGACGCGCGTAGACATCGCACAGGGCAGGCTCGAAGCGGTCGGCCAGGCCCTCGGCCAGGATTCCGAACAGGGCTTGCCCGCCGGGATCGTCGAGCAGCGCCGGCGGCAATTCCGCGGGAGGCCGGCCCGCCAGACACCGGTCCAGGATCTCGCGCGCGATTTCGCTACACGAAGTACTTGTCAATCAGTATCCCCAGCTTCTGGCGCGTGGCCGCCGGAACCAGCTTGCGGTCCGTGAGGATGGCGTGGGAAAGCGCCGATCCGCACTGGCAGCCGCGGCCAGCGGGTATGCGGGCCACCGCTTCGGCCACCACCTTACACGCGTTCTCGGCGTTCTTCATGAGGTTGGCGACGATCTGGTTCACCGTCACGGCATCGTGGCCGGGATGCCAGCAATCGTAGTCCGTCACCATGGCCACGGTGACGTAGCAGATTTCGGCCTCGCGCGCCAGTTTGGCTTCCTGGAGGTTGGTCATGCCGATCACGTCCATGCCCCAGCTCCGGTACACGTTGGACTCGGCCTTGGTGGAAAAGGCGGGGCCCTCCATGCAGAGGTAGGTGCCGCCTTTCTTGATGTTGACGCCCGCGGCGGTACCGGCGGCGGCCACCACCTCGCTCAACTCGGGGCAGACCGGGTCGGCGAAGCCGATATGGGCCACCAGCCCCTCGCCGAAGAACGTGGAAATGCGACCGCGCGTGCGGTCGAAGAACTGGTCGGGGACCACGAAATCGAGCGGCCGGTGCTGCTCTTTGAGCGACCCCACCGCGCTCAACGAGACGATGCGCTCGACCCCCAGGGATTTCATGCCGTAGATGTTGGCCCGAAAATTCAACTCCGAGGGAGAGATGCGATGGCCCCGCCCGTGCCGCGCCAGGAACGCCACCCGCCGGCCCGCCAGTGTGCCCACGACGTAATTGTCCGAAGGCCGCCCGAAGGGCGTCTCGATGGCGGCCTCCTCCTGCGATTCAAATCCGGGCATCCCGTAGAGCCCGCTGCCGCCGATGATTCCGATTTCCGCTTTCAAGTGCAGCTCTCCTTCCGCGTCAGTTCTCGATTTCGCAAGTACGGTTGGGCTTCCCGCGCGAAACTCGCCGGCTAGGGCAGGCGGCACCGCCTGCCCCACCAAGCGGCAGAGCCGCAACGCGTGGCGGGTCGCGGCGGGCGCGTCCAAGGGGGCAGGCGGATTGCCAATCCGCCGGACCCAGAGGTACCCCTAAAAACCTGCCCCACATAGCGGCAAGCCGCAACGAGCGGGGGCGATGCTCCGCGGTCGCGGCGGGCGCGTCCAAGGGCGGCAGGCGGATTGGCAATCCGCCGCAGGCTGCAAGCCTGCCCCACAATTCGTCGCGGCACGCGAAGAAGATGACAGACAGTAGTACAATCGTCATCCGAATCATGGTGCCTAGACGATCTCTTCCCGGGTGGCATCCCAGCGGACCGTGCGCTGCTGCCGGTAGCTCTCCACCGCCATGCGGCACGCGATGGAAACGCGGAACCCCAGATCGAACGGGCAGTTGGGTTCCTGGCCCGAGCGGATGCAATCGAGGAAATTCTGCATGTGGGCGCGCGGCATGCTGCGGGTGGCGCCCATCATTTCGTTGCCGTCCGGCCGGTTCACCTTTTGCGGCACATAGCGGATCTGCTGGCTCCGGGAAATGGTGCCATTCTCGCCGAGCGCGTCCTCGCTCACCTTCAACTGGTCGTTGCCGAAACCGGAATCCCAGGAAAACAGAAGCTCCTCGGCGTGTTCCATGGAGACGCTCATGGTGTCGGGAACCTCGCGGCCGTCCTTCCACACGTAGATGCCGCCGGTCATGGTGACCGCCTTCGGTATCTTGAGTCCCAGCGCCTTGTACCAGAACGCGAGCTGGTGGCACATATTCTCGTGCACATTGCCGCCGGAGTAGTCCCAGAAGTAGCGCCAGTTGGTGTACCGGTGGGGGTCGAAATCGCGCGCCGGGGCCTCTCCCAGGAACGATTTCCAGGCGATGTTTTCGGCTGTCATGTCCGGATAGACGGGCCTGGCCCACTGCGGCTTCCCGCGCGGCGTGTTGCGGTACATGTGCGCGTGAATGGCCGAAATTCGACCCATCAGCCCGGGCTTCAGAAAACTGGCGGCATCGGGAATCTGCCCGCTGGAGACCCCCTGGTGTCCGATTTGCACGGTACGTTTGCCGGCCCGCAGCCAGGCCGCGCGCATCTTCCTGGCGTGCTCCACGGTGAACGCCATGGTCTTTTCCTGGTAGACGTGCTTGCCGGCCTCGAGCGCGGCCACGAAGTGCTCGCAGTGCAGGTGCTGGGGGGTCGCGATCAGCACCGCGTCGATGCTCTTGTCTTCCAGCAGGTGGCGGTAGTCGAGGTAGGTGCGGGCGTTGGGAGCGATCTTCCGAATGTCCTCCAGACGTTTCGCGTACACGTCGGCGGCGCCGGCGCATTCGACGTTTTCACAGGCCAGCGCTTCCCGCAGGATCTCGGTGCCGCGAGCCCCGGGCCCGACGATGCCGAGGCGGATGCGGTCGTTCGAGCCCAGCACGTTGGAGGCGGCCAGGGTGCCCGCCAGGCCGGTGGCCACCTTGCTCATGAAAACACGGCGAGATTGCATGAAGGAACTCTGCTCCGGAGGATCAAGTTCATTATATACTTGGCGCTGGCGGGCGTGCCCGGCCCCGACACTGGCCATGTTATTCTAAGAAGTCTTTGTTGAAGATGCCGCAGACGAGGTCGCTCCCGCGCATTTGCATCGCGTTGGGCTTGCCGGACGTTCCCACACTGCTGGACCACGCACGGCGTGAAGCCGAGGCGGGCGAGACGTTTCTGGAATTCCGGCTGGACTTTCTCGATGAACCGCGCAAGGGCGCCGATGCGATTCGAGGGTTTGTCGAGCAGTTTCCCGATTCCATCGTCCTGGCCACCTGCCGGCGGCACCAGAACCATGGAAAGTTCAACGGCAGCGTGGAGGAACAGTTCGCCGTGTTGGACCGCGCCGTGCGCAACGGGGCGCTGGCGGTGGATCTGGAAATCGAAACCGCGGAGGTGGCTCCGGAACGGCTGCACCAGTTTCGCGGGCGCGCGCAGGTAGTGGTTTCGTACCACAATTACGAGGCCACGCCGCCCATGGACACCATCGTCGGGCGGGTCATGCAGGTGCAGGCCGATGCCTACAAGGTGGTGACCACGGCGCGCAAGCCTTCCGACAACATGCGCGTGCTGGCGGCCGCCAAGGCGTTCCCCAAGCATCGGCTGGTGGTGCTGGCCATGGGCGAACTGGGCTTTCCCACGCGCGTGCTTTCCCCGGTGTTTGGCGGCGCCTTCACCTACGCCGCGCCCATGTTCGCCGAAGGCACCGCGGCCGGACAGGTTAGCGCGCGGCACCTGCGCCATCTGTACCGCGTCGAGAAACTGGGGAAGGCCGCCAGGATCTACGGGGTAATCGCCGACCCGATCCGGCATTCCATTTCCCCGGCCGTGCACAACCGGGCGTTTCAATCGCGGCGCGTGGACGCGGTGTACCTGCCGTTCCTGGTCCCCCCCCTGTACCTGCGCGATTTCTTTACCATGGCCGCCAAACTGCCGCTGGCGGGTTTCAGCGTCACCATTCCGCACAAGCAGAAGATCATCCGTTACCTGGACGCGGTGGACCCGCTGGCGCGGCGCATCGGCGCGGTCAACACGGTATGGCGCAAGGCCGGCAAGTGGCGCGGGACGAATACCGACGCCGCGGGAATCACCTGCCCGCTGGCGCGGCTGTTGCGCCTGGGGAAATCCTCCATTTTGATCGTGGGCAACGGCGGAGCCGCCCGCGGCGCGGCGTACGCGCTGGCGGACGCGGGCGCCAAGATATCGCTGGTGGGCCGCAATTGCGACCGCGTGCGCTCACTCGCCAAGGTTTGCGGAGCCGAGGCGCTGGGGCGCGAGCAGCTCGATACGCGGCGATTCGACGCCGTGGTGCACGCCACACCCCTGGGCATGTATCCGCAGGTCGACGAGTGCTTCTTCGACGGGGCGATTCCCGCGGACGTGGTCTTCGACATGGTGTACAATCCCATCGAGACCACGCTCATCAAGCGCGCCCGGGAGCAGGGCAAGACGGTGATTCCGGGGCTCGATATGTTTATCGAGCAGGCCGTTCGGCAGTTCGAAATCTGGACGGGCGATTCGGCGCCGCGGACGGCCATGCAGAAGGCGGCTGAGGAAGCCCTGGAGCACGACTACAAGTGAACATAAAGCTCACACGACGCCAACTGGCAACGGCGCTGACTTCGGCGGCAGCGCTGGCGCAAACTCCGTCCGGGCCTCCCGCCACGCCCGAAGAAGAATTGAAGGCGGCCAGGGACCGCGTCGCCGCCAACGGCGCGGCGCTGGCCAGGCAGGAAGTTCCCGTGGCTGTTGAACCCGCCTTCCAGTTCAAGGCCTGAGGCGCATTATGGCCGGCATCGGCAACGACGTATTCTTCGCGACCATTCCGGAGCTGAATGCGCGCCTGAAGGCGAAGGAGTTTTCCGCCCAGGAACTGGCGAAGGCTTTCAACAGCCGGCTGGCCCAGCTCGGAGGGCGCTACAACGCCCTGGCACTGGCCCTGCCGCAGCAGGCTATCCGCAAGGCGCGGGAGGTGGACCAGGAGATCAAGCGCGAACGCCTGCGCGGCCCGCTGCAAGGCATTCCCTACGGCGTCAAAGACCTGCTGAGCCTGGCCGGGCAACCCACCACCTGGGGAGCCAAACCCTATGCCGGACAGGTCTTCAACTACAACGCCACGGTGATCGACAAGCTGGCGGGCGTGGGCGCGGTGCTGGCGGCGAAGCTTTCCATGGTGGAACTGGCGGGCGGAGGCGGATACCGCTATGCTTCGGCATCGCTGACCGGCCCGGGGCTGAATCCGTGGGACCGCACGCGCTGGTCGGGCGGATCTTCCAGCGGGCCGGCCGCCGCGGTGGCCGCCGGGCTGGTTCCCTTCGCCATCGGATCGGAAACTTCGGGTTCCATCGTGACGCCCGCATCCTACTGCGGCGTGACGGCGCTGCGGCCCACCTACGGGCTGGTGAGCCGCTACGGCGCCATGGCGCTTTCCTGGACCCTGGACAAGCTCGGCCCGTTCGCGCGCACGGCCGAAGACTGCGGGCTGATCTTGCAGGCCATCGCGGGCAGTGATGCCAAAGACCCGGGTTCCGCCGGCAAGAGCTTCTACTACACGCCTCAATACGCGCGGCCTTTGAAGGACCTCAAAGTCGGCTATGCCCCGGTGGATTTCGCGGAATGGGCCGAGCCGGCGGCGCGTCCGGCCTTCGAGGCGGCGCTGGGCGTGTTGAAGCAAGCCGGCGTCCAACTGGTCGAGACGAAGCTGCCGCCGTTCCCTTACGGCGTGGTGCTTTCGACCATCCTCGCCGCGGAGCAAGCCTCCATCTTCGAGCCGCTCATCGCCAGCGGGAAGGTCGATGAACTGGCGGACGCCGCGCAGATCGCGGGGCTCAAGGCCAGCCTCGAAGTTCTTGCCAAAGACTACCTGAAAGCCATGCGCGTGCGCCGGCAGATACAAAAGGCGTTCTCCAGGCTGTTCGGAGAAGTGGATGTGTTGCTGGCGCCGGGGCGGCCCGGTCCGGCAACCCTGGTCGATCAGCCGCTGGACCGTGCGGCGCCGGCGGCCGCGACGCCGAAAGACCCCGGATTCCGCACCATCATTCCAGCCGGGAACCTGGCGGGGCTGCCGGCGCTGGTGCTGCCTTGCGGGTTCGCGGGGAACCTGCCGGTGGCG
>Ga0182021_10002373_pt1 | contig 21905 bp, 19 predicted proteins | sample 612E3MmetaG_FD_120493 | JGI IMG/M metagenome (GOLD analysis project Ga0182021, IMG submission 120493) | Permafrost microbial communities from Stordalen Mire, Sweden - 612E3M metaG (Illumina Assembly) | ecosystem: Environmental > Terrestrial > Soil > Wetlands > Permafrost | place: Sweden... | reverse complement strand
GTTCGACATCCACGGTGGCGGTTCAGATTTGATCTTCCCCCATCACGAGAACGAAATTGCCCAGTCTGAAGGCGCGTTTGGCACTTTCGCGCGCTACTGGATGCACTCCGGGATGCTCAACTTCGGCGGCGAGAAAATGTCCAAGTCGCTGGGCAACGTGGTCACCATCCGCCGCGCCGCCGAAACCCACGATCTCGAGGCGCTGCGCCTCCTGCTCATCAGCGTGCACTATCGCAGCCCAGCCTCCTTCAGCATCGCGCGCGACGACGCGGGCCAGCCGGTCTACCCCGATCTCGACGAGGCCGAGGCGCGACTCGACTACTTCTATCGCACCCTGGACCGGCTGGACGCATTCGTCGGCACTTTGGCGGCAGCGCCCACGCCGCCTGCGTCGGATCTGGCCACGCGTTTTGTCGAAGCCATGGACGACGATTTCAACACCGCGGCCGGCATTGGGCACCTTTTCGATGCCTTCGTGCTGGCCAACAAGCTGCTCGACGATGCCAAGGCGGCGCCCAAGGCCGAGCGACAGTCGACGCTGAGTGCGCTGGTGCGCGACGCGCGCATGGTGGGAGCAACGCTCGGGATCATGCGGCGGCCGCCGGCTGAGTTTCTCAACAGCCGGCGCACGCGACTATGTGTGCGGCGCCAGATCGATCCCCTGGCCGTCGAGGCCAGTATCGCCGAACGCGCTGCGGCCCGTGCGGCAAAGGAATTTCAGCGCGCCGACGAAATCCGCGCCGGCCTAAAAGCGCGGGGCGTGGAACTGATGGACGGACCGAAGAGCACCGCCTGGCGCGTGGTCTAGCTCAGAGCCGACTTACCGCTTCTGATCGCTCTTTGACAGGTACGCCAGGATCACGTCATCCAGGCTGCGCGTGCTGACCAGGCTCTCGGGCGGGGGCTCCTGCGGAATAGGCGGGGGGGCGGCGGTGCGAGGCGCGGCGGCGTCGTCGGTCCTCTCGTCCATGGGCGTGGCTGGTGGCACGCCTGGCTGGGACAGGCGGCGCGCGATGAGATTGGGGTGGCTGCCTTCCTGAACGACATAGGGAACCCCACCTCCAGGTCGTCGCGGGCGCGGCGCCACCGGGCGGGCGGCGCCTGCTTTCTTGGCGCCGGCACCCACAACGATTCGGCGCTGGACCAGGACAGGCGACGCGGGACTGCTGGGGGCCTGGGTCTTGGGGGACCGCCTGCCGTCGGGCGGCGTACCGGTCTCGCTGGGATCGGGCACCGCGATGTCGCGCGTAGGTCGCTTGAAGGTGTAGGTCCCGCGCCCTGGGAGGGTGGGCCGGATGCTGTGCACGGGCAGCGGCTCGGGCGTCCGCATCCTCTCCGGAAACGGGGTGGGAATGGAATCCAGATCGAGGATTTCCGGGCCCGGGCTCGGGGTCGCCTCGGACCGTGCTGCGCGCGCCTCGGGCGGTTTCGGGTGCGTCAACGGTGCTTCCGTCTCGGTTGCGAAGAACACCGGCGGTGACACCTCGGCGACAGGTTGGTGTGGAGAGGTGAAGACCTCGCCCCTGCCCGCAAAGAAATCTTCCAGGCGGTCATCGTACAGACCCTGCTTCAGCTCTTTGAGGATCTGCTTGTGCTGGCCCTGCATCATCCCGCGCACGCCGTCCTCGGTGGACGCGGCGTCGTACTGAAAGCGCTTGGTTGCCAGAATGCTGCCTTCGAAGAAGAGATGGGTGAACAGGTGGGGGTTGGCCGGCCCCGAATCCTCGGTCTGCACATGGAGGATGCGTCCTCCGTAGCGGACGTTGTGGTTGTACCCGAGTAGCGGGCTGCGAGTCAGCTTGCCCATCAAAAAGCCAAGTATAGCGCCTGCGCCGATTGTGCTAAAATTGCTTTGTAGCAGGTTCCCGATGGTGAACGTCACTGCCACCAAGATTCGCGACAACACCCGATCTGCATCCTCTGGTGTGGGCCGCCCCTACAGTGGCTATCTCATCAGCTTTCCCACCGTGGGCCGGGGCATGGTCATTTTTCGCGATCCCAGCGGCCACCGCATGGTGACCACGCCTGTGCGGCGGGTGCTGAGCGAGTTCGGGGCTGCGGACATCTACGTCGAGACGGAAAACTCAGTGTATCGTCTGCGGTTCCGTTCCGCCCCAGTGGTCGAGGCTGCGGCCAGCTCGACGGTGAAATCGGGTTAGTTTTCGACGCCAGCCTGGCGGTGAAAATTCGACAGCGTGGGGGCGGGCCGGCACGCAAACGGGCTTGAGCCTTGATTTCTCGGCGGCAAGCAGGCCGTGGCCATCGTGGAACGGCGGTTGCAAGAGGCGGCATGCATGACCAGCATCTCGTGCTACGCTGTCCGCCATACCAGCATGGTTCGTCACGCCCTGATTCTTGCGGCGGGACGCGGCCGCCCGGTCGCTGACCCGGAGACGCCCAACTGCCTTTGTGCGGTGGCAGGAGTTCCCCTCATCGTGCGCACCTTGCGTGGGCTGGCCGGCGCCGGTGTCCGGCGCGTGGGCATCGTGGTGGGTTGGAAAGGCGATGAGCTGCGCCGGCGCATCGAAGCCTTGTGCGCGTCGGAGCCGGGCCTCGCGACGGAGATCCTTTTCATCGACAATCCGGCTTGGGAAAAGCCCAACGGATTGTCGGTCCTGGCCGCGCGTTCCTTCGTGACCGAGCGGACCCTGCTGGTGATGGCCGACCAAATCGCGGCGCCGCACTTGGTGGGCGACATGGCCAAGCTGCCCGCGACCGGCGCGGCCACCGTGCTGGCGGTCGATCGCGATCTGTCGCGCGTGTTCGATTTCGATGACGCCACCAAAGTTCGACTGGCCGCGGCCCAGGGCAGCGAGACCCTGTGCCATGTCACATCCATAGGCAAGGACCTGGCGGTCCACGATGCCGTCAGCGCTGGTCTTTTCGTCATGTCGCCCTCGCTTGTCGCCTGTCTCGATACTCTGGCCGCATCCGGCGCTTCATCGCTGACTGAGGGTGTGGCCGAGGCTGCGCGGCGCGGTCTGGTCGAGGCCTACGACGTGGCCGGGGCGGTGTGGCAGGACGTGGATTCGGCCGACATGCGCCAGCACGCCGAATGGCTGCTGCGGGTTTACGGCGATGGCTTGCGCCACCCCGAGGTGCGCGGCACCGCGCGAGCGACCGGGACCGACACCCTGGCCCTAATCGAACGCCTGCTGGCCGAGAAGGACGCTCCCCGCTACACCCTCTTCAATCCAGGGCCGGTGATGACCTCCGCGCGGGTCAAGGCGGCCCTGGTCCACCACGACATCTGCCACCGTGACGAGGACTACTCGGGCGTGGTGCGCCGGCTGCAGCAGAAGCTGCGCCCTGTGTTCGGAGCGTCGCCCGAGCATGAAATGCTGCTGGTGACCGGCTCGGGTACGGCCGCCATGGAGATGGCGATCTCGTCGGTGGTCCCGCCCGGCAAGAAGATCCTGATCGTCGAGAACGGCGCCTTCGGCGAGCGCTTGGCCGAGATCGCGCAGCTTCACCACCTGGCGTCGGTGCGGCTCGCCTGCCCGTGGGGTAGCCTGCCTGACCCTGCGGCGGTAGAGTCGGCGCTGGCGGCTGACCCCGACATCGCGGTGGTGGCCATGATCCACCACGAAACCTCGGTCGGCGTGGTGAATCCGGTGGGAGCCATCGGGCGCGCGTGCCGTCAGCGCGGCGCGATCCTGGTGTTGGACGCAGTCTCTTCACTGGGCGTAGAGGATCTGGACGTGGTCCGTGACAGCGTGGACATCTGCTACTCCTCGGCCAACAAGTGCCTGCACTCGTGCTCGGGCGTGTCGTTCCTGTGTGTGGCGCCCACGGTGTGGCCGCGCATCGAGTCCATCCCGCCGCGCGTCTACTATTTGGATCTGCGACGCTATCGTCGCTACCTGACTGAGTTGGCACAAACGCCGTTTACCCCGGCGGTGTCGTCCTTCTTCGCGCTCGAGGCCGCGCTCGACGAATTGTTCGAGCAGGGTGGGGTGGCGGCCCGCCGCGAGACTTACCGCCGGCGCAACCTGCTCATCAGGCGCGTGCTGACCGATCTGGGTTTTCAGTCCCTGACCAACACCGGCCGCGAGTCGCACACCATCTCGACCATGCGTGTGCCTGCGGTGATTGCCGTCGACGAGCTGTACGCCCGCCTTAAGGAACGCGGCTTCATCATCTATCGCTGCAAGGGCGAGCTGGGCGCGCACTACGTCCAGATCTCGAATATGGGCGAGTTGCCCGACGCCACCATCGATGCGTTCTTGGGGGCGGTCGCCGACGTGGTAGGCGCGGCACGCGAGGCAGCGCGAGTGAAAGATCGCGGACGGCTGCGATCAGTCTGAACCTGACTGTCCGTCGGTGAGTAGCGGACAGAACGCCGCATTTTTTGTGGCCAAGCGCACGTTGACCTACAATGCGGCCAAGTTGTGGCATTCGGAAAACACGCATGGCCGACAAATTGGCGTCGCCCGTGCAAGAGGATCGATCACCGCGTCCGACGGTGACTGGGACGGTTCAGCGTGAAAGCGGCAGGTGGCAACATCCACAGACAGCTGATGTCACTTTGTCGACTATGTAATACGGAGTACACTTGGTGAAACATGAATGGTGCGATTCTTGTGGCCGATAAGTCGATGACTGTCGATTTCCAATGTTTCTTCGCTGGCATCTAAAATGACTATGCCAGTATGCATAAAGATAGTTATTTCAATATGTTACATGCGCCTTTTGGCACACATGTAATGACTCGTGCTCACATCTAACCACTGCTATTTGGTGATGGCGATGACAAAATCTGCGTGACAAAACTATTTCCTTGTTTATCATGGAGACATCGTCGGTTTTTCCACGGCGGTCCTGCTTCACGAGAGAGCGAAGAGAAAAGGAAGAAAGATGAGATTCAACAAGCTGCTTTTCGTCCTGACCACAATCGGTGTTCTCGTGGCGAGTTCTGACAGCCTAGTAATGGCAGGAAACGCGACAGCGAATCTCAGCGTGACCGCCACGGTCGGCGCGAACTGCACGATCTCGACGACAGCGGTCGCTTTCCCCGCATACGACCCGATCGTCACCAACGCAAGCGCGAATGATGACGGCACGGGTTCCGTCATTGTCACTTGCACCAGGGGCACAGCGGCCACCATCGGCCTCGGTCTCGGTGCGAACGCGTCGGGCAGCCAGATGCGCATGAAAGACGCGACCACGGACTACCTCAACTACGCGCTCTATCAGGACTCGGGCAGAGCGACGGTCTGGGGCAACAGCGGGGCTGGCCTCTTGTCCCCGGTCGCGGCTCCTGACAAGAACCCGCGCACGTTCACCGTCTACGGCCGAATTCCCTCTGCGCAGGATGTTCCGGCGGGCTCGTACACCGACACGGTGGTTGCCACCGTCAATTTCTGATTTCACCTGCGTGACCCCAACGGTGATCAGATAGAGGACCAGCACGAGGAAGGACGAAGATGAGAATCGGCAAGCCACTTCTGGTTCTGACGACAATCGGTGTTCTCGTGGTGAGTTCTGACAGCTCGGTCGTGGCAGGCAGCGCGACGGCGAATCTTCAGGTCAGCACCACGGTCAGCGCGAACTGCACGATCACGACGGCGACCGTTGCCTTCCCCGCCTACGACCCGATTGTCACCCACTCGGCTGCGAACGATGACGGCACTGGCACCGTGACCATCACCTGCACCAAGGGCACACTGGCCACCATCGGGCTTGGCCTTGGCGCGAACGTGTCGGGCACCCAGCGGCGCATGAAGGACGCGACGACGGACTACCTCAACTACGCGCTGTATCTGGACGCAGGCCGAACCACAGTTTGGGGCACTGCTGCCCCCAATCTTCTGACGCCGGTCGCCGCTCCTGACAAGAACCCGCGTCCGTTCACGGTCTACGGGCGCATTCCCTCCGCGCAGGACGTTCCTGCTGGCTCGTATACCGACACAGTGATAGCGACCGTCAACTTCTGACAGTGAATCCTTCCAGGCAAGCCCTGTTCAACAAACCCGGTGGACCAAGAAAGAGAGGACGAAAGATGAGAATGACGAAGTTGTTTCTGCTCCTGGCGTCGATCAGTGCATTGGTGATCAGCTCCGACGGCGCGGTGATGGCTGCTGGCTCTGCAACCGCAAATCTTCCGGTGAGTGTAGTGGTCAGCAATAACTGTACGATCACGACGGCCGCTGTCACGTTCGCCGGCTATGATCCGCTCTCAGCTACCAACACTGATAGTACCGGAGGCTCCGTGACCATCACCTGCACCAAGGGCGCCACCACCAGCATCGGCCTCGACAACGGCGCGAACGCTTCGAGCGGCCAGCGCCGCATGAAGGACGGCACGACGGATTACCTCAACTACTTCCTCTTTTCGGATGCCGGCAGGACCACGGCTTGGGGCAACGCCGCTGGAAGCTGGGTCGTCCCGGCTGCGGCTCCTGACAAGACGCCGCGCCCGTACACGGTGTACGGCCGGATTACCGCTGGGCAGGATGTCCCCTCTGGGACCTACAACGACACCGTGGTTGCGACGGTCAACTTCTAGGCTTCGCTAGTAGATTCGTCTTCGTCCAGGTGAGGTCCACCGATCGCCCCTGGTCCGAGGCAGCCCGGCCTGGCTTTGCCAGGCCGGGAGCTGCCAGACGGGGGAAAGTAGGACGCGGATCGGGCTCACCGACGCACTTGCTCCTGCGGGTGTCTTCTTTGACATAGATGCTAGAATCGCAGCAAGCACCAGAAGGAAGGACAGCTCCTCATGGTACGCAGAACGCACAGGCTGGTGTTGAGTGGGGTTTCGGTGCTCCTCGGCCTGCTTGTGGGCAGGCCTGAAGCCGCCAACGCCGCCAGCCAGGCCAGCACTGTCCAAGTTTCCACTTCAGTCTCCCCTAGTTGCACCATTGGGACAGCGGCCATTGCGTTTTCTCCCTACGATCCTGTCAACGCGAACGCCACGGCGGCTGACGATCAGACTGGTGACATCGTCATTCGGTGCACCAAGGGGACGACCGGCATCACCATTGACCTGGGAAACGGCGCGCACAACACAGGTCAGCAGCGGCGGATGGCCAACCTGACGTCGACCAGCACGTTCGTCAATTATGAAGTCTACAAGGAGACGGGCCGCACCAGCATCTGGGGAGCTGGCGACGGCGGAACCGTGCGCTCGGGTGCTGACTTGAACGGCACGGGCAATGTGGTGGCTGTGACCATGTACGGACGCATCCCGCCTGCCCAGCTTTCCGCGATCGCGGGCGTCTACAATGACACACTGGTTTCGACCATCAACTTCTAGCGCGAAATTTCCAAAGCGGGAAAACCAGCGTATTCTTACGGGCTATGGGGAAAGCCACACGTTCAGCGATTCTTCTGCTCGGCTGTTTCATTGGCATGGGCAGCACAGCGAACGCAAGTTCGTTCACAGTCAACCCAATCACAGTCACGCTATCTGGCAAGGACCAGAGCGCGCTGCTAACCCTGCAGAGCCAGACCAGCGAGGAAATACGCTTCAAGGTTCTCGTGCAGGAATGGCAGCAGAGCCCGCAAGGCGAGATGCAGCTCAAGGACACCAAGGACATCGTCGTCTACCCGGGTCTGCTCACCCTGGCACCCAACGAGGAACGCAAGCTGCGCATCGGGTCCACTGTGCCGGCAGGGGCTGCTGAGCGGAGCTACCGGGTTTTTGTCGAGGAGCTGCCGCCTTTGCGGGCTCCCCAGACCAGCAACAAGTCCGAGGTCAAGGTGTTGACCAAGATGGGCGTTCCCATCTTCGTGCGACCGGGAAAGCCCGCGGCTGCGGGCAGCGTGGAGGGCATGGGCCTGGCCAAGCGAAAACTCGCTTTCGCGGTCAGGAACACCGGCAACGTGCACTTCCTGCTCCAGTCGGTGCGGGTCAAGGCCCTTGATGCCAAGGGCGCGGCCGTTTTCCAAAAAGATGTCGAGGGCTGGTATGTGCTGGCCGGGGGCACGCGGGTGTGGGAGGTCGAGATCCCCAAGGACGTCTGTGGTAAGTCGAAGGTGATTACCGTGGCCGTGGAGTCAGCCGAGGCCAAGTTTGACGGCCGCATGGAAATGCCCGCGGCGGGCTGCGGTCCGTGAGCGACTAGTGGATGTACTGGCCCCTGAGACGATACCGGCGGCCCACGTTGTTGGCTGTCGTGGTCGTCGTGGGCGTGGCCGGCTCTGCGCTCGCCCAGTCACTTCCATCGGCAGAGATGGATTTGCTGGAGGATCCGCCCAGTGTGCCCGCCGTCGCTGGTCCGACGCCGGCTTGGTTGCCTCCCGATGGCAGGGACGCCGGTGCTCCGTTTCACCGGCCGGATGGCTCGGGTAGCGCCGAAGCAGGCCTAGCGGGACCGGCAGCGCCGCAGGATGCTGGGGTGGTGCGGTCAGATGCTGCGCCAATCGAGGACAGGCCGGCCTTTCTGCACGCCACCATCAATCAGGTCGACATTGGCGATGTATTCGTCATTCTGCGAGGAAATGACGTGATCATGAAGGTGAGCGATCTGGAAAAGTCGGGGATGCGCGTCGAGGGGGGACGTCGGGAGAAGCAAGGCGAGGACTTTCTGGTGTCGCTGCAGTCGCTGGCCCCAAAGTTGGTTTTCGTCTTTGACGAACGAGGTCTGGCTCTGACCATCACTGCAGATGTGGCTCTTTTTGCAGGCGCCGTGCTTGACCTTAGGGCCAAGCGGCCGGAAGGCATCCTCTACGACAGCGCCCCCAGCCTGTTCGTCAACTACTTGGTGACGCGGACCGATATCCAGCGCGACGTTCAGGGCTCTGACAAGGCCAGCTGGAAGGGATTCTCCGGGTTCGCGGAGTCCGGGCTCAGTGTCCGCGGCCACCTGCTCTATACCAGCGGCCAGCTCAACGAAAGCGACGGCTCATGGGCGCGCAGGTTCACCTATCTTTCGCTCGACTGGCGGGACCGGCTCACCAGCATCGTTCTCGGCGACATCAACCCTCCCGCCAGCGATGCTCTGGGCGGCACGACTTCGCTGGGCGGTGTGAGCGTGGTACGCAATTTCGGTCTTGATCCCTACTACATTTTTCTGCCTACCCAGCGGCTCTCGGGTAACACGATGACACCCTCGACGGTCGAGGTCTACGTCAATGGCCAGCTGGTGCGCCGCGAGCAGCTTCCGCCAGGGCCGTTCAGCGTGCAGAACCTGCCGGTGACCAGCGGTAGCGGCCAGACCCAGGTTGTGATCCGGGACGCGTTCGGCAACACCCAGACCGTGATGAACCCCTACTACTTGGCGCTTGGCACGCTGGCCAAGGGACTGCACGATTTCAGCTACAACCTCGGCTTCACCAGGCAGACCCCTGGCGCGAAGGGAAGCAGCTGGAACTATGACGACCAGCCGGCGTTTCTGTTTCGCCACCGTTTCGGTCTGACCAACTGGCTGACCGTCGGGGTTCGGGCTGAGGCGACCCTGCACATGAGCAACGGCGGCCCCAGCGTAGCCCTGCGCCTGCCGGTGGGAGAGCTGGGGGCGTCGGCGGCATTCAGCCGGCAGGACCGATTCTCCGGCGCTGCGGCGCTGCTGTCCTATTCGTACGTCGGGCGTCGCCAAAACTTTCAGATGGGCCTTCGCTACGAGAGCCTGGAGTACGCCAACCTGAGCCTCGCGCCATTGAGTTTTGCGCCACCGAATTCCTCGCCACCGAGCAATGCCTCATCGAGCAGTACCTCACAGGGCGACCGGCAGCGCGTGGACCTGCTGGCGTCGGTCGCTCGGAACATCGGCAAGGTCGCGAGTCTTTCTTTGCAGAACGATTTCGCCCAGTGGCGCGCCCAGGGCTGGACCAACCAAATCACATTGGCGGCCAACCGGTCGATCACGCGGTGGATGTACGCGTTTGCGACAGCGAGTAGCACCTACTCGAGAATCTGGCCCGCCAAGTACGAAACCTTCGCGGGGCTCAGCTTTGCACCGGCGGAAAGGGTCACGGCGGGTGCCTCCCGCAGCGACCACTGGGGAGGACAGCAAGGCCACGGTGGAACAACCCAGGCCACGGTTCAGCAGTCATTGCCCCTGGGCTCGGGTCTGGGATATCGAGTGGTGGCGTCGCAGGGTGACAACGCCATCAACGAAGCCAACGCACAATACCAAGGGGCATACGGCCGAATCGAAGCAGACTATCAGCGCCTGGGATGGGGCGGAAGCGAGCAGGGGCACGCATCGCTCACCGCAACCGGAGGCCTGGTCCTCATCGGCGGTAGCGCGTATCTGACCAGACCTGTGCAGGACAGCTACGCCCTGATCCGGGTGCCGGGCGTGGCCGGCGTCCACGGCACCATGAGCAACCAAGTGATCGGAACGACCGACAGCAAAGGCAACCTCCTAGTTCCCGGCTTGCTGCACTACTACGGCAACCGCGTTGGGATCGACGACAAGGACATCCCGCTTGATCACGACATCGGGGCTATTGAGAAGGTCATCGCGCCGCCGACTCGCGGCGGTGCGGTTGTGACCTTCCCGGTTCGGCGGGTTCAGAGCGTTTCAGGGACCGTGGTGCTTGACGATCAGGGCGCGACCACGCTGCCGGCTTACGGGCAGATCGTCGTGCTGGTCGACCAGCAGCGCACGGTCTCGCCACTTGACGAGGCTGGCAATTTCTATCTGGAAAACGTGCCACCTGGATCGTATTTGGCCGAGGTGCAATATGCCGCCGGGGTGTGCATGCTCCCGGTCGTGGTTCCGGCTGGTGCTACGGCGTTGGTCAACGTGGGAACGATCCGGTGTATCCTTCCCAAGAAGGAGACGAAATGAGAGGCGTACGCTGGTTGGTATCGCTCTCTGTGCTGGGCGCGATGGTTGTCATCTCGGGCCGCTCGGCGTCAGCGCAGACATGCACCGTCACAGTCACGCCGGTGTCATTTGGGCTCTACAACGTCTTCTCTACCACCGCTCTCACTTCGACGGGGACCGTGACCTACAGCTGCACCAACCAAACCTACGGCGCCGACACCATCACAATCTGGATGAGCAAAGGCCTCGGAACGACCAACAATCCACGGCAAATGTCGGGTGGAATCCATTCGCTAAACTACTATCTTTGTCAGGATGTCGCTTGCAGCAAGCTCTGGGGAGACATGGGGTTCCCATATGATTCCGGACCCATCACCATCCCGGCTAGAACCAATCTAGCTGCTTCATTGCCCATCTACGGCAAGATTCCGGCGGGCCAGGACGTCCCGACAGGCAGCTATACGGACACCATTCTGGTCGAGATAGACTTCTGACGCGTCGGCCATTGGGCTGGGGCAGTGGCAGGACACGAGCCTTCACCGTGCGACCGCCGTCGGCTGGGTGACTGCCCGGCGGCGTCTGCCTCGGCGGTCATCCGACTACGCGCGCGCTGCGAAATGGAAAACAACAAACAATTCAACAGGTTGACCATCACGCGCCCACGGCACGGAATCTGCTCTTACTGTGGGCGTGATTACAAAGTTTGCGATAGAAGAACCGAGACTCACCAAGGCAACGAAGAGGTGCCTTGGCCTCGCGCTTCTCGTCGCCGTCAGCGCCATCGCGGCCATGCCGTCGCGGATCGCAGTTGCAGGTTCGCGTAGCTCGCTGGTCTTGGTGTCCGTCCAGGTGGTCCAGAGCTGTCGCGTTGATGCGGTTGGCGGTCAGGCCGGCAATGGCGTGGATCTCAAGATGCTCTGTAGTTCCGCAGCCAGGCCAAACGTCGGTCTCCAAGGACAGTCGACTGCGGCGCCTGCCCAGATGTCGACGACCGTGACCGGAGCCCGTTCTGTCAGCACCGTCAGCCTCACGCCGACAGGTTCAGGGGCTGACCAGCAGATGCTGCGCATCGATTTCTAGCAGTTGCGCTTTCTGCGCTTGACACGGAAGCTGCTGGCGCTTATCACTCTTACGTAAACGTAAGGGTTTGATTGTGGCAGCAGAAATCAGCTCAGAATCGCTATCCCTACTAAAAGTGGGTGATATAGCGCGGCGAACCGGGAAGACCGTCCGGGCTATCCATCTGTACGAAGAGTTGGGCCTGCTCAATCCAGCAGTGCGGTCCAAGGGCGGCTTTCGCATGTACCGGGGTGATGGCGTCAAGCGCATCGAGTGGATCCAGAAGCTGCAGGACATGGGCTTCTCGCTGACCGAGATCAAGGTCTTCCTGCGCGTGTGGGAGGAGAGCGCTACCGCGCCCAAGGCTATGGCCACTGTGCGCGAGATCTTCACCGACAAGCTGCGGGAAACGCGCGAGACCATAGGCCGTCTCACCCGCCTGGCCGATGAGCTTTCTGAAAGCCTCGCCTTCCTCGAAGGCTGCCGTTCTTGCGATCAGGGACAGCACCAGCGCGAGTGCGGCGGCTGCGGTCGATCAGACCACGAGGTTCCTTTGCTGGTGGATGGAATCGCCAAGCGCTGAAACATGGCCCCCAACCTCCCTATCTACATGGACAATCACGCGACCACCCCGGTGGATGCGCGGGTGCTCGACGCCATGTTGCCGTATTTTCGAGAGGATTTCGGCAACGCCGCCAGCCGGTCGCATGTGTTTGGCTGGAACGCCGAGCGGGCCGTGGAGCAGGCACGCGAGCAGGTAGCTGCGGCCATCGGCGCCTCGGGCCGCGAGATCGTCTGGACCTCGGGCGCCACTGAATCCGACAACCTGGCCATCAAGGGCGCGGCCGACTTCTATCGCGACCGGGGCAACCACATCATCACCGCCGTGACCGAGCACAAGGCTGTGCTCGACACCTGCAAGCGGCTGGAGAAGTCGGGCTTCGAGGTGACCTATCTGCCGGTGGAGCGGGACGGCCGGGTGAACCCGCAGGCGGTGGCCGACGCCATGACCGATAGGACCATAGTGGTTTCCATCATGCTGGCCAACAACGAGGTGGGCACCATCAACCCGGTGGCCGAGATCGGCCAGGTGGTCAAGGCGCGCGGGGCGGTCTTTCACATCGATGCGGTCCAGGGCGTGGGCAAGATCCCCTTCGACGTCGCCAGCTCGCACGCCGACCTGGTTTCCCTTTCGGCGCACAAGATGTACGGTCCCAAGGGCGTGGGCGCGCTCTACGTGCGGCGCAAGCCGCGCGTGCGCATCACCCCCATCATCGACGGCGGCGGCCATGAGCGCGGCATGCGCTCGGGCACGTTGAACGTGCCGGGCATCGTGGGGTTCGGCAAGGCTGCCGAGATAAGCGCGGCCGAGATGGCCGAGGAAGGCAAGCGGCTGCTGGCGTTGCGCGAGCGGCTGCGTCTGGGCATCGAGGCGCGGGTCAGCAACACCGTGCTGAATGGCTCGCTCGAGCACCGGTTGCCGGGCAGCCTCAACATCAGCTTCGCCTACGTGGAGGGCGAGGCCCTGATGATGGCGCTCAAGGACGTCGCTGTGTCGTCGGGATCGGCGTGTACGTCGGCCTCGTTGGAGCCTTCCTACGTCCTGCGCGCCATGGGCGTGCCGGTGGAGATGGCGCACACCTCAATTCGTTTCGGTCTCGGCCGATTCAATACTGAGGAAGAAGTCGACTACGTGATTGACCTGGTGGCACAAAAGGTTAAGAAGCTGCGCGAAATGTCGCCTTTGTGGGAGATGGCGCAATCCGGAGTCGATATCAAGAGCATCCAATGGGCAGGACAGAGCTAGTACGAGAAGCACAAGAGGAAGAGCTGTTATGGCGTATAGCGGAAAAGTGATTGACCACTACGAGAACCCGCGCAACGTGGGCAGCCTGGACAAGGACGCGCCCAACGTGGGGACTGGCCTGGTGGGCGCGCCGGCTTGTGGTGACGTGATGAAGTTGCAGATCCAGGTGAGCGACGCGGGCGTCATCGAGGACGCCAAGTTCAAGACCTTTGGTTGTGGCTCTGCCATCGCCTCGTCGTCGCTGGCCACCGAGTGGATCAAGGGCATGACCCTTGAGCAGGCAATGTCGGTGAGAAACACGCAGATTGTCCAGGAGTTGAACCTGCCCCCGGTCAAGATCCACTGTTCAGTGCTGGCTGAGGACGCCATCAAGAGTGCAATTGCCGACTATCGCAGGAAGCAGAACGGCTCGCAGGCACAAGCGGGGCAAGCCTAGGAGAGAGCATTGTCTATCGAAGTTACAGAACGAGCGGTTGAAGAGATTCGCAAGGCCGCGGCCAAGCGTGCCTCGGCGCCCAAGGGACTGCGCGTGGGCATACGCGGGGGAGGGTGCACGGGGTTTTCGTACTTGTTCGAGTGGGCGGACGCCGAGGCTCGGGCCGAGGACAAGGTGCTGGAGCTAGGGGGCGGCCAGGTCAAAGTCTTCATCGATCCGAAGAGCTATCTGTTTCTCGACGGATCGACGCTGGACTATGCCAGCAGCATGATGGCCCGCGGGTTCAAGTGGACCAACCCCAACGTGAAGGGAACCTGCGGCTGCGGCGAGAGCGTGCAGTTTTAGCAGGCCCATGATCTGCTGGTCCTGTGAGAAGAACGCTGGTGACGGTGTGTTGTGCGCCGGGTGCGGGGCCGTGCAACCGCCCGATCGCGCGGCGGATCACTTTCGCGTGTTCGGCTTGCCGCGCAAGTTCGACCTGGACGTGGCCGACCTCGAACGGCGCTACAAGGACATGACCAAGGTATTGCACCCGGACCGGTTCGCACGCGCGGACGGTCGGGCGCGCCGCGCGTCCTTGGAACGGTCGGTGCAGCTCAATCTCGCGTGGCGCACACTGTCCCAGCCGGTGGCGCGCGCGGAGTATCTGCTGTCGCTTGAGGGCATCGAGGTGGGAGGTTCCGCGGGCAGCAAGGACTCCGGGCAGGCGGACGACCGGGCGACCCAACCTGTGGACACGGCGCTCCTGATCGAGGTGATGGATCTGCGCGAGGCCATGGCCGAGGCTCGCAGCCGTGGCGACTGGGCAAAGGTCGCCGCGCTGATCGCCGACGCGCAGACCAAACACGACAAGGAGATGTCCGAGGTGGCCGCGGGTTTTGCGGCTGCGAAGCCCAGACTCGCCGCGATCGCTGCGCGCATGGTGGCGGCGCGCTACTACCGGCGTTTTCTCGAGGAAGCGGAGGCGGATCGGGAAAGCCAAGACAGCACGGCCAAGTAGGCAGCGGAGTTTGCCATGCCAGTAGAAGCTCTCTTCGACATCTCTGAGCCAGGCGAGGCGCAAGCCAAGGAGGTTTGCAAGGGGCGCGCGGTGGGCATCGATCTGGGCACCACGAATTCGCTGGTGGCCGTGGTGCAGGCCGGCCAGCCGACTTGCCTGCGCGACCAGCACGGCTCGCTGCTGCCATCGGTGGTGCATTATGCGACCGACGGTCGCGTGGTGGTGGGCCAGGAAGCGCGCGGATTGGCGGCCCAGGCGCCGCAGGACACCATTGCCTCGGTCAAGCGATTCATGGGGCGTGGGCCCCGCGATGCCGAGGCCACACGCCGGTTGACGCCGTACCAGTTCGCCCCGGGCGGCGACAGTGAATCGGTCGTTCGTTTTTCCGTGCTGGGGGGCCAGCGCGCGGTCACGCCGGTGGAAGTTTCGGCCGAGATCTTGCGCGTGCTCAAGACGCGCGCCGAGGTCGCGCTGGGTGGCGAGCTGGACGGCGCGGTGATCACGGTGCCGGCCTACTTCGACGACGGGCAACGCCAGGCCACGCGCGACGCTGGCCGCCTGGCGGGCCTTGAGGTCATGCGGTTGCTCAACGAGCCCACGGCCGCGGCCTTGGCCTATGGGCTGGACAAGCAGGCCGAGGGAACCTTCGCTGTGTTCGACCTGGGCGGCGGCACGTTCGACATTTCGATCTTGAAGCTAGAGGGCGGCGTGTTCGAGGTGAAGTCCACCGGCGGCGACTCGGCTCTGGGCGGCGACGATTTTGATCGCGCCCTGGCCGCACACTTGCTGCGGCAGATGGGCTTGCCCGAGGATGCGGCCGGCGACCGTTACCTTACCCGCCGCGTGCTCGATGCGGCGAGGGATGCCAAGGAGGCACTGACCAAGCTCAGCGCGACTGAAGTTGTCATCGAACGGGGGCCGGGTGACCTCTGGCGCGGGACGCTCACGCGCGACGAGCTGGACCACGTGGTGAAGCCGGTCCTCGATCGCTGCGAGCCGCCTGCGCGTCGGGCGCTGCGTGACGCCGGCCTGGAAGCGAAGCAGCTTTCCGGCGTGATCCTGGTGGGCGGCGCCACCCGCATGCCCATTGTGCGGCGGCTGGTCGCCAGCGTCTTCGGGCGCGAGCCTCTGGTCGACATCGATCCCGACGAGGTGGTGGCCCTGGGCGCGGCAGTGCAGGCCGACTTGTTGGCGGGCAACGCGCGCAAAGATGTCGTGCTGATGGACGTGGTGCCGCTTTCGCTGGGCCTGGAAATGATGGGCGGAGTGGCAGAGAAATTGATCCACCGCAACACCACCGTGCCTTGCGGCGCCGTGCAGACCTTCACCACCTACGCTGACAATCAGACTGGTTTTGATTTGCACGTAGTGCAAGGCGAGCGCGAGTTGGTGGCGGATTGCCGCTCGCTGGCGCGCTTCAAGCTGACCGGGATTCCGCCCATGCCCGCGGGCATGGCGCGCCTGCAGGTCACTTTCCTGGTCGACGCCGACGGCTTGCTGAGCGTGTCGGCGCGCGAAGAGACAACGGGCAAGGAATCGTCCATCCGGGTCAAGCCGAGCTACGGGCTCACCGACGACGAGGTCGAGCGCATGATTCGCGATTCCTTCGCCCATGCCGAGCAGGATGTGGGCGAGCGCCTGCTGTTGGTCGAGCGCGTGGAGGCCGACCGCATTCTGCAGGCAACGCGGGCGGCCCTGGCTGGGTCCGCCGATCTTCTGGTCGAGGGTGAGCAGGCCGCCATCGAAGCGGCGATGGACTGGCTCGAGAAGAGCAAGGCCGGGCGCGACCACCTGGCCATGCGAGCGGCGATTGCTGCGCTGGACGCGGCCTCCAAGGACTTCGCCACCCGTCGCATGAACCAAGCGCTGGCGCAGGGACTGCGCGGTCAGGACATCGGCGCGGTGGAAAGCAAAGTAGGAAGGTAGGCCATGCCCAGGATCCGTTTCGAGCCTGACGGGATCGAGATCGAGGTCAAGGCGGGTACGACGATTTTGCAAGCGGCAGAAGAGGCCGGCGCGCTTCTCGGGTCGGCTTGCGGCGGCGTATGCGCCTGCTCGACCTGCCATGTCTACGTCAATGAAGGGTCGGACGGTTTGTCAGAAATCGACGAGTGCGAAGAGGACAACCTGGACAAGGCGTTCGACGTGCGTCGCAATTCACGCCTGGCCTGCCAGGCCCGCTTGCAGGCCGATGGCCGCATCGTCGTCACCATCAGCCCTGCCAGCCGCCAGACCTTCTTTGACGAGCACCCGGGATTGCGGCGCCGGTAGCCAAGGGCGACCGCAGGTCGCCCCTACTCGTCTTCTTCGGCCGCCATCTTGGCGTCGGCGACGACTTTGTCCATCAGGTTGCCGGGCAGTTCGTCGTAGTGCGAGAACTCGAGAGTGAACGAGCCGCGACCGCCGGTCATCGAGCGCAGATCGGACGAGTACTTGAGAGTCTCGGACATGGGCACGTGCGCGCGGATGACTTGATCCTTGCCGGTTGATTCCATGCCCTCGACTCGACCACGGCGCTGATTGAGATCGCCGATGACGTCGCCCATGCAGTCGTCCGGGCAGGTCACCTGGATCTTCATGATGGGTTCGAGCAAACACGGCTTGGCCAGCTTGAAGGCGGCCTGGAAACCCTTGGAACCGGCGATCTCGAAGGAACGCGAGTCCGAGTCCACGTCGTGGTACTTGCCGTCGAACAGGCGCACCTTGACGTCGGTCACGCGATAGCCGGCGATAACCCCCCTGGCCATGCGCGTGCGCATCCCCTTTTCGATGGCCGGGATGAACTGGCGGGGCACGGCGCCGCCCACGATGGCGTCCTCGAACTCGAAGCCGCTGCCACGGGGCAGGGGCGCGATGTCGACGTAGCAAACTCCGTACTGGCCGCGTCCGCCGGTCTGCTTCTTGTGCTTGCCCTCGACGTTCTTGGCGGTGCCCTTGATGGTTTCGAGATACGGGATCTTGGGCGGCAAGAGATCCACCTCGACGCCCATGCGGTGCAGGCGATCGACGGTGGCCTCGATGTGCAACTGGCCGGTGCCACCGATCAGGATGGCCTTGGACTGGGCGTCGTGGGTGACCTTGATGGCCACGTCCGAGTCGATGATCTCGTTCAGCTTGACGGCAACCTTGTCCTCGTCGCCCTTGGTCTTGGGCTGCAGCGCATAGGTGATGAGCGGCGCGGGAATCACCGGTTTGGGCATGGCAAAGAGCGAGCGCTCGTCGGCCAGTGTGTCGCCGGTTTTGGTGGTCTTCAGCTTGGCCACCGCGACGAGGTCGCCCGCGAAGGCCTCGGCCACCTGATCGCGCGCCTTGCCCTGCAGAACGTAGAGTTGGCCCACGCGTTCCTTGGAATCGTGGTTGACTGAAATCAGGGAGGCGTCGCCGGTGAGCTTTCCCGAAATCACCCGCATGAGCGACAGACGACCAATATCCGAGGTGCAGGTCTTCCACACGTAGGCCGCCACCGGCGCCGCGGGATCAGCGCTACGCTCGGTCGGCTCCTCGCCGATCTTGCCCTTCCAGGCCGGCCGATCCGGGGGCGCCGGGAAGCAATCTACGATGAAATCGAGCAGGGGTTGGATGCCCAGGCACACGCCGGGCGCGGCCGCCAGCACCGGCACTACGGCTTGCCGGCGTACACCCTCGACCAGACCCCGGCGCGCCTCTTCATCGGTCAGGGTGCCGGTTTCCAGATACTTCTCCACCAGGGCATCATCGGCCGAGGCAATGGCTTCCAGCAGGGCCTCGCGCGCCTTCTTCGCTGCCTCGACCATGTCGGCTGGAATTTCGCCCTCTTTCACGTCGCGCCCCTCGCCCGAAAAGCGGAACGCCTTCATGGAGAGCAGATCCACCACGCCCGCGAAATCGGCTTCCTGACCGATGGGGAGCTGCAGTGCCACAGCCTTGGTGGACAGGGTCTCGCGCACGTCATCGAGCGCGCGCTGGAAATCGGCACGCTCGCGGTCCAGCTTGGAGATGAGCACGCAGCGGGGCAGCCCGAGTTCGTCGCACATGGCCCAGGTTCGTTCGGTGTAGACCTGCACGCCGTCACTGGCGGACACCACCACCACGGCCGCGTCGGCCACATCGAGGGTGATGCGGGTGTCGACCAGGAAGTTTCCGTTGCCTGATGTGTCAAGAATGTTGATCTTGTTCTTCTTCCACTCCACGTGGCCCGCAGCGGCGAATATGCTGGTTTTGCGCTTCTGCTCCTCGGGCTCGAAGTCGAAGTTCGAGGTATCGTCGTCGACGCGACCCAGCCGCTGGGTCGACTTCGTCGAGAAGAGAATGGCCTCGCCCAGCGTGGTTTTTCCGGAACCACCGTGGCCGACCAGTGCAACGTTTCGAATCTCGCTCGCCGCGTAGCTCTTCATGCATTACCCCTTCAGGTGAATCGCGACCGCCCCAGCTCCATCCCCGAAGTCTGGCGCTTATAAATCACCTGACCGAGGAAGTCGAGGCTTGCGACACCTGCGAGTTATTCGGGACGCGGCGCGATGGCGAATGCAGGCGGCGGTTGGTCAGTTATGGCTGGGATCGAGCACGCGGCCCATGAAGAGGATAGCGCCGGTGGGCTGGTCACGCAGGAAGTAGAGGAAGGGCCGGTCGGCCGTGAGGACGAGTTGGGGCGTCGGCAGGGCGATGGCGGTATTCATGGTGACAGCCGTGGCGGCTGCGGCCTCGGTGCCTCTTTCTGCAACGTTGATGAAGGCCTTGTGGATAACGTCCCCAATGAAGAGGTTCTGCGTGCTGTCCATCCCCGAGAAGTCGGCGATGCCTGGGAGGAAGGCCGACGTCATGCCCAGGGCCATGAGGAGGTCCTTCAAACTTGTCCCGGTCTCGACCTTGTAGCGGGGCAGGGCAACCGAAACCGCCTGGTTGGTCAGCCCGGCCACCAGAGTACCCAGCGTGTTGGCGTCAAGCGACGATTCGACCTGGCTGAACTGGCCCGCATCAGGCACCACCACCACCAGCGAGAGGTTGTCGTCGGCGTAGGGCAGGGATGCGGCCACGAAGTTCGTCCCCTGCGTGGCTGGGAGACCGTAGAAATCCGATCTCATGAATTTCGCAGTGACGCTGCTGCCGTCGAGCAGCGTGAACGAGCCGTCGCCGGTGTTGTTCGCATCAAAGGGGCTTCCCCATGCAGCGTTGAAGTAGACAGCGTCGGTCAGGACTAGTTTGGTCGAGGCAACGACAGAGCCCTGGGGCAGCAGATCCTGGATCTTGTTGTTGGTCTGCTCGGCGACCCACGCGTTGATGGCTAGGCGCGATGGATCAGGCGCATTGAGGAAGTCGAGCAAGTTCACGCCCGCGCCGTAGTTTGCGGCCAGAGTGTCGAGAAAGTCGGGACTGAAGGTGTAGGTTTTTTCGGCCCAGAGGGCGTTGACGATGTTCACCTGCATGGGCCCGCCGTCGGCGCCGGGGAAGCCTTGACCACGCGAGGCCAGAGCCAGGTCCAGGGCATCGAAGGCCAGGTGCAACTGCGCGGGTGGCAGGGTGAAGTGAAGCGTGCTGGCCATCTCAGTGGCGGTCGCGCCTGCCGCCCCGGCATAGGTCATGGCAAGGGCAATTGAGATGCTGGCCGGTGAGAAGATCAGATTGGTGTTCGTAAGGATGAGCTGCTTGTAGACGTCAAAAGCAAAAGCAGCGTTGTCGGAAGCCAACTGGGTGCTGTCGGCGGGCGCCACCGTCGGATTGGCCACGCGCTGGATTGGCGACTTGGCGGTGTCGACCGGCGGGGTGGACTTTTCAGCGTCTCCACAGCCAGCAAGCGCGGTCGAAAGGAGTGCTGAGAGAAGGAAGGTCGTTGGAATCAAACGAGTCATGGGAGCCTCCGAGTTAGCCGCCAAGTTTCATAGCAATTTCAGGGCCAGGGCCGAGTCGGCCCCCTGAGCCTGCGGGCAAGCCAGACCGTGATCGCGACTCCTCAGAAATCTGAGGTGGCGCGGGCGTTTCGGTCGCAATGAGGTCGAATGACGCCGCGACGCATGAGCCCAACAAAAGCCTTTCGGGGCGATAGCGGCAGCGATGCGGCATCGTCCGCCGCCTTCTGGCATCAAACCAAATGAATGAGGCCGAACCAGCAAGAGCTGCACTTCCGGAGGCACAGACCATTGGTGTCGATGGCAGGCGGGCTTGCGAAAACCTGGGCCACTGGAAGCCAACAACGTTCATGCAGAGGAGAGCAACATGGCAGACCTACGAACCACATATATGGGTGTCCCCCTCGCCAATCCGATTGTGGTGGGATCCTCGTCACTGTCGAAGTCCATCGACAGCATCAAGAAACTTGAGCAGGCTGGGGCTGGCGGTCTGGTGGTGAAGTCGCTCTTCGAAGAGCAGATACAGATGGAGGAGGAGGAGTTCCGCACCCGCCTAGGGGAACTCGAACCTGGCTTCGCCGAAGCGGTCAGCATGTTTCCCAAGATGGAACACGGCGGGCCCAAGGAGCACTTGTTTTGGGTCGAGCAGGCGCGCAAGGCCGTAAAGATGCCCATCTTCGCCAGCCTCAATTGCATCAGTCGGGTGACCTGGGGTGACTACGCCAAGCAACTCGAAGGCACAGGAGTGAACGGAATCGAGCTCAATTTCTACTCGCCCGCGCTTGACCCGGAAATCGCTGCCTCGGACATCGAAAAACGAGAGATTTCGATACTGGAGCGGGTGCGCGCAGCGGTCAAGATCCCCATCGCTGTGAAGCTTCACCCTTACTACACCAGCCTGATGAACGTGGTATCCCGCATGGAAACAGCCGGGGCCAATGCCTTCGTGCTCTTCAATCGGTTGCTCCAGCCCGACATCGACCCTGATAGCCTGACCCGGTATTCCTCGGTCAGCCTGAGCTCGCCGGGCGAGTCGCTACTGCCCTTGCGCTGGGTGGCCATG
>Ga0182021_10002372_pt1 | contig 21907 bp, 21 predicted proteins | sample 612E3MmetaG_FD_120493 | JGI IMG/M metagenome (GOLD analysis project Ga0182021, IMG submission 120493) | Permafrost microbial communities from Stordalen Mire, Sweden - 612E3M metaG (Illumina Assembly) | ecosystem: Environmental > Terrestrial > Soil > Wetlands > Permafrost | place: Sweden... | reverse complement strand
TCCCGTCCGACGATAAAATGGGTGCATCCGTAGTTCTTCCGAATTATCGCGTGCCAGAGCGCTTCCTTCGGTCCCGCCATCCGCATCGCAAGAGGCAATAAACTCAACGTTGCGAACTGTTGCATATGACGCGTATAAACCGCAATATATGAACGGACGCGGGTCACGTAATCAATATCGCCGTCTTTTGTGACACCCACCGACGGATGAAAGAGTATATGGGCGTGATACTCATGGGCTGCCTGTTGCATCATCGCAAAATGGACTTTATGGATCGGGTTTCTGGTTTGAAAACCGATAACTGATTCCCATGTATGTTTACGAAAATATGACCGCAGCTCCTGCGGGGTATGCCGGTACTGTGCAAAATCGAACCGGTCTACGCGTGATATTCCTTTCAAAGTTCCGCCTAAATAATAGTCACCGGTTTCTTTGAGAAGATACTGTACACCATAATGATCAGTATTCGTTGTACCGTAAACCAACTTTGCTTCCTGCTTTTTATCGGGGTGATATATGGAATTGATAGTAAATTTTGCAACCGGTTTACCGTACTGGTCACATAGAACAACGCTCATCCCACCCCGGTACGGACTAATATCGGGAACATCCAGCACCACAGGGATCGGCCAAAGTGTCCCATTCTTTAACCGCATATTCTTGATAACGCTCTCGTATTCTTCTTCTTCGAGAAAACCGGTAAGTGGTAAAAAGGAGCTATCGAGAATTAATTCAAGGTCGCATAATTGCCGTGCATTAAGGTACACACGCGGAAGAGAAAATATTTCGCGTACGAGTTCCTTCTGTTCATTCCCATTCGTAAATAAATTTTTCACCGTGGCGATTATAACAAGTTAGAGCAAGGAATTGATGTGCTTTTCTGGAAATATCTGACGAAAAAGAATCAGAAGATATTCCCGTACCGAATAAAATGAAATGTGATTTTTTTCATATGCCCCCCTTTTGTACATGATTTCGCCAGTTGATAACAAACGGTTGATGCGGCATTTCACGATACTCGCCCGATTGTATCGTCGGGTCAATTGTTGACGGGTTAATCCGCTCCTCCCTGCCGTTACAATTTCGGCTAATATACGAAGTGTCAATGACGCCTCAACGGCGCTATAGACGCCAAAGACAAACAGCGCCACCATAAGAAGATATAGCGTCATCCAATAAATAAGTTCATTCAGTCCAAAATAACGCGATAGATACCACCCCTCTCCGATTCCTATGATCACACACGCTCTAACTACCCAATGGAGCGCTTCATCCTGTGCGGTCATGTGGAAAAGGACAATAAGTGTGAGAATAAATAAAATAAACGATGTTAATGCCATTATTACAATTTGATAATCCATAATTACTCGGTCATCGACCGATGAAAAACCCGCTGATACAGACTAATACAATAAATACTCGCTCTCCCCTTCGTGGTCGTTATGTACTTCGCCCGACGTACTTCAATTAACCCGCTCCTTTTTAAGTCGTCTACCCGTTTCCAGAATAAACCGGAGTCTGTAAATAAGTGCATCAGATCCGCCTCTGTTTGACGTTTTTTCTTTTTAAAAGATGCAAGTATCATCGACGCGGGCGTTTCTCCACCTAAGTAAGGACCAAGATAAAAAAGAGAGGCCGTCAGAGCCAAAAGCATATACAAAACCAGTGAAGTAAAAACATAGTGTGATGGCCTAAGCAGCACATACGCACACATGACGCATCCTCCGGGAATATATACCGTCAAGCTAATGAGTGGATCGTATCTGATACGCTGCATCCACCTATGAACGATACTGTGGGCGGAAAAGGTCAGAATAAAAATTCCGACTGTTATGACGAATGTGTTCATACAGGCTAGCGTGAGTAAATCACGGAGGGCCGCAATTTGTCAAATCATATGGATAAAAATTCCGATCACATAAGCTGTTTTTGTAGGATATAATGGATGCATGTTCTTAACGAAAAAAACCGGATTAATCATCGTAATAGTGCTTCTTATTCTGATGTTCGCTTTTATCATCAAAGAAATTTTTCCGTATGCAAATGTCCTTTGGGACGAAGCAGAATTCTTACTTCAAACGTATTGGACCGTGAAACCGATCCAACTTCATGATTGGGTCGGAGTATTGACGCAACTCCATAATCAAATTAGTTATCCTCCGCTTCAATATGCGATATTAGCACCCATTCTGGATGTAATCGGATTCAGTATTGAAAAAGCGCGGATAGTGTCTATGATATTCCCTTTTATCACCGGGGTACTCATATATGTTCTCGGAATTCAGGTCGGCCAATCTGTGTTTTCTACAAAAAAGCAATTGCCACAGCTCGTTGGACTTCTTGCTGTCGTTTTTTTTGTCACATCACCGGTCTTACTATATCTCCATACAATAATTCTCAAGGAACCAATGTCGACAACGTGGACCATCTTAGCAATTCTTGTTTATTTTAAGGCCCGCACGTCGAAGAAACTCCAATGGTTCTTATTAACTGGAGTTTTGGTCGCAATTTCGTTTCTGACGAAATATCCTTACGGCATCATGAATTTGGCTTTTTTTGGTATAGAAGCGTGTATTAGTCTAGTAACCGCAAAAAATGGGAAAGAACGTGTACATCTCATTACTTCACATTTACTCATTCTTCTTCCGGTCGTAATCGGAGCGCTCTTATGGGTGGCAACGTCTCCTGAACGGTTCAATCAATTTTTGTACATTATAGAAAATAATGAAATTCCGAACGAAATGGCAGGATGGGATTTGCCGACGTATCTGTTTTATTATCCCAAAGGAATCGTTTACATGTATGGCATAACCATTCCGGTCGGCATCGTTCTTTTGGCATCTTTTATATTTTCAACGCAATATATAAAAAAACTGAAACCCCGATTATTGTGGTTATCATTTGTTACCTACGTTATTTTTTTAACACCTCATATGATCAACTTACAGGAGCGCTATATTGCTCCCGTGTCACCCGGTTTATTCATCCTTGTGTCAATCGTCCTTATTGATGTTGTAAGACGATCATTCAAATCTCCTCTTTGGACACGTATCGTCGTTTGTACTCTGGCTATCGGATTGGGAATCCATATACTCATAAGTCTTAAGAATCTGCCAATTCGCGTCTATGACGTCGGCACAAAAACAATTTTCGCCATCGCATTCAACCAACCGGATGTTAATCCCACATGGTTTGATTACAACACGGCGGCTTGGGGGAAGCTCTCTCCCGCGCTCGCAACGGAAAATCCAAAAGATATTCTTACGTGGGTCTTCAATCGCATCGATACAACGAAACCCGTCTACGTAAAAGGCAGATTTACGGAACTCTCTCCCCCGTATTTCCTTTTATCCGTATTAACAGAGAAAGATCATTCAAAACCAAAAAATCTTCCCTATAAAGAATATTATGTTACCCTGACAGTTCTTCCGACCTCGCGATACTATACCCATGAATATCGCCTGATCAATGAGTGGGTCCAGTGGGAGGTTCAGACAACAGCGGCAGATCCGAGTTTGACTCTGGTGGACGCGAAGACATTTAAACAACTTGGTATCAGCGTTTCTATTTACGGCAGACTGTAAGGATGGATTAAATTTTTTCTTCCACAATATACGAGGGACGGCCTTTCGTTTCTTCAACGATTACCTGAACGTATTTACCGACAAAACTGAGCGCCAACAACTGTACGCCTCCGAAAAAAAGTGTAATTCCTACAATGATAATGGGAATGCTGGCATTATGAGTATGGTCATAAAAGAAATAGTATATGAGATACAGGGAAAAAATGATCACTGCGAGAAATACGAGGAGAATTCCGAGATAAACAATAAAATCAAGCGGCATATAGGAAAATCCGAAAAAACTGCGTTCGGCATGGTGAAAGTATTCCAATAAATTGTATGAACTCTTACCCCGGGCCCGGCGCTTACGCGCGTAGGTGATATATGCCCGTTTAAATCCAACCCAAGCCCGTAACCCCCTATAGAAACGGTACCGTTCGGGGAGCGCACGCATCGCATCAAGCGGCCGCTTCCCCACCAAACTGAAACTTCCGGCGTTAACTGGCACGTCGATATTTGAGATTGCTTTAAATACCCGATAAAACGATTTTCGAAACATCGTCATGACGATGTTGTCTTCTATTTTCGTACGGATCCCGACGACAACATCATATCCTTCTTCCCATTTTTTAATAAATTTTGGGATGATATCGACCGGGTCCTGCATATCACTCTCGTAGTAGATAAATGCATCTCCCCGGGCGAAATCCATCGTTGCTTCCCCTGAAGATTCCGGACCGAAATTTCTTGACAAAAATATTCCCCGGACTCGTTTATCTTTCTTAACCACGCTCCGTATCATTTCACGCGTGTTATCCTCGCTTCCATTATCAACGTATATAAACTCGAATACATATCCGGGAATATCTTTAACGACAGAAGAAAGAGCTTCATAGGCAGGAATAACATTCAGCTCTTCGTTATAACAGGGAATTCCTATTGAAATAAGTTTTTTGCGACCCATAAAGCGAACCCATCATAATCGTAAATCCTGCTCTTGTAAAGCGCTTTTTGGTTGCCAATCAAATTCTAACGGAGGACTTTTTGAAGAATTCGTCCTTTTTGATTTGCGCAATATTGAGGCTTCTGTAATGAGTTTTATAGTACGCATACAGTTTAGCTATCCCCTCTTCATATGTATGGAAACGAAACCGGGGAAGCTCGTGCCTTAGCTGTCGGTTACTGCCGGTATATTGAAAATTGAGCCCCGGGTATCTGACCATAACAGAACCCTTTACTCCTGAGAGTGTTTGAATAATCCGGACAATGTCTGATAATTTTATCGACTCATCAGGCGTCACATTGTAGACGCGATGACGCATCTGGTGTGTCAGCATATGCTCAATAATTTTAACGAGGTCGTCAATATACAAATAATCAAAAATAACATCCTGTTTAATTACAATGGGAATTCCCGAGAGCTGTTTCACGATCGCATTAGAAATGAATTTGATGCAATAATCTTCATGAGACCCATACACACCAAACGGCCGAAGTGTTATGATATTTTTCCGGGTTTTTGAAAGAAGACTCATGAGATATTTAGCCATCCCGTACTCATCGGCGGGCAACAATTGCCCAAAAGAGCTCTCTGTAACACGAATTAAATCCCACCGTTTATCATATTCTGCGCCGGATCCGAACGTAATAATTTTTGAAAGCCTGTCGCCCTGTTCAAGTAAATTCACAAACATCCTAACACTTTCTGCAAACCCACCGAACCGTTCTCCCGTTGCACAATGAATGACCGTATTAATGCTGTGCTTGGTGATGTAGCTACTAACCTTTACCCCGTCCAGAAGATCCAGTTCTTTATGCGACGGAGCAAAGACTGAAAATTTCCGCTTGAGAGTTGTTGCGATATTACATCCGAAAAATCCGCTCCCGCCGGTCACAAGTACATGTTTCATGTCGAATCATTATATCCCGACACGTCGATTTGTCTACCCGCTATATTTTCATCTTCTGACACGTATGGTAAAAGATAAAGATTAGACCTACCATGATAACTATGTCACGGATTCGCTATTCCACTATAGTATCAGGCATTATTTTTATCATTATTCTTACGGCTGTATTCCTCCTACGGTATTTCTACCTTAGAAACGCGGGAGAACTCCTGACTCCCCCAGATAGCACCGGCTATTACGAGCGCGTAGAGGAATTTACGACATCGCCGCTTACCGCTTTTTTCTCGGAATACCGGACGCCCGGCTACCCGCTCTTCATCCTTTCAATTTTCAAACTCACAGGGACTGCGATTGCTCCTGTCTGGTCTCCCGCATTTTTCCGTGGTATGGAGGCCGTCGTCTTTACGCAAACACTCATAGGCATAGCCGGTCTCATATTGCTTACCTATATTTGTCTTCGGGTCGGCATCCCAAAATCGGTAAGCTATGTTTTTATACTATTTACCGGCGCAAATATTCTCCTTTTTACCTGGGAACGGTCGATTCTGGGCGAAAGTCTGTCAACAACAGTGCTTATCCTATACGTGTATCTCTTTCTGTTGCTCCTTGATAAAGCGACAATCCGTAAATTGTTTTTATTTACACTCATCTCGATCGTATTGTTTTTAGTGCGGCCGATATTTATCGTACTCCCGTTTGCAGTCCTTCCGATTGTTGGAATGTATCATCGAAGTAAAACGGTGACAAACAAAGTTCTGCTTTTCATGGCCATATGGCTTCTCATTCCGCTCATCTATATGAATGCCAATACGATCCTTCACGGATACTCAGGTGTCAACCACATCAACGATATCAATGTGCTTGGCCGTATTTTAGCCCACGATTTACCGATAAATTCCGGAAAAGACGTTCCGTATTTCTACAACAATGTTAATAATTTTAGAACAAATCACGGTGACACCTCAATGCCGTACATTTTCCTCAATTACATAGATCCTACAATTTACGGAAACACGCTTCGCCTGAACGAACTGCAAAAATTTGACGGACAAATAATGCTGGGAGCTCCCCTGCCGTTTTTAGAAAGCGTTATTGCAGACGTCCCGACGATGCTCCTTCACACGGACTTTACCGATATCACCGGTATTCAAACAATACAGAGTCCGCGCATCCGTTCCTTTTATCAGATGTTGTTTACTTTTTACCACTCAATAAAACCGCTCACCTTTTTATTTCTACCGTTATTTCTGTTCATCTTTTTTAAACTGATGCACACAAAGAAAAATATATGGCTTGCGTTTCTGACGTGTTTAGGAAGTATTACGCTGTATCAGATTGTCGTCGCGCTCGTGTTTGGCTATGCGGAATTCGACCGCCTCATCATTCCTATAGAGCCGCTTCTCTATTTATTTTGTTTTGCAGGGATTTGGGAATTTATTCAGACGGTAAAACAAAGTATCTACCGCACCCGATAAAGTATTGTGTCCCCTTCTTGATATACAGGTACGAGAAATTGATACGGAAGCACCGTAAACGCCGGATTCATGTGTTCCGTCGGAGAATAAAGAACAAAACGAATAGTATTTGTTTTGATAAACTGCGCAGCTTCACTTTGCGTCATATTGCCGCTGTAAAAAGATTCCATACGGTTTCCCACATCCCAAAACCCGGGCGATTCCATAAGCCGGTGCCACCAACTCGTATAGGTTACGTTACCCGAAAACGCAGGGATGAGGTTGCCGGTAAAGTAACCGCTCAGGATAACATCATCTTCCTTGGAATGTTTTGATAACCAGGATAAGGTATCAATAACCGTTTTCTTTGGATACCCAAACGCAAACGCATCGGCATTACAAAAACAAACGAACAGACGATTATAGCTTACCTGATATGAGTAATACCCTGACAGCAGTACAATTGCCAATAATCCTCCGGCAATAAGCGACGTCGAAATTGTATGAACGTACTTCTGAATTATCCGTGCGATATCAAATAAACCCACTGTCGCAAGCATGCCGAATCCCACGTAATACGGCAAAAGGAAATATCTGATCCTGTTGATGTGCAGTAATACCGGCAAAATATATTCGCCAACAGGGTGCATGATTATCCAGGGAAGGATGAGAAGAAATATCGTTTTCCCGTCTTTCCAAACCCGATAGGTGGCAATAATGGAAAAGACATACGTCGCGCCCATCGTGAGGATGTATTGCATAACGGTGAGATGAAAAGGATTTAGTTCCTCCGTATGGGAAAACGAATACGGGCCCCAAATCGTAGTCATGACGTAGCGGACATACAGAATTGGTAAACCCGAAATGAGTGCATAGGAAAATAAAATTTGCGCCTGCGTGATAAGAACTTTTTTGATCTGACGATTTTTGCGGAGTCGGAAAGCAATGAGACAAAAATACAAAGGCAAGGAACTGACGATTAGGACCATCCCAGGGGCATTAATAAGCGACGCAAGAGCTCCGGTTGCGACCGACCAGATAAAATAACGGGTGCGGGTCGGGGCATCGAGTACTCGCGATAGGAAATAAAGCGATGCTACGGTGAGTGCGCCGCCCAAAAGATAATGAATTCCTGCGGTTGTTAACCGTTGGGTCACAAGCGCATCCATCACGCTCGTCGCTACAAAATCCTTGAGAGGAGAAATCGTGATGCTCGTCCCGAATAGAACAAGAATATAAGCAACAACGCGCTCGAACGGACGTTGCCATACATACGCAATAACACGGTAAATAATATAAAAAAACAGGAGTGATGTAATGAACCGCGCAATGTGAAATGCAATGAGCGGGTCGATAAGAAGGAGTCGCGCGAACATTCCGATCGTCGTATATTCCATTTTTACGAATGACCAGCTCGCTGGAAGGGTTGAAGAAATATTAAGGAACGACTCAAGGTGGCCGTTATACCCCTGACGGATAAGACCTAAATTCCATGTTGTATCAATCGGATATTCATCGGCCATACCATAATAAAACAAGTCATGCGGCGCCCGCTGGTAATTAACGTAAATCGGGTAATATGAAATAATAAGGAGAACGAGGGCGGCAATAACGCACCAGAATATATTACTGCGGAACCACGAATATATCTTTTTTGTCATAGGAACTCTTCTTAGAGTATTACGACTTTAACCCCAATGGCAAATAGACGAGGGGCCGGAATATGCTCCACCAACTTTTCAAAGAAACCATTTTTGTATTTAATTTCATCTCCTTATGATATTTTTTTGTTACAGCAATCTCCCCCACTTTATAGTGCAATTTGATCACTTTGTAAAAAAAATACGGCTCAAGCTCATATCGATTGAGCCATGTTTGTTTAAGCCTGATTCGCTTATCAGAAATAAGTGAGCTTTTAAACGCACGAAGCCCGTTGGTCGCGTCGGTTGTAGGAAATCCTGATACGAGTGCAAAAAGTACCGAATATATTCTCGTAAGAAACGATCTACTAAAGGGGTGTTGGATTCTTTTTCCGCCTTTCATCCAGCGTGAGCCGTGGATATACGAATAACCGCCGTCCGTGAGTTTTGCGACGAGTGGTTTGATATCATTTGGGTCGTCCTGATCATCTCCTGCCATGAGAACAGTAATATCATAATTGTGTGTGTTTGCCCAGAAAAATCCAGTTCTGATGGCAGCTCCTGCTCCTGAATTAACCGGGTGGCTGATGACGGTAGCGCCTGCTTTTTTCGCCTCAACGGCTGTTGCATCAACCGACCCGTCGTCAACGACGATAACCGCATCAACCAAGCCATAACAAATCTTCTTCAATCGCTCTACCGATGGCCCTATTTTCCCTGCTTCATTAAGACATGGCATAATGACGGCAACAGTATTTTTTTTATACATACGATGACGCAAATTTACGGAAATCTACTTCCTTTTTTTCTCTCAGTGACTGCGATATCGCTTCAAGAAGAAGAACATTCGTAAACCCGTCGGACACCGAGGTAATCGGTTCCTGCTCTTTATTAATACATGCGACAAAATGCTTAATCTCGGTCGCCAAAGGATCAATCGGCTCAATTCTCGGGATAAACACATTCCCTAAGCGGAATGCGGCTTTATACGGATCGGTTTCCGACGGATACCGAATAATGGTATTATAAATTTTCACAGGTTCAATCTGATTGGTATCTTCAAAAACCGCCATCCTTTTCCGTCCCAAGAGAGTGAGCATCCGGATTTTCATAGGATAAAGCCACGCAACGTTAATGGTCACGAGCATGGAGCTTCCGTATTCAAGCATAATGGACGCGATGTCTTCCTGCGGGTGTCTCATATACCGTTTGGCTTTTGCAAAAATTGAGGTGGGCATTTTATTTCCGAGAAGGTACGTAATCATGGAAAGGTCATGCGGGGCAAAATCCCAGATGATATTGACGTCATCGCGGATCGGCCCGTAACTTTGCCGCTTACATTCAATGTGAAAGAGTTTTCCGAAATATCGTTTATCAACTTTCGCTTTCAGCCATCGGACCGCCTGATTATAAAGAAACGTATGGCCTACCAAAACGCATGCCTTATACTTTTTCACCAACTGTTTAAGCTCTACAGCCTGGACAAGTGAACTCGTGAGCGGTTTTTCGATAAGGAGAGCAGTGCCGGTCGGAATGATCTTTTTAGCGAGCGCGAAGTGCGTTGTTGCGGGCGTAGCAATAATGATGCCATCGAGTTTTTGTTTAATCAGCTCATCGACGGAGGCGGTAGTGTGAACGTGCGGATATCTTTTCTTAACATCTGATAACATCTCGGGCCTGAGTTCGCACACCCAGGAAAGCTCCGCATCAACCGTGGTATCCAAATATTTAATATAATTTCTTCCCCAGTATCCCCATCCGATAATGCCGAGTTTAATCATAGTGTGTTTGTATGCAAATCTACCTCATTTGTCAATAGAATCGCACATGATATCATATGCCCATGCGTCTTTCATCACTATCAATACTCATTCCTGCATACAATGTTGAGCATACAATTAACAAAGTGGTTACAGATGCCCATGCGGTTGGAAAACAAGTAACGGACAATCTTGAGATCATCGTAACTGACGACGCCAGCGGTGATGCAACGGGTAAGCAGCTCCTTCACCTGAAACAAACGGTGCCGCATCTCCGGATTATTACGCATAAAATTAATCGGGGATACGGAAAAACCATTAAAGAACTATACCAATTAGGCCGAAGGGAATGGTTATTTTCGCTTCCGGGTGATGACCAATTTGATGCAAAAGAACTCATGGCGTTACTGCCCGAAACAAAACATGCTGACATGATTTTGGGTTGGCGGGAAAAACGTCAGGACTCACTACGACGCCTCATCCAATCCAAAACGTACAACGCAATTCTCAATATTCTCTTCCATCTCAACGTCCATGATGTGAATACCATTCGACTCATGAAACGATCTGTTGTTCATTCAATCCCCCTCAATTCTGATACCGCTTTCGTCGATGCAGAACTTGCGATACGATTACAGAAAAAGAAATTAAAGATTATTGAAATTCCGATTCATCATAAAATGAGAAAAGATACAGGCGCAACCGGCGGAAAATTTATTATAACTATCTATCCGACAATCATTGATATTATCCGGATGAAATTCAGCGGGAATACGTAAGCTCTTGAATTTTTGGTGAGTATTATGGTACTGTGAGCGGTGACCTGCCTCAATTACGCTTATCATGACAACGCATATTGCAGTTATTGGGTACGGCTACTGGGGACCAAACATCGTCCGCAATTTTTCGAAGGTCGACGATACTGAAGTTACATGGGTCTGCGACATGAACCCCAAGGTTGTAGCCGAAATTCCCCATCTCTATCCGACAATTCATGTAACGAACGATGTCACAGAAATGTTAAACGATGACAATGTTGATGCCGTGGTCATCGCCACTCCGACAGCCAGTCACTACGCGCTTGCAAAACTTGCGCTTGCTGCAGGGAAACATGTGCTCGTTGAAAAACCGATGACGCAAACGGCAAAAGAAGCCGACAAATTAGTACGCTTCGCGAAAAAGGCAAAAAAAGTTCTCATGGTCGATCACACATTTATCTATACGCCGGCAATCCGGAAAATTAAATCAATTATCGATAAAGGCGAACTCGGTGAGATCTACTATGTCGACAGCGTAAGGACTAATTTGGGTATACTGCAAAAAGACAGTAATGTAATTTTTGATCTGGCAACTCATGATTTTTCCATCATGGATTATTTGTTTCATCAAATGCCACTGACCATTTCGGCAACCGGAATTTCCCATAAACAATTAAATCAGGAAACAGTCGCCCATATCGCGGCAATGTATAAACATAATCTATTCCTCCACTGTCATGTCAATTGGCTTTCACCGGAAAAAATCCGGAGAATGATATTCGTCGGAACGAAAAAGATGCTGACGTATGATGACATAGAACCTTCGGAAAAAATTAAAATCTACGACAAAGGAGTGTCGTTTACCAAAGACCCGAAGCAGTCGTATCAACTCCGGATCGGTTACCGGAGCGGCGACATCACCTCTCCCCATATCCCTATCGAAGAAGGACTGTATGGTATGGCGAAAGAATTTGTAAAATCAATACAGTCTAAAAAGCATCCGATTACCGACGGCGAAATGGGTGTTCGGGTTATCCGTTGTATAACAAAAGCAACGGAATCATTGAGGTCAGGAGGAAAACCCGTTTCTCTGTCATTCCGGGCTTGACCCGGAATCCATTATTTATGATCAAACACTACTTTGTCTACATGTTAGCCAGCAAAGCAAATGGGACTATTTATATCGGTGTAACTAATAACCTTCCAAAACGAATTACTGAACACAAGCACGATTTCGCTGACGGTTTTTCGAAAAAATATCGTGTCCATAGACTTGTCTACTATGAAATGTATACTGATATTAAAGAGGCAATTCATAGAGAAAAACAATTAAAGTGGTGGAAAAGAGATTGGAAAATAAAACTGATTATTGAAAAAAATCCTGGGTGGAATGATTTATATAAAACAATTTTCTAAACAATAAGACTGGATCCCGGCTCAGAGGCCGGGATGACAAGAAAAGACTATGATCAAAAAAGATGTAAAACTCGGAAAGAATGTGGTCATTCATCATCCTGAACAGGTTAACCTCTACGGCTGTACCATCGGCGATGGTACACGGATCGGAGCGTTTGTCGAAATCCGAAACGGCGTGACAATCGGCAAAAACTGTAGACTTCAGGCTTTTATTTTTATACCTGAGGGAATCACGATTGGTGACGGCGTTTTTATCGGTCCGCATGTCTGTTTTACCAACGATAAACATCCGAAAGCGGTCAATAAAGACGGTTCACCGCTCACTGCCGACGACTGGAAACTTGAAAAAACGATCGTCAAAGACCGCGCAGCTATCGGAGCCGGAGCGGTCATTCTACCGGGATTAACCATCGGCCAGGGTGCGGTTGTGGGTGCCGGGTCAGTCGTGACCAAAGACGTACCGGACGGCACCACCGTCGTAGGGAATCCCGCAAGAATTCATAAAAAACAAATAATATGAACATCCCACTCGTCGATTTACAGGCACAATATAAAACAATTAAAACTGATATTGATGCGGCGATCAAACAAGTCGTTCGTAAATGTGATTTTATTTTGGGCGATGAGGTGAACGAATTTGAAAACTCTTTCGCCAAATACATCGGGGTTCACTATTGTATCGGCGTCGCAAGCGGTACGGACGCAATACACCTCATGCTTCTTGCGGCGGACGTGAAACCCGGCGACGAGGTGATAACACAGGCCAACACGTTTATTGCAACCGTGTTACCCATGATGGAATTGGGTGCAAAACCGGTGCTCGTCGACGTTGATGAGATGACCGGCGCAATTGACATCGATAAGGTGAGAAAAGCGATCACGAAAAAAACCCGCGCCATCCTCCCTGTCCACCTTTTCGGTCGACCAGCACCTATGAATGAATTATTTCGAATCACGAATCACGAATCACGAATCACGGTTCTCGAGGATGCCGCCCAGGCTCACGGATCAACGATCAACGGGAAAAGGGCGGGTTCGTTTGGATCTATGGCTGCATTTTCCTTTTACCCGGGGAAAAATTTAGGGGCGTACGGCGATGCAGGAGCAATTACGACGAATAACAAAAAATTGGCTGACATGATACGGATCGTGAGAAACATCGGCATGCGCGAAAAATATAACCACGTGGTACCCGGCTTCAACAGCCGGCTTGATACGATCCAAGCGGCAATATTATCGGTAAAATTAAAACACTTGAATGATTGGAATGCGAAACGGGATAACATCGCAAAAACATTTGTTCGTGAATTATCGGGTGTCGGCGATCTTGTCACTCCCCCGCTTTCAACATCGGACGCAAAAACCAACTGGCATATTTTCCCGATACGAACAAAAAAACGGGACCAATTAATAAAGTATTTAGCGGAAAAAGGTATCCACTGCGGCATCCATTATCCGGTCCCGCTTCATATGACACCGGCACTCAAATCCCTGGGATATAAAAAAGGAGATTTCCCGATTTCGGAACTCCGGGCGGAAACAATGCTTTCACTGCCGATGTATGCGGAATTAACAGAACGACAGCAAGCCTACATCGTCGCAACAATCAAACGATTCTTCCGTTAATCCGAGTGTATAATCCGGAAATTCTCATAATTGCTCATTTATACGAAGACTATTATGATACAACCATGTTTCATATTCGGATGCATCCGCTTGTTTTGACAACGATATTGCTTCTTGTGCAACTGAGCCTATTTCTCTTTCTTTCCGTCCGTCCGAACAGAATAGCCCCACCGGATCGGGAATATCCGCCGATCGGTTACGGATATTATTACGTCAATGTCATGCGCCAGGCCATCGATGGTGCTTGGGATGTACGGGATCCGAGTTCCACCCGCCCGGTGCCGCGTATACACATCTTTACCTTTTTTACAATTCTCGGAAAACTTGCGAAAATTACCAAAACTGATCCGGTTCTTATCTACGAACTGTTTCATGTCGGAGGCGGGGTTGTTCTCTTTTTCATCTCCTACTGGTTTATCTGTATTCTGCTACCAAAGAGCTATCATTTTTTTGCCGTACTTTTGGTACTTGGATATGAACTCATTCCCGTAAATAACATTGGTTTTCCGTTTACTGCACATTCGCTCATCGCCCGCCATTTCGGGCTCCCCCATCATGTATGGGGTGAAGTATTCGGACTTCTATCTTTTGGTTATTTATATATTTTATGTAAAAAAATATCAGTCGCAGGCGTTATCATGCTCTTCATATTGGGAATCATCGCAACCCAGATGTTGCCTTCATACATGTTCTCAGTCGGAATTCCGGTATTTGTCACCATATTTATCTATACCATATTCACAAAAGGGATAAAAAATGCCCTTATACCAATGGTCGCTTTAGGACTCTCCATGCTTATTATGGGAATTTCACTTCATGTCGAATCCCAAAAGGGGATTCCGTTCTCAAATCTCGTTTCTGAGGAAAAATCCTGGGCAACCAATAGCGGTCTGATCATTTCATATCTGACCTCGTGCATCGTTTATATTCCTTTTCTCATAATGCTTGCCGTCATATCAGTGAAAAAGTGGCGCATATGGAATTCTCAAATTCACTTGACCATTCTTCTGTGCACCGCCTGGATACTATTTCCGCTTATAGGATTTCAATTATCGCTACAATCATGGTTTCCTATTGCAAACTGGCGGTTAGTGGAGGGCACTCATTATGTCCCTCTGGGAATTCTCTCTGCAATCGGACTTGTCCAATTCTTCTCGCTTATTTCACACCCGTATTGGAAACGCGTCGTTACCATGATAAGTCTCATCAGTATTCTTCTCTATTCCGGATGTGCGCTTACGATATATACACGGAAGAAAATGGACTTACAAAATACATTCTGGTCAAATATTTACCCGCTGAAAAGCACGATGCGGGCTATCTACTTTTTAAATACCTTACCCAAACAAAGCGGCATCATGGTCAGAGAATATGTTGGTGAAATTATTCCCGGTTTTGCCGATGTACATGTGTTTATCGACGGTCCCATTGGATACCCCGATTGGCCGCAGCGGCAGTGGCTTTCACAACAATTTTTTTCGGGAACACTAACTGATGCTGCGGCGCTCAAACTGCTCAAGGATAATCATATCGACTACGTTTTCGATGGCCAGGATGAACAAGCCCTCACCACAACACCCAAATTATATCCGTCCATATTAACTCCAATATTCTCAACCGATTCGGTTGTTATATTTTCGTATCACAAATAATCGTTTACTCCACCCTATACGTAACCACGGTTGTCCCATTTTCTTCGGTAATAAGGGGAACTGTAATATGACCGACTTCACTGGTGTCTGCGACTTGCGTACCGCCATCGGCGACTGACCCGATCCCGGTAAGCGTCAGCTTACGGAGGGGTTTGTTAGACGGCAAACCGGGTTGCAAATAAATTGCCTCTTTTTGCAATTCTTCAAGCGGCATGAATGCAGTCACAAATGCAATCTTTTTTACTATTAATTCGTTAGCTTTCGCTTCTAACTCCTGTTTTATATCACGGCCCAGAGTCCCCTGATATACGATAAATGGTTTTTTCCCGTGATCGCCTTTCATAGGCATGAGGGTTTTTGGCGAATATCCCAAAAGGAACATTGCAAAATCCACGACATGGCCCCCAGAGTGAATTTTCATATGACGATACCTGCGATCCCAGTCGATAACGCCGTGAACCTTCATTCCGGCCGTCGGAGCCGTAGGCGACTCAATGTAATGCCAAATTTCCCCTTCCTTCATAAGCGCCTGATACACTTTTCCGGTCCAACCATCCGACGTAAGCGCCCCCTGATCAGTCGGTTGTCCGCCGCCCATCGGATAAAAAACGGTTTCATCTAGAATCACACGATAGCGGATACCGCCCTCAGGCATTACGTCAAGAACGGTCGCATTCATTTCTTTTTTGTAGGAATCCTCCAAATAGATCGCATGTGTTTTCATAAAATTCCTTTCAAAATAACTCCTTATTTATACCACAATTTCTATATTTTGTGTTATTATGAAGCCCATGAAACTCGTTAATAAAAACATACTTGTTACGGGCGGGGCCGGGTTTATCGGGTCCCACTTTGTGGAAGCGATTGCGAAGACAAATACGGTAACGGTGTATGATAATTTCTCTTCCGCCGTCATCATACCTACGGAATTAACGGACTTCGGAGTATCCGATGTTATAAAAGGTGATATTCTCGACGGAATAAAATTAGAGAAAGCGATGCAAGGGATTGATGTCGTTTTCCACTTCGCTGTTGCATGCGTACGGCTCTCATTGTCACAGGAACGACATGTGCATGATGTCAATGCGACCGGAACACTCAACACGTTATTAGCTGCAAAACGAGCAGGGATCAAACGGTTTGTCTATATTTCATCCTCAGAAGTCTACGGCACGGCAGATGGCGGGCGTATGAACGAATCGCACCCAATAAATCCCACGACCGTCTATGGCATGAGCAAATATGTGGGCGAACTTTACACAAAACATTTTAATGATATGCAGGGCTTGCCGACCTTGATCGTTCGGCCATTCAACACATACGGCCCCAGAAGCCATTTTGAGGGAGTGTATGGTGAAGTGATCCCCCGCTTTGTTGTACGCACTCTAAATGGAAAGCAACCGATTATTTTCGGTTCTGGTAAACAAACCCGGGACTTTACGTATGTGACCGATACGGTTTCGGGGATTATGAAAGCGTTCCAATCTGATCGATTAATCGGCGATGCCATCAACATTGCGAGGGGTCAGGAAATTTCTATTTTGGATATCGCAAAAACCATCTGTAATGAAACGCATCTCCCCTTCTCTCCGCTTATGAAACCCCCACGCCCCAATGATGTCATGCGGCACTTTGCTGACATTGCAAAAGCAAAAAAACTATTATTATTCTCGCCCAAAATTCCGATTGAAAAAGGTTTACATGAGTACGTTGAGTGGGTGAAAAAAACGTTTCCGCAACCTGAAAAACTCCTCCGCCTTGTGCCGGATACAAATTGGTGAGCAAAAAAATTATCGCAGGAGGTATATATTTGCCAGCACCGTCACCCGCGCGGGAACAGATTTTTTTGGTTAACGCGCTTACGGTCGCAATGAAATTTAGATCCGGGCTTCAGTTCGTTCGTGAAATAATGGTTTTCTGCATTCGTAGATTATCCTCGCTCGCAAATGAATCCGGACTAAATTTTATTGGCTCCCCGCGCGGGAGGTCCAATTCTATTCGACCTAAGAAAGGTAAGCGTTGACGGATGTCCACGATCCTGCGATCGTTGGATCGAAGGACGCACAAATATATACCGACGAAAGATAATTTTTTACATTGATAAATTTTTTGTGTTTATCCCAAAAAGTTTCGTAATAACTTTATAAAATTGGAGAATAAATTGACCAAACGGAGTGATCCTGTATCCATCCCCTATTCTGGTAATTGTCCCCGTGTGAATCTGTTCGTTAAACCGTTTATCCATCGCTCCATTTTTATTTACATATGTATCAATAAATGCATTCGTAAACTCTTTCTGTGTAATCTCTTGGTTATTATTGCCTCCCATATACCCCAGAAAATATACGGATATAGACCTGTCGGCAGTTACCGGAACAAGCGTAAAAAACACGAGGTTGACACAAAAAAGAACGGTGATCGCAAGAATGATATCGTGATTTGTAACACTTGGAATAATTGCACGTACTTTTAATAATCCCAATCCGATTGAACATACGACACAAACTATGAAAAGAAGAATAATTCCTCTATAGAAAAAAATTGTCTCGCGAAATAACGGCGTATGAAACAGTGCGATATATAATACTGTTCCCGCAACAAAACTCATTACATAAAAGAGAATCGTTTTCTTTAGCATATAAGTACTAACCGTTGCTGACGCTGCTCTTCAAACGCGTAATCAACCGATACCATAACACAAATGACGTCAAATACAGAAACGGCTGTGCAATACTGATATGCCGTGCATAATCGTTATATCCTAAATACACGCCGATGCCAATCTGATATAGCCCGACAAGCGCGAAAAGCACAAGTGCAATATTGTAGGTAGTTTTCTTCTTCCACGCCTCGTAGAGGAAAACAGGAAACGCAACGATGACCGTGTAATTAATATACATTGCATATTGATAGGTTCGTTGAAGCGTTTGAAACAACCAATCAAACCGGTTTGTTGCCATGACGTCAACGATGTCGCTCTTCGAGACCAGTGCACCCGGTAGTTCAAGAGTTGATTTGATAACATATGGCAAAATTGATTGACGTGTCGCTTTCGTAATAAACTCATGAAACGGCAAAGCGTTCTTCGCATCATACATCTCAGGAAATTGACGGTAGACTTGCCAGGGGTCATCTGATTTCATATCAATCGTCGCTTGGAGCATTGGTTTAACTCCCTGGATATCCGGGACCTGATCTATCGGCAGATGAAGAACCAGTAATTTCCCCCATAAATTCACGTCACTGATACGACTAATAGTGGGATAGCCTGCTGTCTTTGCGTTACCCCAACTGTATCCGGCAAGCACAGCACCATAGATAAGAAGACCCAACAGGCTCCAGATGATAATATTCCGGCTCCAATGTTTCCAAATAAGGATCACTGATAATACGACGGGAAGCGCAATAAAACTTGGACGCAGGAAGGTTCCGATTATCCACATAAGGACAAATATAATGAACGAACCCACAGTGAAACGGGATAATAATCGTATGGTTAAAAAAATTGTTAACACTAACCATAAGGAGGCAAACGCCTCTGTCAGCATCGTGTGTTCAAATAAAAGAAACGAATAATTACACGCCATAAAAATACAAAAAATTCCGGCTGCCCACAATGTAAACCGCAAATGCACAAGTAAGAAAAACAAAAGTACGACCATCAAAATACCCCCGATTGATTGGAGGACGCGAATCAACCAAAATTCAGGAACATAAACGCCGACAACAGTATCCGGCATCGCATTTGCTTTAAATAAAAACGGCGATGCGAGAATTATCGGATATAACGGGGTCCGCCACGGATCAACAATAGTTCGATTTTGAATCATTGTTTTCGCAGTTAAATAATAACTGACTGTATCACCGGTTGTTTCAAAGAAAGGAGAATGAATATTGTAAAGAACTCTGATAGCAATCGCAACGCATATGATACAAATAACCCAAAAGAATGATTTCATACAGATTTCCCGAAATGGATATCCCAAAATACGCGCATCATATCAACAGTCGCTTCCCATACATGGATCATCCGGATTCCGCGTTTTACCTTCGCTGCTTTCTTATGAGAGACATTCAAAAACCCGATTCTATATCCCAATTTCTCCGCGCGAATAAGACGCTCTGCTTCATCAAACACTCCCCAGGAAATTATCGGAATGCGTGTCACGTCTTTTCGAAACGCTTTTATACTTCCTGCATCACGGGTGTCAACGCCAAAGAAATATGACGTAAACGTATTATATAAAGCGGAAACCATACTCCTCCAAACGGTATATCGCTTTTGTCGACGGACCCCAACAACGATATCATCGTTCTCTGTATCAAGTGTTTTGGCAAGCCTCAGGGTGTCTCCTGGATCCCATTCGCCATCGAGACTGAAAAGCACGATAATATCGCCCTTCGCTTTGCTGTACAGTTCACGATATGTTGTTGCAATTCCCTCATTCTTTGAGTGAAAAAACAATTTAATGTGAGATATATTTTTACAATAATTTCTCGCCCACTCCCGACTTCCGTCGAAGCTTGCGTCATCGATAAGAACGATTTCCCATTTGCGGAAAGCCTTCTTCAGTTCTTTAACAAGCTCAGGTAATATAAACGGCAAACTATGCCGGTCATTATAAATCGGCGAAACGATGGAAACTGATCTGTTCATAAAATTGTTAAAACGTACTTTAGTCGGCATGTATTTTGTGCGTCCTTCGATCTAAAGATCTCAGGATCTTGGACATCCGTAACGCTTAAGTCTTTTGCGGACTAAATATAATTTACCTCCCGCGCGGGGAGCCAATGAAATTTAGTCCGGATTCATTTGTGAGCGAGGGTAATTTGCGAAAACAGAAAACAGTGATTTCGCGAACGAACTGAAGTCCGGATCTAAATCTCATTGCGACCTCAAGCGCGTTAACCATATACGTTTAACTCACGTTAAATCTTTCTTATGCTATTATAAAGAGCAATGAAAAGTAAACTCTCCGCGAATATTTATCCCGTCATAGGCAAAATTCTTATTGCCGCAACGCTAGTCCTTTGTGCAATCCTCCTCTACTCCGTCATCAAAAGCGGATATGCGTACCAATTCGATTCAGATGAACTCCATCACGCAAATCTCGTCTACCTCTACCTGCATGGTTATTTGCCCTACAAAAATATTTACAACTCATTCTATACTCCGATTTTCGAGTTGGTCATTATGCCGGCATTTATCCTTTTCGGATTTACGTTCAGCGCTGTCGCGTTTGCGCGGTATATCATGATTATTCTTTTCCTTATCCGGCTCATTGCGGCATATTTGTTTATAAAACAAATATTTTCCAAACGCGCAGCACTATTTTTTTTGCCGCTTTTATTGTTTGACCCGTTTCTCGTATATTCCGCCATGCAAATCCGTCCGGATAATCTCATGATGACCCTCTATACGATCGCGCTTGCCCTCCTTGCATACGGTCTCAAACGAAAAAATAGTATTCTCCTCTCTATCTCCTCATTTTTCTTCGGATTATCAGTGCTCACGTTTATGAAAATACTCCCCGGAGTTGCGGTCGTAGGCATTGTCATACTTATCTATTGCATCGCAAAACGGATGACAAAATTTCTTGTCCCCATGGCAATCGCATGTTTCTTACCGTTTATACTATTTGCTCTCTATGGCGTCGCAATCGGTGCACTTCACGAAATGATACTGCAGCTATTTTTAGAAGCCAAAACCGCGTACAACGTATTTCAGTATCCAATACCGTTCGGCAATTTTAATGAGCCCAATAATATTTTTGTGTATGGCGCCATGGGGACGCCGTCAACATGGACCTATGTATGGATTCTGCCGATGATCGGCGGTGCCGGATTTTACGCCTGCATGCGCGACGTATTCGATAAGGAAAAGAATTCGCGAGAATCCGTCATAAAAATAATTCTCTGTTTATCCGCTATCGTACAAATCTTCGTCATATTTTCCGTTCCGTCTGTTTTTTTACAACACTATCTCCTGGTCAATTGGTTATTTGCCCTATTTGGCGCTATCACGATTGATAACGCTTTAACCCTCCTTGGGCGGTACCGCATTATTCAGGCTGTACTCATTATCATCCTCATGTATTTCTATGTAATCCTTGTGCACGACAGCTATA
>Ga0182021_10002371_pt1 | contig 21908 bp, 15 predicted proteins | sample 612E3MmetaG_FD_120493 | JGI IMG/M metagenome (GOLD analysis project Ga0182021, IMG submission 120493) | Permafrost microbial communities from Stordalen Mire, Sweden - 612E3M metaG (Illumina Assembly) | ecosystem: Environmental > Terrestrial > Soil > Wetlands > Permafrost | place: Sweden... | reverse complement strand
CGCGAAGCTGTACGGGCTGGGCGACCAGTTCAGCCAGCGTTTCCGGGCGCGGGAAGCAGAAGAGCTGCCGGCTGCGGGGCATGGGGTCGAGGCCGTTCGTGAAATAGATCACCGAGCCGTTCGACTCGAACAGGAATGGCAGCGGACGTTTGTGCGCAGGCAAATTGTCCGGCAGGCCCGCGCCATATTTTGCCGATTGCTCCTCGACGCCGGTAAGCGTCCCTTCAGCCTTGGCCTCAACGGCTCCGACGGCCTTCCGGTCGAGATAAAGCACATAGTCCGCGAAACCGAAGCCCGGTTTCATCGGGAACTCGCGTATTGCGATTCCCCGGCCTGCCGTCAGATCGAGTTCATCCCGGCTTTGAATGATCCAGCCTGCTGCGCTCAGATCGGCGTCGATGTCGTGGCGAGCTTTTTGTTCGGGGGTTTCGTACATAATCATCACGACGCATCGGCTAAGGCTCTCAGCGAACCTGTGCGATTGTAGCGCAATGTGATCAACTTGACGCAGAATCTTCTGGTGGAAAATGATCTGAGGCGGCTTCGACCGTGCCTGGATTGTGCCCGCGACAACTTGACCGCAACAAACCACAACCAATTCAGTCCAGTTGCGCACCTCGTATAGGAAGCTTCTCTTCATTATCAACAATTTGGTGACTGAATTTGAGGGCTCAAAGTCCCACAATCCTTCGCCGACCAAGGGCTTTAATTTGGCCTGCGAGGACGTGAAGGCGACCCGTCGCCTGGTCGTATATGCCGGGAAAGAGCAGTACCATATCGATCCCCTGACAGAGGTCGTATCCTTGCCCGCCCCGCTGAAAAGCGGTTTCGAGCAGGAATGGCCAGACAGCCGCCACAGTCGATTCCCATTCCGGAAGCGCACACTCGGCCGGTTGATTCTGTACAATGTCTCTTGTACAATTATGACATGTCCGAACAAAGTATCAGTTTCAGCAAAGCACGCGAGCGATTCCGTGCGCTCCTGGAAGAAGTCGAGCGCTCGGGACGCCCAGTGACGATTCTGCGCCGCGGCAAGCCGCAAGCCGTGCTGTTGAGCTATGAACAGTATCGGAAGAAGCGGGGCAAAAACCAGGCTGAAAGCTGGCACCTCGAGGGCTCCTTGCGAAGCGTTCGAGACGTGAATATCGACGCGGCGATCCTCGCCACGAGAGAGTCTGCAAAGAAGGGAATTGAACGCAGCATAGTTCGCCACCGATTCCATAAGCCGGACGCCTAATGTACGTTTCGGACACACATGCTTTCATTTATTTTGCCCAGCGCAAACACGCTCTTCTGGGGCCAAAAGCGAGGCGACTCTTCATGCAGGCGGATGAAGGGAAATGCCTCATTTACATTCCGGCCATTGTGCTCTGGGAGGTGGCCACTCTCGTTGCACGGAACTATATACAAATACCGCAGCGATTCGATCACTGGTGCCGCAGCATCGAAAACAGCCCGGGTTTTACGGTGGCGGCGCTCGAGTGGCTCGATGTAGATGAGGCGAGAAAACTCCCGTTTCCCGATCCCTTTGATTGTCTGATCGCCGGCTCGGCAATGCGACACCAGATGCCCTTGATTACTCGAGACCGTGCCATCATCGATTCTGGCTTGATCGAGACAATCTGGTAGCAGTCCTTAGGATCAGATTCCTGATATCTCGCGGAAGCCGAGGACCATCATGGTGATGTCATCGTGTTGCGGCGCATTTGCAGAAAAGGCAGTGAGATCATCCTGCATGCTGCGGAGCATGTCGGCCGCGGAGGCACGGGCGTTTCGCACCAGCGCATCGCACAACCTCTGTTGCCCGAACTCCTCTCCCGCCAGATTGAGCGCTTCGAGCACACCGTCCGTGAACAGGACTAGATGATCTCCGGGCTCTAGTTTGACTTCCGTGGATATGTACTGGGCCTGGGAGAAAAGACCGAGAACCATGCCGCCTTCGGTCAGTTCTTGAAGGGATCCGTCAGGATGAACAAGGATGGGAGGATTGTGGCCCGCATTGGTGTAGGTGCAGGTGCCTTCCGCATCAAGGATGCCGAAAAAAAAGGTCACGAATCGGCTGCCGGTGCTGCGCCTGGCCAGGCTGCAATTGACATTGGCGATCATGCTCGGGAGCGGCAGATTGAGAAGCGTCTGTGCGCAAAAAATCCCTTGCAGCATGGCCGCAAGGAGCGCGGCCGGCATGCCCTTTCCGGCAACGTCCCCCAGGGCAAATCCCAGCCTGCCGCCATCAAGGTCGAAATAGTCGAAGTAGTCTCCTCCGACTTCGCGGCATGGGAGGTTCAGGCTGCAGGCGGTGACAAAGGGTAGAGTCTTGTCTCGAGGCGGCAGCAAGGCTTGCTGGATCTCGCGTGCGATGCCCAGCTCTTCCGCCATTTTCTGTTTTTCCCTGAATTCCTTGTATAGGCGCGCCCGGTAAATGGCCTCGGCCGCTCCGGAAGCGAGGTTATCAAACGCCTCGACCTGGGAAGATGTCAATCCGCTTCCCACGTTGACGCTGTCCACATAGAGAACGCCAATGATCTCCATGCTTGCAATGCCTGAGAGTCCGACAGAATCGTGGATCGAGATGTAACGCAGCGGCACGCAGGAGATGCTCCTCACGCCCAGCTTGCGGGTGGAGGCATGATCCTCGGGTTCGCCGCCGGTCTCGAGATCATTGATCACAATGCGCTTCCCCGTCAGAAACGCCTCTTCCGGCACCCTGCGGCTCGTGCGAAACGAAGATCCGTCAAGCGGCTTCTTATCGGAATTCCGGGCGCACCGAAAACTGAGGCTGCCGTCGCTCTCCTTGAGCATAATGAAGCCGCGTTCCGCGCCGGTCAGCTCGATCGCGGTGTCGACGACGAGATTGAGCAAATCGTCCAGGAGAGGAATCGAGCTGAGCGCCTGGAAGGTTGATAGCAGCATTCCGATCTCACCAAAGTCTCGCACGGCGAACCTGGATTCGGCATTGGGCTCACTCCCGGCCAGCAGCGAGTGGAGGAGATCCCCTTTGTGGAACGTAAGCGCCTCGCCCTGCAATCCTCCCAGCCGGACGTGGTCTCCGTGTTTGAGAAGCGCACGCTCGATGCGAATTCCATTTACATACGTTCCATGCCTGCTGCCGAGGTCCTGCAGATAACAGTCACCGTTCTGCACGACCACTTCAGCGTGAGCGCGAGAGACATTCATCTTGGCGAAGATCAGGTCGTTATCCGAGCTGCGTCCGATGGTGAGTTTCGGCGGCATAACATCGACCCAGCGCTCCTTCCCCTCGTCGTCGAGATAATGGAACCTGGCTTGGATCTCGTCAGTCTTCGAACCAACGTCATCCACCTTGTGCCGGACCGCGTGCCGCAAGCTCTCATCCAGAGATTCCGGTGTCAGCGGCAGGAACAGGATGTCGGCCGCGCCGGCGTGCCAGGCTTCCCGGGCAAGGTGCACGGAAGGCTTGCCGGATATCAGAATAACCGGCAGATCCGGGCGGCACTCGAGAATCTGGCGAAGCTCCTCTGTGGCGCGTGCCTCTTCAGAAGGTTGCAGGAAAATTACATCCAATTCCGGATTCTTGAGGCTGGAGAAGTCGCGCGTGAGGCTGACGGCCTCGCGCACAAGAATGCCGGCTTTCCCGAAATGGTTCCGGGGCACTACAGGATCGGCTATACCCAACAGAAGAACGCAGTAGTTGTGTGACATGGCGATCGAGATCAAATCTTACAATTCCAATGATATCATATGCGAGAGAAAACCTATGGCACGGGAACTCCTCCTCGGCGCCCACATGTCGATTGCGGGCGGCATTCATCGCGCGTTCGAGCACGGCGCGCGGGTAGGCTGCCGCACCCTTCAGATCTTCCTGAAGAGCAGCAACCAGTGGAAAGCGAAGACGCTCACCGAACAGGACCGGGAGCTGTTTCGGGAGGCGCAGCGCAAGAGCGGGATCGCGCCCGTCCTGGCGCACGGCAGCTATCTGATCAACCTGGCCTCTCCGGACCGCGCCCTGCGTGCGAAATCTCTCGCCGCATTCATCGTGGAGCTGGAGCGCGCGAATTATCTGGGCGTGCCCGCGGTCGTCCTTCATCCGGGGGCTCATCGGGATTCAGGAGAGGCAGTGGGAATCGCCGCCGTGGCTGCGGCACTCGATTCGGCACTCGATCGCATTCCGCCCCCGGTCTCGATCCTCCTTGAAAACACGGCGGGGCAGGGAAGCTCCATCGGGCACACTTTCGAACAATTAGCCGGCATACTCGAAGGAATGCATGATATCGGGCGCATAGGAGTTTGCTTGGACACTTGCCATCTCTTCGCGGCCGGCTATGACATTACCACCGCAGCGGGTTACCGCCGGACTCTGCGCGCGTTCGACCGTCTGATAGGCATCGAGAGAATCCATGCCTTTCATCTCAACGACAGCCGTAAACCGCTCGGCAGCCGCGTCGATCGCCACACGCATATCGGTAAGGGATGCATTGGGCTTGAAGCCTTCCGCTGCCTGGTCAATGACAGACGGTTCGCGGCCGTGCCCAAGATTATCGAAACGCCAAAAGGAGACGATTTGCAGCTCGACCGTGTGAACTTAGGAGTCTTGCGCAGCCTCGTAGTGTGATTCTGCTTTTCCGCGCCCATGCAACGCAAAAGCGCCGAGCGTGCGTTCGCGGCCGTTTTCGTTTACCGCGGAACGCCAACGATCGAAAAAACAGTTGACAGGATAAATGGTTTAATGTACTTGATATGCTAAAGTACTTCATTGCTGAGGGACCATCATCCATGCTCAACAAAAGTCGGCGTGATTGCAAAGGTAAGATCCCGAAGTGCTGTTCCTCGTGGCCGCGTGTCTGGCTGTGGACTGCATTCCTGTGCGGGGCACTCATCCTTGCATCCTGCGCCAGCGAACGCGTCATTGGCATGAACGAACGTATCCATCACGACGATTTCGAGTATCTGGTTACCGGTTGCACCGTAACCGACTCAATCGGGTCAGGTGAGAAGCAGAGGAAAGCTGCGGGGGAGTACTACGTGATCACCTTCGTGGTGGAAAACCACGCCATGCGCGTCAACCATGTCTGGACCAACTCCATTGCCTACGTCGTCGATGACCGGGGCAATCGGTATGAAGATCTGCCTGAGCTGCAGAAACTCCTGAACGGGGAAAAGCCGATCAATTACTCTCCTGAGCATCGCACACCCGCAGGCGAGAAAGAAAGCACCCAGTTGATATTCGATCTGCCCAAGAACGTCACCCATCCGTTCCTGATGGTCAGGGGCGACCTGTTGATGGGGGATGTTTTTGACCGCAAGGCCTTCGCAAGGACCAAAATCAAGCTGTTCTGAGTGGCGCAGAAGCCGATGTCTTCCGATTCGACAGGATTTCTTTGAGGTTCTTTGAGTCTTCGAGTCTTGGCGGTTAATTCCGCCGTTGATCACAAAGCGACGTATCCTCATTGCGGTTAAACTGTCGCCTACCGCTTCTATTTTCTTCCTCGTGGGGAAGTGATAGATTACTGCCGGTCCATGGTAGAACTTGATATCACTCTTGCAACCGAAGAAGAACGTGACTGGGCCGCTGGTCTCATGGCCTGCTCCGATCCATGGGTCAGGCTTTGCGCCACGCCGGAACAGTGCCGTGCGGCATGCCGGGATCCAGGTTACTTGCTGTATGTGGCGCACGCGAACGGCGTCGCGTGCGGCGCCATGGTTCTCCAGCGGCGCGGCGTAGCCGGCTCACCCTATGTAAAATCCATAGTCGTGGATGAGGATTATCGCGGCCAACGTGTCGGCGCTGCATTGATGGAGTTTGCCGAGAATCTTTTCCGCGGCGAGGCCAGACATCTCTTTCTCTGCGTTTCCTCTTTCAACACGCGGGCACGAGCTTTTTATGAGCGTCTTGGCTACCACGCGGCAGGTGAATTCAACGATTACATCATGGACGGCGCGTCAGAGATCCTGATGCACAAACGCTTGCGATGAAAGCCGATCGAAATCCCTGGCCAATCGTGGCATTACTGTGCGCCACAGCGACGGCAAGCTACATATGCCGAGTGAACGTGTCCACGGCCGGCCTGTTGCTGATGGGTGAGTTTGGCATCACCCAGGTCGGCATGGGCCGTGTTTTCAGCGCGTTCCTGCTGGGCTATGCGCTGTTTCAGATTCCGGCCGGGATTCTTGCCGATCGCTGGGGCGCGCGCCGGGCTTTGGCTCTGGCTGCCTGGTTGTGGGTCGCCATTACCGCGATGCAGGCCGTGGTGGGTTTGGGGCCGCTCTGGAGCTCGGCGGCCGCGGCCCTGTCGGCCTTTATGGTCTGCCGCTTTTTTTTAGGCATCGCGGAAGCTCCTACCTATCCTGGGGCTGCCCAAGGCGTCTCACGCTGGATTTTGCCCCAATACCAGGGACGAGCCAACGGCATCGTAATTGCTTCGATCGGCCTGGGCTCAGCCGCGGCCCCGCCACTTGTCTCCAGCATCATGGTGCATTTCGGGTGGAGAGTTGCGCTGCTTGTCTCTGCGGTCCCGGCGCTTATCATTGCCTTGGCCTGGCTCCGCGTGCCGGAGCCGCCTCAAGCAGCCTCTCTGGTCAACGCGGGTCATCGGGATGCGTCCGCGCCTGATCGCTTCGGCGGCGGCTCTCTGCGGACGCCGGGTTTCGCTCTGCTGACGCTCAGTTATACATTGCAGGGATACGTCGGATACATTTTTGTATCGTGGTTTTACATCTATCTGGTCCAGGAGCGGCACTTCGGTTTGATAACCGGCGCATGGATGAGCAGCCTTCCGTGGATCCTCTCTATTGTGTCCATTCCTCTCGGCGGTTTGGTTTCCGACCGGCTGGCCGCCGGACCGCTGGGGCAGATATGGGGCCGCCGAATGATTCCGATGATGGGCATGACGTTGTCCGGCATCATGATTTCGTTCGGAGCGCATACCCAGAGCGCCGTCCTTGCGGCAGTATCCCTGGCGCTGGCAACCGCGTTTGTCCTGTGTGTCGAGGGGCCGTTTTGGGCCATGATGATGAGGATCGCAAGGTCGAATAGTGGCACTGCCGGGGGAATCATGAACATGGGCAGCAATCTCGGAGGTCTGATTTCTCCGGCGCTGACGCCGGTGCTTGCTGCCCATATCGGGTGGGAAAACGCACTCCATGTTGCCGCGGGTCTTTCCCTGATTGCCGCGGTGTTGTGGCTCGGCGTGCAGCCTGCGCGAGAGCCGCTCCCAATTTCGCACGCTGGAGATTCCGATGGGCCTGCTAATTGATAGAAGGACATTTCTTGAAAAGGCTGGGTTGGCCGCGGCGGCCGCGGGCGCCGGCAGATTCGCAGCCGCTTCAACGAATACTTCTCAGGTGAAAACGCGGCGAGTCAACCTCAAGAACTGGGTTTGGATCCCCATCAATACGAGGAGATCGGACGACGATTGGAAACGAAGTCTGGCGCTTATGAAGGAGTCAGGCGTCCGCGCGATCCTTCCCGAGATCTACAACGGCAGAGATGCCTATTTCGCAAGCGAGCGACTGCCCGTCAGGACGGACCTTCTCGGGAGATTGTTGCCGCTGGCCGCCGCGGAAGGCCTCGAAGTTCATGCCTGGATGTGGTGCATGCCATGCATGATTGAAGAGGTGCTGAAGAAACATCCGGATTGGTACAACGTCAACGCCAAAGGGGAATCGGCCGCCGATAAGCCCGCGTACGTGGATTACTACAAATTCCTCGATCCAGGCAGGCCCGAAGTATGCGAATGGGTTCAGCAGATCGTAAAGGAGCTCGCGAACATCGGGGAGTTGACGGGGATTCATCTCGATTACATCCGCCATCCGGACGCCATCCTGCCCAAAGGTCTGTGGAAGAAGTACAACATCATTCAGGACAAGGTGTACCCCCAATACGACTATGGTTACAGTGAATATGAACGCAGCCTGTTCAAGCACAAGCACGGCATCGATCCCGTCGACATTCAGGACCCTACGCATCACAAGGAATGGATGCAGTTCCGCTTCGACATGGTCACCGGGCTGGTCAACGAATACCTGGTCCCCGCGGCCCATGCGCGCAGAAAAACGATCACTGCCGCCGTGTTCCCCGGCCCTACGCTGGCGCGCGAAATGGTCCGGCAGGACTGGGGGCGCTGGCATCTCGATGCGTTCCTGCCGATGCTTTACAACAACTACTACGAAGCCGGTCCCGAGTGGGTGAGAGAGCAGACACAAGAAGGAGTATCCGCGGTTAAAAAACCCGTCTACAGCGGGCTGTTCGTCGCAGCGATGAATGAACCCGCGCTGATAGAGGTTATCGGGAAAGCGGTGCAAGGCGGAGCTTCGGGAGTCTCCCTTTTTTCGATCGACGGGATGAACGAAGCAAAATGGAAAGCATTCCAGACCGTCACGGAGCAACGGGCCAGAAGTTAATACCTGCTATTAAAGTTGAACCCCGCTATCAAATTGGTAGAGCTCTGTACCGTTAGGGACGCATTGAGAATAGCCCGGCACTTCAGTGCCGGGACTTTCGGATCCCTCCGCCACAAGTCCCGTAGGGACGGCTGAGTCATCCCCACACGAACCTATCGTCGTATTGGATCGGGAGTCTACGATCCGTGCTTTCCACATCAATCGTCCCTACGGGACTCATCCTTTACCTGATGCATTAGCCCGGCACTTCAGTGCCGGGCTATTTTCGCGGCGTCCCTACGGGACGAAAAACAGCCACATTCCAGGAGCATTCCTAAGGGATGCAAAATGGCCAAGCTCCATTGCCGCCACTGTACTTTCTGATCGTCAATAAATGCACGTCACTTGGATGCCGTATGCGCGTTCTGCGCGAGGCGGCTTCTTCGAACTCCGTAAAGGAAGTAAATTACCAATCCGACTGCCAGCCAGAGAACGAATCGGATCCAGGTGAGCATTGGGAGACCGCCCATCAGCGCCACGCACATCCCGATTCCCAGTATGGGAACCACGGGCACGAAGGGCACCTTGAACTTGCGCGGGAGGTTAGGTTCACGCACGCGTAGAATCATGATGCCGATGCAGACCAGGACGAACGCGAACAGCGTGCCGATGTTTGTGAGTTGAACGATCTCGTCGATGTTGGCGATCGCCGCGAAGAATGCGACGAAAACTCCGGTGAGAATCGTCGTGACGTGAGGCGTGCGGTACTTCGGATGAATCTTGCGGAACCATGGCCCGAGCAGCCCGTCGCGCGACATGCTCATCAGAATGCGGGGCTGGCCCAGCTGAAACACCAGCAGGACGGCGGTCATCGCGATTACGGCGCCGACGGCGAGCAATCCCGCGGCCCAATCCTGGTTTACATAGTGAAGCGCGGCGGCAAGCGGATCGGCCGCGCCTGTGAGCTTGGCGTAGGGGATCATTCCGGTCAGGGCCACAGCCGCCGCGACGTACAGGATCGTGCAGACTATGAGTGATCCTATGATCCCCCTCGGCATGTCGCGCGCGGGATCTATGCACTCCTCGGCGGCAGTCGATACGGCATCGAATCCGATATAGGCGAAAAAGATCAGCGATGCCCCGGTCCACACCCCCGAAGCGCCTCCCGGGAAAAATGGATGCCAGTTGGCCGGTTTCACGAAAGCCACACCGACGCCGATGAAAAACAGCAGCGTGATGATCTTCAATACCACGATCACGTTGTTGAAGCGCGCCGACTCTTTGACGCCCCTGATGAGCAGCCAGGTGATGCCGGCGACGATCATCACGGCGAGCAGGTTGCAGACGATCGGCACGCCGAAGATCTCCGGGTGCCGGAGATGCGCCTGGTAGGCGATGCTGGCTTCAGGGCTGAGCGATTCAATGCCGTTCGCGGCCACCGCTTTCGCTGCCAGGAGCGACGAGCGATAGTCGGAGGCCATCCATGCCGGGATATTGACGCCGAGGCCCAGCATCAGCTGGCGGAAATAGGCTGCCCACGAGATCGCAACGGCGATGTTCCCGACTGCATACTCGAGTATGAGATCCCAGCCGATGATCCAGGCGACCAGCTCGCCAAGCGTTGCGTAACTGTATGTGTAGGCCGACCCCGCAATGGGGACCAGGCTGGCGAACTCCGCATAGCAGAGTGCGCAAAAGCCGCAGGCGACAGCCGTCACCAGAATTGACACCGTAACGCCCGGCCCTGCCGGCGGCATACCGGTGCCGCCCGAAGTCGCGGAGCCGAGGACGGCGAATATTCCCGCACCGATGATGCCGCCGATGCCAAGCGCCATCAAGTCGACTGCGGTCAGCGTCTTCTTCAGACCATGGGCGTCATCCCCACGTTCGTCGAGCAACTGGTTCAGAGGTTTTCTGCGGAACAAATCCATGATGACCACTCCTTCTAATGGGTGCCTCGAATTTCCCTGAGCAGGTGATGCGCGTGCAAGATCCGGGTGAGTTCATGCGCCGATTCTCATGCGCCCATCCACCACAATCGCCCCGTACCCTGGTTCCAACACCTTAATGGGATTGAGATCCAGATCCTGCAGCTCGGGAATGATCTCGACCAGGGCTGAAACTTTCTGCAGAATGCGAATCAACGCCTCACGGTCGCCGGCAGGCGCGCCGCGATATCCATCCAGAAGCCTGCCCGCCCGCAGCTTGCCGACCATTTCGGCAGCGTCCAGATCGCTCACAGGCGGCAGGCAGAATGCCACGTCTTTGATCAGTTCGACCAGCACGCCTCCCATTCCGCAGACAAGCATGGGCCCGAAAGCCTGATCGACAGTAACCCCTACGAGCGCCTCGATGCCGCCGCGGATCTCGCGCTGCAGCAGCACGCGCTTCAGTTCGACGCCAATGGATTTCATGCGGTCCGACAACGTCGCAATGGCTCTTTCCACTTCAGCGCGCGATTTCAATCCGAGAAGAACACCGCCCACATCGCTCTTGTGAATCACGCTCTCATCCTGCACCTTGGCGACCAGCGGATATCCGAGACGCTCGGCAACCGCGGCTGCTTCCTCGATGCCGGCTTCTTCGGCTGCTGCGAATTCGATGCCCGCCGCCCTCAGAACGCGGGCAAGATCCGCGGGTTGCAGCCAGGCTGGGCCGCTGCTGGATGCAAGCACGCGATCGATCACGGTTCGGATCTCGCGCCTCGCCTTCACGCCAAGTGAGAGCGTCGTTCCCTTCGGGCGTCTGCGCCAGGCGGAATACCGGTGGGCAGCGGAAAGCGCGCCGGCGGCATTGTCGGGAAAACCGTACGTTGGAATGCGCCCTCGCGAGCCTGAGCAAACCAGGGGAGGCAGGCCAGTGGAAGACATGAGGACAGCCAGGACCGGCTTTTCCAGGGGCACGCGCTCGATGGCCCCCTCGATGGCTTTCATCATTTCTTCGGGCGAATGCAGCCGCGGCGGAACGTAAATGAGGATCAGGGAATCAATGTTGGGGTCGGCTCCGGTGATCTCGATAGCGCGCGAATACTGTTCGGGTGTCGCCGAGGCAATCATATCGATCGGATTCGCGAACCCGGCGTGCGCGGGAAGGAATGCGCGCAATCTGTCCTTGGTCTCGGAGGCGTACTCAGGCATCGTCAAGCCGTGCGCTTCGCAGGCATCGGCGAGCAGGACGCCCGGGCCGCCCGCATTGGTGATTGCCCCGACACGGGGTCCCGATGGCAGCGGTTGGCTCGAAAGCAGCCGCGTGACATCGAGGAGTTGCTCGACCGTCCTGGTCCGGATGATTCCTGTCTTCTCGAACAGAGCGTCCACGGCGGTGTCCGAGCTTGCCAGGGCAGCCGAGTGGCTGGAAGCTGCCCGTGTGCCCGCGGCGGAGCGTCCGGCCTTGATGGCTACGATTGGCTTCCTGCGCGAAATCTCCGGAACAAGACGAGCGAAGCGGCGCCCGTTGCCGAAACTCTCCAGGTAGAGAAGAATGACGCGCGTGCGCGCATCTTCAGACCAATAAGAAAGCACATCGTTGCCTGAAACGTCCGCTTTGTTTCCAACGGAAACAAAGGTCGAGATGCCCATGTTCATGCCTTGCATCAGGTCGAGCAATGCAAAACCGAGTGAGCCGCTCTGCGAGACCATTCCGACTGTGCCCGCCGGCGGCCATACTGGAGCAAAGTTGGCGTTCATGGAAATCTCCGGCGCGGTATTGATGACTCCCATGCAATTAGGCCCCAGCATGCGCATGCCGGACGAACGCACGATTTGTCGCAAGCGCCTTTCCACCTGGCGCCCTTCCGCCGAGACTTCGCCGAAGCCTGCGGAGATAACGACCACGCTGCGTACGCCCGCCCGCGCGCATTCCCTGATGGAATCCTCTACGGCTGCCGCGGGAACCGCAATGAGAGCCATATCCAACGGTGCCTGAATGGCAGTAACCGTCGGATAGGCCAGAATGCCATCGATCTCGGCGGCCGAGGGATTCACAGGGTAGAGAGTGCCTTGAAAGCCGCCTCTCTTGAGGTTGGCGATCAGTGCCGCCCCGATCGTTCCGTGCTTGCGCGAGGCTCCGACAATGGCGATTGAACGCGGGTCCAGAAATGCGCGCACGCTGGCGGCGGCCGCCACCCGTTCCCGGCGCGTCTGTGCCGCAACAAACTCTGCGGTCATTGCCGTGGCGAAGGAGAAACGGATCATATTGGATTCCCGGTTTCTTTCCACCTGAAATCCAATGGAGGAAAAGACCTCGATCATTTGACGGTTCTCTTCGAGGACATCAGCCCGAAATTCGTCGATGCCATTTCGGCGTGCGATCCCGGCCAGGTGCTCGAGAAGCAGAGTTCCCGCACCCTTTCCCTGGTAGGCGTCGGCAACTGCGAAGGAGACCTCGGCTTTTCTTGTGCCGGCCTCGTCTTCGAATGAGGAGTAACGGCCCACGCCGAGAATGTGTTCTCGTCCTCCCTCCAGCCAGGCGGCCACAAGGGCGGCCTCGTTGACGAAATCGAGATCCGTGAAACGCGCCAGTTCCCCCTCGCTCAGCCATTTCTTGAAGCGAAAAAATCGAAAGTACACCGACCTCTGGCTCAGCTGGCCGAAGAGATCCAGCAGGCAATTCTGATCGTCCGCGTGCAACGCCCGTATGTAAATGGATCTGCCGTCGCGCAAGATCGCTTCCGCATGGTACTCGCGTGTATCCATAGCCACTCCTCAGAAATTGGGGATAGCCAGTCTATTCTGCCCAGCAAAATAGACTGGCTATCACCAATTTCTCACAGGATCTTTAGTTTGGCGTATCTTTCTATCAGAATTTTTCTTCCGACGCGACTAAATGTGATCGTCAACTTCACATCATTTCCTGTGCGCTCGCGGTTCAAGACAATGCCGTCGCCGAATTGAGGATGGCGCACGCGCATTCCCGATTTAAGGATTGGACCCGAAGGAGCGCTGGACACAGCGGCATTCCGCTTTTCGACATACGCGCGCAATTCGGCAAGAGAGCGTGGCGATGGCGCGCTGCCCTCATCGGATTTGTCGCGGAATTTGGAGACGACAATCTCATCCTCATCCTCCGTATCCTCAGAATAGTCCTCGTCTTCTTCGTCGACATAGCCTTCACCGAGGCTGAGGCCTTCGACAAGTTCCGGAGAGATTTCATCCAGAAATCTGGACGGCGGTGATGGCATGTCCGCGCCCGGCCCAAACCTGCGGCGGAACGGAGACCACGTCAGGTACAGCTTGCGGCGCGCCCGCGTCATACCGACATAGCACAGGCGCCGCTCCTCCTCCAATTCCTCTTTGGAGTGGCTCGACTGGGAGTGCGGAAATAATCCTTCCTCCAGACCGGCGAGGAAAACCACGTCGAATTCCAACCCCTTGGCGCTGTGCACGGTAAGAAGACCGACGCGCGCGTTTGGATCGAACTGATCAAGCTCTGAAGAAAGAGAAGCGCGATCCAGAAACTCGAAGATCGTCTCACCGCGCTCCTCGGATTCGAAAGCGGCGTGAACCAGTTCTTCGACGTTTGCAATGCGGCTTTCCGCTTCCAGCGCGGTTTCCCGCTCCGCGAGCATCCTCCTATAATCGGTTTTCTCCAGAATGTCTTTCAGCATGTCGGCAGCGGATATGGAATCGACCTTTGCCATCCAGGAGTTCAACATCTCCTGGAAACGACCAAGCGCGCGGTGGGCGCGTCCCGCGAGCTTTGGATCCTGCGCCAGCGCGCGCAGCACCTGCGAAATCGGGATTCCCTGATCGAGAGCGGTCCTGGTCAGCAGTTCAATGGCAGTGTTGCCGATGCCGCGGGTTGGAGTATTGATGATGCGCAACAGGGCGACGTCGTCTTCAGGATTATAAATGACGCGCAGGTAGGCCAGCATGTCCTTGACTTCCATCCTGCCGAAGAAACCGACGCTTCCCACCACTGCATACGGAATTCCCTCCTGTACCAAAACGTCTTCAAAATTGCGCGACAATGCGTTGGTGCGATATAGAATCGCGATACGATCCTCAGGGTTTTCCTTGAGCAGATTCTGAATCAGGGAAATGACCCACTCCGCCTCGGCACGAGCCGAATGGCTCCGGTGGCAGGTCGCCATCTCGCCACGCGGGTTTTCTGTCCACAGCACTTTCCCTTTGCGCTCCGTGTTGTTTGCGACCACGCCGCCCGCGACGTTCAGGATGGTCTGGGTGGAACGATAATTCTGCTCCAGCTTAATGACCTTGGCGCCCGGAAAATCTCGTTCGAAGTTCAAAATGTTCTGAATGTTGGCGCCCCGAAAACGATAGATCGATTGATCCTCATCTCCGACGACGAAGACATTGCCATGCCTGGCGGCGAGCCGTTGCAGCAGATCGTACTGCGGGCGGTTTGTGTCCTGATACTCGTCTACCAGGACATACCGATACCAGTCGCTGTAAAAGTCGCGCACCGGGGGAAAGCGTTTGAGGAGTTCTGCCGCCTTCAGCAGCAGGTCATCGAAGTCGAGGGCGTTTGCCCGGCGCAGCCGTCCGTCATAGATCTCGTAAATGTGCTGCAAATCCTCAGCGGTGGGAGACGGGAAACGGCCTGCGTATGCCGCAGCGGAAACATTATGGTTCTTGGCATGGCTGATGCGGCTTAGAGTTTCGCGTGGCGGAAACTCCTTCTCTGAGATCTTCTCGTCTTCCAGGATCTGCTTCATCAAGCGCCGTTGATCGTCAGTGTCGTAGATTGAGAAGTCGCGCTTGTAACCGAGCTTGTCGATTTCCCGTCGCAGGAGGCGCACACAAAAGGAATGGAATGTTGTGACGAGAGGCTCCGCGGTCCGGGACGGCCCCAGGAGCGCGTGAATGCGTTCCCGCATTTCCTTCGCAGCTTTGTTGGTGAAGGTGACTGCAAGGATATTCTCGGGACGCGCAGCGCCGTTGCGAATTAAGTAAGCGACACGATGCGTGATGACCCTGGTCTTTCCGCTCCCCGCGCCGGCCAGCACGAGGGCGGGTCCGCGCCCATGCTCGACGGCCTCGCGCTGCTGAGAATTCAATTTGGCCAAGACATCCATATGTTTCAGCGTTCCCCAAAAACCGTGGCGCCTGCCACCTCAAAAGCCTGACACGGCGACGTGGCGCAAATTCGGCTGCATTGTTCCCTAAAGACATGGAGATCGCAATCAACATCTGGAGGCAGCCATGTCATAAGCACCTTATCAAATATCGACGATTCCAAAAAAGGATTTTGGCTTTCGGCTCATGGATCTCACTCGTTTGAGCTACAAGCTAAGAGCTAATGGCCAAAAGCCACGTAGTCGCCGGGAGTCAGGCTGTATTCAATTCGCCACTTCCAGAGAGGTAGGCTCGCAATCGATCGAGAAGCCGTGGTATTCTCTGAATTAGCCACATCATGAGACGTGGCGCTCCCTTGAGGGGGCCAAGGGGATGCCAGCTGCACAGGCAAGTACGCGTGCGTTATCTCGATAACGGCTGAACAAGGGGGGTGCAGATGAATCGCCCGAGGGTGTTGCTGGCGGACGACCACACGATGATCCTCGCCGGCCTGCGAAGTCTGCTCGAATCCGACTTTGATCTTGTGGGAACGGTCGAGGACGGCCGCTCACTTCTGGATGCTGCTGAGCAATTGAAGCCCGATGTCATTATGATGGATATCTCAATGCCGCTGTTGAATGGAATCGAGGCGGCGCGGCAGCTTCGGAAAACTGTCCCCCAGTCCAAGATCATCTTTCTTACGATGCACGCTGACGTAGCGTATGTGAAGAGAGCCTTCGAGGCGGGCGCCTCCGGTTACCTCGTCAAGCGTTCAGCGGCCAGGGAACTGGTCACTGCGATCCATGAGGTTTTAAAGGGCCATACCTATGTGACACCACTTGTCACCCGTGACATGTTGGATTCCTTTCACGAGCCCACCGATCAACCCGACAAGTTGCAGAGCAGTCTTACCCCCCGCCAGCGCGAGGTGCTGCAGTTGGTCGCGGAGGGGCATTCCAACAAGGAAATCGCGGCAATCCTCAACGTATCCGCCAAGACGGTTGAGTTTCACAAGTACAACCTCATGCAGACGCTCGGCATCAGGACGACCGCCGAACTCACGCAGTATGCCATCAGGCACGGTTACATTCCCTCTTGATCAGTCTCATCGAATTGGTGGGCAATGCGTACGCGGGCTTTAGCGGGAAAGATGGCTCCTATTCTCCCGATCTCCCTATAGACAAGAGACAACTCCGTGAGCGAATGGCATGGCGGCAAGCCATCCCGGCTCCCATGGGCGGAGGTGTGCACAAATCCCGGTTTTAGCACAGACTCCTGTGTATAATTGATTCAAGGGTGAAGTGAGGGAGCATGGAGTGAGCCGCCGAAGTTAACTCGACGATTTAATTGTGAACCTGAGCGTGGTATGCGCCCACGCTTTGATCCGAAACGCAGTCAATTCGGACTATCGGTTCCCGGCAATTGGCATCGGGCGCACGCTTTAAAAAACTGGATCTGCATCACAGGAGGAGCTTCAATGAAGTTCAGGATCTTCGCGACCGTACTTTTTGTGTCGTTCTTCTTCGTAAATGGCGTATACGCTCAGAACACTTATTATTTATCGGACATTGCGAATGGGAATTACGGCGGGGGGAGTTACAAGACGACTTTCGTCTTGTTTAACAACACCAATTCCCATGCCACTGCAACTTTGGCTCTCACGGGTGACGACGGGAGTCCGCTGACAATGACGATTACAGGGTACGGGGACCAGAGCAGTTTTGCAATCGATCTGCCTGCTGGCGCCAGCCAAATACTTCAGACCGACGGCAAGGGGGCCGTGGTCACAGGAGCCGCCACGGTGAACTCCACCACGACCATCGGCGTTTCGGCGATCTTCTCTATCTACGACGGCTCTGGGAATTATGTGACCGAAACCGGAGTGGGGAGTTCTGCATCCCTCACGAGTTTTGTGCTGCCTGTGGACACTACAGGTTCTTTCAACACCGGCCTGGCATTACTCAATACCAGCGGCAGTGCAGTGTCGATCACGATGACTCTTCGCGACACGACCGGCCAGCTGGCCGGCACCCCGGTGGTGAAGCCACTTGCAAGCGGCAACCACTTCGCCGGCTTCATCGCCGGATCGGGACAGCTCTTCCCGTCGATGACCGGTTTCCGAGGCACGCTTCTGGTCCAGTGCTCGGCCCCTATTGCCGCGATGGTTTTGAGGCAATACCAGAATCAATCCACACTCTCATTCACGTCCCTTCCGGTCGTATCGGGTTCTTCAACGAAAACCACGCTGAATCTCGCTCAGGTGGCGGACGGTGGTGGCTATCAGACCTCATTCCTGATCTTTAACATTTCATCGAGCCCGGCCACGGTCACCGTGACTCTGACCAAGGATGACGGGACTCCATTGAGCGTGACGATATCAGGACGCGGGACGAGCAGTACTTTCAGCGGTATCAGCCTTGCCGCCGGCGGATCGATCTTTCTTCAGACAGACGGATCCCCCAGTTCCCCTGCCACAGGCGCCGCGACGATAACCTCGAACGTAGCGATCGGCGCGTCCGGAGTTTTCACTGTGCTCAACGCCGGCGCATTTCAGACTGAGACTGGCGTCGGTGACTCGCCTGTGCTGACATCGTTTACCCTACCTGTCGACATTACCGGCAATTTTGACACCGCCTTCGCCTTTTTCAATCCCAGCAGTTCCTCCGGGACACTTACCTTGCAGCGGTTGGACGCATCCGGCGCACTAGTCGGCACGAGCACCACCCGACCCATTTCCGCTCAGGGTCATCTGGCGATTTTTGTCGATCAGATTTTCCCGGACGCCAGCAACTTCCGAGGAACCCTTGCCGTCACCTCAACCGCCGGCGTAGCCGCGCTAACGCTACGCATGAACAACCCGCCCCTCTCCTTTACCACCCTACCCGTTGTCTCGGGCACTTCCAGCGGATCAGGTACCGCGCCGAGTTCAGCCTCCCTCTCGAAAACCGAGACGGGGATTACCGCGACCGGCAACGTGACAAAGAACGAGACACTTTCTTCGGGATTCAAGCTGACGGGTACGATCAGCGGTCCCGGCCAGGGAACAGCAGTCGTGGCGAGTGCAGGCCAAAGCAACATTTTCTCAGGATCCGTCAATCAGCAGACAGGCAAATACACAGTCGTTCTTCCAAGCGGCACCTATAGTCTCTCGGTCAGTTTTGTTCCTAACGGAGTGCCATCGGGCCAGAGCGTGAGCGTCACCTCTTCGGTTTCAGGTTCCGTTCAAGTTTCCGGTAATACCACACGTGATATAACCCTGCCTGCAGTTTCACTTTTCACCGTGTCCGGGACTGTGAACGGTCTCAGCAATCTGTCGTCCCCGACCGGCATGCAAATTGTGTTCGCCTCCAACGACAGTACAATCAGCGCCTACTCTAGCCTTGCCGCCAACGGCAGCTATCAAGGTGTGCTGCCGGCGGGAGCCTACACTGCGGGCCTCACGGCCTCAATCGCCTTTCCGCCGTCGCTGTTCCAGAATCAGTCGCTCGGGATTTATAATCTTGGCTCGGCGTCCATCAGCGGGAACACTACGATTCCTGCCTTTACGGTTCCTGCTACCGCAAGATTGAGTGGCACAATCCACGGCACGAGTTCGCCTGTAATCGGTGTGAGCGTTTCGGCAACCGGGCCATCCTCTTCTGTCACGAGCAGCTCGACTGCCGACATGCTTACTGCCCAGTATCAAATGATCCTTCCGAAAAACACAACCTACGGCGTGAACCTCTCGATGTCACTGGTGCAGGGGACGACCTACCTGGGTTCGATCACTTTCCCCTACCCGGCTCAAAGCCTGAGTTTGGGCGCGGATACCGCCAACTATGACTTCACGGTTCCTACTCTACCCGGGTATGTAACTATTTCAGGGCGTGTAACGGACAGCAGCGGCAATCCAGTGAGTGGCGCTGTAGTCAGCGCTATGTCACAATCAATTACCGGTACACCCAACCTTCAATTCTCAACAGCCGTTCAGACTGACGCCAGCGGCAACTATAGCGTGAGCGTTCTCAGCGGCACGAATTACCAACTTTTCTTTATTCCGCCGATCCCGGCGCAGTAAGGACAAGGCCTGCATGCCGGGAATTGCCGGCTGCGGCATCGCGGCGTTTCACCCGCGCCACGACAAATGAGGGATTGTTCCCGCTTTTGCCGTGGCGCACCCGGCTGCCGCCATCACGGCAATTTATCTCCCGTCACGACGTGCGCTGAAGGACGGGAGTCGTTCGGGGATCGCTGGGCGGGAAGGTTTGCCGTGGCCGAGGCCTCTCCGGACGATCAGCGAATGACGGTCCTAAAATCCAATAGGGCCTTTTTTGAATCTTAGGTTGTTGCATACGTGGCGTGATTCTCTGTTACATACCAGGAGCCATCCCGGGTTCTTGCTGTCTTTGGCTTTTCCTCATCTTCTGTGTTTCCAAGTGCTTGGGTGGTGATGCTGGTGCAGGCATGCAAGCACTGTAATGATCTCTCCAGCCTCAATGAAGTAAACGGCATACGGGAATCGGTGAAATAGTCCGCGCCGAACGCCACGGCCAATCCCTGGAAACTGCAGCGAATTGCCGGCGATTCGCTCGAGCAGCTGGTCGAGCTCTTTGAGGAAGCGGTCACCCAGCTCGGCCCGTTGGCTCTCGTAGTGGAAGATCGCTTCTGCAATGTCACGCTGTGCATCCGAGCCTATGATTAGGCGCCGTGTCATGGTTTCTGACCGCGCTCACGGAGTTTCCGTTCACATTCCTCGCGAACCTCTACCCACGGCCGACCGTCCTCAGGATCGGTTTTGTACCGCGCCAGACGTTCGTCAAGCACATCGCAATGCCAGTCCGGAACCTGAATCTCTTCGGGTTTGGCTGCAAGGCGATCCCACAGCGACTGAACGTAATCCAGCCTTTCGTCGATCGAAAGTTCGTCGAAGCCGGGTGGTGGATTCGGTATTCCTTGAGCCATGGCTGGGCCTCCTCAGACGGTTTGTCCTCTGATCAGAGTATAACCGATAGCTTGCATCGCGACGAGGCCATTGGGACCGCATTCCGCTCCGGGGATTTCGGGGACAGGTCCCCGAAATCCCAAAGGTCAAGCAGAGCTCATTCCACTCCAGAATTTCTAGTCACCCAAAAGTGAGAACTCATAATAGTCCTGAAGCTGCTGAAGGAATTCCACACTCTTCTTCAGAAATGCCGGTCCGCGAAGGTGCTCCTCATCTCGCTTGAAACGTTTTATGCAGCCAATCTCGAAGAGGGGGTACTTGCTCAGTTTTCTTATGAGGTACTCTACGTCGTCTCGTTCGACATCGTCTCCTAGCTTAACTCTAAGGTGCTCGACCCCGTAATAGCCCCTCGGCAATCCCTGTGGGTTTATCCTTTTTCGTATCACCAGATCAAACTCATCTAATTTCTTGATAATCTCAAGGAAACGCTCTGTTTGTGAAAGAATGTTCCTTTGCATGCGCTTCGCCGCCGCTTTACCCTCGATTTGCACGGCCATCTCAAACCTGTCGGAGTTCACAACGAAATTGAAATGCGGTACCTGGACCTTCGATTGCAACGGCGGTTTGCATAGCACGGCACAGACTTGGGCAGAATCAGCCTTAACGTTTAGCACATCAGGCTGCAGATCCTTGAAAATGCCTTCTTGTATAAGGAGAGCCTTGAGTTCCTTCATGTAATGGTCCAGCTTCTCTTTCACTCTTCTGCGCAGCTCTCTGTCAGGGTCATCTTCGAGGTTCAGGAACGCCTCAAAGTCCTTCCTGTGCCATCCATCAAACGGTCCCATGTTAATCGCCTCCAAATATTGCAGAAATTGGCCAATCAGGAATCGAGTGTTGGGATCTTGATTTCCCCGGGGCACCTGTGTGAAACGACGATGGATGTCCGCCCATGTAATAAATCGCAACCTCTTGTCCGATATTTCTTTGACAATTCTGGCATCACTGTCTCGTGGAGTGATACAGATCAGATATCCCCTGGGGATGGCATGCAAATGTTTTTCAATTTGCGCGATAATCAGGGGAGAATCCAACTTACTCTCTATGAGTACCGGCACATCCGCCTGAATAACTGCATCCGGCCTGCTTTCTTTCCCAGAGACCTGTAAGTCGTATGTTATCCTGTTGTAATTTTTGAGGTCGACGGCCAGGTTTTCAAGAAAAGCTTTTAACAACGTTGGGTCGCTGCCTTCCAGCGTGTTGATAAGGGCTTTTGTCGTGTTGTCTTCTAGTTGTTTTTCGAGCCCATGATCCTGTTTCCTCAAGGGACTCCGATAGTAATAAAAGATGTTCCGATACGGGTTATATTTTCTCAACTGCGCTCCCTCTGAGTTACCTAGCGCAATTCGCCTTACCTTTCACGGAGACGGATCTTCTTTGAGTATATATGCGCAAGCGCGGGCTATGATTTGAAAACAGGCCGTCACGCGCCGTGTCGCACCCATGCGCATGAGGATGATGTAGGTCCCAGAGTCTTCGAGTCTCCGTGGTTAAGCAAACCAGTAACCCTAAGACTCAAAGACTCCAGGACAATCAGAGCAGGTTTCGGAACAGCTTTG
>Ga0182021_10002370_pt1 | contig 21917 bp, 22 predicted proteins | sample 612E3MmetaG_FD_120493 | JGI IMG/M metagenome (GOLD analysis project Ga0182021, IMG submission 120493) | Permafrost microbial communities from Stordalen Mire, Sweden - 612E3M metaG (Illumina Assembly) | ecosystem: Environmental > Terrestrial > Soil > Wetlands > Permafrost | place: Sweden... | reverse complement strand
CCAATATATATTTCTCGGCATTCTCCTAGGACTTTCCTTTTTCTTGCATACCGCTGTAGCGCTAATGACTTTTGTTGTTCTTATCTGTTTGATTATCGCATTTCCAAAGATTAGGAAGGAAACGCTCCTACTTCTTTTCTTTGCGGCGGTTCTAACCTTTCCCCAATATCTTTATTCTAAAGGTATCGAAGGATTTTCACCTAAATTTTATTTTGGGTATCTGGTCAGTCAACCAACAATCGGAAAATTAACGGAGTTTTGGATTTATAACATCGGCATTTCACTCTTTTTAATTCCTCTTGGATTTTTTCTAGCAAACAAAATGCAGAGGAAAATTTTTATCTCTTTTCTTTTTCTGTTCTTCATTGGAATGGGAGTCCAACTTTCCCCAGAGATTGCAGCTAATCATAAATTTTTTAACTACTTTTTTATAGTGGCAGACATGTTTTGTGCATATTTCATTTATTTGATTTGGAAGAAAAGGATAATTTTCAAACCCCTGGCAATCGCCTTTTTTCTTTTTATAATTTTGGGAGGAATTATAGATATATTTCCCATAATAAATGACAGCAAGGTTGCTATTTCGGACTATGAAATAACCGCTGACTCGCTTTGGATAAAAAATAATACAAATCCAAACTCTGTGTTTTTAAACACTACTTATCTTTTTGATCCTGCATCTCTTGTTGGACGGAAAATTTTTCTCGGCTGGCCTTATTTTTCATGGTCTCAAGGTTATAACACTGATAAACGGGGGCAGGAAATGAAAAAGATGTTGGGAGCAGCGAACAAAAAAACAGCTTGTAATTTACTCTTAGCAAATAAGATAGACTACGTAGAAATTAAAATTCAAAATCCTCCTGATCCAAATATTCCTATTATTTCTAGTATTTATAAAGAGAACCTCAGTTATTCATATACTAATAAATCAAACAATTACACAATTTACAGTGTTACCAAAAACTGCAGTGAATAATTTCAAAGAGTTTGTTAAATACTTATTAGGTAGCAAACTAATATTGTTGGGCATATCAATTTATCTGCTTTTTAGTATATCCGCTCTCTTACCAAACCACTTTATGGACTACTTCTTTTTTGGCAGCTCTGTCCATTACTGCTGTAAAGGACTCGACTTCTATGGAATTCCCAATGGCGTTTATTCTTTTTTGCACGGCGGAGACTTAAGCGGCTCGAGACTGCCTGTCGGAATCGGACAATATTCGGAAAATCATCTTAGCAATCCTAACGATTATCACCCGCTCTTTTCATTGATCATCGGATTTTTTTTAATACAGTTTAACCCCGATACATCCTTTAACAGTTTAATTTTAGTAAAAATATTCATTACATTTTTTGCTGTTTTTTACATCTATAAAAACTTCAAAGACAACAAGTATTTGAATTTGGCAATTTTTTTGTTTTTATCCAATTTTTCTACATACAACGAAACAAGAATTTCTCAATATCAGTTTTTCTTTAACATTTTTTTCCTGCTGTTCCTTATTAATATTTCAAAAAATAAAGATAAGTACGAAGGTGGATTAATATATTTCCTAACTTTAATCTCCAAGCCCATAAGTCTGTTATGGGTTCCCGTTCTGCTGATCAAAAAGAAAATAACCGAAGCTGTTGTGGGATTATTTTTATTCATAGTTTCAACTTTGACTTTCGTAAAGTTGGGAATTGATAAACATTATTTACAAAACTTAATCTATCATTTATCGAACTCATCGTCTGCTTGGTCAATAGATTATATGTCTCTGGATGCATTTCTAAGACATAATTTTGGGATAAACCCGACAACTGTAAAAACTCTCAAATGGTCCTCGCTGATTTTAATTTACCTTCTTTCTTTCCTGAAAAAAACAAATGTTCTTACCTCCTTATTTCTTCTTACTGTTTATTTCCTTTTCTTTTATGACAATCTCTTCCAATACCATTTTAGTGTCCTCACGCCTATTATTACTGTTTGTCTTTTAAACGTAAAAGAATTCCAAACAAAAATAGCGAAAATTCTAATCATAATTATTAATTTACCAACGGTATTTTTTATACTAAGATTTTCCCACTTTCAATTTTACTTTGATCCCATCTATGGACCTAACCCGACATATCTTGGCTGGAGTATGGTTTCGTTTTTTCAGCTTTTGCCAATATTTTTACTCGCTTTTTATGTTTTAATAATTACGTTAAGACAAAGTAATTTAAAACATGAAATTCATAAGAGCTAATCTAATATTATTCGCTGCTCTTTTAACATTTTTTGCGCTAGCTATTCCATTTTTAAAAACACTTCCTATGCTTGATGGTAATATTCAATTCGTCATGTCATATGATTTTTTCTCGGGGGGCTTACCTAAATATTTTCGCAGCTGGGAGTCGGCTCATCCTCCTTTGAAATTCTTAGTAACTGACTTATTTTATTTTGTATTTGGAATCAAAACTTTTATTTACAATCTCTCCGGTATTTTATTTCTCATTGTAGGAGATATCGCATTTTACTTTCTTTCGAAAAAGTTATTTGACAAAAAAACCGCTGAGCTTTCAGTTATTCTTTTTGCACTATGCGGGCTTTCTTTTGCAGTAGGTTATTTTTTTGTACTCGATAGCCTTCTCACAACTGTAATAATCCTTGCTCTTCTTTTCTTGAGCAGGAGAAATTTAGTTTTATATTCTGTTTTTTCTTCTTTCGCAGTCCTCACTAAAGAGACTGGAATAGTTTTTCCTCTTTCAGTTATATTTGCTTTTGCAATTGTTTGGACCGGAAAGTTTTTTAGAAAAGGGCTTTCAAAAAAAGATATATTCGCTCTACCCTATATTGCAATACCTTTAATCGTATATCAAATATGGAATCTCACTCTCGCCTCTTATGGCAAATCTTCTTGGAATGATTGGAATTTTTCGCCTACTGCCAAAGAAGGTGGAATTTATACTGTGATAAACAATTTATTTTCACTTCAAATTTTTAACAAGTACGCGATGGAACAATGGCTACATTTATTTTTTCTAAATTTTAATTGGGTTTTTTGGCTAACATTTATTTTTTTAACAGTCGTATTTTTACTAAAAAAGAAGAGCGTTCTTTATAAGAATTTTGATTCAGGAAATTCAATTACAATACTCTCAATTATTACTTTCTTTTTAAGCTATTCCCTTCTTGCTCTATCATTTCAGACTTACACAATTCCAAGATACATCCTGCCTCTTCTCCCTTTTCTTTATTTAGGAGTTGCTACCATTTCGGTAAAAGTATTTAAAGGCAAAAATCTAAAACTTAGCATCTTGATGATTTTTTTGGTCCTAGTTCAATTAGTATCATTGTTCAAATCGATCGATCCTGTTTCTATCTCTCTATGGGGAACTGAAAAAGTATTGGGGGAGAATATATACGGTCTCCGTAATCATCTGGATGGTAACGACGGGATAACGTATAATCTTGAGTATCTGTTTATTGCCAGCAAAAGGTCAAATGCGATACTAAGGGCAAGTAATAAAGGACAAAGCGTGGTAAGTAATAATTGTTATTGGGTTTTTCCGGATCCAAACAATGATTCTAAAATGATAGAAATATTGAATTTAAATATAAATCTTAATTGCATAAATACTGATGGTAAACTCTGATTTATTGTTCATTTTTCGCTGGTGGGGATTAATTTTTTTAATAGGCTTTTCCTTTCTCCCACTTTCCTACAAAATTTTCAATTCCTATATTGATAAAGGTTATATCTTTTCTAAAATCCTTGGGACTCTATTGCTTTCTTATCTAGTCTTCGTAATATCATTTCTTCACATAACAAAATTTACGCAAATATCCAGTATCACGATTTGGATTATTTCCGTCTTTATCATTTATTTTATTTTCAGAAAACAGAAATTTGAGCTTCGGAAAAATATAAAACTTTTCATTTTTGAAGAAGTGCTTTTTCTTGCTGGGATTATTGCTTGGAGCTATCTAAAAAGTTTTCAACCGGATATAAGAGACCTTGAAAAATTTATGGACTTTGGTTTTATTAATTCGGTACTCCGGGCAGATTATTTCCCGCCAAAAGACATGTGGCTAACGCCTTATCCGATAAATTATTACTATTTCGGACATTTAACCACAGCTGTTTTAACTAAAATTTCCGCCATTCCTTCATTCATTTCTTTCAATCTTATGCTGGCAACTATTTTTTCCTTTTGTTTCGGCGCATCTTTTTCAATAGGACTTAACTTAGTGCAACTTATCAAAAAAATAAGTTTGAAAAGGTCCGTTCTTCTTGGCTTGATTTTTGCTTACATGATTAGCTTATCGGGAAATTTGCAAACAATCTACGCTTTTTTCAAAGGTTATAGCACTGATACGCCTCTTCCGTTTTGGAAGCTTGTTTTGTCTATAGGCACTTTTCCAAACGCCTATTGGTATCCTAACGCTACGCGTTTTATTTATCACACAATTCATGAATTTCCATCGTATTCTTTTGTAGTCGCAGACCTTCATGGACACGTTTTGGATATCCCTATTGTTTTAACGTTAATCGCAATGGCTCTTCTAATTTTTATGAGTGGCAAGCTTAGGTTTTCCCATTTCTTGCTTGTTTCATTTTTACTCTCGCTTTCCTACATGACCAACGCCTGGGATGGGCTTATTTACCTTTTGCTGTTCTGCATCATTGCCATATTAAAAAGCATTGAAGAATTCCATAAATCCAGGTTAAAAGGATTTATTTTGAACTCCGGAAAGTTTATGGGTGTTCTGTTCGGCGGATTTATTATTTTCACTCTTTTATTTGATATAAACTTTTCTCCGTTTGCTTCGGGAATCGGATTAAATTGTTCACCTGATTTTCTTATTAGAATGGGCCATCTGGGACCTTTTCTTTTTGAGAGTGGCCAATGTCAACATTCCCCCTGGTGGCAACTTCTCATTCTTTACGGTTTTCCGCTTTACATGATTTCAGGTTTCGTTTTATTTTTAAGAAAACGTGCTCTAACGATTGCTGATAAATTTATCCTGACAATTTCACTATTCTCAATATTTTTAATCATTATTCCTGAGTTTTTTTATTTGAAAGATATTTACACTACATATTTCAGAGCAAACACTATGTTTAAACTGGCCTATCAAGCATTCATTATGTTTGCCCTAAGTAGCGTTTATATTTTAATTAGGATTATTTCCGAAAGAAAAAATTTCAAAAAAGTCTGGCAAAAAATAATTTTAATTTCATTTATATCCGCTGCCTTTTTTCTAATGTTTTTTGTAACAATTTATCCCTATTTCTCAATCCCGTCGGGATACGGAAATTTTGCCAAATATAAAAGACTAAACGGAATTGATTATTTACAGACACTTTTGCCAGGGGATTATTTAGCAATTAATTGGATAAATAAAAATATATCAGGACAACCTGTAATTTTGGAGGCGCAGGGAGATTCTTACACTACATACGCAAGAATTTCCGCAAATACCGGACTCCCAACAGTTCTTGGCTGGACAGTACACGAATGGCTCTGGAGAGGAAGCTATGATGTCCCTGCCTCAAGATTCCCCGATATAATTAATTTGTATGAAACTTCAAATGTTGGGATAGCAAAAAATATTATCAATAAATATCACATTTCCTATATTTATATTGGTAGTCTTGAAAGAGAAAAATATAACGTTTCGGAGGATAAATTTAAAAAATTGGGGAAACTTGTTTATTCCAACAGTCAAACACACATTTATAAGATCAACTAGGGCGAAGGCGCGATCTGACAATTTCCACCTGTAAGTTCGCAAGTAATATAGCTACTAATCTCATCAAAATTTCCGGTTCTTGGAACCAAAACCCATTCGTAATTATATTTTGATTGAATCGGCGGATTAATTAATAAGCCAGGCCTTTTCGTCACTGGATCGCCATAATCAATGACGACACTATTAATTTTTGCAGAACCGAATTTTTGGGCGAGTTTAATAAAGTCGTCGAATTGATTCTGAGGAACATCGGTTTGTACACTACTTTGAAGCGTTGAATAAAGACTAAATATTTTTGCGGGGTTAGTAAGTATTTGTAAAGAAACTGCTTTCTGAAAAATTGCCTTAATAATTTTTTCCTGCCTCTTTGACCTCGCAAAATCTGTTCCCTCATCGCCTTGAGCATGTCGGGATCTAACATATTCAAGCGCTGTTTCTCCGCTCATGTGAGTCATGCCTTTTATAAAATGCACATGAATATAGCGGCATGGGAAAAATCCGGGAAGATCAGCTTCAGCAGAATCTGTCGCAGTAAATTTAGAGATTTCCGAAGATGTATGGCCGCACGGATCAGCCTCTTTCCCATCGATCGGATATTGATAATCATCAAAAGTATCATCGACATTTATATCAATTCCACCCATCAAATCTACCGCTTTTACAAAACCCGAAAAATCTATGACGGCGCCGTAGTCCGGGTCTTGTCCCGTAACCTTATCAACGACAGATTTCGCCAAAACAAGTCCATCGCCCTTTTTCTTGTCATCGCCTATCTGATAGGCAGAGTTAATTTTGCCATTTAGTTCCTTGATCCAAATATCTCTTGGTAATGAAATTAAATTTATTTTCTGATTTTTTAAGTTAACATTTGCCAAAATTATCGTGTCCGAAAGTTTAGCGCCTTCATGATTTCCGCCACCTATTCCTAAAAGCAGAATGTTTATGGAATCTGGATTTGAGTGGTTTAGCTCTATGTTTTTATTGAAAAGAATTTGGAAAAGAAAAGGTGTGACGTTTCCAGCCTTGATTAAAACTTCCAACCCCAATAGAAAAACTAAGAAAATACCAATTAATAATTTTCTAAACCGCATTTTTTATTATTTCAAAAAATGAATTTGGATCTAAACTCTCGCTGCCTATGAGAAAACCTGAAATTCCCTTGATCTTTGAATAGTCTGAAACATTCTGTGCATTAATACTTCCTCCATAGATTAATTCGTTTTCAAAAGTAACGCTGAATTTTTGAACAAAATCTGAAACGTCTGATATTTCGGCAGGCTTACTGTTCGGATTTGTACTAATGGAGCCCTGCGGTTCATATGCAAAAATTGCATCCTTTGCAAATTCCAGGCTTCTAGCTTCATCAAAATCGGAGATGCAAATTATTGGTCGAAGAGACGCGGAAATTGCGTTTTCTGCCTTTATCCGGATTGTTTCCATATCCTCCTGAAAATTTGACCTTCTTTCAGAGTGACCTATCAAGACGTATTCACAAAAATCTTTGATTTGATTTGCACTTACTTCACCCGTATACGGACCCCCCGAAAACTTCGAGAGATCTTGTGCGCCGATTTTAATCGGCATTGATTTTTCTTCAATGAAATTTGAGACAAAATCCAAAAGCGTAAAGGATGGGAAAATGATTATTTCTGAGGATTCAAACTTTTGATTTGAAAACGTTTCGAGCCAACTTTTGGCTTCAATTTTGGTCTTATTGGACTTCCAGTTAGCGGCAATTAGTGGTTTTTTCATATGATACAATGGGTTAGTTTTTATTATAGTGATGAGGCAAGATTTACTCAAGGATCTAAATCCCGAACAACAAAACGCAGTAGTTAATACAACTGGACCGATGATAATTCTGGCCGGTGCCGGCAGTGGAAAAACAAGAGTTCTTACTTACAAAGTCCTTTATCTAACAGAGGCAGAAAATATCGATCCAGCAAGAATATTAATGGTGACTTTCACCAACAAAGCGGCCAATGAAATGAAAGAAAGGATTGCTAAATTGTCCACTCGGACAGACAAACCTACGATTGGAACTTTTCATTCTCTTTGCGCGAGAATTCTTAGAGTCGAGGGGAAATATATTGGATTTTCCGAAAAGTTCACAATCTATGATTCCCAAGATTCACTTGACGCAATAAAAGATGCAATGAAACGGGCGAACATTTCTACGAAAGACTTCAAGCCTCACTCTGTTAGAACTACAATTTCACAAGCAAAAAACCAACTAATAAGTGATTTAGAATATTTAAATTTGGCGCGCGGGTATTTTCAAGAAAATGTTGCTAAAATTTATCCTTTTTACCAAAGAATTTTGAAAGAAAATAATGCACTGGATTTTGACGATTTACTTCTTCGGACCATTGAGTTATTTCAAAAAAATCCACAGATCCTTGAAAAATATCAAAACAAATTTCAGTACATTTTGGTAGATGAGTATCAGGATACAAATCAGGCACAGTACATTTTAACCAAACTTCTATCAAAAAAGTGGCAGAATATTTGCGTGGTGGGAGATTTCTCTCAATCAATCTATAGTTTCCGCGGAGCAAATTTTCAAAATTTGATCACTTTTAAAAACGACTTCAAAGGTACAAAAACTTTCAGTCTTTCTCAAAACTATAGATCCACACAAACAATTCTAGACAGCGCCTTTAGTGTAATTTCCAAAAATACCTCTCACCCTGTCTTAAAATTGTGGACCGAAAATCAGAAAGGAGAAAAAATAATTCTATATGAAGCGAGCAATGAACATAACGAAGCGGAATTCATAATTTCCCAGCTTGTAAATTTGGGGCTGGAACCTAAAGATGTGGCTGTGCTTTACAGAACAAATGCCCAGAGCCGTGTAATAGAAGAGGTTTTTCTTCATCACGGAGTCCCTTATGTTCTTGTAGGCGGAACAAGATTTTATGAACGAAAAGAAGTCAAGGATATTTTAGCTCACCTTCGGGTACTAGATAACGAAAAAGATAATATTTCATTTCAAAGAATTCAAAAGCTCGGAAAAACAAGACTTCAAAAATTTATGGATTTTCAGGAGAAGTTTGATAAAACGAACATGAAAACGATAGATATTCTAGACAAGGTATTAGAAGCCACGAATTATCTGTCTCTTTACGACCCGAAAGATGAGACTGACGCAATGAGACTCGAAAACATAAAAGAACTGCGCTCTGTGGCAATTGAGTTTACCCAGCTTTCCGGCTTTTTGGAAAATGTCGCGTTGGTCGAACAAGAAGAGATGGCAAATTTGGTTAATAATGACGCGAAAAACGCTGTAACACTTATGACTCTGCACTCCGCTAAAGGTTTAGAATTCCCTGTGGTTTTTATGATTGGGATGGAAGAAGGACTTTTTCCTCATTCCCGTTCCTTAATGGAAAAGTCCGAGCTTGAAGAAGAAAGAAGGCTTTGCTACGTCGGAATCACCCGCGCTAAGGAAAGATTATTTTTAACTTATTCCAGAAGGAGATTAATCTTCGGACAACGCTCAAGCAATACCCCCTCTCGCTTTATTTTGGATATACCAAAAGATACAATGGTAATGAGCGGCAGTTTTCTCGATGAAGATGTGCCGGATTTCTTATGATTTTTTCTGACATCTCCCAAGATCTTGCATCCATTTACAACGCTTCTGTTTCCCATCCGCTGCAGGCTTATGAATGGGGTTTGTTCCGGGAGAAAACCGGAGTTGGAGTAATTAGACGTGGACAATTCAACAAAACCAAAGTAACAAACCCTTATCAAATCACGATCCATAAAACTCCCGGTTTTCCATACTTAATCGGCTATTTCCCAAAAGGAGAAATTCCCTCAAAAGAGCTTATTAAGGATTTGGAGGAAACGGGACAAAACAGACACTTGAGTTTTATACAGCTGGAGCCAAATGTAGTTAAGAATTCACAAACAATGGACGTAAAACTCCGTTCTTCCTTCCATCCTCTTTTTACCAAGTACACTTTTATAATTGATTTGACAAAATCCGAGGAAGAGCTTTTGACAAATATGCACCAGAAAACCAGATACAACGTAAGACTTTCCGAAAAGAAAGGTGTCAAATGCGAAGTAGATAATAGTGACAAATCTTTCGAAGATTATCTGAAGTTGACTGGTGAGACTACTACCAGACAAAGATTTTATGCGCATGATGAGAGTTATCACAAATTAATGTGGGAGACTCTTGCGACCAATAAGAAAGACGAATTTGAACCCGGTAAACTCCAAGCGCATTTGTTAACTGCAAAGTACCAGAATAAATCTCTTGCAACTTGGGTTCTTTTTACTTTCAAAGATACTCTTTATTATCCTTATGGCGCATCCTCTGATGAACACCGGGAAGTTATGGCGTCTTCCGGAATTGCTTGGGCGGCAATAAAATACGGAAAATCTTTGGGACTTAAAAAATTTGACATGTGGGGAGCAGCAAATGTTGCGGACCCAAAACCCGACAATCCTTATTATGGCTTCCATAGATTTAAGCAAGGATTTGGGACGACTCTAACTGAATTCGTAGGAAGCTATGATCTTGTAATTAATCCGCTCAATTACCGCTTATTAACAATGGCTGACAAAATCCGCTGGGCTTATCTTCACGCCAGAAGAAACTAAATTACGTAGAGTCTGAGTTCATTCTCTTTATCTTCTTTTTTAACGGGCAAATCAAATTTGTATTTATAACTGACAACTCTAGTACCTTTTCGAAGTTCTTTTTTAAATTTCGGAGCAAGTCTGGTTAGCGCTTTTGTCACAAGATAAACATACACCACGTCTGCCGAGGACAAATCCACGTCGAACATGTTTCCTCTTACAAGTTTTACTTTACCGCCTAAACCGCGTCTTCGAATTGAAAGGCTGGAAAGAGCAAACCTGAAAGGCTCGATTTCCACCCCTACTCCTTTTGCTCCAAATTCTTCGACAGCTACCATCAAAGCAATCGCTTCCCCGGAACCTAACTCGTAAACCGTCTCGTCTCTTTTTAGATTGGCTAATTTAAAAGCTGCTTTTGCAGTTTTTCGGCTAGTGCGCCAGCGTGGCGACCAAGGAGAATCGGGAGGCCAAATCCAAGAGAGAAGAATTAAACAAGTGAAGATCGCAATAAGTATAACAGCAAAAAACATTATAGCTTTATAATAACTTTCCCTTTAATTTGTTCCCGGTTTACTTCGCCAAACCTCCGGCTGTCCATGCTGTCTGACTTATTATCTCCCACTAAAAAATATTTTCCTTTCTTTATACTCTCAACTCTTTTGACATAGAATTTATTAAATTTTTCAAAAACAACGACGTCTCCGCTTTTTGGTTTGGCAAACAACAGCGGCAAAGAACTAACCAGGACGTTGTCATTCTCATTATAGGTAGGCTGCATTGAGTGACCGACAATTTTAAAGCGATTTAGAAGCATTATGCTTTTTGCACTACGATATCCAGTCCGGTCGGGTATGGCGCCTTGACTCTGGTAGAAGATAAACCTTTACTCTTGTAGAACATTTCGGCGATTTGCATAACTGACTCTAGAGTTTCCTTAGCCGCTTCCATATCAATTCCCTGTCTTGCCTTTGCGCAGGATACAAGGGCTTTTTTAAATAATGGCCAGGGTTCTTCGTCCATTTTCTCGACAACTTCTTTTTTAAAATAGTCGTTTTTTAAGGTCATTAATTCTTCTTCGATTAAACTCGAGTGCTCTTCTTTAACATGGGTTATTCTGGCAACATCATGCATTGCTTTTTTATCCGATCCTTTTATTTCTTCCAACATCTGCGTCATTCTAATTACAGTGTGAGTCGCCAGCTGCGCGTTGTGAGGATCGTAAATTCCGCATGGAATATCGCAGTGAGCGTAAACTAAATTCTGTGGAAGCAAACGGAAAATTATGCTGAGTTTCATGATGAGAAGATAATAGAAAAACGCGGCCCAAAAGTCAATCAAAAAAGTGTAGGAATAAATGATTAAGCAGCGGCTTCTGCCCCTAACTCGTCTAGAGCAGCTCTAACCTCAGCTAATCTTTGCTCATCGGCTTGAAGTACTCCGGATTTATCTTCAGTTGAAGAGTCAATTCTGATAATTTCAACTTCTCCTTGGTGTGCCTTGGTTTGCAAAGGCATATATAGGTGTTCCGCATCCTCATCCGGGTCAGCATTGCCAGAGAGAGCTAAGTCAGTAATTGAGAGGTCAGAAAAAATTCCCCTAGTTGGGTAGGCGGGAGGCCCCATTGGGTAAAAATGTCCAGAATCAGTCATATTTACCAGATGAATTTATTAAGTGATATTGCTTGTGAAAAGTCAATATACTTTATCTAGTGTTTTTCACAACCAATTGCACTACACCGAGCTATTCCATGTATTGCTGGAAATCCGGATCTTGCCTTAACATTCTTATCAATCCTTGGATTGCAAAACGTCCGAATTTATACGTTGTTGTTCTTTCCCCTACAGATCTGACTTCTCTGTCTCCGAATTTAAGAGTCGCTACAGCTCTTAACTCTGGTAATGGGATGCCCTTTTCTCCACAAAATTCTTCCAATGTTTCTCTTGAAACCCCTGGATACCTTCTAATTATTGTCTCCACTAATACCCGCGTAGATCTATCTTGATTCTTACTAAATAATACAGGTACTAAAGCTTGAGCAGGTAAAGTTCTTCTTTTCAAACCAGAATAGATGTATTTTCTTACTCTTTTGTCCCTTATCCAATCTTCCTGTGCGGAAATCCTCAAGAGTCTTCTTGGGACAAGATCTTTAAGGTCTCCTCCTTCAGTAAGAGCTTTTCTAGCTGCATTGTTTGCTGATTCTTTCATGTAAGCAGCTCTCGTACCATCTGCGATTGGTCTGTATGAATCAACTGCATAATTAATATACTCAGCAATTTCATCTAGTTCTTGCGGTGCATAGGTTCCTTCTAACATTGACCTTTGATTTATCATATCTGAAAGTCTCCTCATCGGGGATGTACTGTGAGAATACGGCTGATCCGCCCCCAGCCCCAAACCTGAATGGCCCATGTACTCTGTGGTGTAATATCCCAATTTACCTTCGCCGTCATGTCCCCGGAACAGATATGGAATCCAATTAGCTGCTGCATATTCCGAAAAGGCCATATTTGCCCTTATCATAAATTCTCTAACCATAACCATAGACTGATAAGCTTCTCCCCAACGAATTTGATGTCTCCGATTCTCTTCTGAAGTTTCTACACCTTCGTCCAGGTTATAATATGTTTTTCTCGCTGCGGCCATCCTCAATGCCAATTCTTGTATCAATCTTAATTGATCTGTATCTGGATCATTGTCATCTTTCAAAACCTTATCTGCTTCGGGATAAGTCATAGCTCTTCCATCTTCTAAAACCGTCCTCCTGACAACAGCTCCTCCAAAATCTAAATTTTTACCGATTGGCACCGACACAGTTACGGCTAGTTTCCTCTGCCCTTGGTGAAGACTCAATCTATCTTCCGATAGCACGGCGGGGATCATTGGGTCATCTCCCGCTTCGCCATAATATCTAGTAAACACTCGCTGAACTGCTGCTCTGTCTACTAATGACCCCATTTTGACTAGAGCCGGAACATCAGCAATCGAAACGTGCATGATGTAACCATCTCCATCTGTCTCAACTCTTAATGCATCGTCTCGGTCCCTAGAGCCAACCGGATCAATCGCAATAACTCCTCTCTCTATCTCTCTTCCTTCAAATATTTCATCTGTTAAAAGTAAATCTTCTGCCTCTTGAAGTACTGCTTCCGAAAAAGGAGTAACCCTGAGAGGATCGAAGGCGTTTTCAGGTAGCGGATTTCTAGGTTCTGGTGTGGAGGGCAAAAAATTTATCCTAAGCGGAATTTCCTCCGGCGGCTCCGGCGGAAGAGTGACGCCTGGCGGAGCGTCCAATCCTAATTCGGAAACGGTTTCAGTTGTCAATTAGTTTAAGTATACTTTTTGCAGGATTTTAAAATCAATAGGAATTACTCTCAGCAATTATTCAGGATAAAAGAATACATTTGGTTAAAGCACTGTGGATAATATCAAATCCAGAGTTTCAGCGCTCTGGAATTCTTTTTTGCATCTGTCCAGATTTAAAAAACTAGCAGTAGTTGTCGTTCTTTTAGTTTTGATTTTTATCGGAGCAAAGCAAGCGGTTCTCAAATCCGCTTCCACTCCCCAGTATCAAACAGCTCAAGCAGAAAAAGGAACTCTTATAACCTCAGTTACAGCATCGGGGAATGTAACTAATTCCGGCTCGGCTGACATCACCACGCAGTCTTCGGGAACTGTTAACCAAGTATATGTCTCAAATGGTGAATACGTCACGCAAGGACAAACGATTGCCACTTTGATTCTCGACCAAGCCAGCCAGCAAAAAGCAGCAGCAGCATACGCTTCTTACCTCTCAGCAGTAAATTCTCTAAATTCAGCGAAAGCTAAAATAAATTCTTTGCAATCAGCACTTTTTAAAGCAAATCAGGCGTTTGTAAATGATAAAGGTTCGACTCCAAACCCGGACACATCAGATCCGAATTACATTGAAGAGAATGCGAATTGGCTCCAAGCGCAGGCTGATTACAACAACCAGCAAGGAGTAATTAATCAAGCCGAGGCAGCTTTGAACAGCGCATCTTTATCTTTGGCGCAAACATCTTCAACAATCACTGCTCCGATAAGCGGGTATGTTTCGAGCCTTAACTTAACTCCGGGGCTTCCGATAACCCAATCAAACAGTGCTTCATCGACAAACTCAACTTCCACAACTACTTCAAGCGACAACGTTGGTACAATTTCCCTGCCTAATACTCCTGTGGAGTCTAGTGTCAATTTAACCGAAATCGATGTTACGAAAGTTAAATTAGGACAAAAAGTTACTTTGACCCTTGACGCTTTTCCTAACGAAACCTTCACGGGAAAAGTTAGCGCAATTGACACCAACGGCTCTGTGTCTTCAGGGGTCACATCCTACCCCACTACAATCACTTTTGATTCCGCACCAAAAGATGTTTATCCCAACATGGGAGTAAGTGCAACTATAATAACTGACGTTTTGGATAATGTTTTACTCGTGCCTTCAGCCGCAGTCCAAACGCAAAACGGTCAGTCATACGTTCAGATTCTTAAAAACGGTCAAGCTTCTCAGGTAAACGTAACCACCGGAGAATCAAATGATACACAAACGGAAATTTCGTCAGGACTTTCCGAAGGAGATACGGTGATAATCGGAACAGTCTCTACTCAAAGCTCTAGTTCTACGACTGCTTCTCCATTTGGTGGAACAGGAGGATTCGGCGGCGCAGGAGCGCTTAGGACAACAGGCGGCGGCGGAAACATCAGAAGAGCAGCTCAGTAATGAAGGATACAATTATCTCCGTTTCCAATTTATCAAAAGTTTATCAAACTGGCTCTGTTAAAACAGTTGCTTTGTCCGACATTAATCTTAAGGTGGATAAAGGTGACTATGTCGCGATCATGGGGCCAAGCGGTTCGGGAAAATCCACTTTAATGCACATCCTCGGCGCCCTGGACACTCCCACAGAGGGGAGCTACATTCTCGACGGAGAGGAAGTTAGTAAACTAACTGATGATCAACTTGCTGAAATCCGAAACCAGAAAATAGGTTTTGTTTTTCAAGCTTTTAATTTGCTCCCCAGAACTTCTGCAATAAAAAATGTAATTCTACCGATGAGATACGGAAACGTCGCTGAAGAAAAAAGGGTGGAAATTGCTACAAAATATTTAAAAATGGTGGGACTAGAAGACAGAATGGAGCACAATTCAAATCAATTGTCCGGAGGACAACAGCAAAGGGTGGCAATCGCGCGGTCTTTAGTGATGAATCCAAGTATCATTCTTGCCGACGAGCCAACGGGAAATATTGCTTCCGCTCAAGCCGAAGAGATTATGGATATTTTTAAAAAGTTAAACAAGGAAGGGCACACTATAGTTATGATTACACACGAACCTGATATAGCCGCCCACGCGAAAAGAGTACTTACGCTTAAAGACGGGAAAATATTAAATGACAAAAGAAATAATTGAAACGATAAAAGAGAGTGTCGGAACGCTTACTTTAAACAAACTTAGAACCGGTTTAGCAATGCTTGGAATTGTTATCGGTATTGGAAGCGTTATCGCGCTTCTTTCTTTAGGTCAAGCAACTCAAACTCAAATCCAAAACCAAATCCAGTCTCTCGGGGCAAATTTATTAACGGTTAGTCCGGGCGCGCAAAGTAGCGGCGGAGTCAGAGGAGCCGCGGGCGGAGCAACAACGCTGACAAATGCCGATGCAGTTGCCATAAAAACAGACCCCACAATTACTGCAATTAAAAATGTTTCGCCTGAAGTTTCAAATAGAGCTCAAGTCGCGACAGGACAAAATAATTCTAACGTTCAGGTTGTAGGAGCAACTTCTGCATATTTCACAGTTCATAAAGTCGACATTGATCAAGGATCTCTTATTACCGATGCGGACGACACAAATCTTAGAAAAGTTGCCGTTCTTGGACCGCAAGTAGTCTCAGACCTTTTTGGTGCCGGCTCAACTCCGGTGGGTCAGAGTGTCAGGATTTCCGGACAAACTTTTATAGTAGTCGGAACAACCGTCTCAAAAGGAGGTACAGGATTTTTTAACCAAGACAACGTAGTTTATGTTCCGCTTTCAACTGCACAAAAACAGCTTTTTGGACAAGATTATCTTTCTTCAATTTCCCTTGAGGCAAATAACTCCGACGTAATGACACAGGCGCAAAACCAAGTCGGATATTTACTTCTCGCACGGCACAAGCTTTCCGATCCGACGCAGGCGGACTTCACAATTCTCTCTCAAGCCGACATTTTAAATACCGCGACGGCGGCAACAGGTGTCTTCACAACTCTTCTTGCGGGAATTGCGGCAATTTCCTTACTCGTCGGTGGAATCGGGATTATGAATATCATGCTTGTCACTGTGACAGAAAGAATAAGGGAAATTGGACTTAGAAAAGCATTGGGAGCTAAAAAAAGAACCATAATAAATCAGTTTTTAGCTGAAGCTGTAATTCTTACTTTTATTGGAGGTCTTATCGGAATTGTTTTGGGAATAATTATTTCTTTCGTGATTTCGCGCGTTGCAAATACTTTGTTCGTTGTCTCCCCGACTTCTGTATTCCTTGCTATTCTAGTCAGCGGGGGAATTGGAATTGTTTTTGGCTGGTATCCGGCCAAACGCGCATCTGACTTACAACCGATTGAAGCACTACGTTATGAATAAGGAGGTGATAAAAAATGAAAAATAATTTAATAATTGCAGCAGTAGCAGCACTCGTCTTAGGTGGAGTCGTTGGATTTTTGGGTGGAATACAATATCAAAAAAGTCAGCGGCCAAACTTCGCCGGAGCTGCCAATCGAGGAGGACAATTCGCAGGAAGATTCGGAGACGCAAATGGAGCTAACAGACCTGTCACCGGACAAATCATAAGCGCGGATGATAAATCTATAACAGTTAAAATGCAGGACGGAAGCAGCAAAATCGTTATTCTCTCGACTAATACAACAATAAATAAGCAGGCAACGGGTTCGACAAGTGACTTAAAAACAGGAACAAACGTTATGGTACTTGGTACTACAAACTCTGATGGGAGCGTAACTGCTCAAAGTGTTCAACTTAATCCAATGTTCAGAGGAGCCAGGCCAACTCCGACACCATAATCAAACTTAACTTGTTGCCGGAGAATCGAGAAGAGACCAGTTGTGAGAAACATAAGGTTCGGAACACATGTTTCTATTAAAGCAGCAAGGTCGGCGCATTCCTTTATTAAGCTTGTCCAGCATCACTTCGAGATGTTTTTCTCGAGTCTCTTTTGTTTGGACTGCACGAACCCAGCGGACCCAGTCCCAACGGGCAAGTGGAGTAATATCGTCCCATAAAAATTTCGCTTTTTCGGATTTAGACAGCGCATCTTTCATGTCACTAGGAACTTCCGGATCCACCCATTCTTTTGTTGGTTCAATCGACACTTGCACACTGTCTCCAGCTTTTGCTGAGGCGGCGTTAAGTAATTTTTCGTCCGGCCTAAACCAATGACTTGGTTTTCTCTCAGGATAATATTTTCCATCCGGCTCAAGAAGTGTTTTAAAAGAAACACCGTTAATTGTGCCTTTTACCATTATCATGCCACGGGACGGAAGCTTAGCGCTTACATCCTGCGGAAGGTGCAAAATCGTCCAATCTTTGATTTTATATAGTTTTGTTTCAAATTTTAATTGCGAAGTATTTTGTTTCATGGAAAACATATTATACCAGATGAAAAATTCGCACGACAAAAGCACAATAAAAACTTATCGTTCGTTTCTAAGTTGAAATTTTGCGAGTAGAGTAATTAAGCGAGTTTTACGTTCTTCGCTGCCGGTCCCTTTTGTGTATCTTCAATATCGAAAGTGACAGATGCACCTTCTTGAAGTTCATCAAAAGTAACGCCCACTAAATCGTTTGAGTGGAAAAAAAGATCTTTAGCTTCTCCTTCTCGGGATATAAACCCAAATCCTTTGTCCGTTTTCTTTTTAACTATTCCGTTCATATTATTACCTCCTTTTCTGCTTCCAAGCTTAGCACAATCCGGACTCATTTTCTAGAAACAGAAAAATGCACCACCAAATGGACTGATTTCGAAACTATTTTGCAAGTATAAATTCTTCATCTTCCGTTGGAGATTCCCAGTATTTAACATAACTATCAAACATTTCTCCACTTATTTCAAAAGAATCTTCAGGTGGAATTTCACTTCGGGTAACAACCCTTTTCTTCATTTCCTCGACAGAACACTCGACATAATAAAGAATTGGTTTTGCTCCCAATTCTGATACTTTCTTCTTTAAACCATCCCTTTCTGACTTAGCCCAAAATCCTTCATCTATTATCACATCCGCCCCGGATTCCAGAATTTTGAAAGCAATGTTTCTCGATAGTTCAATTACGTTTTTGTCATATTCTTCAAAATTCTTATCAGACGTTATTTTATTTCCAAATATTTTTATCATCCATTCATCTTTTGTTATTCTTACAGCTTCTGTTTCTTTTTCTAGTTTTCTAGCAAATGTAGTTTTCCCTGCCCCGATAAAACCACAGATAATATAAGCGATGGGTTGTTTTTTATTCATGAGGCAATTATATCAGAAGAAAAACGGGTGCTCCCCCTGAAGGACTTATTCATCAACAGAGAGATTGAGTTTGATTATAGCTTGGAAGATATAAAAACTCTATATTCTAATTTAAATATTATTGCTGCGTAGGATTGACGACGTCAAGACCTATTGGGGAACTTCAACAATCCTTAATTCATTACCCTCTACAATCAACGCCTCATTATTGGATAGTAGTTTCAGCTCGTAGCCTTTATCTTTCCATTGTTCTAAAATTTCTTTATACACTTCTTTATAGTCCTCATCTCCATAATGAGGCATAACTAAAAAATCCACTTCGTTTAAACCATCATAAGATTTAAGAGATGGCGCAATTTTAGGGTCATCCATACCTTCTACAAAACCTATCGTTGGACAAAGCAATACTGAACCAGCACTAGAGCCAATATAGACTATCCCCTTATTTATTAACTCTTTTGCCAATTTATCAAAACCGCTAGCAATTGCTTTTTCTAAAAGATAAAAAGTATTACCGCCAGATACATAGAGCACATCAATATTAGATAGTTCTTTTCTAAGTTCTTCTTCTGTTTTTCCTTCAATGTCTACATCTTTAACTTTAAAACCCATTTCAACTAACTTAGCTCTATCTTTATATAACCAAGATTTATCGTTATAAGGATTTGAGGCTGTTGGAACAAATGCCAAGTTCAGCTTATTTGGCTTATCTGGCAGTATAGGAATAACCTTGTCAAGGGTAAGACAAGCAACAGATGATAGAAATAATTTCTTCATAAGTAAATTATACCAGAAGTGTTTTTGAGGCTAATGTGCTCCGCCGATAGGATTCGAACCTATAACCTTGTCGTTAACAGCGACCTGCTCTACCATTGAGCTACAGCGGAATGTGCGCTTTCGCGTCCAAACATTTTATCATCAGCGAGGCTAGAACTCAAGACTTATTGGTTGACCTCAAAACTTCTCTCGCCAATTTTGCTACAATGCCCTTATGAGTTGGAAAAAGTATTTATTGCCTCTGGCTGTCATTCTTCTTCTTGTCGTAGATTTTCTTGCGTTTCATGATTTAGCTGAAGCTCATACTCTCCGCGATTGGTTAACTCTCCTTTCTTCGATTCTTGTCTTTATCTACTTCGCTCTCCCCTACATAAACAAAAAATAACTTTGCTATAATTTCTTTATGCGAAAGATAAATGCCGTTTGGCATAAAGCACACAGCATGCCGAAGAACCCGACTCTTAATGAGAGACGAGAATGGCATATTGGACACTCGGAAAATTGTAATTGCCGGGAAATGCCCGAGTCTATCAAAAAATTAATTGGCAAATGAAAAAGAAAGTTAAAGTTTGCAGTCGCGGCCACGAATTTACCGGTCCTGGGCCTTGTCCTATCTGTTGGCCAGGAAGGAAAAATAAGCAAAAATAATTATGGTTACCATTAAACAAACATACGAAATAAAATCCACTGTCGAAGAAGTTTGGAAGGCACTAGTCGATCCTGAATACATTGAAAAGTGGGGGGCGGGTCCTGCGAAAATGGATGATAAAGTCGGAACAGAGTTTTCTCTCTGGGACGGGGAGATTTGGGGAAAGAATTTAGAAATAGTTCCAAACAAAAAATTAGTACAGGATTGGTGGAGCAAAGGAGAAATAAAAGACAAGCCTTCAAAAGTTACATTTAATTTAGCCGAAGAAGACGGTAAGGTAAAACTTGAGCTAATTCAAACCGGTGTTCCCGATAAGTATGAAAAAGATTTAGATGACGGCTGGCGAGATTTTTACCTAACTCCTCTCAAAAATTTCCTCGAATCCAAATAGCCTCACTTATTGAAAACGCGGTGTATAATTGACTTAGAGTGAATAAAAAAGTCCTTAAAGATCTTTTAGGCTGGGGATTTCTGGTTTGGCTTATAGGTTATGCCTTGGGAATAATGGCCTTCACAGTTGTTCCAAAAAATATGATTGGAATAGTTGTCACTCCAATCGGAATTTTGGTTTCTCTTTTTATTCTTATCCGAAAAATAAAAAGCACTGAAATTAAATACTATTTATATATATCGGTCGCCTGGACTCTTATCGCAATTATCAGCGACTATCTTTTCCTAGTTCAAGCTTTCAAAACCGGCGTTGTTTATTACCAAACAGATGTTTACGTCTATTATTCCGTAACTTTTATGCTTCCGCTTCTTGTTGGATGGTATAAAAACCGCAAATCCCTCTCCCCTGGCAAATAGAAGGTTAGTCAAAGTGATATAATCCCTCAGGTGAAAAAATTATCATCTTCTTCAAAAGTCTACATTGCCCAGTCTAAGGTAAAAAATACAAGTCTTCCAAAAAATACTGTAGAACGTGGAGTGTTTGCGGCTAAAAATATAAAGAAGGGCGAGACCATCGAAGTTTGTCCGCTAATTTTAGTTCCCAAAAACGATACTGCTAATTTAACGGAAACCATACTTGTAACTTATTTTTTCTATTTCGGAAAAGAAAAGATGGCGCTCGTTCTAGGATTTGGATCTCTCTATAACCACTCCTACGCTCCTAACGCAAAATACAAAATAAATGAAAAAGACCAAACCATTACTTTTACGGCAATAAGAAATATTAAAAAAGACGATGAAATAACATTTAATTACAAATTCGGAAACCCAAAAAACACAACTCCGCTATGGTTTGAAGTTAAAAAATAACTGGCAAATAGAAGTTATATGTGGTCTTCTTTATCTTTATTCGCTTCCGCTTTAGTCTTATGCACAGTCCCATCTTTATGATGCGCCGGGGAATAAACAGTGTATAGTTTCATAAAATCCGTCTCTGAAGTATTAATAATATTATGCTTGGTCCCCGCAGGAACAATTATCGCCGATCCGTCATGAATTTCGTGTTCTTCTCCATTCAAAATTGCTTTTCCCTGTCCTTTTTCGATCCGAAGAAATTGGTCAACTATTTCATGAACCTCCATTCCAATATCTTCTTTCGGCTTAAGACTCATCAAAACCAGCTGGCTATGTTGCCCAGTATAAATTACTTGCCTAAAATCTTCGTTCTCCAGAGTTAGCTTCTCCATATCCCCAACAAAT
>Ga0182021_10002369_pt1 | contig 21924 bp, 19 predicted proteins | sample 612E3MmetaG_FD_120493 | JGI IMG/M metagenome (GOLD analysis project Ga0182021, IMG submission 120493) | Permafrost microbial communities from Stordalen Mire, Sweden - 612E3M metaG (Illumina Assembly) | ecosystem: Environmental > Terrestrial > Soil > Wetlands > Permafrost | place: Sweden... | reverse complement strand
AATGGATATGGCCCTACCGTGAGTCGGACCGTCTTGGTGGGTATGACCCGTATTCCAGCAGTAAAGCCTGTGCCGAGCTGGTGACTTCCTCCATGCGTAACTCCTTTTTCCATCCGGACCGGTACGATCAGCATGGTGTCGCAATAGCTTCAGTGAGAGCAGGCAATGTGCTCGGAGGAGGTGACTGGGCCAGGGACCGGCTTGTTCCGGATGTCATCAGGGCCTTCCTGAAAAATGAAAAGGTCATTCTCCGGAACCCATCAGCAGTAAGGCCCTGGCAGCATGTACTTGAACCTCTGTCGGGATATATGCTGGTAGCGGAAAACCTTTACAGGGAAGGTGTTGAATTTGGTGAAACCTGGAACTTCGGCCCTGAGCATTCAGATGCAAAACCTGTGGAATGGATTGTCAGAACCCTCTGTACCCTCTGGGGATCTGAAGCTGCGTATGAGATAGAACAGAATCCCGGTCTGCATGAGGCACATTATTTAAAACTGGACTGGTCAAAAGCGAGGGCTTGCCTGGATTGGAACCCGAAGTGGAATTTGTTAACCGCCCTGGAACGGACAATTGAATGGGCCAGGGTATATCAGAAGGCCGGGGATATAAGAGCTATCTGCCACCGGCAGATTGAAGAATATTTTAATCTGACCTGAAATGACTGATAAGGAAAAGGATAAAACATTGCGGGCGGCTGTAAAAGAAGCGGCATTGCAGTATTATTTATATAAACATCAACGGAGAAACGAGGGGTTTATCCCCGGGCAGAAAGTTCCTTATGCAGGAAGGGTTTTTGATGAAAACGAAATATTTAACCTTATTGATGCGTCACTTGACTTCTGGCTGACGGAAGGGAGATTTACCCAGGATTTCAGCGGGAAAATTTCAGAGTTCCTTGGCGTTGATAATGTTATTCTTACTAATTCCGGATCATCGGCCAACCTGTTGGCCATTACTGCGCTTACATCAAAAAAACTGGGCGGGAGGAGACTTAAACCCGGTGATGAAGTGATCACTGTTGCGGCCGGATTCCCTTCCACTGTTTCCCCGGTTTTACAGAACAACCTGATCCCGGTTTTTGTTGACGTTGAAATACCTACATACAATATCTCAGTAGAAGCGCTTAAAAACGCTATCACATCAAAAACCCGTTGTATTTTCATTGCACATACCCTGGGAAATCCTTTCAACCTGGATGAAGTGCTCAGGGTGACTGAGGAACATGGACTCTGGTTGATCGAGGATAATTGTGATGCTTTCGGGAGTAAATACAGAGGCCGGTACACAGGTACATTCGGGCATTTATCGACCATTTCATTTTACCCGGCTCATCATATTACCACCGGGGAAGGGGGAGCTGTTGTGACCAATGATGAGGTACTTGCCGGTATTGTCAGGTCTTTATGTGACTGGGGGCGTGATTGCTATTGTGCAAGCGGGGAAAATAATACCTGCGGCAAGCGTTTCAGCCAGAAATTTGGTGATCTGCCTCCGGGCTATGATCATAAATATGTTTACAGCGAGATCGGGTATAACCTTAAGATGACAGATCTTCAGGCAGCGGTCGGCAGCGCACAGATGGATAAACTGCCTGCCTTTTGTGAAGCAAGGAAAGCGAATTTCAATGCATTGAACAGGATATTTTCAGATTATTCCCGGTATTTTATCCTGCCTGAAGCGACGGCTCATTCAGATCCTGCATGGTTCAGTTTTATTGTTACATTAAAGGAAACGGCGCCATTCAGGCGGGAGGACCTCGTCAATCATTTTAACAACCATTTTATAGAGACCCGTGGCCTTTTTGCCGGAAATATCATAAAACAACCTGCTTATCAGGATGTTAAATACCTTGTGAGCGGTGGACTGGAGAACACGGACTACATTATGAACAATACCTTCTTTCTTGGAACTTTTCCCGGGCTGAATAAGGAAATGCTAAGTTTCATAGAGGAGATCCTGAAGGAGTTTTTAACAAAGTTCGGATAAATGCTGGTAAAAAAAGTCCTGACTGAAGTTGCCGGCTTGCAGAACCCGGTGGAAAACCTGTTTGTTCTCGAACTGAGATCAACGGAGAAGCCTTTTAAGTTCCTGCCGGGTCAGTTCCTTCACCTGGCACTTGATCCGTATGATCCTTCGACAGGCTGGCCGGAATCGAGGTGTTTTTCGATCCAGGCTCAGAACGCTCCTGACCGTATCGTTTTATCTTTCTCGGTCAGGGGACAATTTACATCACGCATGGCTTCGGAAATCAGAGTGGGAAAGAACATCTGGGTCAAGCTTCCATACGGCAGCCTTTTCCAGGACCCGGATAAAGCATCCCAGTGTGTATTTATTGCAGGAGGCACCGGGATTACTCCGTTTCTTTCCCTTATTACCGACAGATCTTTCGGATCTTATAAAACGCCAAAACTGTATGCTGGATTCCGCAGTAAAAAATTTAATCTATATGACGATTATCTGGCCAGGGGAAAAGCGATAAATCATGAATTCGGATATGAAATTAAATATGAGGATAAGGATGGGATGCACGATATCTCAAAGATTCTCAATGAACATGGAAGCGGGGCTTTATATTTTCTTTCCGGACCTCCGCAAATGATAAAACAGTTCAGGGCTTTTTTGGAAAAATCAGGGACAGTCCGGGGGAATATCAGAACTGATGACTGGGAATAGTAAAAATCTGGAATTCATCATGAAACAGAATTATCAGGAACTCATAACAGAAGACCTGGATCATATTCTCGATCACACGAAAGATATTCTTGAGGAATTTCGCGATTCGCGGATATTTGTAACCGGCGGCACAGGTTTTTTCGGGACATGGCTGTTGGAGACCTTTGCACGGGCCAATCAGACACTTGATCTGAAGGCAGACCTGACTATTCTTTCAAGACATCCGGGTAATTTCAGGAAAAAGCACCCTCATCTTGCTGCACATGAACATTTCGGCTTCATCACAGGTGATGTCAGGGATTTTTCATTTCCGGAAGGCGTTTTTAATTATGTGTTTCACCTGGCAACCGAGGCCAGTGATGAGCTGAACCGGAATGAACCATTAAAGATGTTTGATGTCATTGTTGAGGGAACCCGGCATGTTCTTGATTTTGCAATCTCGGCCGGCGTTCAGAATTTCCTGCTGGCAAGTTCAGGTGCGGTTTACGGCAGGCAGCCCTACGATATGCTTCATATTTCGGAAGATTACCGGGGGGGGCCTGAAACATCCGATCCGTTATCTTCTTATGGCGAAGGGAAACGTGTTGCGGAATTGCTGGGTTCGATCTACTCCGGGAATTCCGGTTTAAAGGTTAAGATAGCCCGTTGTTTTACCTTTATAGGGCCTTACCTGCCCCTGGACAAGCATTTTGCGATCGGGAATTTTATCCTTAACGGGATCAGGAACCAACCTATTTTTATCAAAGGAGACGGAAGCCCTTTAAGGTCATATCTTTATGCTGCTGACCTGGTAATCTGGCTTTTAACGATCCTTGCCAGGGGAAAAACCTGTTATCCTTACAATGTAGGGTCAGAAGAAGCTGTTTCAATTGCCGGCCTGGCAGCACTTATTTCAGCAAGTTTCACACCTCCTGCCCCTGTTAAGACAAATCCGGACGCTGAGAAAGCTTCAGATATCGAACGATATGTTCCTTCTTGTCAAAGGGCCATGAGTGACCTGGGACTTGAACAATATGTTACATTACATGAAGGAATAAGAAGAACGATACGGTTTCATAAAGAATATTGGGAAAATGATAAAATCAAGTGACCACTTCTTAACAAGAACAGCATGAAAGCTATACTGGTGACCGGTGCTGCAGGTTTCATAGGCTTTCACCTGGTTGAAGCCCTTGTGAAAAAGGGATTCCGGGTTGTTGGTATAGATAATTTGAATGAGTATTATGATGTGAAACTTAAATTTGACCGCCTGGGAGAGAGCGGTATAAACAAGGAAAAAGTTAAATACAACAGAAAAGTTCAAAGTAAAACCCACTCAAATTACATCTTCCTTAAACTGGACATTACCGATCTGCCCAATTTAGATCAATTATTTACGGAAGGTAACTTTGATACTGTAATCAATTTGGCTGCCCAGGCAGGTGTTCGTTATTCCCTGGAAAATCCGCATGCCTATGTGCAATCGAACCTGGTCGGATTTGTCAACATTCTCGAATGCTGCCGTTTTCATCATACCGGACATTTAATCTATGCATCAAGCTCCTCAGTTTACGGGAATAACAAAAAAGTTCCTTTTTCAGAAGAGGATTGCGTGGATTTTCCCATAAGCCTATATGCAGCAACAAAGAAGGCTGACGAATTGATGGCTCATGCATATAGTCATCTTTACAAACTACCGACTACCGGTCTGCGGTTTTTTACAGTGTATGGTCCATGGGGCAGGCCTGATATGGCGCCTACCTTATTTGCCACAGCCATTAAAAACCAAATGCCGGTAAGGGTTTTTAACAAAGGTAAACTGGACCGCGACTTCACATATATTGATGACATCATTGAAGGAATAATAAAAACAATAAATTTTCCGCCAAAAGATAATCCCAAACACCCCTTTTACCAGTTATTCAATATTGGAAATTCACAAAAAGTCAAATTAATAGATTTCATTAACACCCTTGAAGAAGCTATGGGTAAGTCTACCGAGAAATTATTTCTCCCGATGCAGGCCGGGGATGTAAAATGCACCTGGGCTGATATTGAAAAATTAAAGAGATCAATAGGTTACAGGCCGGAAATTGAGATTAAGGAAGGGGTGGCAAAATTTGTCAAGTGGTTTACAGAATATTATAAAAATTGATTGTTATTAATGAAACTCATATGATTGAAGACAATATAAAAGAATCCCTTTCCATTGTTATTCCGGTTTTCAATGAGGAAGACAACATTTTCCCGCTCTATGAAAGCCTGATGGCCGTGCTGAAATCATTGGAGTGCAAGTATGAAATCCTGTTTATCAACGATGCTTCAATAGATAAAACCGCCCAGCGGCTTGACGAAATAGCTGCACAAAACGAATTGGTCAAAATAATTCACTTTAAAAGAAATTTTGGCCAGACTGCAGCCATGATGGCCGGAATAAATTTTTCATCGAACGATATCATCATCCCGATGGACGGGGATCTGCAAAATGATCCGCAGGATATACCCAAACTTCTTGCCAAACTCCGGGAAGGATATGATGTATGTTCAGGTTGGCGGAAAGACCGGAAGGATAACTCCATTAAACGGAATTTGCCTAGCAAAATGGCAAATTTTCTCATATCAAAAATTTCCGGAGTTCCCTTACATGATTACGGATGTTCGCTCAAGGCATATAAACGGGACGTAATTGAAGATGTTAAGCTTTACGGTGAAATGCACAGGTTTATTCCCATTTACGCTGTATGGCAGGGCGCAAAGGTTACCGAGATACCGGTAACGCATCATGCAAGGAAACACGGCCAGTCGAAATACGGGATCAGCCGCACCTTTAAAGTAATACTGGATCTGATAGTCATTAAATTCCTGGAACGTCATGCCCAGAAGCCAATTTACATTTTCGGCGGTTTTGGATTTGCTAACTTTCTGTTGTCATTCCTGTGTTTTTTACTGATGGTTTATTTAAAATACTGGCATGATCAATCATACATAAAAACACCTCTGCCTTTTCTTGTAATACTTTTCGTTATGGTGGGAATTCTGTCAATTCTTTTAGGGTTAATTGCCGAATTATTGAACAGAACCTACTATGAGTCGCAGGATAAACCAGTTTATCTGATCAAAAAATTAAGAAACATTCAAAATTTAAAAAAATAGCCATGGAAAAGATTCAACTTTTTGTCCCGACTTACCATATCCAGGAATGCCTGGATGAAATTAAGGAATGTCTTGAGATTGGCTGGACCGGATTAGGCTTTAAAACAATCCGTTTTGAGGAAGAATGGGTAAAATATACTGGCTTGCCCCATGCTCATTTTTTAAATTCAAATACTGCCGGGCTTCATCTGGCAATTAAACTATTTAAAGAAGAACGGAACTGGAAAGCCGGTGATGAGATAATAACTACTCCCATTTCATTTGTTTCATCAAACCATGTCATTCTCTATGAAAGTTTAAGCCCTGTTTTTGCAGATATTGACGATACATTATGCCTTGATCCTGTTTCCATTGAAAAAAATATTACGGAAAAGACAAGGGCTGTGCTTTATGTGGGGATGGGCGGGAATCCCGGCAGGCTGGAACAAGTCATGGAAATTTGTAAAAACCACGGACTGATTTTAATCCTTGATGCTGCCCATATGGCTGGTTCAAAAATCAACGGACAACATGTCGGGCAGGGAATTGATTGTGTTGTTTTTTCATTCCAGGCAGTAAAGAACCTGCCGACTGCCGATGCGGGGATGATCTGTTTTGACCGTTCGGATATGGACAAGAGTGTCAGGAAATGGTCCTGGATGGGGATCGACAAAGATACATTTGCCAGGATGTCAAATGTAGGAGGTACTTATAGCTGGTATTACGATGTTCCGCATCTTGGATTCAAATACCATGGAAATTCAATTATGGCGTCTATCGGGCTTGTCCAGCTTAAATATCTTGAAGCCGGTAATGAACGCAGAAGGCAGGTTTGTGCTTTATATGAAGAAAGGTTATCATCTGAAAAACGGATACAATTCATTGAACAATCAGGGAACATAATTTCGTCACGTCATCTGTTCCAGATCAGGGTTCCGCAAACTGAGCGCGACAAACTGATGGCTTACCTGAACTCGAAAAACATTTTCCCCGGAGTACATTACAGAATAAATACGGATTATAAGATGTACGGATATGGACAGAATACGTGCATTAAAGCAGAACAAGCCTCACTTGAGCTTATCAGCCTGCCATTGCATCTTCGTCTTACAGATGAACAGGTAAATTATGTGAGTGATCAAATTCTTGAGTATTTCAGGAAACTTAGTTGAAGATGAAAATACTGATGATTGCACCCACACCCTTTTTCGCTGACCGGGGCTGCCACACACAGATTTATGAGGAAATACTGGCACTTCAAAAACTGGGGCATGAAATTGAAATTGTAACTTACGGGCTTGGGCGTAATTTGCCAAACGTGAATATTATCAGAACGATAAATTTTCCCTGGTATAAAAAATTATCAGCAGGACCGTCTTATTCTAAAATTTTTTTACTGCCGTTTCTTACATTAACAGTAATAAAGAACATTATAAAATTCAGACCGGATATTATACATGCACATTTGCATGAAGGCGCTGTCATTGCCCGTTTCTGTAAATTTTTCTTTCCCCGCAGGAAATACCTTTTTGATATGCAGGGTTCTCTTACCGGCGAAACCCTGCAGCATGGCTTTGTAAAAAAAGACAGCCTGTTCTTTAAATTCCTGTCGTGGTTCGAAAAACAGATTGCAAACTGGTTTTTTGTTATTACCCAGTCCGACAGCATGATTGAAGAACTAAAATCTTTTGGTGTTCCTGAAAGCAGGCGGAGAAATGTTCACGATGGGGTGGATACTGAAAAATTTCATCCCGTCAGCTTCAACCATGAACTGGCTGCAAAACTGGGTGTGGACGAAACCAGGCCCCGGGTGCTGTATATGGGTTTACTGGAACATTACCAGGGGGCTGACCTGATGTTTGACGCATTTAAACATGTTTATGAGAAAAATCCCTTAGTACAGTTCATCGTCATAGGATTTCCGAATATCGATAAATATAAGAACCAATGCAGGGAATATGGCATTCAGGATAGTGTCCTTTTTTTAGGTAAGATTGATTATACGGCTCTCACTGAATATCTGTCCTTGGCTAAAATAGCCGTTGCCCCCAAAATTTCATTGACTGAAGGGGATGGGAAAATCTATAATTATATGGCCATGGGTATGGTCACCGTCGCATTTGACAGAAGCGTGTCGAGGGAAATTTTGGGTGATACAGGACTTTTTGCTGAATTCGGGAATGCAATGGACCTGGCTGATAAAATTCTATGGGCACTGAATCATCCTGCGGAATGCGAATCCATCGGCAAAAAAGCAAGGGAAAGAGCAATAGAAAATCTTTCATGGGATGCTGTCGGAAAAAGAATTGACGAAGTTTACCAGCTATTATAAAGACACATTGTCATGAAATCAGATTTACTCACGGATAACAAAGCTGTTTTCGAAGACAAACATGTCGTCAAATATTTTTCGAAATACTTAAACGGACAATTAAACAAACCCGAAAAAACCATCCTGGGTATTCTTGAAAAGCGGTTGCCGGGAATGACAATGCTGGATATAGGTGTTGGAACAGGACGTACCGCTTATCATTTCGCTCAAAAGGTAAAGGAATATATTGGTATAGACTATGTCGAAAATATGATCAAAAAATGCCAGGAAAGATTCAAAGGTATTGATGGCAATATTTCTTTCAGGCTTGCTGATGCCAGAAAGATGGATGATCTGCAAAGTAATTATTTTGATTTTATCCTGTTCAGTTTTAACGGGCTTGATTTTATTCCTCACGAAGAAAGGTTGCAGGCATTAAGCGAAATAAAAAGAGTCGGTAAAAAAGATGGTATTTTTTGTTTCTCATCCCACAACCTTCAAAACAATCAGATATTCAGAATGAATTTACTAAAACCGTTAAGTGTTGCAAACTATTTTATGTTGACTTTGCTGAACAAGGATTTTAATAAAGTGCAACATGAAAAATATGCTTACATCAAAGGAACCGGACATATGTTCCGTTTAATTTCTTATTTTATCAGGCCCGAAGAACAGATTAAACAACTTCAGGCTTCAGGCTTCAGAAATGTAAGAATATTTGATTTGTCGGACGGGAAAGAAATTCAAAGTGCTGACTTTTATAAATTAAATGACAATTATCTTCATTATTTGTGCGAAATCTGATTACTCTTTATAAATGCAGAAAGAGATAATGCATAATTACGATCTTATTACTTCCAATGAAGGGTTCCGGTCATTGGAAAATGATTGGATTAAATTAGAAAATAAAACAAAACCATGGGTTTATCAGGATTATTATTTTCTTGAATCTGTTTACACCAGTATCAGTCCCTTCGAAAAACTTAACATTGTAATTGTTGCTTACAAGGAAGATAATGTTCTTAAAGCAATCCTGCCACTTTGTATCTACAGAAAAAAAACTCTAAGGATACTGGCATGGTTAGGATCATTAAATCTGATCGATCACGGAGAGATCTTATTTGATGCAGATTGCCATATAACCATAAATGATTTTATTGACAACTCCATTAAGCTGATCAGGGAAAATATTAAATATGAAATTATTTATTTTGGAAAAATATTAATAAACGCTTCGGTTTACGATCACCTGAATAAAAATTATAATGCGGTCAAATTTTATAAATGCGGGTTCATTCAATTTAAAAGTGATTTTGATTCATATTTGGACGAATTGAAAATAAACCGGAAAAACCTTAAATCAGATACATTAAGACAAATCAAGAGGATCTCGGAAGCCGGAAATCTTCAGTTCGAAGTAATCCCAAAATCCAATAAAGATCTGACTATTCAAACTATCAATGAATTAATAAATCAGAGAAGATCGAAATATAAGAACACATTCTGGGCAACCGGGGAATATAATGATGTTATGGTAAATCTGGCATTAAATCTTCCATACAGCCATCTCTCCTGTCTGAAAATCAATGAACAGATCATTGCAGCTCATTTTGGATTAATTTTTAATAATACGTTTACGTTTTGTGTTCCATCCTATGACAGCCGTTTTGCAAAATATTCCCCGGGCAGGTTGCTTATTTATTTTTTAATAAAACACTGCTTTGACAGCAGGATCAGTTATTTTGATTTCGGCCCGGGTGAAGAAACATACAAATATGAGTGGTCGAATAACATCGTTGAAGGACGCTCCTTTATCGGGAACAGTGTGTTGGAAAAACTCATCAGGGTTTATACCCGTTTGGGAGGTAAAATCTGACAAATATTATATATGAACCAACTATGAGAAAGAAGATTGGAGTAATTCTCAAAACAGTCATTACAATTGCTTTGATTTGTTGGATTGTATATACATTCAATTTAACGCGTTCCATTGAAATACTGAAAAAACTATCAGTCTTTACAATTATTTTAGTTATTCTTGTAAATACAGTTCTTGGTGTTATCGCACCGGTCAAATGGAAAATTCTACTGCCTCAGTATGGATTCTTTAAGCTCTGGGGATTAAGTTACATCGCGACTTTTTACAGTGTTGTCCTTCCTGGTCAGTTGGGTGGAGAAATTTCCAAAATATATATTTTAGGAAAAGGGAAAACAGATGCACAGCAGATTGCTGCGTCGGTATTCATTGATAAACTAACAGGTATTATCGGATTAATGATCGTAGGAATCATAGGACTTTCCATTACTCAAAGACAATTACCCCTGAGTTTACTGACCGGTTTCGTATCGGCATTGATTATTCTGATAATAATTCTTTTTTCTTTACGAATTTCTTTCTTTTATTCTTCCATATCAAAAATATTAACCAGGGTTTATGAAAGATTCCATTGGTTGAGGTGGGTATTACATCAGATAACAGGTTCCATGGAGTCATGGCATCAATATTCCAAAAAAACCGGAATAATTCTGATAAGTATAATTTTGGGTTGTTTATATCAGTTAGCAGCAATAGTTACGATTATAATATTAGCAAATGACATAGGAATAAATATATCATTTTCAGACTGGTGCTGGATCCTGGGAATTTTGTCTGTTATGCTGCTTTTACCATTCACTATTGCCGGAATCGGAATCCGGGAAGGAACACTTATTGGTATTCTGGGTTGGCTGGCCATAAGCTCTGAAAAAGCACTGGCTCTTTCTATTTCCATTCTGGGTTTGCAGATTTTTCTGGCCATAATCGGAGGAATTATGGATCTGGCCAGAGTATTTAAAAAGAACAGAGTATAATAAGGTGAATTATGAAAAAAGACCTGAGCGCGGATAAGACAAAGATTGTAAATCATTTACAATATCAGAATCTGACTATTGTTGCCACAATCATCATTACTGGTTTAGCTCTTTCGGTATTTTACCATTATTCCATGGCAACATTTATGCATCGGGGGTTTCCATTCAGCACATTTTTATTTTTACCCCAGGATCAATTCATGGATTTTTTTAACAGTTACAGGCATATCACATTAACCGGCAAAGGAGTATACGCCCCTGGCCATGACATGTTAAATTTTATTTATTATCTGTTGCCTTTGTTTTCTTTTAAAACCGAGGGTTTATCATATCTGATTTACGCTTTGATTTTTACAGTTTATTTATTCTGTTTTAATTACTTCAATATTAAGAAAAACAAAGAGGTCGGCACTAAAGACTGGAGTTTATTTAATTATTCTTTTATTTTCACTTTTCTGACCTATCCTTTCCTTTTTGCAATCGATCGTGGAAATTGCGAAATGTATATTTTTATAACCCTGTCGTTATCATTTTTCTTTTATTATCAGAAAAAATACCTGATCAGTGCAATATTACTGGGCCTGGCTGTTCATTTCAAAATATATTTTGCAGTTTTTCTTCTGATATACTTTACAGATAAAAGATTCAGGGAAATTGGTATTGTTATTTTTCTTTTTTTTATTTTGCCCTATATTGCTTTGCTAATTGATAATTTGTTGTTTCCGGCGGTACAGTTTTCAGATTCAATTTTTTCATTTCTGAAAAGTGCTTCAAGTTCAGAAAACTGGTATAACACCCTGTATGTGCTGGGTGATGGAGGTGCAGCATACTGTTCCAGCCTTTATGGAGGGCTGAAAGGGATCTTATACTTCATCCACCCTGATATGCCGCCCGGAAGTGCTCCCATACAACACTTATTCCGGCTATATTTCCCGGTTTCAGCATTATGTGCAGGGATAATAACAGTGTACATGCTTTTTTTTGAGAGGGAAGCATGGAAGAAAGTCACTCTGGTTACACTTGCTTTGATACTTCTCCCATATGTAACAGGTGATTACAGGTTAATCATGCTGTTAATCCCGTTATGGATGTTTATAAATTCACAAGAACAGGCAAAGAATAATGTTTTGTATGCAATTTTGTTCGGATTATTATTAATTCCAAAAGATTATTATATAATACGTAGTTTTATAAGTATTTCCGTGATCATAAATCCAATACTTATAATAATTTTTATGATATTGCTGATAAGTGAGGGAATAAAAATATGGGCGGAAAAAAATCCGGAGAAATTCAGGAAGATCAGGCTGTATGCCTTATATGTCTTTTTAGGCTCCATATTGCTGACAGTTTTATGGATTCTCCGCGGGTAACACCACAGGAAAATGGATCGTGAACAGAGGATGGCAGGATAATATTGTTTGAAAAGTTCAGAGATGATAAAAGTTACCGATTATATTGCGAAACGGCTGGCTGAACATGGGATCAGGGATATCTTTATGATCTCCGGGGGAGGGGCGATGCATTTGAATGATTCCCTGGGGAATCACCCGGGATTAAAATATTGGACCAATCATCACGAACAGGCTTGTGCAATTGCTGCAGAGGGTTATTACCGTGCAGGCGGGAGGATGGCTGTTGTAAATGTTACTTCAGGACCGGGAGGACTTAACTGTCTCACTGGTGTCATGGGTCAGTGGACAGATTCAATCCCTGTTCTTTATTTATCCGGACAGGTAAAATATGAAACGACTATCTATTCCTGCAGGGAAATCGGATTAAGACAGCTTGGCGACCAGGAAACGGATATCATAAGCATTGTCAGGCCGCTGACAAAATATGCGGTAGTTCTTGATAATCCGGCCGATGTAAAAAAGGTCATTGACAAAGCGGTATTCATTGCAAATTCCGGCAGGAAAGGGCCTGTCTGGATAGATATCCCGTTGAATGTGCAGGGGGCGGTTGTAGATGAAGAGACGCTGGAGGAATACGACAATGCCGCAGATGTTCCTTATTCCAATGCGGATGAGTTGGACAAAAAGGTATCGGAAGTGCTTAGTCTCCTGATCAGGTCAAAAAGGCCAGTGATCATTGCAGGACATGGCATACGGTTGTCGGGAGCACTGGACTTGTTCAGGCGGATGTTAAATACGCTGAAAATCCCGGTGGTTACGACCTTTAACGGGCTTGACCTGATCGGGACCGGTCATCCGAATTATGCAGGCAGGATAGGAACCCTGGGCAACCGTTCAGGAAATTTCACACTTCAGAATGCCGATCTGATCTTATGCCTGGGTTCAAGGAACAATATCCGGCAGGCAAGTTACAACTGGCAGAATTTTGGTCAGAAGGCATTTAAAATAATTGTTGATATCGATCCGGCTGAATTGGCTAAACCCACCGTGAAACCTGATTTACCCATCCTGGCCGATTTATTGGGTTTTTGCAGATGTCTTTCAGATCAAATAGCTGAATTGACATTCCCTGATTTTTCTGAGTGGATGGAATGGACAAAGGAAAGGTTGAAGAAATACCCGGCTGTTCTTCCGGAATATTCAGGTTCCGGGAAGATCCACCCTTACTATTTTATAAAGCGGCTGACGGAATTGATGAGGCAGGATGGTGTTCTCGTTGCCGGCAATGGAACAGCATGCGTGGCTGCATTTCAGGCAAGTTCCGTTAAAGAAGGGCAAAGGTTCTTCTGGAACTCCGGATGCGCAGCCATGGGTTATGACCTCCCTGCTTCCATCGGGGCATGTATTGGCACCCATCAATCGGATATAATCTGCCTTGCAGGTGACGGAAGCATCCAGATGAATCTTCAGGAATTACAAACCATCAAATATTACAACCTGCCCATAAAGTTGTTTTACCTGAATAATGCAGGGTACATCTCAATCCGGCAAACACAGGATAATTTCTTTGAAGGTCATAAAGTTGCCTGTGATGCTTCAAGTGGTGTGAGTTTCCCTGAATTTATCAGAATTGCAGAAGCATATAAGTTACCTTCGGCTGTTATTTCCTCCACAGAGGATATTGAGAAACAGTTAAAGAAGATATTAGGACAGCCTGGCCCCGTTCTTTGCGAAGTTGTCCTGGATACAAATTATATTTTCAGCCCCAAGGTGGCATCAGAAAAATTACCGGACGGAAGGATAATATCCAAGCCCCTTGAAGACATGTTCCCGTTTCTTGACAGGAATGAGTACAATTCAAATATTGTTTAATTAATAAAATCCTTAATTTATGAACCCACTGGAAAAAAGAATGGTTGATGTTTTAAAGGATCTTAAAGAAAACCATAATGTATCTGGGGTCAAGGCTGAATTCGAAGCTGAAGGTACCAGAATGGAAGAAGCACTCAGGCTTAAAGAGGTCATAACCAAAGCAGGCCTTGACCTGACAATTAAGATCGGAGGCTGCGAGGCCATAAAAGATATGTTTGATGCCCGGTCGATAGGTGTGACAAGGATAGTGGCACCCATGATTGAATCTCAGTATGCCCTGAAAAAATATCTTCAGGCCACGCATCTTGTATTTCCTGCCGATGAATGGGGCAGCGTGGATTTTTTGATCAATGTAGAGACTATCCAGGCTGTGAAGATTTTTGACGAAATGCTTAAACTTCCGACAATTTCAGAACTGAAAGGAGTTGTCCTGGGGCGTGTTGATATGACCGGCTCAATGGGATTGTCGCGGGAAAACATCAACGATGATACGGTTTTCAATATTGCAAAGGAAGTGTTTACCAAAGCCAGGAAAGTCAATATGGAATGTGTTATCGGCGGAGGGGTGTCTGCCTATTCTTTGCCTTTCTTTCGCAGACTTCCTGAAAATGCAACTCTTGATTTTTATGAAACCCGTAAAGTCATTTTCAGGTGCCCTGAAGCATTGTCAGATAATGCAGACAAAGGCATTTTAAAGGCGGTTGGTTTTGAACTGATGTGGCTGAAAAATAAAAGAGACTTCTATAAACAGATTTTTGAGGAAGATCTTGTCAGAATTGAAATGCTGGAAAAACGTTATGAAAAATTAATTCAGGATGCAGGTGGAAGTGCAGGATAATAAAGCAGTCAGGGTTTTTATCACAGGAGCAAGCCGGGGTATCGGCTCGGCCATTGCAACCCTCTTTTTAAAAAACGGATATACAGTTATTGCTCCGGCCCGCCATGAGCTTGACCTTTCAGATATGAAGTCGGTCAGGGATTTTATTTCCCGGAACTCAAACGAAATAGATGTGTTGATCAATAATGCCGGGATAAATCCATTACAGGGTATTCGTGAGATAGAATATGAAAATTACATGGAAATATTTCAAACCAATGTTTTTTCATGCCTTGAGCTCATTAAATGGTGTGTTCCCTACTGGCAGGGAAAACATTCCGGTTCAATTATTAACATAAGTTCAATCTGGAGCCGTGTATCTAAACCGAAACGCTTATTGTATGGTGCGACAAAGAGTGCACTGAACAATATAACTAAAAATCTTGCCCTGGAACTGGGGGAGTTTAATGTCCTGGTTAACGCTATTGCCCCCGGATTTATTAATACGGAACTTACCCGGATAAATAACTCGGCTGAAGATCTGGAAAAGATCAAAGAACAAATTCCGTTAAAAAGACTGGCCGAACCCGACGAAGTAGCGAAACTTGCTTTTTTCCTGGGAACCCAGAATACATTTATTACCGGGCAAACAATTTATATTGATGGAGGGTATACATGTCAATGAAAGATATAACTATTCGTTCTGTTTTTGGAGGGTATAAGGTTTTTTTTGATGAACAACTAACCCTGCTGTTACCCCTTTTTGAAGACACGAATGCTGTATTCATAATTGACGAGAAAGTTTTTCGATTATATAATGCGATATTTTATAAAGTACTTCCCGAAAGCTTGATTCTGATCAAGGCAACGGAGGGAAACAAAAGTTACCGCTCGATAACAAAAATCTACGAAAGACTGACTGCTTTCAAAGCAAAACGTAACCTTACCCTTGTGGGAATCGGGGGTGGGATAATCCAGGATATTTCGGGATTCATTGCCTCAACATTATACCGCGGGATTAAATGGATATACTGTCCCACGACTCTGCTGGCCCAGGCGGATAGCTGCATCGGGGCGAAAACATCGCTGAATTTCGGAAAGTTCAAGAATTTAATAGGTACTTTTTATCCTCCCGATAAAGTCATCCTCTCCACAATGTTCTTAGCTACCTTGTCCAAAAAGGATTTTTTCAGCGGGATGGGCGAAATTGTTAAATTATTTTTAATCGATGGTAAAGATTCGGTGGACTATTTAATTAAAACCACCAGGCAAAAGGATTATAATTACCTGAAAAACATCCTTCCACTGATCGAAAGATCCCTCAGGATAAAACAAACCTTTATTGAAAAAGATGAGTTTGACAAGGGGATCAGGAACATCCTGAATTTCGGTCATTGTATCGGCCATGCCATTGAAAGCGTGTCAAATTACCGGATACCTCATGGACAGGCAGTGACATTCGGGATAATCTGGGCCGATATCATTTCTGTCAGGAAAGGGTTTCTGAAGGAAATAACATCAGAGTATCTTTTTAAATCCATCCTGACAGATAATATTACACTTCAGAAGGAAATTGCTGATATCAGCCCGGATCTCATCATCAATGCAATGAAAAAAGATAAAAAAAGAGAAGGGGAAGGATTAGCCATCATTTTAATGAAGGATAATTTTGTATTTGAGAAAGTCCTTGATCTTTCTGAATCTGAAATAAAGAGGAGCTACAATATTTTTAAACAAAAATTTGAATGTACTTCTGACAAAGTCAGATAAATCATGAATCTGATGTTTACCGGCAAACGATTAGTGAGTGGTAATTCCAATTTTTCCGGATTAATCAGAAATTATTTACCAAAGCGTTTTATCCTTTTTCTTTTCGTCGGATTGATCAATACAGGATTCGGCTATGGTTTATTTGCATTGCTTATTTATTTGAAGGTACACTATGCATTGGCGTCCCTTCTGAGCACTTTTATCGGGATCTTATTTAATTTTAAAACCACCGGGGTTATCGTCTTCAGGAACAACAGGAATATCCTGATTTTCCGTTTTTTCCTGGTCTATGGGATAACCTATCTCCTGGGTTTGTTGTTTCTTTATATAACGAACCGTTTTGCCATCAGTAATTATATTGCAGGTGCAGTATGGTTATTGCCCGGCGCCATCATCTCATATTTCCTTCAGAAGTCATTGGTATTCAGGTTCAGAGAATCAAAGTAAGATAACCGTTATAGTATGGAAGAGAGAAAAAAGTTCATCAGTGTGGTTACCGCATGTTATAATGAAGAAGGTAACATCGAGCAACTTTATCAGCGTATCAAAGATATTTTCAGGGATCTGCCTGCCTATGATTATGAGCATATTTTTATTGATAATGACTCGCACGACAGGTCCAGGGAGATATTAAGGGAGCTCGCTTCGAAGGATAAAAACGTTAAGGTTATTTTCAATACCCGTAATTTCGGACATATCCGTTCCCCTTTGCACGCAATCTACCAGGCAAAGGGCGATGCGATCATAAGTGTCGTGGCCGACTTTCAGGATCCTCCTGAAATGATCACAGAATTCCTGCAGAAATGGGAAGAGGGGAATAAAATTGTAATCGGAATAAAGAAAAAGAGCGAAGAAAATCCGCTTATGTTCGCCTTACGGAAGATTTTTTATTCCGCGCTGAACAAGTTTTCGGATATTGAACTGGTTAAGAACTTCACCGGATTTGGTTTATTTGACAGGAGTTTCATTGATATTGTTAAAGAGATTAATGATCCTTATCCCTATTTCAGGGGACTTATTCCTGAGCTTGGCATGCAGAGATATGAAATTGAATATGTGCAACCCAAAAGGAGCAAGGGAAAATCGACCCAAAGTTTCATAACTCTGTATGATATGGCCATGCTGGGGTTTGTCAATTATTCAAAGATCCCTTTGCGTTTGGCCAGTTTTATAGGGTTTTCCATAGCCATCGCAAGCCTGCTGGTTGCATTGGGATATCTCATTTATAAGCTTATTTTCTGGTACCAGTTTGATCTTGGCCTTGCTCCTCTTGTAATAGGATTATTCTTTTTCTCCGCTGTCCAGCTGATATTCATAGGTATAATTGGTGAATACGTCGGATCCATTTTGACCCAGATCCAGCATGAGAAAAGGCCCCTGGTCATTGAAAAAGAAAGATTAAACTTTTAGCCTTATATTTGAAAACCGGTATTCCGGCGGTTCCTGTTAACAGGTGATCCGATGAAAAAATGGAAATATTTACTTTTGGGGGTTGCATTTTTCATTCTCGCTGCGATCGCAATCAGCATGTTTGAACCGTCTCCCCCGTTATTATCCAGTACGCAGGTATCGGGAACGAAACATCCGTTTCTGTATGAGGGGATTGTCAGTAGAATGCTTGCTGTGCAGGAGGTAACCCTCATCAAAGATTACCTGAATGGTATTGAGATCCGCTTTGCCACCATGGGGAGAGTGAATACCAACACAAATACGATCATTGTACTTGACAGCAACTATAATCTCCTGCACCAGGAAAATTTTTCTTCAAAAATAATAGGGGATGCAAAATACCATACATTCCAGTTCAAAGAGAGCAGGAAGATTGGTAAAGGGAACAAGATATACATCTGTCTTTTTTCGAGGGACGGCGACAACGCCAACTGTATCCATGGACTGTTTAATAGCGACGTGAAATTAGGCAGTCTTTACTCTTCCGTAATATATAACGATGACGTGATAGGATCCATAAAGAACAAAGCAAGATTATACCCCGGTAGTATGGTCCTTCGCACCTATGAATCGGATTCATCTCTTACTTCTGCAGTGAAGCGGATCTGGTACTTTGCTGCAGCCCTGCTTGCTTTGCTGATCATCTTCCTTAAAAGGTTTCAGACTTTTCTTGCGGGTTTAAATATCCGGGCTGAAATTGTGTATCTGTCTGTTGCATTGATCTTCGGACCATTATACGTGTTTCTGAATCCTCCTTTCCAGGTCCCGGATGAAGGATCTCATATTATACGAACCTATGAACTATCGGAATTCCAATTTTCAAAAACCGGGAAAACTGTCCCTGCATCGATCTACAGACTTGATTCGACATTCGTTCGCTTACATTTCGATCCGGATGAAAAGACCAGTAAACAAGAAATACTGTCTTTTACCAAAGTTGAACTGAAACCAAATGTCAGAAGGGAGAGCAACGGACCGGATTACATCGTTCCATACCTGCCCCAGCTTACCGGTCTTATCATCGGTAAACTGTTCAACTCAACGCCATTGATATTGTTGTATTTCGAGCGGTTTTTCAACCTGGTCCTGAACGTCCTGATCGTGTTCCTTGCGATCAGGATCACTCCGGTCGCCAAATGGGCTTTCTTTTTGCTTGCCCTTATGCCCAAAACGGTTTTCCTGATGGCATCCGTATCGTACGATGCGTTTCTTATCAGCTGTTCATTCCTGCTTATCGCCCTTTTCCTGTATTATTCATTCAAAGCCGGGAAGCTCAAATGGAGGGATATCGGGTTGTTGTTTTTCCTTTCAATGCTGCTGGCCTTATGCAAGCCACCTTATTTTATCATAGGGTTCATGTTCCTGATCATTCCTTTCCGTAAGATCGGGTCTTTAACAAAATACCTGCTGATCTTTTCGGTTTTTGTGGTCTCCATGCTACTTGCCCAGGGAATGTGGTCGTTCGTAGGTGGATTGATTAAATCGGCCGATGCCATTAAAACCGAACAGCTTGCGATGCAGCAACCCGCTAAGGCAGTTCCGGATGCGGCATTAAAGAAAACCACTCCCGGGGCAACCGGAAATAAAACCCCTTCTTCTAATGCAGGAGGAAATAAAACCCCTGCTCCTGATCCAGCAGGATCGAAACAAGCAGGAAATGCCAAAACCCTTAACAAGGAAGCTCCTGCCAGTCAGCAAACTGCCGCCCCTTCCGCGCCGGCACCTCCCCCCTCAAAGCCGGAGATTAATCCGGCAAAACAAATCAATTATCTCCGCACTCACATACCGGCATTTATCAATCTTCTGATCACGACAAATTTTGTCCAGATGCGGACCGACATGCTCAACAATTTTGTAGGAACGATGGGATGGCTGGATACTTTACTGCCCAATATATATGTCAATATTTATCTGATTCTTTTGCTGGTCACTGCCTTATGTATTGCAGATTCCGATAATTCAGTTGACTGGAAGAGAAAGGGTTTCTTTTTTATTTTGTTTTTTACGGCACTACTGACCATCGAAACCGCCATGTACATTTTTTCTTCGTATGTCGCACAGGACAAACTGTACGGTATCCAGGGGAGGTATTTTATCCCGCTTGCGCCTTTATTCCTGCTGATCTTTTACAACAATGCCATTGCTGAAAAGCTGAATTACATTTTCAGCCCGAAACGGACAACCTACCTTAAGGCAAAACCTAAACTCAAACCAGACATCATTCTTACAATCCGGCGGGAGCAGATCTTTACAAAATTCCTGCAGTTGTTCATCGTGGTTTTTACGGTTGTGACACTGGCGAGGGGTCTCGCAGCTATCATGCTAAGATATTACCAGTGGTAGAAAACAAGGAACCATGAAAGAAGACAAGCTGTTAACTGTTATTGTTCCTGCCTTCAACGAGGTACAAAGCTTACCCTCTTTATTGCAGGAACTTATTCCTTATTGTGATGAAAGAAGATGGGTGTTAATCATTGTGAACGACGGATCAAACGATGGCTCCAGGGAAATACTCAGGCGTTACGAGGAACAGGAAGGGTTCCGCGTGATCCATCATAAGCTGAACAAGGGATACGGAGCCGCCCTTAAAAGCGGGCTGACGGCCTGCGAAACCCGGTATGCAGTCACTATCGATGCCGACGGACAGCATTACCCCGAAGATATAGGCAGGCTGCTTGCCTCCATGACTAATAATGATGCTGACATGGTTGTGGGTTCGAGAAAAGGATCTGTTTCCCGTTCTTCTTACAGGGGGATCGGGAAAAGCATTATCCGCTTTCTTGCAAAGGTGCTGATGACCGTTCCCATCCATGATCTGAATTCAGGAATGAAGATTTACCGGACCGACCTGGCTAAGAAATATATCCATCTGGCTCCCGATACCATGGCTTTCAGCGATATCATCACCCTTGTTTTCATTAACAACCGCCACCTGGTACTGGAAGAACCCATCCGGATCAGGAAAAGGAAATCCGGAAACAGCACGATCAGCCTCCAAACGGCATTCCAGACCATCATGGAGATCATCAATATTGTGATCCTGTTCAGCCCTATGAAAATCTTTTTACCCTTATCACTGCTTTGTTTCATCATCACCGGGTTATGGGGGATCCCTTTGCTGATAGCGGGAAGGGGGCTCAGCATAGGAACCTTGCTGGGCGTGATACTGGGAATTTTACTCTTTCTTCTGGGACTGATCGCGGAACAACTGTCGCTGATCCGGAGGAAGCTCCAGGCCTGAAGATTCTTATCCCGTTGCTGCTTCCGGAATCAAGCCAGGAGATCAAAGAAGGCGATAAATCGTCTGGATGAGCCTGATTGTAAGCCTGTGCTTGAACAGAAGCCATTGGTTCCGGTCATACCGCTGATGAACCTGGTACTGTTCGGTGAACAGGTTTTTAAAATTAAGGGAGCTTTTTGATTGTTCATGCATGCGGAATGCAGCAAGATCATCCTTAATGACCAAAGGAGGATTAACTCTGGCTAAACGCAGCCACAGATCATAATCCATTGCATAGTGAAGCGTAAGGTCAAACCCGCCGACCACATCAAAGGCCTGCTTTTTAAAGAATACCGCAGGCTGTGAGATATAATTTTCGCGCAGCAGTCGGCGGTAGTTAAATGCCCGGGAACTGATTTTCTTATACCATGAAATCCATTTTCGTATTTCAGCGTCCTGGTCATTTATCATCCCAGCCATGCCATACAGCCATTTT
>Ga0182021_10002368_pt1 | contig 21925 bp, 16 predicted proteins | sample 612E3MmetaG_FD_120493 | JGI IMG/M metagenome (GOLD analysis project Ga0182021, IMG submission 120493) | Permafrost microbial communities from Stordalen Mire, Sweden - 612E3M metaG (Illumina Assembly) | ecosystem: Environmental > Terrestrial > Soil > Wetlands > Permafrost | place: Sweden... | reverse complement strand
TGTTTGCTTTCGCAAACACCTTCGAAAAGAAGAAAAGTATTATGGTTATGCAGCCTCTGTTTCGAGCATGGCTTTGACATCTTCATCCTTTGCACCGAATTTATTCTGCAAAGTATTCTTGATCCAATATTTTGAGCGTTGATGAACTTCTATTAAAGGATCAAGGAAATCAGTGTTGCTTCCATGTTCCGTTATTTTTCTATCAACGACCCTGTCGATATTGACTCCCCGGACTTCAACGGTTTTTCCTGTCGGCCTGATACCCATCCAGCTGCCAAGCTGCGTTCCGTTCATAGTGTAGCTTGTAACAACCCAGTCGCCTTCCGTAATTTGTAAATCAATGGATAATTTCAAATCGGGATATATCTCGCGGATTCCTGCGATTTTTTTCCGGATTCCTTTGATCCCCAGTTGATACCTCTTTTTGTTAAAGACCTCAGTATAGTGCGGTGAAATAAACGTCGATAGATCTTCGGCATTTCCAGTATTCAAGATGTTTTCGATATACTGTTTTACAATCTCTTTATTCTCGTTCTTCATAATTTCTTCCTTCCTTTCTGTTGAACAATGTGCGTGGCGTCTTTCTCTTTTATTTTTTTCCATCCGTCAATAGTCGTATTCTTTGCTTGTTCATATGATATATATTCTTTGTCTTTATTTTATTTTGCTGTTTCATTCTGCACTGCACGGTATCCATCCTGAATGTCTAATGAAACTTACAAGGTTTCGAAGACAATATCTGTCGTATTTTCACCAACCTCTTGTCAATTTATCGCGTCAGTACTTTCCTATTTCGTTTCCCGGATTTTTGACGGCTTACCAGGTAAGCGGCGGGTCTATCTCCATTTGTCGAGTATCATCGATTTCGTCAATGTTTACAGGCGGATAATGCACCATCTTCACATAGCCCAAAATCATTCGACTTTGCTCAGTGTTTCAATAAATGACAGGATTTTGAACCTTTGTGAAATTCTAAAAGTGCATAATTTGGCAATAAAACCGTATAAAGCTTCACCTCAGAAGAATTGATACGGTTGAATATATAATAGATAAGAGATTCCTTTGGAGTATAACTTCAGCCCCCTGCTGCTCGATGAAATACCTTGGTTTGTCCGGCGTATTTTCGTTTTGGATTATCCAGCGATAAGAACCGGAAATAAACCAGGAGACGACTAGTCAATGGATCAAGATGTATAGTACGGCTTGTTTCCCATTATGACTTACCGAGTCAACTATAATGAAAACCAATAACTAAATTTTAAAAGGAATATATTATTAGGAAAAACACCTCGTAAATCTCCTGCCGCTTCATAGACCGAATTATTTCCGGGCATACTGTACAATGTTCTATCCTGCGCCCACACAAAATATATCTGCGAACCGGGGCGGTATTCCCATCTGAAGACGAAGTTGGATCGAAACTGTGAAAAATTGAAATCGGGATTCCCAAAGGAATAATCAACGACCGAATTATTGCTTTCCGATATTTCATAATTGCTGCCGTTTAATACCGGATTGAGAATCGCAAACCTGCTGCTGTAATCCGCCGCTTTTGGATTTGTCACGGATTTAAATTCAGAGTAATTTCCCACCGTCGCAAATGGGCTGCCGTAATATTGAATCGATAATTCCGGAGTAATATTGTAATCGATCCTGAAAGTAGCACCAAGCGTGTGCTGATCGATTTTCCCCAGCACATACCTTTGTCCATTGTGTGCCGATTTCGTATCGACATATTGCAAACGATCGATGTTCGAAGAGGAGTTGATGCTCATCGATATTTTTAATGTATGTATCGGCATAAGAGAAATACCGGGTTGAATTGAAAAATATCGTTGACTTTGATTTTTCGACGTCGAAAAGTTGGTGCTTAAATCGAAAAACATTTTTTCCGACGGATCCGTCCTTACATAAAAACTATGAGACCAGACTGCAGGCACAAGCATAGCATATCCGCCGCGCAGGATGTGCGTATCGAAAGCCTCCGACGTATAATTCACGGATGTTGAAATTGCCCACTTGTTCAAAAATTCAAGATAAAGGCCTGCTCTGCCTCCGGAGTTCAAATAGTTCATTCCATAGTCCCAGTAATTGAATTGGTTGAAGCTTACTGAATATGTTCGGAAAATAGAAACAGGCTGATTGACAAAATAGGATATAGCATTTTCCTGTTCTATCATATCCGCTGTTTGCATATAACCTATATCGTTTAGGTCGAGGCCTGGCGAACGCCAATGAAGTCCGGTTGAATAGCGCCACAAGCCTACGCTCCCTTTTCCTATTCTGATTCTTCCGCCGTACCCTGAAAGCTGCATGCGTGTACTGTCGAAATTTATATGATTCGCATCCGGGCGCTGATAGTACCGGGCAGATGAATTCTGCAAAATCCCGATGCTTTCGGTGCTGCCATAAATGGCACTGCCGATAAACTTGGCATCGACATAATATTCTTTATCATTCCAATAATGAAGAAAATCGACGCCGCCCGTATACGCATTACGATTCATAAATTCAAGCTGAGGATCTTTGATAAAACGATTGGTAGAGGTAATCATACCTCCGAGCATGGTGTTTCCTTCATCAAAATCTTTCTGTACACGTGCAAGGAGATAATTGGTCAACGGTTCAATGCTGACATTTCTGTTTGCACCGGATGAATTTATTTTTGCTTGTTCATTTGCCGTAAAGCTTTGGAGAACACCGACAGCGAGTCCGTCTGAAGTTTTTCCGCTTACTTTTGCAGCACTGAGAATGGTCGTGTTATCCGGAAAATCCATATACTCATGATCTCCTAACGTCGGACGGTAGTCCGGTGAATGTCCTATTCGGCGGCTGTAAAAAATATTCGCATCATCGAAATCGAAATTGAAGATGTTTTTTCCTTCCAAAAAGAAAGGCCGCCGTTCTTCATAAAAAGTTTCAAACGCCGTAAGATTCATAACGGAAGGATCAGATTCCACCTGTCCGAAATCCGGATTTATTGTGAGATCGGCAGTGAAGTTGCTTGATAACCCTATCTTCGCATCAATCCCTGCATTTCCCAACCATGACCTGCCTTTGTCGGCAAACGGATTCCCCTGTTCTTTTTGAAACGTATTGAGTTTTCCAAGCGTATACGGCATTATTTCAATCCGCCGCGATGCAGGCAATCCCTTAATTCCATGCAACTCGCCGAACCGATAAAGCATTCCTGCACTGGTTGATGTTTGAGGTTCCCAATCGCTTTCTTCTTGCAAACGATCTATCCATCGCCAGCAATGCATGCCCCAGACCTGTTCTTCGTCGCTGCTGTAGCGCAGCTGGCTTAATGGAATTTCAAATTCAGCAGTCCATGCAGAATCTTCCAATCCGGTTTTTGCATACCATACGGCATTCCAGTTAAAATCAGCATTCAAAGGATTGGTCAATACGAGATCTACTTTCTGCCCGGCTGCAGTAACATCAAATTCAAAACCGGTACGATGATCATGATAACTGTCGAAGGTTATTCCTGCTTGATCACCTGCAAATTCATCGCGTCTTCCGGTTTTCCGTATGATTTTCTCCGGCTCATTATCGAATGCCCGAAGAGCAACATAAATATTTTTATCGTCATAAAGAATTTTTACCTGCGTCGGCTGCGAGGGTTTGGCTCCTTCATTGGGAACCCATTGTGTGAAGTCCCCTGCCCACTCGCCGATTTTCCAACACGGATCGTCTAAGACACCGTCTATCACAGGTTTGTCGGCTGTTAAACGAGTTGCAGTATAAACTCTTACTGACTTTTTTAAAATCGTTTGAGTCGTATCGCCTTCCATGACAAGATTGAATGAAAACACAGGATAGCTGTACAATAAAAGAAAAGAAAAAATAGGAATAATTTTTGCATTCATACCTGATAGCCTTTGAATAATAGTGGTAACAATACTAGTTCTCAGAGAGGGCGAAGAAGCCTGAATCGAGACCGCGGGAATTCCCATGCTTCTGTCTAAAAACTTTCTCTTATAATAAAATCATCAAGCACTTTCTTTTCCTGTGTAGGCCATTCAACCGGAATACCAATCGGAGTAATGCAAACCCGTGTATATCGGTCTGGGATATTCAGCACCTTTTTTGTGACTGCCACAGAAATGGAATCGGTCATATAAACTGTTCCATATCCTAATGCACGTGCAGCTAATAAAAGGTAACCGGCGGCAAGCGGACCGTCATGGTTGTTGTAATCAGGCCATTCTCTTTGGTTGTCGGTCAAAACGACAATATAGGCAGGTGCAGATAAACGGCCTGCAATCCATTGATGTACGTCTTTCTGAAGTTCTTCCTTGAGAGCTTCACCGCTGAGCTTCTTGTTGTTTTTCAGGTATGTTTCGATTTCTTTAGTCCATTCGTTTTTTATGGCTTCAATGAGTTTCTTATCCTGAACAATAATAAATTTCCAGGGTTGTTCGTTGCCGGCGCACGGTGCCATACGAGCAGCATCTACAATTTTTAAAAGGTGTTCTTCAGGTACTGGATCGGGTTTAAAGTTCCGTACCGAACGACGGCTTTTCATTATATCCCAAAACGAATCCGTCGCTTGTCTATCAGAAGTTTTTTCTGAAGCAACCATATCGGGAACAATGACCATACCGGCAGCTATGGATGCTCCTATCTTGAGACTTTCTCTTCTGTTCATACTATAATTCCTTTTATATAGCTTTTTATTGATGCTCTAAAACTGTTTTCATAATCTATTTTATCAGCCTGAGCATTAAAACGTCATGGCCGTCAAGTTCAGCTTTAAGAGTACTATTTGTCTTGCCTATATTTTTCTTTGTCCACAAATTTCTGATTTTATAAGTATCCTTTTCCGGGTTTAATTCTCTTTTTGCAAAGTCGTCCTTGACAATATTCTTTGACCAGTTAAATTCAATTTCCTTAGTATTCATTGAGCGGTTCAAAAAACAAATTGCCCAATCTCCTTGTGTAAGTGGCTTAACCCATGTTTCAATACTATCCTTGACATCGTACCTGAAACCCTGAATGCCCAGTGAATCCTGATCAATAGCGATCACTTCACGATTTGTGAGGATACTTTTTGTTTCAGCATTCATGTTCCTAATATCATTCCCGGCGGTAAGAGGAGAAGCCAGCATACACCACATTGAAAAATGAGCGCGATCTTCACCAATAGTCATTCCATTGCCAACTTCCAGCATATCAAAATCATTCCAGTGATCGGGTCCCGAAAAAGTCCTGATACCTTCTCTAAAGTAAACGATTTTCATAACTCCCCAATCGGAATAAGTCATATGATTGATTTCGCAATCGAAGCACGGTGCAATGTCTCCGCTGATACGCCACATGTGGCCGATATCCTTGCCCCAATTCCAGGGACTATTATTGCCCCATTCGCAAAGGTAAAAAATCATTGGCCTGCCGGCGGCATAGAGTGCATCGCGCATGGTAGAATATGCCCAATAAGCATTTAAACTATCCGTATTGCACCAGTCGTATTTCAGTAAATCAAACCCCCATTTTGCATACATCAAAGCGTCCTGATATTCATGGCCGCGGCTTCCTAAGACACCCGTACACGTCATAGCACCAGGATCGGAATAGATGCCGATTTTCAATCCTCTTGAGTGCACATAGTCCGTGAGCGCTTTCATCCCTGATGAAAACTTTGCACGATCGGCAAAAATAAAACCCATACTATCCCGCCCGCCTTGCCAATAATCGTCTAAATTAATATATCGATAACCGGCGTCTTTCATTCCAGATGAAACCATTGCATCGGCTGCTTCACGAATAAGCTGCTCGTTAATATTGCCTCTAAAAGTATTCCAGGTGCTCCAACCCATGGGAGGCGTCAGAGCTAATCCGTGGAATTTCTGCGAATATGTACTGAAGGAACAAACCAGGAGCAGTAAAAATATTTTCCTTTTCATAGTATATCCTTTCGAAGAGGATGTATTCATTTGATTGTTTTGCTTCTCATCGAGAACGAATTATACCTTTTATTTTTTTACTCAGATATCAAAATAGACTTTCATCATCTGAGCGATTCTATTCATGAAATCTACGAAAGTTTCATCTCTTAATGAATGCAAACACGAACGGCACCGGGATAACCGGGCACAACGCTCATCAATTCCATTGGGTTGTCGCATTGCAGCCTTCGCACTCCGCGGAATGTAACTCCTGCTGTGCGAAGTCGCTCGCTGAAAGGTTCGTAAAAATATTGGAAATCGATTTCAACTTCACTCTCATGACTCAACAATGCCATTTGTTCATTCGTTGTACGAGTAGCTTCTCTTTCCCATCGAAAATGTGCTAGCACGACAAGAGCTACATTGATTATCAGAATCACTGCAAGACAATATGTGATCCAACGTATCATGCGCCATCGGGGAATGGCAAATCCGGCGACAACCGCCACTATCGGCAGCCACCAAAGCTGCGGACCATACCGTGCCCACCAAGTGTCCTTACTTACCAGAACTGACAAAATGATTGCCATAGAGAACAATATTACAATCTCACGTGAAATACCGGGTCGGACCATAGCGGCGCCAAGCAGAAATAGACCGATGAGAAATGCGCCGCTAAAGAACGGGCCAAACCCTGAAATGCGCACCTCATGGAAACGGAAAACATCGACATCTTCCCATCGTACATTGAATGGCCACATGAGACAGGCATCTTCTCCATTAAAAAACGTCTGCGGACCGGGATGGCCAAAAATTGCATATCCAAATCGAACGAAACGACTGCGGCCTACCATGTTGTGTGGCGTCTCGTACAGTTCAATTAGATCCTGTCCTCGTTGACTGAGACTGGGATAAGCAGCTGTACCAAGCATTGGGTAAAACGGATGACCTCGATGTATAGTATTGGTCACATAGGGATTGTAACCAAAGACTACCATACCCATCAGGATGGATACAAACTGAATGGTTATATAGCGCCAAAGCAGGTCGCGTCGTTTGATGAGGATATAAAGTCCTCCAGCGGCGACAAAGAAACAGAGATACACGAGTCCCGTAAATTTGGCATTAATACATAGAATCGCAGACATCATTGCGATCATAAGAACCAACAGACTCGGCCGCTGGAACCAGCGGAACATCGCAGCGATAAAACATGCCAAGAACGAGATCAGGAGGCCATCGACAAGGTATGAAGCCAACTGGCATGTTACAACAGGATTGAAAGATACAAGTGCAGCGATGAGTGCTGCTTTGTACCAACGCATCCCGAAGTCGATAGCGACTGCAAAGACAGCAAAGGATGTTGCCATAAGCGCAATCCACGGGGCAGCCTTGGCCATTTCAATATTATGTGTCGTTTCAAACAGAGCAAGAGCTACATACCATGGCCCTTTTGCATAGTAGCGCACCCAGTCCTGGAGATGAGGAGCGAAGTTGTGCATGGGATCGTAAAGTGGATTCCAGCCATGTGACATTTGATACACTGCTGTCTGATGATACCACAGTCCGTCCCATGACATGTCGAAAAATGCAGAAGCCAAAAAGAGAGCGATGCCCATAATTGTAAGCGCTATTACGGGCGGCGCCATCCGTATGAGGCCGTGTATCCCTTCGCGTCGTGCGAGATAGTCACCGACGATCAGTGAAAGGAGCATCGCAGCAAGTGTGATAATGGGCTGAACATGAACCCCGACACTGAAATAGAGTATAACGATAAGATGAGTTAAACAAAAAAAAGACATCAGGATTGCCGTGACAGACCAGCAGATTGTCGAAAGAGGATGATTTGGAATTAGTGTTCGAGTATCTTCGTTCATAATTGTCTTTGCACTCATAGGCTCCATATCTCTAATTGAGAAATTGCTCCATCAGCAATAATCATGAAGCGATTGCTGAAATTTTCAAGCAGGAGTAGTTTACCTTTAGTACTATCTATCTATTGAATTGTTCATACAGTTTCTTCACTTCGCCGGCAGTGAGCGTACGGTTATATATCCTCACTTCATCAATCATGCCATCGAAAAAAACAAAGTCGTCCTTTTGATGGCCGATGAACAATGGATCATTGGAACCTGAAAATTCTTTGATGCCTGTTATCGTGTCCACTAATTCGCCATTCAGATAGTAAGTAGCAATGTGTTGTTGTTGGTCGGCGATAAGTATAACATGCGACCATGTGTTTAATGGTATGGCCTTTTTATTCGTCCAATGATCGTACCAATCGGAATTCCAGGCGGTAAGGCCAAAACTTGCAGGGGCAGGATCGCCAAAGCCAAACCTCCATTGCGATCTCGAACCATTGTTATTTGCTTTTGCTACCCACGATTCCCACCTGCCAGCCCTGCGCGGGAATATCCAGCAGCTAATAGAAAGTGAACCGGTGATATTAATGCTGGGTGAACTGGAAATTTCAATACAATTATTAATACCATTAAGATCAAGGGCCTTATCGGGTATTCCGAATTTGTCGGCGGTAAATACAACCCTTGTTATTTTCTCGTTCTTGGTGCTGTCACAAGTTTTCATTGCACTCTTCATGCTGTTTTTGATAAAAATTATTTTTCCGTTATTGTTATTACCGCTCTCATCATTGGCATTGCCATTAAACGGGTAATATGCAGCCAAGCCTTTTCCAATATCCTGGGAGAGCATCATTTGATACCAGCCGAGCAACAAAATCACATTCATTGATTTTATCGATAAAGTAATAATTTTCTTATTCATAGAAACTCCTCCAGTAAAGTATTAAGAATGATTTTATGAAAGTCATTTTCTTTTTAAGCACAAAATCACTTGTCTCGGGATATTGGAAGGGAATTCCCTCACTGACCGGGTTCCCTTTCTTATCTGTTACATCCGAGATCAAGATTTAATCAACGAATTATTTCGTACATAAGAACTAAAAAAAACTCCAGACCGGGTCTGGAGAAAAATATTTAATGTATATTGTAAAGTGCAAAAACTTCCCGGTTATCAAGTGCGCGATTGTAGATACGGACATCATCGATTTTCCCGTTGAAAAACACCTTATCATCGTTTTGATATCCGATCAAGTAATATGTACTCGTTTTTTCAAACGGCCGCAGGTTTTCCATCTGCACTATTCTTCTGCCATTCACATACAGGAAGACCATATGCTTCTCATAATCAGCGACAGTGGTTACGTGTGTCCAGCGTTCCAGAGGAATCTCGCTCTGCGTTGCCCAATAGTCCGTCCAAAAATCTCGTGCGCTATCCCATCGGCATTCCGTAAATCCCCACTCATTATTCTTATCCTCCCCAAATCCCGCCCTCCATTGCGACGTCCAACTCCCCTTCGCCTTCATCTTGCTCACCCAAGATACATATTTTGACCAGCAGCGCGGGTAGATCCAGCAGCTCACGGTCACCGACTGTGATGTGTCCTCCGCAGTTTTCGCAACGATATGACCGTCTTTGCCATTGAAATCGAACGCTCTTTCCTTCTGTCCAAACCGATCCTCAGTCAATACAACATTATTGTGAACGACACCATGCTGCTGAAAACCGCTTTCATCGTTTGCATTCCCATTAAAAGGATAATACGCTATGAGGTTATGCGATAAATTGCCGACGATTCTCTCGCTTTCTTTTTGAGTCTGTCCTTCCCACCAAACATTTCTGTTGTATGTCCATGTAAATCCCATAAGAAATACAATGCATACTGTGGAAACGATCATACCGGCAGCATTCAAGAAGGAAGATGAGTGGCATGAAGGTTTATAGTCAAGAATTCGCGATACACGATTATGAAGATTTCCCCCATTTGCCGCGACCATCGTGCTTTGAATGTACCGATACTCTTCCAGCTGCACCAATGATTTTACATATATAAATTTATCACCCATCGTTCTGACAACAATATCATCGCAGCAATTTTCTCGCTCCGCGCGAATTCGCCCGGATAACCACCACACGGCTGGATGGAAAAAGCCGAATATCTCGATGATCATTTGGACCATATTCAACAAATAATCGTACCGTTTTATATGCGCAAGTTCATGAAGAATAATTGCTTCGATGTATTTGCTGTCCATGCCGGTAAAAAATGAAACCGGAATGAGCAGAATGGGTTTCAGACATCCAAAGACGACGGGTATCTCTAAAGAGGACAGCATGAATATCTGAATTTTCTGTTTCATGCCCAGCCGGGCTAGAAGGCGCTCAATTCTCGTTTCCCAAAAAGGATATATGTGCCGCTGCATCCGCCGAACCGATTTTTGCATCCTGAAAAAGCCGAATACATGATACAGCGAAAGTAGAAAGACTCCGATAAGCCATGTAATGGTAAAATGCGGTATATATGTATTTATATAATAGAATACATTTCTCTTTGGCGAAGCAAGGATCTCGCTTCGTCTGTATTGAGTCCCTATGAATTTTCCACCCCATGTAATTTCCTTGACCTGAACCGGGGATAAGACTTCGTTCTGCACTGTGCGAAAAGCATCGACCGGGCTCGTGACATCCAAACACGCGGTCGTACACGGCAGTATGATCATCGAGAGGAGCGATAGATAACAAATGACATATCGTACCTGTGAAGACGAATTTCTGCATAGGAACATGAGAATACCGGTCACGATGGCGATCACCGAAGCCTGCCAGATAAAATGAATCAGGCCCACTCCGATATGATCAATAGGTATTATCGAAAACAATTCTTTTAAAAACATTCTTGCGATCTTTATTCTTTTTGGTTGACCATTTTTTTTATGTTTGCCAGTTCTTCTGCAGAAACCTTTTTCGAGGATAAAGCACGCAGCACAAGTTTCTCGGTTGAACCGGCAAATACACGATCGAGCAGGCTGCCAACTACTTCTTCTTGTACATGTGCTTCAGATTGAGCAGGCAAGTAAATATGAGTTTTCGCAGATTCATTCCGCTTGAGCAACCCTTTCTCGTACATGATCTGCATCAATTTCAGCGTTGTTGTATAGCCAGTGTCCTCATCCTGGTTCATAACTTTGTTTATATTCCTTACCGTACTAGGTCCATGACTCCATAAAATAGAAAGTATCTGTAATTCTTTCTCTGTGGGCCCAGTTCCTTTTTTTCTTGCCATAGATATTTCCTACTATTGAGAGTCCCATTAACCTATTGGTAAAATAATAAAAACTAAATGTTTTGTCAACGAATTAATTCGTAGATATTAAAACAATTGATATGCATCACTATTCTGAACCGTTGTTTAAATAAATGAAAATCAACAATGTTTTCGCTTAAAAACTCTTCTTAGAAGACCACGAAAAAGTCGGGGTTGGTCCTTTATCAACCGAAAAAAACAAGAACGACTTTTCCCTTCTTTATAAAGGGAACATGAGAAGAAGAGCGGGATTGGATTACCGATTATACTTTTAGTAAAAATGTATGACGGTTGCCTGTTTGTGAGCTTTGAAATCCGAACAGGGAATAGTACTCATGATAAAGCGGTAGGCCGGCAGCACCCGCTTCTTGAACAATCAGAATTCAATACTCTTATCCTTAAATAATGTATGTCCTTTTACCAGCCAAGAAACACCAAACGCTAATAATGCAATAGTTTCAAATATTATCACAGGGAATATTTTTGAAATAACTGTATGTCTCAAAAATAATGTATAAATAGTTGCACATGCTACTGCAACGGTCATGACAATACCGCATAAACGAAATGTCATATTCCTTCGCTTTTTTTCCTTGCTCAATACGCCAGGCCCGCGCCTCGTAAAGAGGAACATCGAATTGAATGACAATAAAAGAAAAAATAATGCGCTAAATATTAAATGGATATATTCGGAAATATTATCATCGATAAGAAACATTCCTACCTGAACGACTTTTCCGGAGTACATTGAAGTCGGGAAGATGACTATTCCCACAGCAAATATCCCGCTCATCTTTCCGACAAGATCATCAATTTTTTCATACCCTTTATAGGATATGAGGAACAGGGAAACTCCACAAAGCAATCCGACAAAAAAATCTCGCATGTTTGTATAATAATAACCGCTTATGGACCCTTGTAGAGCAAACCCATTTTGTATAAATCCTCCTACGACGACGACAATAGGCAGCGCTATTCCTAGAATACCTATTAACCTTCGCATTGTTAAATATGAAATTATCAGATTTTTGTTTTGACTCATCGACATAGGAACATCCTCGGTTCATTAAATTCCATGTAGTTACTCGATATTTTCACGAAATGTTATTTATAGAATTGGTTGTAACTTTTCTTTTCCTGTAGGCAAACGCACTGAACGTGTGCGAAAAACAATATCGTTTTACTTGCTACAATATAATCTTCTATTTTCTTCGCGGCAAACGGAATGGAGCGGGTATCATATTCCAATAACGCACTCAATATATTTGTTAGTAATGCCATATTAAGATTCCCGTTGTCACGGGAATGACCAAAGATGGAAAGCACTGCACCAACATTGTTTTATCATACCAACAAAATTACTTATCATACCCGCATGCGCGGATGTCGTACTCATAAAAACGTCATTCCCGCGGAAACGGGAATCTCACATTAATTTTTAATTGGACAGGAAAGAATATTTCCATCTACGAATAAATCCATCCATTTGGGATTATTTTCCTCAATTAATTCTATTTTCTATTTCCGATACTATTTTTTAATTGCCTTCTCCCGGCAAATTGCGTCATAGGGAGTATCGAACATCTCAAAATAAACGAGCCTTTTAATATGATACCGTCGAGTAAATCCTTGAATCGATTCATTACGATGCTCGTGCATCCTGCGTTCTAAATCATTTGTCATACCGGTATAGAGCACACCGTCTTTCTTGCTCGCAAGAATGTACACATAATATGTATGTCTATCATTCATAATGAGACTCCCGCGTACGCCTGCCCGCCGCTTCGCTTTTGCAGGCGGGCGGGAGTGATTATGGGATAAGGGGTTCGCCTATTTCGTCAGTTCCAAAACATATTCCGGCGGGTCGGGATCATCTTTGAAGAATTCGCTCTGTTTGCCGCAGGAAAGAGCCCACCGGTCGAGCCACGATATGCCCCATTTGCCGTACACCGTTACCGGCGTTTGATACACTGAGTCTTCGAGAGCTTTCTCCATACTGATAAATGAATATCCCCGTGATATGTACAGCAATGCAAGAGAATCCATATACTCCGCGTTCAGCCAGCTTGCATGGACCAGCAGGATCTGCCGGATGTTTCGGCCAAAGAGTGCTTGCGCTTGATATTCATAAAACAATATTTTCTTTTCCATATACGCAAGATAATCCTGCCCGATTCGTTTATAAAGCGCCGTATCGTTTTTTACGCGTGCCCGTTTGTACGCCAGTGCAAAGAGATAATCGTCGGTATCGATAGTGACCGGCGCTATAGTGGAGCCATGCTGCTTTAAAAAATCACTCAACGAGTCTGCCTTGAGTTTCGTGCTGCCTACATGAAGATAAGGATGCCTGTAATATTTGAGGTGCCTGCCTTTACGGGCGAGGATCTCTTTGATTACGACTTCTCCTTTGAGGAGGTCGTCTGTGTATTCCTTCAGTGAAACAGAATTGTAATCCGGATGAGAATATGTGTGGTTCCCTATATCGAAGCCGCAATCGATCCACTGCTCTATTAAAGAAACTTGAAATGAACTTCTTAGCGTATCGTTAAACAATTTTTTCACGATCACAAAGCCGATGGTGGGAATATGATTGCGTGTAAATGAAGCGATGAGTTTTGCCGTAATGTCCTTCTGGAAGCTCGTATCGTTGATGCCATAACTGACAACCGGCAGATCATCGATGGAAAAACAGACTTGCTTCTGCTGTGCACAGACGATGGAGCTGAATGAGAATATTATGACGAGGGAAAAGAATTTCATATAATTCTGTTCAACATCTTTATGCGTGTTAGCTAAAGTTGACAATCCGATCATTTTGATTCCCCTTTCTAATATCTCTCTAAAAACCTTCTCTGTCTTTCCCAATCAGCGTATCTTAAGGAATGTTCAATTTTTTCATTTATATATTTTTTTATTGGTATTAATTTTATACCTATAGTAGATTTTTCAACAATAGATAAAATGTTTCTCCAGTCAGCTGCTTCAATATCCCCTAAATTCACATTACCCGAACCGCTTCCTCCGTTACCTCTCCAATAAATCCGAGAAAACACATCGACATCTTGATTTAATGATAAGAAAAGCAACAGAACTTCTTCAAATAACTCTCTCATTGTATGTCGCACTATATCAACAACAATATTTATTTTGTTGTGATTATTATGATTTGCCGTGCAATATTCAATAAGGAACTTACTTGATTTCTTCTTTAAGTCATCTTGTATATTTCTAAAGAATGAATTACAGAAGTGGCCCAGAATACCAAAGTAGGGTTCTTTCTCAATAACCAAATCAAAGACTTTTACTAATACAGGTTCAATGTTTTCTATCTGCCAAACAAACCCCAAATTCTTGTAGTCACCGGAAAGCCCATGTATGTTTTCAGAATAAAGACTACCAACATATTCAATCAAAAATTTAGAGTCCTTCTTTAGAATATTTAAGAATCCTTTATCTTCAAAATCAAAATGCGAATGAATTTTTTCTTGTTGTAGATATGCTTTTTCGATAAGTTCAATATCATCACCTAGTTTTTCGAAATGAAGGCTAAAGAAGTCCATCCATAACTGCAAATGGATTCCTTCATTCTCGTTCTTCTCAACTATTATTTTTAGGATATTATGAAACAGACTTGATTCAATTACCAAGTATCTTTCGAGTCTATCAAAATGAATTGTGGTTGATTCATGAATTTTACTCACTGTATTTAATATTAGTTCCGCATACTTTTTGTTAATTAAATTATCGTCTAAGTTATCGTAAAATGAAAGCTCCCAAATGTTTCTATTTATGAATTCTTTTTCTTGAATTACAGCCCAAATGGCTTTAGCATTTTCTTCTGTTCTCAGATGATTACGGAAAACGGATCTTGGTATATAATTGATTTCATTTCCGTTTTCAATGATTAGCATTAGAATATTACATCCTAATGCGAAATTTTTAAAACAGTTCTCATCGATGACATGTTCAATAGTTGTAAGATAATTCCAGTCATTTTTTGCCATTTTTTTTAGATAAACAAACACCTTGTAAAATGATTCTACTTCTGATAACGAATTGAAAATGAATGATGTTCTAATTTCAGCTTCTTTTAATTTTTCATATTCCCTGAAATCATCAAATTCAAACATTTCCTTGTCTCTTAATCTATCCCAATCAATCCTTAGGAATGTTTCATATGTTTTATTGGTAAACTTATGAGACAAAGATGAAAAACTAGGAAGGGAAACAGAGTGTCTTTTACACCATCTAATTTGGTCTTGAACGTACTTGCAATGTTCAAATGATTCATTGTTTAGATGTTTCTCAATAATTTCCAGAAGGAACGGTATATCAAATTCCATGACTTCTTTGATTACATAAGGACTTGTACTCGCATAACTCTGCAATAAATTGAAAGATTCATTTGGATACTGATCATAATTAGATTCTAAAGCATTCCATATGTTTTTTCTAAATTCTTGTATAGGTTTAGTATTGGGAATCGGATAATCATACCAGTAAAATGAAAGATTTCTCCCACCCTTTGTATGATGAAACTTGAAGGATAAGAAAGTCTTAGACAACTCAAAAAATACTGTTGAAAAAAGAAGGTCTTTTTTCTTCAATCCATTCAACAAGATTTCATACAATATTGTTTGTCTTATAAATCGATACATCGGATCATCTTCGTCGAAAGTCAATTGTTCTCTTATTTTGTGAATCAATTCTGGTAGTTGAGCGGGACTTTTTCGAGTATATTCAAAAGCCAATTCTATAACATCCTTCAGATTTTTGTGGAATCCAAAGAACTTTCCTAAAAGCTCAATTATTTTATCTTGTTCGGATGAAAAAGCATTGTTTTCGTATGTTACTTCATATCTTGAGACACTAACTGTTAGCAATGCCTCAACTTTATTGAAAACAAACTCTAGAGTTTCTGCTTGTAGGTAGTACCAAAATGTATTCAGAAACTTAAAAGCTCTTTCTTCATCTCCTTTAATTGTATTCCAATATTTCTGCAATTCAGGCTTCAATCTGTCCATCACATTTTGCGATCCGAATGTGTTATTAGCTGGAATTACGCAGTCTTTGAATTGATTGCTATTATTATCAAAATATTTTTGTAGAAGAATTTCGAAAGAAAGCAAATTGTCTTTAATGAATGCTTTGTAAAAGAAATATGTAGAGAGGTTTTGCTCTGGAAATTTTACATGTTCAAATTGAATATCTACTAATTCCAATTTTTCCAGCCTATCAATTGCATCTATGAACTCAGGATATTTAATCCCAAAGTTATCAAGTATAGAAGTCGTTATTTCTTTATTCTTGTATGGAATGGTATAAAAGAAAGCGATTAACCCAAGGCATTTAATGTTAAAATTATTTGCAAATTCCCCGTCATCTTTAATAAAAGTTGAAAAATACTTTTCAAAAAGGTCAGACACATCAGATAATGCATAAATATTCTGTTCTGCCTTTGCTAACAAAGCAGTCATAATGGCTAGTCTTGGATTTCCATCCGCAATACGAACAATTTCTTTCTGATACTTGTGGTTGAGAATTTGAAAAGGATCCGCTTTAATAATGTCAATAATTTGCTCATCTGAAAACTTTGTTAGGTTAATCCTTTTGGGCGAGAATTCTTGACATAGAACACCAACCTCTTGAAATGCATAATCTCTAACAGTGATTATAATTTTTAACTTCCCTTTTCTAGTTGACTTATAGAAACCTGTGATTTGATTAAATGCATCTATGCGATTAGCATCATCAACGAATAACAGATAATCTTTTTCCACATCAAAGTATTGATATAAATCATAAAGTAGGGTGTGGTTTTTATATGAAACACAATATGCGGTAAAAGACAGATTATCTTTTAGAAAGCTCTTTATTGCCTCGAGTGATAACTTGGTTTTTCCGATTCCCGGTGCGCCTGTGATTATTATAAAATCGTATTGGTGAATTGATTCTTTGAGCTCTTTTAATTCTGGTTCTCTGTGTAAAAAGGTATTGTCCAAGGGAGTAGAAATTCCTTTGGAGGCTTTATTATATTCTTCGATAAATCTTTCAATGGAAACAATCTGACCAGTATCTAATGTCAAGCCTAAGTATTGATTGGTTAGGTCTCTATGATTCAAATGTAGCTCTATTGCTAACGAATCAAGAGTATAAATTGTCAATGCAATATGAGTATTGTCTAAAAGGATTCTTAGTGATTGAACTTCATCTACGCTAAGACTAAAGTTGACACAAATAATTATTTCAGCAATTTGATCTAATGGTATTCCGCTTTTAGAAGTATCAATGCACTTCTTTATATCATCTGTAAGTTTTGATAATCCAGCGGTTATATTGGTAGAATATTCAACGAAAATGTAATTTCCATTTGGTAGTAATAGAAATGTATCTGGTGTTCCTTTTATTGTTTTTTGTTTGCCGCTTTTACTTCCGATCCTTGAAAATGTAGAATAATTCCTGTTACGAATGGCAAGAAAGCTATCACACAGTTCTTGAAAAACAGCATCGTTGATAGATATCAGTGCATTTTCAACTGCTTGAAGTCTACTCATTTTTATCACTTCTCAAAGTGTAAACAATCCATGCATAGTTCTCTGTTATGAGTTTATTGGATTTTATGTATGCGTAAAAACTTTTGCAGTCCCCCCAAAGCGCGATGAAAAGAATCCCCAAAATAGTAGGATTGGGAACCACTGTAAAAATGGTAGTGAGTTTTGGGTAGAGAAGCAAGGAAGCCTTTAAGCCTATGAGCAGATGAGTCTGTGAGTTTATGAGTCTATGAGTCGTTGAGTATATGAGATGAGGAGAAGCAAGTTAAACTAGTTTACTAGTTCGTAGTTAGTTAGTGCGTAGTTGAGGAGGAGAAGCGGTGAATAGTGAAGAGTGAACGGTGAAGAGGAAACAGTAAAGAGTGAAGAGTAAATAGTGAAGAGTTATTGTAGGGGCGAAGCCCACCAAAGAGCATGTCGGGTAAATTACTTCGCCCGGTAGAATTAATCGCCGAAACCCTCTGAAACCCATATGGCGTATGAGGCATTGCTCAATCGCAATGAATTATTTTTTTGCATGTATCTGGGCAGTGATGTAAGCTCTCTTTATAATTATTATAATAATTGAATCGTAAAACTACATCTTTCATCGCCTCTGAGAACCGACTTTTCGAGTGTTACATTGACTTTCCTGTCGAATAAACTTTCGTATATTCTCTTTTGAGTGCCTAACGAACAATTGCATAAAATTTCGGGAGCTTCTTTTTCTCTTATAAATGGACAATTACAGGTTTTCCGTATTTTTTCATTCACCCGAATTATCCCTTTTTCCTTATCATACTCGACGGTATCGGCCCAGAGACTCTTGATGAAATTAAAGAAACCTTCGGGATTGTTTTTATATTTATTTGCAAAATCATCACCGCATTTGGCTCCAAGTTTTTTTAATACGGCAATGAACGTATCTTTATCCAGCGTGTCGTTCAGAATATACAGCAGATTTTTGTAACGACTTTGCATGAAATCAATTCGCCAATCCGGTTTGTCGTCGCCTTGAGTACTTTCCGAATGAGCCGCTGCCATACTGCCGGTTAAGAAGTTCATTCCAATGCATCCGCAGGCTCCAAATGTGCATGCGCTTTTTAAAAATTCTTTTCTTTCCATAGTACCCTCGCTTCAATATTTTATCGTGAAGTCGTCTTGCATTTATTTTTTTTGATTGTATGAAAGTGTAGCGAGTTTTGGAATGAGAAGCAATAAGCGGTAAACTGTAAATAGTAAACAGTGAAAAGTAAAGAATGAAGAGAAAACAGCAAACGATGAAGAGTAAAGAGCATTTTCCACAAAAGCGGATGCGCCTTCCGCTCAAAAAATGGCGGACAAGCCGGCGCAGAGTCTGTGAGTCATTGCAGGGGCGAATGGGAGTCTGATTTTTGATCTTCTCTCCAAGTCCGCGAAATCGACAGCTGTGAACCAGGCCAAGACAAGGTAATTTATATTCAATTTCCAATCTTAATCTTATACGAGAATCTCATCACATCCGTAATACTCATTCCCCCTTGAGATTACATTTTCGATTTCGCAAGCGTTTCTTTCTGTCGCTTTCTTTGCGCTATCAAAGAAAGCGACAAATAGAATTTGCAGATTGCTTCGTCTCCCGATCGACTTCGTCGTTCGAGATCCTCGCAATGACGGGAAGCTTTCTCATATTCTCGCTATTGAACCCATTGGAGAAAAAAATACGTAGGGGCGAAGCCCGCCAAAGAGCATGTCGGGTAAATCACTTCGCCCGGTAAGCAATTCCGACCAGAATGGAACAAAAAGAAGTATATGCATTGTTACAGTATAAATCATCAATCTATTTTTATAAGGAGATACTCATGTCTAAAACCATCGTTCAAGAGGTCGTATTTAAAAATACTACGCCGAAAGCTCTGTATGATCTTTATATGGATGCCAAAAAGCATTCAGCAGCGACAGATTCTCCGGCGCAGATTTCCGGCAAGGTAGGCGGCTCATTTTCAGCACACAACGGATACATCACCGGCAAGAATCTTCAACTTTTGAAGAATAAGCTTATCGTGCAGACATGGCGGGCGCAGGATTGGAATAAAGACGATCTTGACTCAACATTCATCATCGCTCTCAAGCCGAAGGGAAATGATGTCGTGTTACAGGCTGTGCATGCAAACGTACCAGACGAACAAGCCAAGGGAATTGATAAAGGATGGCATGAGTTCTACTGGGAACCATGGAAAAAATATCTTGCCGGAAAACCTATTCTCAAATCAGATGAAATGTGAACGTGGCGTGCTTTAAAACCCCCGGGAATGACATTTTTCGATTTCAGCCGGAGGCCTGTAACTGTATCTTGCATTAGCAAGATTCTATTCATCCTTCTATCTATCCATCTTTCTGTTAGTCCTCCCCTCATTTCGAGGGGAGGTGTCCCGAAGAATGATAATTCTTCGAGACGGTGGGGTCACTTTGCGCTTTCAAAGAAAGCGGCGAATAGATTTGCAGATTGCTTCGTCTCCCGATCAACTTCGTCGTTCGGGATCCTCGCAATGACGGGGAGCGTGTTCTCATATTTCAGATTCCCGTTGACACGGGAATGACAATACTTTTTTAGATGGTTCTTATTCATCATCGCAGGAACAACGGTTGTTCCCCTTTGCTTTCTCAAAACATTCACGCCCTTCTTTAAAAGACAGGTAGGCAAGACCCAGTGTTCCGAGAGTATCTATAAAAGCAAACCGTGTGAGTTCATAGACACCGCTTGAAACAAGTAATACAAGAGACATGTAAATACAAACCTTTGTGCATTCAACATCTGCGAGCATGGCAGCAGAGTTCAAATGCCTGCCGATTTTTCTTTTTCTGACCACTAAAATCCACATTACCGCAATAGAAATCAGCGCAATGATCACTCCCCACAGAGTTGTCTCGGGTTTACGTCCTATCCAGAGGTTGTACATGCTTGTTGCAGCAAGTCCGATAACCAACATATAAAATGCATATCCGGTCACCATCAATGCGGTTCGTTCAAAATCATCGCGATTGCTCTCCGGATTTTTCCGAATACGCAGTACCATATGCGCAATGCCGAATCCTGAAAGAACTTCAATGAAGCTATCAGCGCCAAAACCAAACAATGTGAGACTTTCATCCTGATAACCAAAATACATAGACACAAGCCCTTCGGCTATATTATAGAGAATCGTAAAAACTGCAAGCCCCAAAGCTGTTCTGTAGAATCTGCTCAGGTCTGTCGACAGTGCCGGTGTATTTATTTCCATATAGGTGTATAACACAGAGTATTTGAAATCAGTTCTTGAGAGAAGACTCTTAAGGGATTGCCGCATCTCTTTTTTGTATCTTCACTTTGTTTCCTTCTTCCATGACGTAACTATAGAGAAGTTTATAGCTGTCGTAATCGAAGCGATGCGGAGAAGATGAACTGCGGCTTTGTCCGGCACGGTCATTATTTTTGCCGGATCCGATCAGGCACCAGTTATCGATCACAAATACTTCGCGAAGTTTTTTATCCTTTGAGATTTCCTCAAGTATGACCGGTCCATCGAAGGGCCAGGCGATAATGCGGCGCGCCTCAAATGCCGCATCCACACGTGCATTGTATGCCGCCGGGTCTTCCTCGCCGATGCATGCCCCATCGCAAAGTCCGAGGTGATATGGAAAACAGCATCCGCGCGATGTTTCGAGCCGCAGCAGTTTTGAGCACAGCCGGTGAGTTTTGGAAATCGTGTCGAGAAATTCCTTCGCCTGTGTTTTATGTTTAAAGATACCGAGGATGGGAGCGTCCGGTTTAATATCGAGATAATCGACTGCTTCTAATTTTACCGTTGCATATCCTTGCTCATTGTCCACTCGCCGAGCGATGATAATACGCCGCGGCTGCCGCGAACGGACATTATACATCGGGCGAAGTTCTTTAATAAACCGGGATTCCAGAAGAAGCGCGCCAAGTTCTCCGGCGGTTTCACGTGCCTCGATGCGGTGAATGCGCTTCATTAACCATCGTTCATCTCTGGCGGCGAAATGCGAACGCACGCGCGAACGAATGGTTTTACTCTTCCCGACATACATGAGAACATCTTCCGCACCATAAAAGAGATAGACGCCTGATGTAGTGGGAAGACCAGAGATGCTTTTCTTATCGAATGTTGATTTCAGGAAAACCTCACCTTATCCTTCTCCTAAGAGGAGAGAGGAGTTTAAACCTTCGAGAAATCTATTGATCGCACTTAATCTCAACTTGGATTCTTCAGAGGAAGGAATTTTTGCTAGTAATTTTAATTGTTTGCCGTCCTGTTTGAGGCGCGGTTGGAATTGTTTCATCTCGTGAATATACCCCATGA
>Ga0182021_10002367_pt1 | contig 21941 bp, 21 predicted proteins | sample 612E3MmetaG_FD_120493 | JGI IMG/M metagenome (GOLD analysis project Ga0182021, IMG submission 120493) | Permafrost microbial communities from Stordalen Mire, Sweden - 612E3M metaG (Illumina Assembly) | ecosystem: Environmental > Terrestrial > Soil > Wetlands > Permafrost | place: Sweden... | reverse complement strand
TCTTGATCAGGTAGGCAAGAAGGCGCCTTCGCTGTCCGACGAGCTTGAGGAGGCCGCGGCGGGATTGGTTGTCCTTCGGAAAGCCTCGCAGGTGCTCCGTGAGCTCCTTGATCCTTTCGGTCAGGAGCGCGATCTGCACCTCTGCGGAGCCGGTGTCGCCCTCATGGACGGCGTAATCCGAGATCACCTGTTCCTTCGCTTCCCGCGCGAGCGGCACACGATCCTCCGACTAGCTCTCTAGTACGTGGGTGTTTCTTCTCTCTCTAAATGCCTGGCGGATGGTAGCAGGGTTCGACGGCCGGCGCCAGAGAGGCGCGGAGCCGCGCACCGGCGTCAGGTCGCGAAAACCACTCTCAGGCGCTCCGGCAACTCTTCCCAGGTGCCATCCTCGAGCGTCAGGCCGTCCCCGTCGACCAGACCGGTCGCGGCCCTGTCGGCCCGAAGAGCCGGCGCGTCGGCCTGCCAGGGGGCTCCCACCAGCACCGAATACAGGCCCGGCGGCGGCAGCACGACCGGCAGGTCGAAACGGATTCGCACTCCGTCCCGCGAGCCCCTGGGCTCCTCCACTCCCCCGGTTACGGACAACGGCCGGCCGAGCATCCGCTGGGCGGCCGCCAGATCGCCGGCCGCGACCCGTCTTCGGATCTCAGAGCTGCGGACCTCCTCGCCATCCAGGAGCAGCGAGTGCACGACGGTGACCTCGAAGCCGGCTTCCTTGCCCAGCGCCGCTAGGGCCTCGGGCGTGCCCTGGCGCTCATAACCGAAGGCGGCATTGGGCGTCATGACGAAGCCGGCCAGATCCACCCGACCGCGGATTCGAGCCACGAATTCCTCGTATGTGGTGATGCGAAGCGAATGGTCGAAATGCTGGACCACCGTGACCTCCGCGCCCGCGGCAGCCAGACGCACCAGCCTCTCGTCCGGGTCGCACAGGAGCGCCGGGGCAAGGCCGAGGACGACTTCTTCGGGGTGCGCGTCGAAGGTGATGACCGCCGGCCGGGCATTTGCGCGGGCAGCCGCGTGTCGAAGCTCCCGCAGGAGATAGAGGTGACCCCGATGCAGGCCGTCGAAGACGCCGACCGCGACGTACAGCCGCCCCATCTCCGGGCGAAGCTCGTCCACCCCAGGAACGACCTCGTGGGGTAATCCGGCTCGGGCATACTGGAGCCGCGGCTCCCCCGGCAGGCTCCGGGACTGGGACGCGGCTACATCCTTCTGGACGGCACTCGGGGCCGGCACGACGAACATCTTCTCGGGCACTATCCGCCCCGCCCGCCACGAGCCGATGCCGACGAGCGCCTGATTCGCGTCGACGAGCCGCACTCTGGCCCCCTGTTCGGCGTGGGGCCTCTGCGCCGGCTTGATCTGCTGTCCGCGGGCCGTTGCCGCGACCTCGTCCTCCGAAAGGGCCGCGGCCGGGATCGACTCGAGGCCGACGTCGATCGGCAGCAGCAGCCCGGCAAGCGCCGCTGGGCCTGCGGCAGCGGCGGCGCGGACCGCGTCGAGGTCGTGCGCCGCGTCCAGACGGAACGGCCCACTGCGAGTTCGAGTCAGGACCCCCAGATAGGCCCCGCAGCCAAACCGCTCGCCGAGGTCGCGCGCCAGCGATCGAATGTAGGTGCCAGCACCGCACTCAACGTCGAGGATGGCGGTGGGGCGATCCGGGTCCGAGCCGTCCCACTCCATCAGCTCGAGACGGTTGATCTTGACCAAACGGGGAGCGAGCTCCAGCGGCTGACCCTGCCTCGCCATCTGGTAGGCCCGACGCCCCCCGACTTTAAGCGCGCTGAAGGCGGGCGGGCGCTGCTCGATCGACCCGCGGAACGACGCGAGGGCCTCCAGCACGGCCTCGCGCGTCGGCGCCGGTCCATCGCCCGGAACGAGCTCGCCGTCCCGATCGTCGGTAGGCGAGCTTGCCCCGAAGCAGACCGTGGCGCGGTACGCCTTGTCGTCGCCCATGTGGTACTCGACGATGCGGGTCCCGAGTCCCAGGAACACCGGCAGCACGCCGGACGCGAACGGATCGAGCGTTCCCCCGTGCCCCACGCGGCGGCTGCCGCTCAGTCGACGGATGAGGCCGACCATGTCGTGGGAGGTCGGTCCGGCGGGCTTCGCCAGGACGAGGATCCCGTCCATGCCGCCTTCCCTGGCGCGGCCGGAATAGCTCATTCCGTCTTCGTCCCGCTCGCCTGAATCAGCTCGACCGCTCGGGCCAGAACCGTGCGCCGCGCCTCGACCGGCGAGAGATACACGGTGGCCCCGGCGGCCCGAGCGTGGCCGCCCCCGCCGAAAGTGCCGGTCAGCACCGTCGCGTCCACGGCGTCGCGAGTTCGGACGCTGATGCGCGTCGCCCCGTCCGCCTCTTTGAAGAGAATCGCGACGTCGGCGCCGCGAGCCTGGGCAAGCATGTCGACGAGACCCTCGGACTCGTCCGGGCCGGATCCGGCAGCGGCCAGATCCGCCAGCTCGAGGGTCGACCAGACCAGCCGGCCGCCGCAGTCTGATTCGAGACGCGACAGCACGCGACCGAACAGCACCAGCTGGCTGTTCGGCTTGGTGCGATAGATCCGGCGGGCAATCTCGCTGAGTGGGGCGCCCGCCTCGCGCAGGGCAGCGGCCACGACCAGCGTGCGCGGCGTCGTGTTGGGGTGCTGGAAATTGCCCGTGTCCATCACCACGCCCGCCGCCAGCGCCGTGGCGAGCATCCCGTCCGCGGCAGTCAGGGGAACGCCCATCCGCCACGCCAGCAGGGTGACCATCTCGCACGTCGCCGAGCTGCGGGGATCGATCCAATCGAAGGCGCCGAAATGCCGGTTGGAGACGTGGTGGTCGATATCGAGTATCGGCACGCGCTCGAAGACGGCGCGGTGGGTTTCCAGGACGGGGCCGACCCGCTCCAGCTCGCCGCAGTCGCACACGACGAGAAGGTCGTAGTCGACGTCTGCCGCGGGCTTCTGACGGAAGCGGTCCATGCCCGGCAGGAACCTGTACATCGGCGGCATCGGATCCGCGCATACGGGCGTGGCCACTCCCCCACTCGCCTCGACCAGCAGGGCGACGGCGAGCGCGGAACCGAGCGCGTCCGCCTCAGGGTTCTCGTGGCAGGTCGTGAGGACGCGCCGCCCGGCACGGAGCCGGTCCACCACTTCCTTGGGCACCGCGGCCGCATATTCGGACAGGTCGACCCGAGGCTCGGCCGAGCTCATCGGCTGCCTCGCCGGCCATATCCGCGATGCGGCTTCGGGCCGCCCTTAGAGCGGGGCGTCGACCCGGCCTTCGCGCTTCGCTCGGTTGCCCGTCTGCGCCCCGGCTTCGGAGGAGGGAGCACGGCAGAATCGAGCGCGGGTACGTCCCCCTCGCGCGGCAGACGTGGAACCGGCGTCGGAAGCGATTCCAGCGGGGCCGCGGCGTCCTCCGGATTGCGTCCGGCTTCCAGCTCGTTGATCAGATGCAGGACCCGCGTCCCGCGCTCGATCGACTCGTCCAGCCGAACCTCCAGCTCGGGGATGCGGCGCAGCCGGATCTTGGAATTGAGCCCGTGACGGACGTAGGGCATGGCCCGACGCAGCGCCGCCAGAGTCTCTTTGCGCTGCTCGTCCGTCCCGATGACGCTGACCCAGACGCGGGCATGGGCGAGATCCGAGCTCGTCTCGACGTCGGTCACGGTGACGAAGCCGATACGGGGATCAGCGAGTTCGCTCTCGAGCGCCTTGCCAATCTCCTGGCGGAGAAGCTCGTCGATGCGTTCGGTTCGTTGGCTCATCGGGCTCGGCTACTCCGACTCCGGCAGGCGTCGCGGCGACGGGTCAACCCGCCGCCCGGCTCACCATTTGCTGAGTGAAGCACTCGATGACATCACCTTCGACCAGATCGTTCGATCCGGCCAGCCCGATGCCGCATTCGAAGTTGGTGGCGACCTCTCGGACGTCGTCGCGGAACCGCCGCAGCGACTCGATCTTGTCCGTGGTGATCACCTTGCCGCCACGCCAGACGCGAACTCCGCCGGCTCGGACGATCCGTCCGTCGGTGACGTAGCAACCCGCGATGACCGCGACCTTGCCCACCTTGAAGATCTGGCGGACTTCCGCCCGACCTTCCACGGTCTCGACCTGCTCCGGCTCGAGCATGCCGCGAAGCGCCGCCGAGATGTCGTCCGTGAGCTTGTAGATGATGTCGTACAGGCGGATGTCGACCTTCTCGGACTCGGCGGCCCGCCGGGCCGTATCGGTCACCTTGGTGTTGAAGGCCACCACGATCGCGTCGGATGCCGCCGCGAGCATGATGTCGTTGTCGGTCACGTCGCCGGCCGCCTCGTGCAGAACGTTGATCCGCACCTCATCCGTCGAGAGCTGCTGCAAGGCGTGCGTGATCGCGCCGAGCGAGCCGGACACGTCCGACTTAAGGATGATCCGCAGTTCCTTGGTCTGACCGGCCTGGATCTGCGCGTACAGGTCCTCGAGAGTGGCGCGGCCACTCCCCTCCGAACGGGCGGCCGAGGCGGCCTTTCGCTCCTCCACCATCGTGCGAGCCGTCTTCTCGTCGGCGACCACGCGCAGAATGTCGCCGGCCTGCGGCACGTCGGCCAGCCCCAGGACCACTGCCGGGCTCGAAGGGCCGGCCTTGGTGATGCGCTTGCCGAGGGCGTTCTCGAGGGCGCGGACCTTGCCGTAGGTCTCCCCGACGACGATGACGTCGCCGACTCGCAAGGTTCCGGTCTGGACCAGGGCGGTCGCTACCGGGCCGCGTCCCTTGTCCAACTCCGCCTCGACGATCGTGCCGATGGCAGGACGCTTGGGATTGGCCTTCAGCTCCTGCAGATCAGCCACGAGATTGATCATCTCGAGCAGCTCGTCCAGACCGATGCGGGCCTTCGCGGAGACGGGCACCATCGGCACGTCGCCGCCGTATTCCTCGACGACGACACCCGCTTCCGCCAGGCCGTTCTTGACGCGGTCCGGGTTGGCATCGGGCTTGTCGATCTTGTTGAGGGCGATGATGATCGGGACCTTGGCCGCGCGGGCGTGGTCGATCGCCTCGAGCGTCTGAGGCATGACGCCGTCGTCCGCGGCCACGACCACGATCGCAATGTCGGTGACCTTGGCGCCGCGGGCGCGCATGGCCGTGAACGCCTCGTGGCCCGGGGTATCCAGGAACACGATGCGACGGCCGTCCTTGACGACTTCGCTGGCGCCGATGTGCTGGGTGATGCCGCCGCGCTCGCCGGCCGCGACCTTGGTGGTGCGGATGGCGTCGAGGAGCGAGGTTTTGCCGTGGTCGACGTGGCCCATGACGGTCACGATCGGGGCGCGCGGCTGCAGGAGGGATTCTTCGTCCTCCTCGTACAGCTGCTCCTTGGTGGCCGCGCCGACAGGCGCCGTCTCGGGCGCTGAGCCGTCGGCATTGGCAGTCGTGCCCGGCGCGGCCGTCTCGGCCACTTCGTAGCCCAGCTCCTCCGCCACCAGCGACGCGGTCTCGCGATCGATGCCCTGGTTTATGTTGGCGAAGATGCCGCTCTTGATCAGCTCGCGGATCACGTCCGCGGGATTGACGCCCAGAAGATCCGCCAGGTCCTTGACGGTGATGCTCGAAGGCAGCTCGATGGCGCTTCTCTCTCGCGAGTCGAGAGCTGCCGCCGCGCCCTGCGCAACGGCGTCGCGGCGCATCGGCTTGCGCGGACCACGACGGCCACGCGTGCCGCTCCTACTCTTGGCCACGACTACCTCCTGCTTCGATCCTGCTCGCCTCCCCTGTCAGCTCGGCCCGGAGCTCCACCGGGATCGGCACTTCCAGCGCACGCTGGAGCGATCCTTTGTCGAGGGCCGCCGTGCGGCACTCCTGTGATCCACATACGTATGCGCCGCGACCCGGCATCTTGCCCGTCGGGTCCAGGACGACGCGGCCGTCGGGCGTCCGAACCACGCGCGTCAGCTCACGCTTCTGCCGGGGCTGGCGGCAGACGACGCACGATCGGGTCGGATAGCGCCGTGGAGGCGCGCCCCGGGCTACGACGGCACCTCCTCGGTGGCCGCCGGTTCAACGGCAGGCTCGATGGCCTCGGTCTTGGCGGCCGCCTTGCGGCGCTTGGGCTTCGCCGCGACCGGCTCATCTGCGACAGCGGCCTCGGCCGGCGCTTCGTCTACCGCGGCAGTCGATGGCCCGCCCGCCGCGGCCGATTCTTCGGCGGCGGCCTCGGCCGTGTGGGCAGCTTCGGCCTTGGCCGCCTCGGCGACGGAGACGTCGCTCCTGATGTCGATCCGCCAGCCGGTCAGCTTGGCCGCCAGGCGGGCGTTCTGGCCCTCACGGCCGATAGCCAGCGAGAGCATCCGCTCAGGCACCACCACGTTTGCGATGCGGTGCTCTTCGTCTATCCGGACCTCGATGACCTGGGCCGGGCTCAGCGCCTTGGCCACGAAGGTCGAGGCGTCCTCGGACCATTCGATAACGTCTATCTTCTCGCCGCCCAGTTCGGCCACGACCGCCTGAACCCGCGCGCCGCGCTGGCCAACGGTCGCGCCAACCGGATCGAGCCCCTGCTGGCGCGATGCCACGGCGACCTTGGAGCGGCTGCCCGCCTCACGGGCGATGGCCTTGATCTCGACGGTGCCGCCGTGGATCTCCGGCACTTCCAACTCGAAGAGGCGGCGCAGGAAGCCCTTGTGGGTGCGGCTCACGTAGATCTGCGGACCCTTGGCGCTGCGCCGCACCTCCAGGACGAAAGCTTTGACGTTCTGGCCGATGCGGTAGTGCTCGAGCGGCGACTGCTCCGTGGTGGCGAGGATAGCCTCGGCCTTGCCGACGTCGAGGATGATGGCCCGCGGCTCGATTCGCGAGACGGTACCGGTCATGAGCTCGCCTTCGCTGCTGGCGAAGTGATCGAAGACGACGTTGCGCTCGGCCTCGTGGAGCCGCTGCAGCACGACCTGCTTGGCCGTCTGGGCGTGGATCCGGCCGAACGCTTCCTGGTCGAGCTGTTCCGTCTCGACGAGATCGCCCGGCTCCGCGCCCGGCTGGAAGGCCTGGGCCTCCGACACGCCGATCTGGGTCGCGGGGTCTTCGATCTCCTCGGCCACGAAACGGGCGCGGAAAACGCGCACCTTGCCCGACTCTGCGTCGATGCGGACGTGGATGTCCTCGTCGCCCGGGGTCCGGCGGTACGCGGACTGGATCGCCTCCTCGACGGTCCGAATCAGCTGCTCGCGTGGGACCCCCTTCTCAGCGTTCAGCTGCAGGAGGGCGCCGACGAAATCTCGACTCATTTCGCGCCTCCCGTTTCATCAATTCGGCCGCCGACCCGTCGCCCGGCCCGCCAGCCACTCAACAAAAGACGTGGGGGTCACCCACGTCAGGAGCGGCCGGTAGATTGGGCTGAGTATACACGGCGCCCCCGGGCCATCCAAGGGGAGCCGGTTCGGTGACGCGTATCGGAGCGGCCCCCGGCGGCCATGCGCGAGGCGGCGCCGCACGGTCTGGCAGCCGAACATCAACTACAGGGCGTGGCCTCGTCTGCGAGCAAATAGCCCCGGCTGTCGACCAGCTCAAAACCCGAGTTCGCGAACTGCGTGCCGGCAACATCAGGCTTGACGACGTGACATGCCATGTCTGCCGCCTGACTCTCGTAGCCCGGCGCGACGTAGATGACCCAGGTGGTGTCGCCGTTGTGCCAGTTGAACGACACGCTCTCCGCCCTGGGTCCCAGGGCGTTGTGGAGCTTCAGGTCCATGCCGACAAGCGGCGCGACCACGCTCCTTCGCCCGCCGTCACGGCTGCCTGCTAAGCCTGGTGATCGTGCTGGGATTGATCTGCATCCTGGTCGTCGGCTGCGGAGTCGCGCAATTCGCGATCGTCTGGGAACACGTGGTGGTAGTAAGCCTCGATCTCTTCGCCGGCCACGTTGATCGACCGAGCCAGCCCACCGACGGCCGGCGCCGCCTCGATCAACTGGACCGTCCAGCCCCGGGCAACCAGCGCGTCGGCGGCGGCAAGGCCGGCCATCCCCCCTCCGACAACGACCGCGTCGACGCTGTCCCCCTTGGGCCCGGCTTGCGACATCGCTGCTCCCAGTGCGCCGGTGCCGAAGAAGCCCCGTCAGTAGGCCCGCGCGAAGAGGACCCGTCGCGGCGAGGCCGCTCCGCAAACGATGCACTTGCCCGCCTCGTCCGGAGAGTCGAACGGGATGCAGCGGATCGTGGCCCCGGTCTCCTCGTTGACCTGCTTCTCGCACTTGGCGTTGCCGCACCATGGGGCCAGGAAGAAGCCGCCCTCACCGTCGAGACCGTCCTTGATCTGCTGGTACGTGTCGACGTGATGCGTGTTCTCGTCCCGGAAGACGCGGGCGCGGGCGAGCAGCTCCGCCTGATAGGCGCGCAGCCGGGCTGGCAGCTCGGCCGCCAGTCGATCGAGCGGGACCGCCTCCTTCGACCGATCGAGTCGCTTCACCACCATGGCCTGGCCGGCCGCCACGTCACGCGGTCCGATCTCGAGGCGGAACGGCACGCCGCGCAGCTCCCAATGGTTGTACTTGAAGCCGGGCGAATCGTCGCGCCAGTCGACCTTGACCCGGACGGCCTTGCCCTCGGGCGTCTCGGCGAGCGCGGCCTGGAAACGATCGATCGCCTCGGCGACTGCGGCACGCTCCTCGTCCTTGCGGAAGATCGGCACGACCACTGCCTGGACCGGCGCGACGTTGGGTGGCAGCACCAGCCCCGAGTCGTCGCCGTGGGCCATGACCGTCGCCCCGACCATGCGCGTGGAGAATCCCCACGACGTTCCGTACGGGTTCTTGCGGACGTTGTCCCGGTCCAGAAACTCGATGCCCGCGGCCTTCGCGAAGTTCTGGCCGAGCATATGGCTCGTCCCGGCCTGGAGGGCCTTCTTATCGCGCATCATGGCTTCGATGCACCACGTGAATTCGGCGCCGGGGAACTTCTCGCCATCGGTCTTGCGACCCTTGATGACCGGGATCGCGAGCCACTCCTCCGACACCCTGTCATAGCAGTCGAGGCCGGTCGCGACCTCCGCCTCGGCCTCCTCGCGGGTGGCGTGGAAGGTGTGGGCCTCCTGCCAGAGGAACTCCGTCGTGCGCAGGAAGAGGCGCGTGCGCAGCTCCCAGCGAACGACGTTGTTCCACATGTTCATCAGCAGCGGCAGGTCGCGGTAGGACTGGATCCAATCCTTCACGCTGTCGGCGATGATCGCCTCGCTGGTGGGCCGGATGGCCAGCCACTCGTCGAGCGCCTTGCCGCCGGCATGGGTTACCCAGGCGACCTGCGGGTTGAAGCCCTCGACATGCTCGGCTTCCTTCTCGAGAAGCGAGCGCGGCACGAACAGCGGGAAGTAGACGTTGCTGTGGCCGGTGCGCTTGATGTGGCCGTCGAGCTCGGCCTGCATCGACTCCCAGATGGCGTAGCCGTACGGCCGGATGATCATGCAGCCGCGAACCGGGGAGTAGTCGGCCAGCTCTGCCTTTAGAACGACGTCGTTGTACCACTCCGGGAAGTTCTCGGACTGGTGCGTGATGCTGGTGACGAATCCCTCACTGGGCACTTTGTTCCTCCGGGCGATCCGACCTGGGCGATGTCGGCGACGTGGGCGATTTCGCGCAATCGTACCGCCTGGACCGGGGCGGCGGACGCGTGGCGGACGCGTCGATGGCAACCGCCCGACACGGTTGGGATCTCGGTGCCTGGTCATGGTGTCAACGCATTTCGGCGAAGCCCGATGGCTCGCGTCAGATCCACTCTCTCCTGGGCCCGATTCCACGGGTGCAGGCTCGCCGCGGCCCCATGCCGTTCGAGGTTGTGCGCTCGATGCACTAAAGGACCGGTCTACCCGACCGGATGCGGCGCGGCCCGTCGCTTGCGTGCATCTCCTGCACGCCGACCGGCGTCGGGAGCTCACCCGATATTGCCCTGCCCCGTCTAGCGCACGCCGCTCCCCACGGCCGGGAACCGCCGCTCCACGTACCCGTCCAGGATCGCCTTGAACTCGTCGACGATGTGGTCGCCGCGAAGCGTGCGGTCCAGAGCCCCGTCGATGAAGACCGGCGCCACCGGCTCCTCGAACGTCCCCGGCAGGCTGATGCCGATGTCGGCGTGCTTGGACTCGCCGGGGCCGTTGACCACGCAGCCCATCACCGCCACGCGCAGGTCCTCCACGCCGGGATGCGCCTCTCGCCAAAGAGGCATCTGGTCTCGCAGGTAGAACTGGATGTCGCGGGCCAGCTCCTGGAAGTAGGTGCTCGTGGTCCGGCCGCAACCCGGGCACGAAGAGACTTGCGGCATGAAGGATCGAAGTCCGAGAGACTGCAGGACCTGCTGCGCCACGGCAACCTCTTCAGTTCGGTCGCCGCCGGGCTCGGGCGTGATCGAGACGCGGATCGTGTCGCCGATGCCCTCGGCCAGCAGCAGCGACAGCCCCGCGGACGACGCCACGATCCCCTTGATGCCCATGCCGGCCTCGGTCAGGCCCAGGTGCAGGGCGTAGTCGCCGCGCACGGCAAGGCGCCGGTAGACCTCCACCAGATCGCGCACACCGGACACCTTGGCCGAAAGAATGATTCGGTCGTGGGCCAGGCCGGTCGCCTCCGCCAGCTCGGCCGATCGAATGGCGCTTTCGACCATCGCCTCGATCATGACATCGCGCGCATCTCTGGGCTCCGCCCGGCGCGCGTTCGCGTCCATCAGCTCGGCCAGGACCGCCTGGTCCAGAGATCCCCAATTGACGCCGATCCTGACCGGTTTGCCGTTCTCGATCGCCACGCGGACGATTTCGGTGAAGTGGTCGTCGTGATGGCGACCCGGGCCGACGTTGCCGGGGTTGATGCGGTACTTGGCCAGCGCGCGGGCCGCCTCGGGGTAGTCGCACAGCAGCTTGTGGCCGTTGTAATGGAAGTCGCCGACGATCGGGACGGCGGCACCGAGCCCCCTGACCTTGCGGACGATCTCCGGCACGGCGGCGGCCGCGGCCTCGTTGTTGACAGTGATCCGGACGAGCTCCGACCCGGCATGTGCCAGCCGCGCGACCTGCAGCGCCGTGGCGTCGGCATCGGCCGTGTCCGTGTTCGTCATCGACTGGACGACGATCGGATGACCGCCGCCGACCGTTACGCCATCGACGTTGACGGCGACCGTCTGCCGGCGCGCTCCAAAACCACCGCTATCCATGTCTACGGGGCGCCGCCGCGGACGATGTCGAAGTAGCTGATCCAGGCTATGAAGGCCAGCAGGCATGCCATCCCGGCAACATATGCCGCCGCCTCCACCGCGCTGACGCCGCGCGCCCCAAAGATTCGCTTGACGACCAGCACCAGGACCTTACCGCCGTCGAGGGGCGGAAAGGGCAGGATGTTGATCAGGGCCAGATTCGCCGAGAGAATGGCCGCCAGCAGGATGACCACGGGGAAGCCGTAGTCGGTCAGCACGAGCCCTACGTCGCGGGTGATGCCGACCGGTCCCTGTATCCCGCTGGGCGCCGAGGTCGGGTGGTTGACGATCGACGATCCCAGCTGACCCAGGCCCGCGAAGACGAGTCCGAGAGACGTCCTGGTGTTCTCGATCGCCGTTTCCATTGCGGTTACGGGATCCGAGTGGGTGAATGTCACCACGGACACGAGGGTCCCGGTCGTACCGTCGGCCTGAACGGGCCCCGCGATCCCCAGAACTCCGGGGACGTTGGTTCCGAGCGTCACCACTGCGGACTTGTGATTTCCCTGCAGGTCAACGTAGCCGATCGTTACTGTCTTCCCGGCGTCGGCTTGAATCGCGTCAACCAGACCCATGGTTGTCATGAATCCGAATCGCTGACCGTTGAGCGAATCGATCGTCTCGCCGCCCACGAGTCCGGCACGCTGTGCGGGCGAGCCCGGAACGACCTGGCCGAACTTGATCGCCTGGCCCGGGCTGAAGACGCAGGCCACTATGAAGAACAGCAGCACAGCGGTCAGGAGATTCATCGTGACGCCGGCGACCATGACGACCAGCTGCCGCGACAGTGAGGAGTTGGTGAAGGCGCGCGGGTCTTCCGAGTCGCTCTCCTCCCCTTCGAGCCGGACGAAGCCGCCGATCGGGAGGTAGTTGAGGGTGTACTCCGTCTCGTGATCGTGGCCGAGCACCTTCGCCCTCGGCGGGAAACCGATCCCGAATTCGAGCACGCGGATGCCGGCCAGGCGAGCCGTGATGAAGTGACCGAACTCATGGACCACTACGAGCGAACTCAGAATCAAGAGCGTGAGCGGGATCGCCATCAGGGCGAACAGCAGGCCCTGCAGGGTCATCGGTAGGCCTCCGCGAAGGAACGAACTTCTGCGTCGAGCACGACCAGCTCATCGAGCGAGGGCCCGCGCGGCTCGCCGGCGCCGAAGCGCGCCACCGCAGATTCGAGCAATCGTGCTATTCCCTGGAAACCCAGCGTTCCGCCGAGGAAGCGAGCCACTGCCACCTCGTCGGCCGAAATGAGAGCCGTGCTCGCCCGCGGCCCGGCCAGGCCGGCCTCCCGGGCGATCCGCAGCGCCGGGAAGCGCTCCTCGTCGGGGGCCGCGAATTCCAGCATGCCGGCGGCGATCAGATCCGCGGCGGCCGCGGGAGAGGGCCGGCGGGCCGGATACGTTAGCGCGTATTGGATCGGGAGGCGCATGTCCGGGGTCCCCAGCTGGGCCTTGATCGAGCCGTCCACGAACTGCACAGCTGAGTGGACAACGCTCTGAGGGTGGATCACGACCGAGATGGCCGACAGGGGCACATCGTACAGCCAGTGCGCTTCGATGATTTCCAGCCCCTTATTGGCGAGGGTCGCGGAGTCGATGGTGATCTTCGCTCCCATCCGCCAGGTCGGATGGCGCAGGGCCTGCTCGGGCGTGACCGTCGCGAGGTCCGCGACACTGGCATCGCGGAACGGCCCACCGGAAGCGGTGAGCAGCAGCCGGGCGATGGCTCCGTGGTCCTCGCCGGCCAGGCACTGCCAGATGGCCGAATGCTCGGAATCGATCGGCCTCAGCCAGAACAGCGGGCTGGCCAGGGCGCGGCCAGCCGCGCCCGCCGTGGCGGATGCCGCCGAACCAGCCGAACCCGCCGAACCAGCCTCACCCGACCATCCCGACTCCGCGCGACGTCGATCGGCCAGCGCACGCGCGAGCGGCATCACCAGGTGCCCGCCGGCGACGAGCGTCTCCTTGTTGGCCGTGGCGACGATCTTGCCCGCCTCGAGAGCCGCCAGCACGGAACGAAGGGCGACGAGTCCCCCGGTCGCGACCAGCACCAGATCCACGTCGGACCGGGCCACAATCTCTTCCAGGGCGTCGGGGCCGGAGGCTCGGGCCACTCCCGATGGCAGATCGAGCCCGGCCACGGCGCCTGGCTCTGCGAGCGCCACGAGCTGCGGGCGGTAGCGGCGCGCCTGCTCTTCGAGAAGCTGCGCCTGCGAGCCGGTGGCCAGAGCCACGATCCGGAAGGCGTCGGGCATCTCACCGAGCACCTCGATCGCCTGCCGGCCGATCGAACCGCCCGAGCCGAGCAGCGCGACGCGCACGATCGGCGAGGCGCCGGTCATCGAGCCAGCCCGGGCCCGAGCCGATCCAGCGGATCGACCCGGCGGCCGCTCCCCTCCGCTGCCGGCCCGAGGCCGGACTCAGCGGACGAGTGCGGCGACATAGAGCGCGGCGACTGGCGCCGCGAAGATGAACGAGTCCACGCGGTCAAGTATCCCGCCATGTCCCGGAATCAGCCCGCTGGAGTCCTTCGCGCCCGCAGCGCGCTTCAACATCGACTCGCCGAGGTCGCCGGCCTGCGACGCGAGCCCGATCAGCGGTCCCAGGACGACGCCCAGCACGATTGGCTGGCCGAGGGCCCAGAAGCCGCCCGCGGACACGGCCGTGCAGGCGACGAGCCCGCCGAACAGGCCCCAGTAGCTCTTCGAGGGCGAGATGTGGGCCAGGAACTTGCGCTTGCCGAGGGCGATGCCCACGAAGTATGCCCCGGTGTCGTACGACCAGACGAGCAGGATGACGAGAAGGATCCAGCCCCGCTCCCCGCCGAGCTGAGTGGCCGGCGCGGACGACGCGACGGCCGGCGCGGCCAGGCCCAACCGAACCAGGGCCGCCAGCAGCCCGACGTACACCGAGCCAAACGTGGTCGCCATCCAGGCCGCGAAACCGACTTTCGTGTCCTTCTCGACGAGTGCGGCGATCCCCGCAGCCACGACCACCGCCGCGATGAGCAGATCGCCGTACCCCGCCAGCCACGATGGAGCGGCCACGTCCGCGGCCACGGCCAGCGCGCCGGCTACGATCAGCCAGGGCACCACGCTATAGCCGGCGCCGCGCATCAGCCGGCCGGTCTCCCAGGCGGCGACGACGACGAAGGCCGCGATCAGCGCCCCGAACCACGGCTCGCCCAGGGCCAGGACGATCAGGAGCGGCGGCACGAAGACCAGCGCGCTGAGCGCCCTCTGCCGCATCCCTGCCCCTACCGCCCGAACCGGCGCTGCCGGCTGGCGAACTCCAGCAGAGCCTCGTCAAGTTGCGCCGGCCCGAAATCGGGCCAGAGTGTTGGCGTGAAGACGATCTCGGCATAGGCCGACTGCCAGATGAGGAAGTTGGAGAGCCTCTCGTCGCCGCCGGTACGAATGACCATGTCCGGGTCCGGCAGGCCGGCCGTGTACATCGCCGCGGCCATGACGTCCTCGTCGATCTCGTCGGGTCGCAGGCCCCGCGCGACCACCTTGCGAGCCGCGTCCACCAGCTCAGTCCGGCCGGAATAGTTGAAGGCTATGTTGAGCTGAAGCCTCTGCCCGCCGGCGGTGGCGTCCAGCGCCTCCTGGAGCGAGGCCTGCGTCTCGGGCGGGAGCTCCTCCATCCGCCCGAGCAGCCGAACATGAGCGCCCTGTGCGACCAGCTCGGCCGTCTCGTTGCGGATGACCTTCTCGAGCAGCATGAAGAGGCCGCCTACCTCGTCGTCGGAGCGAGCCCAATTCTCCCGGCTGAAGGCGTACAGCGAGAGGACCGCGATCCCGCGCCGGACGGAGTGGCGGATGATCTCGCGGATCCCCTCGACGCCGGCGGCGTGACCCTCCATCTCTGTCAGGCCCCGGCCGCGAGCCCAGCGCCGATTGCCGTCCATGATGATCGCCACGTGATGCGGCATCTCCTGGGGCGCAACCGCGAAAGCCTCCCCGGCCTGAACCATGGGAGGGCTGGGCGGCGAAACAGCGGGCGCCGCGGCCGTCTCCGCCGCCGGCGAGTCGCCTGACGGCTCGGTCGGAGCCTGGCGTTCACGATGGACGATCGACGGAGAGTCGGTCGGCCGGTCGATCGGACGGGCCACTAGACCTCCAGGATCTCCTGTTCCTTCGCCGCGCCGACCCGATCCACATCGGCGATGTGCTTGTCTGTGACGCGTTGCAGGTTCTCGTGCTCGCGCCGCCCCTCGTCGGCCCCGATCGTGCCGTCGTGCTCTTCCTTCTTGAGCTGGTCGCCGGCTTCACGGCGCAGGTTCCGGATCTCTACCCGGGCCTCTTCCATGCGCTTGTGGACCTGCTTCACCAGGTCTCGACGGCGCTCCTCGGTGAGCTGCGGGATGTTCAGGCGAATGACGGTGCCGTCGCTGTTTGGCACCAGGCCGATGTCGCTCTTCTGAATCGCCTTCTCGATCGCCTGGATGGCATTGCGATCCCATGGCTGTATGACGATCTGGTGCGATTCGGGCACGCTGATCCCGGCCAGCTGATTCATCGGCGTCGGCGCGCCATAGTAATCGACCACGAGTCGCTCGACTATGGACGTGGAGGCGCGACCTGTGCGAACACCTTGCAGGTCGCGCTCGAGAACCTCCACCGCGCGCATCATCTTGTGTTCGGTGCCGGTCAACGTCTCGCTGCTCATGCGGGGCTGCCTCCGTTGATCAGGGTGCCGACGGTTTCGCCCACGGCCACCCGCGTGATGTTCTGGGGCTCGTTGAGGTCGAACACGACGATCGGAGTGTCGTTTTCCATGCACAGCGATACGGCCGTGGCATCGAGAACGCGTAGCCTCTGTGTCAGGACCTGGGAATACGTGAGATGCTCGTAGCGCGTGGCGTTCGGGTTCGTCAGCGGGTCCGAGTCGTACACGCCATCGACCTTGGTGGCCTTGAGGATGATCTCGGCTCCAATTTCGACCGCCCGGAGCGCCGCGGCCGTGTCCGTCGTGAAGTACGGATTGCCCGTACCGGCGGCGAGGATGATCACTCGCCCCTTTTCGAGGTGACGCACGGCGCGCCGCCGAATGTATGGCTCGGCGACCTCGTTCATCCCAATGGCGCTCATCACTCGGGTCTGGACGCCGGCCTTCTCCAGAGCATCCTGGAGCGCCAGGGCATTCATGACCGTGGCCAGCATGCCGATGTAGTCGCCGGTGGCGCGGTCCATTCCCTTGGCCGCGGCGGCGAGGCCGCGAAAGATGTTGCCCCCGCCGACGACGATGCCGATCTCGACGCCGAGCCGGTGGACCTCGGCGACCTGAGCCGCGATGAATGCGCAGAAGTTCGGATCGACGCCGTACTGGCGAGACCCAAGGAGGGCCTCTCCGGACAGCTTCAGCAGGATCCGACGATAGCGCGGCCGCGTGGCGCCGCCGCCGACAGAGTCAACGGCGGTCCCAGCGGACGTGGCTTTGGCCGCTTTGGCCTCGCTCACATCTCTTCCCCCAGCTCGAAGCGAACGAACCGGCGCACCTTGATGTTCTCACCGGTCTTGGCGATGGCCTCGACGATCAGCTGGCCGACGGTCCGGTCTTGATCGCGGAACGGCTGCTCGACGAGGACGACCTCGGAGAACCATTTCTTGAGCTGGCCGTCGACGATCTGCGCACGAACCGATTCGGGCTTCCCCTGAACCGTGTCGCTGGCTATGAGTTCGGCCCGCCTGGCCTCGAGCTCCGACGCCGGGATCGCCTCGATAGTGGTCCAGGTCGGGCGCAGGCCGGCGACCTGGATCGCCAGATCGCGGACGAGGCGCTGGAACTCGTCGGTGCGAGCGACGAAGTCCGTCTCGCAGTTGACCTCGATAAGGACGCCGATCTTGCCGCCGGTGTGGATGTAGCTGGCGATCTGGCCCTCATTGGCCTCTCGGCCGGCACGCTTGGCGGCGGCCGCCTGGCCCCGCTCCTTGAGGATCGCGGCCGCCTTCTCGAGGTCGCCGCCGGTCTCCTCGAGAGCGCGCTTGCACTCCATGACGCCTGCGCCGCTCTGCTCGCGGAGGGCCTTGACGGTCTCCGCAGTGATGGTCGCCATCGTGTTCTCGTGTCTCCTGTCGTCTGCGCCTGTGCGGCCGGTCGGCCAACCGACCTCGGCCGCCAGTTGGATGAAATCGATGGGTCAGTGAGAGCGCGGCGTCTCTTCCCGAGTTCGGACCGGCTCTTCGCGAGGGCGGACGGGCGCTTCGTGAACTCGGGGCGCACTCTCGCCCTCGGCATCGCGCGGGTGGGACGGGACGACTCGCACGCCGGGCAGCAGGACTTCCTCTTCGTCCACGTCGGGCTCGAAGGTGAGGGCCGCGCCGCCCGCCAGGGCCGCGACAAGCTCGTCGGAGGGGGTCTCCTCCAATGTCGGCTCGGCCGGAGCCTCGGGAGCCTCGACCTCGGCCGTGGCACGAGCACCGCGTTCGCGCTGGCCCTCGATGCAGGCGTCGGCCACGAGCGAGCAGAGCAGCCGAATGGCCCGAATCGCGTCGTCGTTGGCCGGAATGATGTAGTCGAGCTCATCCGGGTCAACGTTGGTGTCGCCGGTACCGATGATCGGGATCTCGAGCTTGCGGGACTCCGTCACGGCAATGCGCTCGCGATGCGGGTCGACGATGAAGACCATCGCCGGCAGCCGCTTCATCTTGCGGATGCCACCGAACGCATCTCGAAGATGCTCCATCTCCTCGACGAGCTTGGACGTTTCCTTCTTCGTGAGACGCTCGAAGTCGCCGCTTGCTTGGCGTGCCTCCAGCTGATCCAGGAGCGCGATGCGCTTCTTGATCGTGATGAAGTTGGTGAGCATGCCACCGAGCCAGCGGCGGTTGACATATGGCTGACCGGCGCGGGTCGCCTCCTGGGAGATCGGCTCCTGGGCCTGCTTCTTGGTCCCGACGAAGAGCACGCCGTCGCCACGAGCGACGGTCTCACGGGCGGCGTCGAGGGCGACGTCCAGCCGCTTGACGGTCTGGGCCAGGTCGATGATGTGGATCCCGTTGCGCTCCGCAAAGATGAACGGCTTCATCTTGGGATTCCAGCGACGAGTCTGGTGGCCGAAGTGGATCCCGGCCTCCAGGAGCTGCCGCATCGAAACGGACGGCATGAACTGACCTCCTGCGGTTGCTTCCTCCGCAGCGCTCCTGTCGGGAACCGGTCCGCCAAACGCGGCTCCGGCACCGCCCCGACACGGCAACTCTGCGTGTGATCTCCGCTCCGTCCGCTATGAGGCGGATACGGCGCGGGGGCCCTCGCGACGCGACGACCGGCGGGGAGTGTAGCACAGCGGCTGCCAGCCCCGGCCGGACGGGCCGGCCCCGGGGCCGTCGCCCCGAGCGCATTTCTCTTACGGGTGGGTCACTGCCACGATAACCTGACGGCGTGTGGCACAGGGGTTCTGCGGCGAGCTCCAGCGGAGGCCCAGCGGTAGCCGCGGCCTCCGTGGCCTTAGCCGTGCTGATCGCGGTTGGAGCGGTCGGTTGCGGGGGCGGAGCCGGTCCCGCCGCGGCCACGAGCAGCCTCGAGCCTGCAACGCCATCCGCGCCGGCCACTTCGGCCGCCAGCGCGACCCAGACCCCGAGCCCGACTTCAACCACGACCCCAACGAGCACCCCTCGACCCGCGGTCCCGCTCGTGCCCGTCGTGTCGTTCTGGTCCACTCAGCGGACGATCTCTATGGCCGACCTGGCCCTTCTGGTGAGTGGCTCCAAACCCACCGTCGGGCCCGCCTACTCGAAGGTCGTCGTGGCGGCACCCGACGCCGCCGCCCTGGCCACGGCGCTCGGTGTCTCTCTCGGGGCGTCGGCCCAGGCTGCCAGCCCCGATGACGTCAAGGCGGCCGTTCGGAGCTCCGCGGGCACGATCGGCCTGTTGCGGGCGGACGACGTGACGCCGGACGTGCGCGCACTCGGGGTTGGCGGCGTCTCGTTGTTCGGCTCCGGACGCATCTCGGACCTGGACGCGTGGCCTCTCAAGGTCCCGTCCGACTCGCCCTCGACCTTCGACCCAAAAACGGCGTGGGTTCTGGACGCGGGTGGCGACGTCAACCTTGAGCGCCACGTCTATGTCTATTCCGTCCGCAAGAAGATGGGCCCCGACTACCCATGGGCGGGCGGCTACGCCGTCGTCAAGAGCCGCGTCTGCTGCGGCTTTGGGAAGAACCTGCTGACGGTGAGCCGCCGAACTGGGGGCGCCGGGGCGTTCACGACCCTGCTCAAGGGCGCGGACCTCACGCTGGTGAACCTCGAAGGACCGGCTCCGAACAACTACGTCTACCATGACGACGGTCTGTCGTTCAGCTTCGACCCGGCGCTGCTGGTCGGCCTGGCCGACGCCGGCATCGACGGCGTCGGGCTCGCCAACAACCACATCCGCAACGCCGGCAGCCAGGGCGTGCTCGACACCTGCGTCAACCTCGACAAGATCGGCCTCGAGCACGCCGGCGCGGGTGCCAATCCGACCGCCGCCTCGGCCCCGGCCTGGTTCACCGCGGGCGGTCTGCGGGTGGCGTTTCTGGCGTACGACGCGCTTCAGCCCGGCAACTTCGCGACTTCCTCTCGAGCCGGCGCGGCGCCGTTCACCCTCGCCGGCGCCGAGGCCGACATCAGGGGCGCGCGAGCGGCCGGCGCCGACTTCGTGATCGTCATGCCGCACTGGGGCGCCGAGTACAGCGAATACGTCAGCCCGGATCAGCGCCGCGAGGCCGCCGCATTGGTAGCCGCCGGCGCCGACCTCATCCTCGGCAGCCACTCCCACTTCACCGGCCCGATCGAGGCGATCGACCGGCCGTCGGGCGGCCCCGTCTTCGTGGCCTACTCGCTCGGCGACCTGCTCTTCGATCTGAACTACAGCGAGGCCACCCAGGAGGGCGTCGTGGCCGACCTGACCTATGCCGGCCGGCGACTCGTCCAGGTCGACCTGCATCCGACGCTCATGGTCGACCACTCCCAGGTCAACCTGCTCGACCCGGCGGGCGATGGCAAGCTGGTCCTGAACCGAATCAGGCTCGCCTCATCCAAGACGCTTCACTGGTAGGTCGGAGCCGGCGCGAACCCCGCGATCAGCCCCCGAGCGCGTTCCGGTACAGGCGCACGACAGGCCGGCCGCCCGCGCCGGGCTCGACGATCGCCAGGTCCAACGCCAGCGGCAGGCGCGGCAGTGCGTGGCCATCGGGCAGGCAACCTGCCTCGAGCAGGCGGGCGACTCCCGCCTTGAGGTGGGCCTGCTTTCGGTGGTCGAAAGTTTCCTCCGCCAGCCCGAACTCCCTCGAGCGCCGCCAGCGGACTTCGACCACGACCAGCCGTTGCGGCGGCCCCGGGTCGATCGCGACGATGTCCAGCTCGCTGCGGCCGAAGTGGGCGTTGCGCGCCAAGATCCGCCAGCCGCGATCGGTCAGGCGCTCGCAGACAAGGCTTTCGGCCGCGTCGCCGGCTTTCTGGCGGTCCGTTCGTTCGGCCATGGCTCCTCCGGCGGGCCGTCAGTCGCCCGGCTCGAAGTCGGCCTCCGCGGCGTCCGCCGGCGCATCGTCCCACAAGCCCATTTGCTCGCGATCACGGCATGGCGCGAACGAGAGACGGTGGATCGGGCAGAGGCCCAGAGCGGCGAGGCCGGCGCGATGCTCCGGAGCCGCATAGCCCTTGTTACGGGCCAGGTCGTAGCCGGGGTAGCGCTCGTCCATCTGCTCCATCAACCGGTCGCGGGCAACCTTGGCGATCACCGAGGCCGCGGCCACCGAGGCGCACAGCCGGTCCGCGGAGACGAGCACGCGCTGGTGGATCCTGACCTCCGGCAGCGAGACGGCGTCCAGCAGCAGGGCGTCGGGCCGGATCGGGAGGCGGGCGGCGGCCAGGGTGCTGGCCAGCAGCGTCGCCTGGAGGATGTTGATACGGTCGATCAATTCGGGGCCGACGAACGCGATCGCCCAGGCAATTGCCCGGCCGCGGATCTCCACGTCTAGACGGCGCCGATCTTCCGGCTTGAGCAGCTTGGAATCGCGCAGGCCGCGCGGCCTCCAGTTGGGCGGGAGGATCACCGCCGCCGCGGCCACCGGGCCGGCCAGGCAGCCTCGGCCGACCTCATCGATGCCCGCAACGTGGCGGTATCCGCGCGACCACAGGATCCGCTCCTCGGCGAAGTCGGGGTCGAGGCGCTCGCGATGCCAGGACGCGACCTCGAACCGGCCGCCGTGGGCTCCGGGCGCGAATACAGTGGGACCCCGTCGCGTCGCCGTTGGCGAGCGGCCGGGGTCCTCGATCCGGAAGTTGGAGCGTCGGGCGCCGGTCATCAGGCTCCCGAGCCCGTCTAGCTGCTGACGCGGCGCTCGCGCAGGGTGGCCGCCTTGCCGACGCGCTTGCGCAGGAAGTACAGCTGAGCGCGGCGCGCCTGGCCGTGACGGACGACCTCGATCTTGTCTATGCGAGGGCTGTTCACCTTGAAGGTGCGCTCCACGCCGACGCCGCTGGCGATACGCCGGACGGTGATCGAGCGCTGGATGCCGCCGCCGCGAAGACGCATGACGGTCCCCTCGAAGACCTGGATGCGCTCGCGGGTGCCTTCCACGACGCGTGCGTTGACGCGCACGGTATCTCCGGAGGCGAGTTCCGGAAGGTCCGTCCGGATCTGTTCCTGAACTATCTCGTCGAGCACGTTCACGGCGTTCCCTACTCTTCGTCAAGCGGCGCGGCTGCGCTCAGTGGCCGATGTTGCCCGCAGCCCGGCTGCGATGAAGACACATGAAATG
>Ga0182021_10002365_pt1 | contig 21943 bp, 17 predicted proteins | sample 612E3MmetaG_FD_120493 | JGI IMG/M metagenome (GOLD analysis project Ga0182021, IMG submission 120493) | Permafrost microbial communities from Stordalen Mire, Sweden - 612E3M metaG (Illumina Assembly) | ecosystem: Environmental > Terrestrial > Soil > Wetlands > Permafrost | place: Sweden... | reverse complement strand
GCGGAAGCAGCGGCGAAAGTCGCGCCAGCGCCACCCGCGGTGCCGCCGCCGTTGTCGACCGTCACTTGGACGCTTGCCGTGACCAGACCCGCTAGCCGCGTATTTTCGGCCAGCAGCGCAGTTGCCTCGGGGTTGGTAATAGCCGCGGTCTGCGTAAAGATTTCGCTCAGACGAACCGTGTTGTCCTGGATCTGGGCCAAATAGCCGTCTGCCGTTTGCGCCAGGGAAACCGCGTCGTTGGCGTTGCGGGCCAGCATGTTGGCCGAGCGCACTTCCATGTCGTACGTTGAGGCGGTCGCCAGGCCGGTTGCGTCGTCCTTGGCGCTGTTGATGCGCAGGCCGGACGCGAGGCGTTGCTGAGCCGTCAACAGAGCGTTCGCGGAACGGTTGAGGGCGACTTGGCCGAACAGTGATGCGACGTTGGTGTTGATAGTTTGCATGATTATCTCCGACTGGCTGGTTGCTCTTACGATGACCTTTCGGTCATCAAGTCCTGTTTCATTCGCGCTGCTCTTGTTTCCAATTTCGGCTGCTGGTGCGAAAACTTTAGGGGGAATTCCGATTTGCTTTCTTCCAGACTTATGCCCCGTGTGCTTTCGATTAAGTTATCGGCAGGTCGGAGTCTGGCTTTAGTAACAATTCGGGGTAAGGGCAAAAGTGCTATAGAACAACCAGTTGGGATCGCATTGGCGGGGGTGCCGTCGCTCAATGCCCCAATTCCTGCAACTCGAGGAGTGGGGCGAGAAGCATTTCGTAGTGGCGCCAGCGGGCGCGCGACGACGTGTAGATGGCTTGTCGAACCTGCCAGTTGCTGGCCGTTGCGACCTTGCGCTGGGTGTCTTGGAAACGGAGGCAGGAATCGTTCCATTCCAGGTTCAGGAACTCGATGATCCTGCGTGTCCAGAGTTCTTGCTCGTCCAGCATGCCTTCGTAGTCGATCTCAAGGAAAGTTTCCGCCGGCAACGTATGGCGCCAGTGCTTCATCAAACGATGGTAATGCCTGTAGTGAAAGGCCAGGTCGGACAGGTCGTTGGCGTAGGGATGGGTGGCGTTGAAGTTTTGGAAGTAAATCGACAAGCAAGTGTCGAGCGGATCGCGGCGGACATGAATAATGCGAGCGTTCGGAAATACGATATGTATGGGGCCCAGCCGCGAATAGTTGGCCGGCATTTTGTCGACTACGCGCTCCGCTCCTGCGGACCGCTCGCCGAGAACCTGCAAGTACCCTGCTGCCAGCGTGCTTACGGATGACTCGTCAAGTGCTAGCGGTTGTCTGGCTACAGATTGCAGCGTAGTGCCCCAGTAGGTCAGTTCTCCGGCGCCAAAGGCACAGGGATGTGAGGCAATGATCTGCTCAATGAGTGAGGTTCCGGACCGTGGCATGCCCACGACCAGAACCGGCCGGCACGAGTCGGATGCGCCCGCGTGCTGTTGGCGCAGGCGATCGATGGGAAAGTCCTCGATCAGCCGGTCCACTTCCTCTTCCCACTGCTGGCGTGAATAGCGCCTGCCACGCTGGCGCTTCAGCGCGTTGGCACGCGCGTAGTGCTCGAATGCCCGGTCGAAGTCGCCGACATCGTCGTAGTACTTGCCGAGCGCGAATCTCAGGCGGACTTCGTCACGAACAGGCTGTACCTGCGCCAACGCCTGTGTTGCCGCGACCAACCAGTCGGCATCGGTCGGGTCCATGCGGCGCAGATCGGCAAGAGCTGCCAATGCCTCGCTGGTCATCGGCTTCGCCGTCAACGCACTCTTGAAGTAGGCTTCAGCGGCGGCGAAATGGCCAATGTCGAACTCGAGGTAACCCTTGCCGATCAGGTTGTGGGCATGGTGCGGATCGATGGCCAGTCCTGCCTCGAAACACTTCGCCGCTGGCTCCTGCAAGCCCGCATCCCTGAGCGTCCGCCCCAGATTGGCCAACAGGTCCGGGCTGTCGGGCTTCAGCTTGAGGGCGTAACGAAAGCACTCCTCGGCGTCGGCGAAGCGGCCGGCGTCCTTGAGCAGAACGCCTAGATTTGACAGGGCTCCCAGGTGATTTTGCTGCAACCGCAACGCCTGCAGATACTGTGCCTCTGCCTCTTCCTGGGCACCGCTTTCGAGTAACGCGTTGGCCAGGTTATAGTGAATTTCGGCATTCCCGGGCATGAGTTCGAGCGCCTGGCGGTAGAACGCCTGCGCCTCAACGGAGTGGCCAAGTTCCTGCAAGGTCGCGCCAAGATTGTTGAGGGCATTAACGTCGCGCGGATCGATTGTCAGAGCTCGCCGGTAGCTGTCGCACGCAGCTGGCTTGCGGCCGAGACCGCAGAGGACATTGCCCTGCATATTGGCAATCTCCTTGTCTAGCGGCGCCAAATCGGCGGCACGCTCCAGCGTCGCCAGCGCCTGCTCCAAGCGGCCTGTCTGCGCCTGGACGTGGCCGAGAACTTTCCATGAAACCGGGTGCCTCGGATGGCGGCGGATCAGTTCTTGGGCCTGCCGTTCGGCCTGGTCGTGGCGACCGGCACCGTATGAGGCGATCAGGGCTTCGACTTTTTGTGGCGATGGAGAAGCGGCCGCTGGAGAGTGTTGAGCCATGGTGCACCGCTAGGCGGTGACAACCCGGTTCTTCCCAGCCCGCTTGGCCAGGTACATGGCACTGTCGGCGCGCTTGATGGCGTCGGCGGGCTCCTCGTGATCGCCGAGTTCGGCGACGCCGCAGCTGAACGTGATCAACAGCTTCTCATTCTGGTGCAGGAAGAATTTGCGCGTCAGTTCGCGCTGAACGCGGACCATGGCCTGAATGCCGTCGTCGATGCGCGTCTCGGCCAGCACGATGACGAATTCCTCGCCGCCGAAACGCGCCAGCGTGTCCTGCGGTCGCAACGTTTCGCGTACGACTTGGGCGAGATGCACCAGCGCCTGGTCGCCGACATCGTGGCCATAGGTGTCGTTGAGTTTCTTGAAATTATCGATGTCGAGCATGGCCAGGCAGGTTGGCGTGTGGCGCCGGCGGGCGCGGGCCACTTCGCGTTCGAGGGCCTCGTCCATGCCCTTGCGGTTGAGCACGCCGGTCAACGGATCGATGCGCACCATTTCGCTGGTCTGCGCCAGTTCTTCCTGTAGCCGAGCGACCTCCTGCTCGACCTCGCGCACCCGGTTGCGCATCGCGTTGAGTTCATCGCGCGAACGTTGGGCGGCGAGCTGCACGGCGCGTGTTTCCTGCATCACGACATCGAGGACGTCGGAAAGATCGCCGATGTCCTTGGCCTTGCTGACCTTCTCGGCGCAGACGCCGATGCGGTCGTGGAACTCGCCGGTGGTGCTGGCGAAGTCAGCCAGGCGGTCGACGAAGGTCGTCAGCATGTCCTTCAATCGCTGCTGAGCGTCGCTGAGGTTCTTCTTCAGCGCGCTCTGTTTGTAGATGAGATCCTTCATCCGCCGCTCGACGTCGTCGAGCTGGCGCAGATTCATCGGTTGGCCGAGCAATTCGCGGACCATGGCCACCTGGCCGTGGACCCATTGGTCGTCGATGACCAGTTCGCTGATGTTTTCGATGATCAGGTTGAGCAGGTGCAGCAATGCTGTCTTCAGCTCTGCTTGATCCTCGGCGGCGAATTGCAGGCGGTAACTGAACTTCTTCAACCGGCTGGTGAAGGCGGCGATCTGCTCGGCAGTTTGCGCCGCCCGTATCTCGGCCGACAGTGCTGCCGCTTCCTTGGTCAAGTCCGGTGAGTCGGCGAGCAGGACGCTTAGCGTGTTGTCGATGATCTGGGCCAGCAGTTCCTGTAGCTCGGGGTTCATCGCCCCGGCCACGATCGGCGCCGCCGCCTCGACCATTGCTGGCGCGCCGGCAAGATTGCTCGCCTCTTCGCTGCCGCCCTGGCCCCAGCCGCGGACCAGCGATTGCAGGCGACCGAACAGGGTGTCATTCGACCCTGAAGCCGACAGCACATGTTCCAGCGTCTCGCGTTTCTTGGCGGGAGTGAAGCCGACGTGGCGGGCTTCGTACTGGCTGAGCAGGTCGCGAATCAGGACGCCCCAGTTGGCCGCTGGCGCCGCCGACTTGTTCATCAATTCGACCAGCGCAGTCTTCAGTGCTTCCCAGTTGGCCTCGCCGATTGCCGCGTCGATCTGCCGGTAGTAGCGCATCTGTTCCGGCGTCGTTCGCGGCAAGGCGTTGGCCAGCGCCTTCAGGGCCCTTTCCGGAAACGCCTCGGCAATCTGGGTGCCGGCGATTTCGTGGTAGAGCATGCGGTAGTTGTCCGGCGTCGGCGGAGTCCGCCGCACGGCCAGCCCCTTCAGGGTTTCACGGGCAAGTTCGGAAGGCGTCATCTCGGCCATGCTGCCCCCGCCGGGCCGCCCCAAGGGGGCAGCAAGTCAGTTGACCGGAAGGCGCGAAGCGCCTGAACCGAGGTCACCCCCCTTCCCCGGGAAGGGGGGGCGGGAGGGTTGGGGGCGTAGCTCATTCGACGAGTCCTTGTTCAAGACCGTAGCGGATCATTTCCGCAGTGCTGGCCAGACCGAGCTTGGTCAGGATGCGGGCGCGAAAGGTGCTGATGGTGGCGACGGCGAGATTAAGTTCGTCGGCGATCTGCGTCAGCGTCTTGCCGGCGGCGATCAGCTTCAGCACCTCGTACTCGCGGTCGGAGAGAAGTTCGTGCGCCGGCTGTTCGAAATCGTTGGCGATGGCGTCCGCCAACTGCATGGCCACCGTCGGGCTGACATACTTCTTGCCGCGGGCAACCTGGCGAATGGCTGTCACCAGTTGTTCGGGCGCGCTTTGCTTGGTGAGATAACCCGAAGCGCCGGCTTTGAGGGCGCGGATGGCGTACTGCTCTTCGGGATGCATGGACAGGATCAGCACCGGCAGTTTGGGGAACTCCTTCTTCAGTTGCTTTAGCGTGTCGATGCCGTTGCGGTTGGGCATCGACACGTCGAGCAGAAAGGCGTCCCATTGGCAGCTGCGGGCCAGTTGCAGCGCCTCGACGCCGTCATCGGCCTCACCGGCCACCACCAGGTCGTCGGTCTCGGAGAGAATCTGCTTGAGACCCTGGCGAACGATGGCGTGGTCGTCGGCGATAAGTACGTGAATCTTTTCTGCCATAGTCAAAAGAGTTTCTGTTGTATGCCTTCTGTTTCGTCGCCGGCAGCCGGCTCCGCGCCCCGCCGCTCGGGAACGCGCAGGCGGATATGGGTGCCGCCGTGCTCACCGGCGGTGATGGCGAACTCGCCAGCCAGACTGTGCACGCGCTCGCGAATGCCACGCAGGCCGAAGGATTTCGGCTTCGCCATGTCGGCTTCCGAGATACCGCGACCGTTGTCCCGCAGCTCCAGCGCAATGCTACCTTTTTCCCGCCGCAGGCGCACAACTACCAGCGAGGCATGGGCATGTTTGGCGACATTGGTCAGCGTCTCCTGGACGATGCGGAACAGCGCCAGCGAAGTGTCGGCGTCGGGATCGAGATCGTCGTCGCATTGCACCCGGCAGTTGACGCCGCAGGATTGCGAAAAATCCTCTACCAGCGATTCGATGGCGGCGGGCAGGCCGAACTCCTTCAGGATGCCGGGGCGCAACTCGCGGGCGACGCGACTGGCCGTGGCCATTGCCTGGTCGAGCAGTCCCTCGATCGACAAGGCCTTGTCGCGCAGCAAGGGCGGGCCGGTCGGCAGCTTGCCGGCGAGGAGCGATGCCTCGATCTTCAGCCGCACCAGAATGCTGCCGAGATCGTCGTGGATGTCGCGGGCGATGCGCTCGCGTTCCTCTTCCTTCGCTGCCTCGAGGTGAAACGACAACTCCGACAGCTGCTCGCGGGAAGCGCGCAATGCCGCTTCCGTCTCCTTGATGTCGCTGACGTTGGTGGCGATGCCCTGCCAGTTTACTACGCCGCTGCCATCTTCCGTGCGCTGCGGAATGGAGCGCAGGTTCACCCATTTCGCCCGGCCGCGGCCGCGCAGACGACCGGTCCAGTCGAGCGGCGTGCCGGTGGCTGCGGAGGCAGTGAGCACGGCTTCGAGGGCGCGCCGGCTGTCAGTGTCGAAAGCGTCGAGGAACTTCTTTGCCGAGGCGAGGAATTCATGCTGCTTGGCGCCGAACAGGCGGTCGCTGCCTTCGCTGGCATAGAGAAAACGGAACTCGCCGCTGCGGTCGCGCTGCAAATGGAAGACCATGCCCGGCAGGCTGCCGGCGAGGCCGCGAAATCGCGCTTCGCTGTCATGGACCATGTTTAGCGTTGCCCGATGATCGGCGCGGTGGCGCGCTTCGCGCATTTCCCGTTCGACCGCCGGCACCAGGCGTTCCAGTCGGTCGCGCGAGACGACGTCGTGGGCGCCGGCGCGCATGGCGCGGACGGCAGCTTTTTCGTCGGCCGGCTCGGCGATGATGATCAGCGGCAGGTCGATCTCCTGGCCGTGAAGGACTTTCAACACCCCTTGGGCCGTGAGTCCGGACAGACCATGGACATAAAGCACGGCATCCCAGGTCCGACCGCGTAGCGCCGCGCGCAGAGCACTGGCGTCGGTAACCCGCAGGTGTTGCAAGCCGTCTGCGCCATCGGCGAACTGCGCCGTCAAGACTTCGGCGTCACCATCGTCGGCGGCCAAGATGAGCAAGTGCGCTGGCGCGTCCTTCACCCGATCAGATCCGCCGTGTGCCGGGCGATCATCCATTCCTCGTTGGTGGGCAACACCAGCACGTCGACGGCGCTGTCCGCGGTGGAGATGCGCAAACTATTGCCGTCGTTGGCCGCCGGATCGAGTTGGATGCCGAGCCAGCTACAGGCGGCACAAACGCGCTGGCGGATCGGTGCTGCGTGTTCGCCGATGCCACCAGTGAAGACCACACCGTCGAGGCCGCGCAAGGCGGCTGCCAGGGAACCGATCTCCCTGACAATGCGGTAACAAAAGAGATCGATTGCTTCGCGCGCTTCGGGGCGATCCGATTCCAGCAGTTCGCGCATGTCCTGCGAGACGCCGGAAACGCCGAGCAGGCCGGATTCCTTGTAGAGCAGCTGGTTCAACTCCTTGACCCCCAGACCCTGGAATTCCATCAGGTAGAGCAGAACGCCCGGATCGATGCTGCCAGTGCGCGTACCCATGACCAGGCCTTCCATGGCGGTGAAGCCCATGGTTGTGGCGATGCTGTGGCGTTCCTTCATGGCGCACATCGAGGCGCCGTTGCCGAGATGGGCGACGATGATACGGCCGTCGGCGCGATAGCCCAGATGGTTGGGCAGCACGTCGGCGATGTACTCGTAAGAGAGGCCGTGGAAGCCGTAGCGGCGCACCCCCTGGGCCGTGATCCGCCGTGGTATGGCGAATTGCTGGGCGACTTCCGGTTGCGTGCGGTGAAAGGCGGTGTCGAAGCAGGCGACCTGTGGCACGTCTGGCAGGGCCGAGGCCATGGCCTCGATGCCGGCCAGGTTGTGTGGCTGATGCAGCGGTGCCAGCGGAATGAAGCCTTCGAGGATTTCCAGGGTCGCCGGGTCGAGCACCATCGGCCGCGAAAAGCGCTGGGCACCGTGCACTACCCGGTGGCCGATGCCGACGATGCGCCAGTCGGCATCGTGAGTGTGCAGCCAGTCGGTGAGAAAGCCAAGCGCCGCCCGGTGCTGGCCATCGGGGCCGAGCTGCAGGTCAACATCGTCGAGTGAGCGGCCGGCGCCATCCTTGGCCTTGATATGCGGGCGGGCACCGATACCGTCGATCTGCCCGGACAGTTCCGGCCGGTCCGGCACCGGCATCTGCTTGGCGAACAGGGCAAACTTGATCGATGAGGAACCGGCGTTGAGCGTCAGAATAACGTCGGCCACGGCGTCACACCTTCCTGCGCTTGGCGTGGGCGATGACGACGGCAATGGCCGTCGAGGCGGTGCGCGATTCGGCCGAATCGGCGCGGCTGGTGAGCACGATCGGTACCCGGGCGCCGAGCACGATGCCGGCGGACAAAGCATCGGCCAGGTATTCGAGCTGTTTTGCCAGCATGTTGCCGGATTCGATGTCGGGTACCAGCAGGATGTCGGCCTGACCGGCGACGACCGAGCGGATGCCTTTGGTGCGCGCCGCGGCAACCGAAATGGCATTGTCGAAGGCGAGCGGGCCGTCGAGGATGCCGCCCTTGATCTGGCCACGGTCGGCCATCTTGCACAAGGCGGCCGCATCCAGGGTCGCCTGCATTTTCGGATTGACTGTTTCCACCGCCGCCAGCAACGCCACTTTCGGCTCGGCGATACGCAGCGTAAGGGCAAGGTCGATGGCGTTCTGCACGATATCCACCTTGTCTTCTAGCGACGGGCTGACATTGACGGCGGCATCGGTGATCATGAGTGGGCGCGGATAGGTGGGCACGTCCATCAGGAAGACGTGGCTGATACGCCGCGCGGTGCGCAAGCCCGTTGCCTTGTCCACCACTTCCGACAGTAGTTCGTCGGTATGCAGCGAACCTTTCATCAATGCTTCGACCTGACCCTCCCTGGCCAGGGATACGGCCGATTCGGCCGCCGCGTGGCTGTGCGGGACATTGAGGATTCTGCAGCCGGTGAGTTCGAGCCCCAACTGTTCAGCCAAGCTGCGGATCTTCTCCTCCGGCCCGACCAAAATCGGTTCGATCAGACCCCGATCGCGGGCCAGCAACGCGCCCTTGAGCGACTCGGCGTCGCAGGGATGGGCCACCGCCATGACGATCGGCGTCAGGCCGCGGGTGATTTCCAACAAGTGTTCGTAGCGCGCCTTCTTGGTTTCGGTCAACCTCAGTTCGGGCAGGATTATCTTTGGGCGACGGATCTTTTCGGTCGGCGCCTCGACTTCGGCCGTGCCGTGGATCACTCTTTCGCCGTCCTGGTTCTCGCATTGGCAGTCGAAAATGAGGTGGTGGTTGTGATCGAACTTGCGCTGGCAGGTGACTGCAACCGTGATGGTGTCGCCGACGCGTACCTGACGCGGAAACTGCAGCGTCTGGTTGCAATAGATCGTGCCCGGCCCGGGGAACTGCGTGCCGAGGACGTTGGAAATCAGCGCGCCGCCCCACATGCCGTGGGCGACGACTTCGCGGAATTGCGACGAGCGCGCGTAATCGGCGTCGACGTGGGTTGGGTTGAAGTCGCCGGAAAGGACGGCGAACATCTGGATGTCTTCCGGGCGCAACGTGCGTACCAGCGTGGCGGTGTCGCCGACTGCGATTTCGTCGTAAGTCTTGTTTTCGATGAATTCCATGATGTTGTCCATGGTTATGACTGATTGGGCGGGGCCGGCCGCAGCGCGAAGGTGGCAGGGCCAGCGCTGATTCCGCGATAGAGCGGCTCGTTGGCTCAGGGTCATTGTACCGAAGCCGTTGTTGCAAAGCGGCAGGCGTTGTGTTGCCGCGCGTGTACTTGTCCCGATAGGCGGGAAATGGGTTCAAAATACACAGTCCAACACGTAGGCAAGATCTTGGACACCCTCAATTCCGACGGTTACAGCCGCAAGAGCGCAGTCATCCTGACTGTGTTGGTGCTCGTGACAGCGGTGACGTTCGCCTTTCTCGCCTGGTCCGGCTATCGTGAGGCAAGGCAGGGCGCGGTGGTCAATATGTTTGCCACCGGCGCGGCGATATTTGTCGTCCTGCTCAGTGCCTGGTTGCTCCATCGCCAACTAAGAGCGGCCTGGCTGATCGCCCGGGCGGCGAGGGCGGACCTTCTGGCCCAGAACGAGCGCCTGCGGATCAGCGAATCGCATCTCAGCGACGCCATGGCAATGGCGCGGTTGGCCTACTGGGAGTACGACATTGCCAGCAAGCAGTTGCTTTGCAATGACAGCTTGTATGCGCTATTGAAGACGAGCGCGGATCTTATCGGTTCCTACTCGGTCAGCGTCGAGCGGTTTACCGCTGAGATCTTGCACCGGGATGACGTCCAGAGTCTGATGAGCGGCGTCGATGCCTGTGTTACCGAGGGCAATCGCCAACGCGTCTTTGTTGCCGAGGCACGAATGTTTTGCGGTGACGGCATCTGCCGCTGGTACGTGATTCATTTTCGCTTCGTGCCGGGCATCGATGGTGCCCCGGCGAAGATTTGCGGTGGCTCCGCGGATATCGATACCGAGAAGCGCACGCGGGAACAATTGCGTCTGCTGGCCAACGTCTTTGAACATAGCGGCGAGGCCATTGTGGTCACCGATGCGCAGAATCGCATCGTTTCGATCAACGAATCCTTTACCCGCTTGACCGGCTATAGCGACGCTGAGGTGCGTGGCCAAAATCCGCGCATCCTCTCTGCCGGCCGGACGTCGCACGCGGAATACGAAGACATGTGGTCGTCGATCAATGCCAAGGGTGGCTGGCAAGGAGAGATCTGGGACAAGCGCAAGGATGGCAGTTGTTATCCGAAGTGGCTGACTATTTCAACCTTGCACGACGAACAGGGCCGGATCACCCACTACATCGGCAGCTTTACCGACATTTCCGAGCGCAAGGACGCCGAGCGGCAGATCCTGCATCTGGCCCACCACGACACGCTGACCGGTCTGGCCAACCGCTTCAGTCTCCATCAGCGCCTCGATCAGGCGGTGGCGCTGGCCCGTCGCGACGATCGCTGCCTGGCGGTATTGTTCATCGACCTCGATCGCTTCAAGGCAATCAACGACAGCCTTGGCCACCCCATGGGTGACCGCTTGCTGATCGAGGTCGGTCAACGCCTGCGTGCCAGCGTTCGGGATAGCGACGTGGTGGCGCGTTTCGGCGGCGACGAATTCGTCATCGTCATGACGGACATAGCCGATGGCAACGTCGGGCAGATTTCCTCGTTGGCCGGCAAGATCCTGCGCCATTTGTCGAAGCCTTACGGCATTGCCGGTCGCGAGCTGCGTTCGACGCCGAGCATCGGTATCAGTGTCTTTCCCAACGATGGTGCCGATGTCGACACGCTGCTGAAGAATGCCGACATGGCCATGTATCACGCCAAGTCGTTGGGGCGGGCCAACTTCCAGTTCTTTGCCCCGAGCATGAACGAGGCGGCGGCGGAGCGTGCCGACCTGGAAGGCGCCCTGCGGCGGGCAATCGACGACGGTCAACTGCTGCTGCATTATCAGCCGCAGGTCGATGCCTCCAGCGGCCGCACGGTTTGTCTCGAGGCACTGGCGCGCTGGCAGCACCCGCAGCGCGGCCTGATCCCGCCGAATAAGTTCATTCCGCTGGCCGAAGAAAGCGGGCTCATCGAGCCGCTCGGGCGTTGGGTGCTCGATGCCGCCTGTCGCCAGCTATGGTGGCTGAACAGTCAGGGCTGGACCGGCGTGCGCATGGCGGTCAATCTATCTGCCCGCCAGTTGAAGCAGGATGACCTGATTCCATGGATCGAGCAATTGCTGGCGGTTCATGGCGTCCGTGCCGCCGATCTTGAACTTGAAATCACCGAGTCCGTGGCCATGGAGAACCCCGAAGCCATGATCGGCATTCTTCGCCGCTTGCGCGAGCTGGGCGTGACGCTGGCCATCGATGATTTCGGTACCGGCTATTCGTCGCTCGCCTACCTCAAACTGCTGCCGATCCAACGCCTGAAACTGGATCGGTCGTTCGTCAGCGACATCGAATCCGACCACAACGATGCCATCATCTGTTCAGCCACCATTGCCCTGGCGCACAGCCTGGGTCTCGAAGTGGTTGCTGAAGGCGTCGAGACCGAGGCGCAGTATTCGTTCCTGCGTTATCTGGGTTGCGATCTGATCCAGGGCTATTACTTCAGCAGGCCGTTGGCGGCCGATGTCGTCGAGGATTTTCTCAAGCAGTCGTCCGCGGAGCCGAAAGTTCTCGATGCACCGTGACCCCGAATCGAGGCGACACTCGTTCACGCAGCATGGCAGGCGGCATGGCCGAACCAGCGAGCGATGAAGCCTTGATGCTCGCCTACCAGGCGGGCCAGGCGACGGCATTCGATGCGCTCTACGGCCGCTGGCGCAGCCGGCTGTTCCGCTACCTGCGGCATCAGTGTGGCGATGCCGCAGTTGCCGAAGAACTGTATCAGGACATTTGGCTGCGAGTGATTGGCGCGCGCAAGAACTATGAGGTGGCGGCGAAGTTCTCCACCTGGTTGTTTCGTATCGCCCACAATCGGCTGGTCGATCACTGGCGGGCCATGGGGCGGCAGGCGCAGGAGGTGTTGGCGAGCTACGATGACCATGATGAAGACTGTCCGAACGGCTTGTGCATTGATCCTGCCGCTTCGCCGGACCAGCTGCCGGAGCGCCTGCTGGAGCGGCGCGACCTGGCCGAGCAGCTGGTGGCGGCGATCGGTGCGCTACCGGCCGCCCAGCGCGAGGTGTTCCTGCTGGTCGAGGAGGGCGAAATGACGCTTGAAGAAATTGCCAATGCCACCGGAACCGGCCGCGAGACCGTCAAGAGCCGCCTGCGCTATGCGCTGGCGAAACTGCGGGCCGAGCTGAAAGAATGGCAATGAGCGACGAACGCGACCCGTCTCTGTCGTCGCTCTATTGCCTGGGCGCGAGCGAGGAACCGCCGGCTACCCTGGATGCCCGCATCCTCGCCGCCGCCCGGCGCGAGTTGGTGACTGTGCCGGTGCGGCAGCGCCCGGCATGGTTCGGCTGGCTGGCGCCGATGGGCGTGGCGGCAACCGTCGTCCTGAGCATTTCGGTAATCCTGGTCGCCGAGCGCGACCAGCCGGATCTTCTGCCGGCCGTCGCGCCGGTTGCCGCGCCGGTTGCCGCGCCGGTTGCCGCGCCGCCGATGCCGGAGTTGCGCGCCCCGCCGGCACAGGCAGAGCGCTCCGCTGCACTGCCGACCCCGGAACCGACATTGGCAAAGAAGCGGGGCGCGTCGCCGGCACTGCCTTTGGCCAAGCCAACCGCGCCGGTGAGCGGCGAAGGCCGGATGCGAGAAGAAGTGGCGCCAGCGGCGGAGCAGGGTTTGCGCGCCATTGCCCCACCTGCGCCGGCCCCAGCCGGTGCCGCTGCCGCCCCGGCCGCTGCGCTCTCGGCGGCGCGTCCTGCCGCGCCGGCAGCGAAGCTGGAACTGCAACGGGCAGACAGTGCGTTGCGTTCGCCCGAGATCTGGCTGGAAGACATCCGGCGCCTCAAGAACCAAGGCCAGTTGGATGCGCTACGTGAGCAGTTGGCGGCATTTCGTCGCGCCTATCCGGATTACCCGTTGCCTGTAGACCTGCAGGGACCTTAACCCCGTTTCTTCGTTCTCCTCGTTTGCAGGAATGCAAACCTTCAACCAGGAGATCGACATGAAACTGCTGACTTCCCTTTTGGCTGTTGTACTGGCGACGGCCAGTTTCGCCACTACTGCGGCCACGCTCGCCGACATTGCCGTCATCGATCGCAATACCGGCGAACGCCTGCAAACCTATTCCTACCAGGGGCGTCGCTATATCGCCGGCCGACCCGGCAACCGCTACGCGATCGAGATCAGCAATCGTTCGGCCGGCCGCGTGATGGCGGTCGTTTCGGTGGATGGCGTCAATGCCATCAGCGGCGAGACGGCTGCGACCGGCCAGACCGGCTACGTCTTCGATGGCTGGCAGCGCAGCGAGATAGTCGGCTGGCGCAAGAGCATGGACGATGTGGCCGCCTTCTACTTCACCAGGCTGCCCGATTCGTATGCTGCGCGCAGCGGCCGGCCGGACAACGTCGGCGTCATCGGTGTCGCGCTCTATCGCGAATATCTCGAGCCGCCGCTGCGCATGGACTTGGCGCCAGCGCCGCTGGCCAAGAGCGCAGCGGCGGCAGGAGAACTGGCCGGGCGCGGACGCTTCGAAGCGCAGGAGCAGCGTCTGGGTACGGGGCACGGTGAACGGCTGGATTCATCCGTCCGCTATACCGACTTTCGCCGTGCCAGCGAACAGCCTGCCGAAGTGGTGGCCCTGTACTACGATTCCTACGACAACCTGGTGGCGCGCGGCATTGTCAGCGGCTCGCGTCCGTCGCGGCCGCAGCCGTTTCCTAGTGGATTCGTGCCGGACCCGGCTCTTTGATCAAGCCAGCCAGGCGCGGGCCCAGGCCACGGCAGCGGCAAGATTGACGGCTGCCTTGGCTGACACCGGTTCGCCGAGTTCGAACTTCTCGCCGCGGATGGCCAGCAGCCATGCCGGCGGCGGGTCGTCGTGCTGCAGGTCGCGGTAGACCTGAAGTACGGACTCCGGCGACATCGCGTGGCTGGTGAAGCTGGCGTCCTTTTGTGGGCCAATGCGCGTGACCGTGAATGGTGTCTCGGCAGCGACGCTGGCGTCGACGAAGAGGATGCGCTGCCGCCCCTCCAGGTCGAGCGCATGCTCAACCTGGAGTTGAAAGTCAGTCAGGCACTCGACGCCGGGTAGCGCCAGCGCTTCGATGCGTTCGACGAACAGTGGCCCGAGCGCGTCGTCGCCGCGGCTGGGGTTGCCCCAGCCGAATATCAGGACTGTCGCGCTCAACGGTTGCGGCTCTTGCTGTCGGCGACCTTGCCTGCCGCATCGATCAGCTCGACCTCGAGCGGCATCTTGCCCAAGGCGTGGGTTGCGCAGGATAGACACGGATCGAAGGCGCGGATGGCGACTTCGATGTGGTTGAGCAATCCTTCGGTGATCTCCTGGCCGTCGAGGTATTGCACCGCCACCCGGCGGATGGCTTCGTTCATCGCCTGATTGTTGTGCGTGGTCGAGACGATCAGGTTCGCTCGCTCCACCTCGTCGTTCTCATTCACGCGGTAATGGTGGATCAGTGTGCCGCGCGGCGCCTCGATGACGCCAACGCCACGTTCCTGGCGGGTGCCCGTCGCCATCAGCTCCTTGCCGAGGAGGTTGTCGTCGTGCAGCAGGTCCTTGATCGCCTCGGCGGCGTGCAGCATCTCAATCATGCGCGCCCAGTGGTAGCCCAGCGTGGCGCCGGTGGCGCTGCCGTTGTCGAAGGCGATGAATTCCTGGCGCTCGCGGTCGGCCAGCGGCGTCGGGATGAAGTCGCAATTGACGATGCGGGCGAGCGGACCGACGCGGTACCAGCCGTCATCGGCGCCCAGGATCTTGAGAAAGGGGAACTTCATGTACGACCACGGCTTGACGTCCTCGCTGATCACGTCCCAATAGCGGCCATAGTCGAAGTGGTCGAAGAGAAGCGTGCCGTCGGCTTGGCGCGCGCGCAGGCCGCCGTGGTAGAGATCCATCGCCCCGTCGGCGCGCACCAGGCTCATGCTGTGCGAGCGGAAGCGGCCGAAGGCGTTGTACTCGGCGAGGTTGTTCTCGAACAGGCCGCGGATGATGTGCACCGCCTCGCGGCTCCAGGCGATCATCTGATAGATATCCTTGAGCAGGAGGTCACGCTCCTCGACCGCGAGCGACTTGTTTACTCCGCCGGGTACCGAACCGGTGCCATGCACACGCTTGCCGGCGGTCATGCGGATGATCTCCTGGCCGTACTTGCGCAGAAACACGCCCTTCTTGGCCGTCTCCGGCGCCGCGGCGATGACGCCGACGATGTTGCGGCGGGCCGGATCCGATCCGAAGCCGAACAGCAGGTCCGGCGAGGCAAGATGGAAGAAATGCAGCGCGTGCGATTGCAGGATCTGGCCGTAGTGCATCAAGCGGCGGATGGCCTCCGCGGTCGGCGTCAGGGTCACGCCGAGCATCATGTCCAGCGCCTTGGAGGCCGCCAGGTGGTGCGAGACCGGGCAGATGCCGCACAGGCGCTGCACCATGACCGGCACTTCCCAGTAGGGGCGGCCCTGGATGAAGCGCTCGAAGCCGCGGAATTCGACGATGTGCAGGCGCACCTGATGCACCTTGTTGTCGTCGTCGAGCAGGATGGTGACCTTGCCGTGGCCTTCGACGCGCGAGACGGGGTCTATGGCGACGCGGCGAAGCGTCTCTGGATGGCGGGCGGTTTCTAGTTCGAAGCTCATGAGGGCGCCTCGTTTCTTTCAATCATATTGGAGTAGGCCGTGGCCCATGACCGGTGTGCGACCGGCGATCAGGTCGGTAAGGAACTTCCAGATCGCGTCGGCGGACGGCGGGCAGCCGGGCAGGAAGTAATCGACCTTCACCACCTCGTGGATCGGATGCACCTTGTCGAGCGGCAAAGGCAGCTCCGGGTCGTTGGGAATGCCCCCGCGCGCCACTCCAGGGTCGGTGTGATACACCTCTTCCAGGATGTCGCGCAGGTCGAGATGGTTGCGCTGGGCTGGCAGGCCGCCATTCACGGCACAGGCGCCGATGGCGATCAGGATCTTGCACTGATGCCGGAATTCGCGCAGCACGTGCACGTTCTCGGCGTTACAGATGCCGCCCTCGATGATGCCGATGTCGCACGGACCGCAGTGCTTGATGTCGGTCAGCGGCGAGCGATCGAACTCGATCAGTTCGAGCAGGGGCAGGATGCGCTCGTCGATGTCGAGAAAGGACATGTGACAACCGAAGCATCCTGCCAGACTGGTGGTGGCGACGCGCAGCTTCTTCTTTACCGGGGCATCCATTGTCAGCTCCCTTCCTTGACCACGGGCTTGAATCGCTCGGCCTGGTCGCTGATCGGCTGGGCGTCGTAGGGCCGGCTGCCGATCGGCACCGCAAAGCCCCTGCGCTTCCTCAAAATCACTCCGACGGGACAGACCTGGGCCGCCTTGTCGCTGGGCGCGAAGTTGGTGTCGGCCAGACGGCCCGATTCGGCATTGACGATCAGATGTTTGGTGATGCCACGACCGGAGAGGGCAAAGACGTTCTTCTGGTCAACCTCGGCACTGGCCCGGATGCACAGTTCGCACAGGATGCAGCGGTTGAAGTCGAGCAGCATCTCCGGATGCGAGGCATCGACCGGTCGGTCGGGATAGAACTGATCGAAATGCGGGCTCATGACGCCGAGCGCGTAGCACAGGGCCTGCAGCTTGCAACTGCCGCTTTTCTCGCAGGAAGGGCAGAAGTGGTTGCCCTCGACCAGCAGCATCTGTAGCAGCATGCGCCGCTTGGCCATGATCTCGGCCGTATTGCTTTCGATTTCCATGCCAGCAGCCGCCGGCAAGGTGCAGGAGGTCGCCGGCCGGCCATTGACCTCGACCGTGCACAGTTTGCAGCTGCCGTGGGGGCGGAATTCCGGGTGGTAGCACAGGTGAGGTATGAAGACGTCAGCGGTGAGTGCCGCCTGCAGGACCGTCTGACCGGGTTCGAAGGGGACTTCCTGGCCGTCGACAGTGAAGGTATTGCTCATTCTGCGTTCTCCAGGTGGGCGCCGCTGTCGTCGCGGCCGGTCATCTGCCGGGCCTGGGCTAGTGCGCCGTCGAGGTCGAAGGCGGGCTGGAAGCGGAGCGACTGCAGCCGTCGCTCGTAAGCCGGGCGGAACTTCTTCAATGTATCGAGCAAAGGACGTGACGCCGTGTGGCCGAGGCCGCAGTGCGCTGCCGCCTGCATCAGGTCGGCGATCTGGCGAATTTCGGTGACGTCGACCTGGGTGCCGTGGCCACGGCCGATCTTGTCCATCAGGTTCTTCAGCAACGTCGTTCCGACACGGCAAGGTGTGCAGAAGCCGCAAGATTCGTGGGCAAAGAACTGGGCAAAGTTCTGTGCCACGTCGAACATGTCCCGGTCCTTGTTGAAGACCATGAAGGCGCCGGCGGTCGGGATCTCCTCGAAAGCGATGCGGTGGCCGAACTCGTTGTCGGCGACGCACAGGCCGGAGGGACCGGAGACCTGAACGGCCTGGGCGTTCGCCGCGCCGGCGTCGTCCAGCACTTGTTGCACGGTGACGCCGAACGGATATTCGTAGATGCCCGGTCGGGCAACGTCGCCAGAAACGGAGAGCAGCTTCGTTCCCGTCGACTTCGAGGTGCCGATGGCGCGGTACCACTCGCCGCCCCTGGCGGCAACGAGCGCTGCGGCGGCAAAGGTCTCGACGTTGTTCACGATGGTCGGTTTGCCGAGGAAACCATGGGTAACAGGATAGGGCGGCCGGTTGCGCGGAACGCCGCGCTTGCCCTCGAGCGACTCGATGAGTGCCGATTCCTCGCCGCAGACATAGGCCCCGGCGCCCAGATGCACCTCGATGTCGAAGTCGAAGCCGGCGCGGCCGAGAATCGACTCACCAAGCAGGTTCATGTCGCGCCGGCGGGACAGGATCTCGTTCAGTGGCTCGAGCAGGTAGCGGTACTCGCCGCGCAGGTAGACATAGCCTCTCTTGGCGCCGATCACATAGCCGGCAACGGTCATGCCCTCGAAGACGAGGTCGGCCTGGCGCGTCAGCAGTACGCGGTCCTTGAAGGTACCAGGCTCGCCTTCGTCCGCATTGCAGACGACGAAGCGCTGGTCGGCCGGCGCATGCCGGCAGGCCTCCCACTTCAGGCCGGTAGTGAAGCCGGCGCCACCACGCCCGCGCAGGTTCGATTTCTTGATTTCCTCGAGCACCGCCGACGGGCCGAGGGTGTCGGTGTGGACGCCTTCGCGCCAGGAACGGGCGTTGGCGGCCGTCTCGGTTTCGGCTTCGCGCGCCAGCGCCGCTTTCAGCGCCTCGCCCGGACGCAAGGTATTGTCGAGCAGGATGTCGGCACGCCGGACGTTGTCCTCGACATGGAACCATTCGGTCGGCCATTCGGCGAGAGGCGTTTCAGCGCGTATGAGCTCGGCCATCCGGTCGACGCGCTCAGGCGTCATGCGCGTGATGGCGCGGTAATTGACTAGCACCGCCGGTCCCTGGTCGCACATGCCGGTGCAGGAGGTGGTATCCACGGACACCAGTCCATCTTCGGAAACGCGACCCGGTTCGAGCCACAGGCTCTGGCACATGGCCTGCATCAGCTCGCGGCTGCCGAGCATGCGATCGGTGATGTTGTCGCTCCACAGCACGCGGTAGCGGCCCATCGGCTCTGTATGGAAGAAGCTGTAGAAGCCCGCCACACCTTCGACTTTGGCTCTCGGCCAGCCGATCGAGCGGGCGATTTCGGTTAGCGTCGACGGCGACAGCCAGCCTAGCACTTCCTGGGTTTCGCGCAGGATCTGCATCAGCCGCGTACCATCGCAGCCATGGCGCGCCAGGATGTCGGCAAGACCTTCAAGGGCTTCGGTCATGGAATTCTCCCGTTGCAATGCAGCAACAGATTAGCGCAAGCGTGTTCCGCTGTGTTGGCTTCCGGCAAAATCGCCAGGACGCGGTCGCGGGGCGGGTAATGCACCTATGGGGGGTGGGGTAATTGACCGACGGGGCGCCGCCCCGTGCAACTGGCACAGTTGCTCAACTTGGCTGTCGGCGCATCTGTCGCGTTCAGCGCTTGATCACGAACCCTTGTCCCGTGGGCAGCGGAAACACGCGGTAGCCGCGGGCGTAGAACCAGGGGTCTTCAGCGGCTTTTTGCGGGCGGTAGATACCGGCCCACTCGTAGTCATCGAGGATGACCATACCGCCAGGCACCACCTTGTCAAACAGCACCTCCAGCGCGGCGATCTCGCCCTCGACATTATTCAGATCGATGTGCAGGTAGGCCAGCTTCTCTGGGCAGCCGAGGGCAAATGAATCGGGGATCAGGCCCTTGATCAGCTTGACCTGCGGGTAGCTGGCAAATCGCTCCTGCACCTTGTCGAAAAGGCCCTCTTCCTGACCGGCGAACTTGTGGCCGGCCACCGGGTTGTAGTCAAAGGTGTCGTAGCCCCAAAACGTCTTGCTGAAGGCGGTGCCGCCCATGTAGTCCATCACGGTCTTGATGCCCGAGCCGGTGTAGACCCCGCACTCGGCGAAGTCGCCTTCGAGCTGCGCGCAGTGAAAGGCCGCACAGGCCAGGATGTAGCGACGCCAGGCAATCGCCTGATCAGCGTCGTTCTGCAAGTTGGATTGCCAGGCCTGGACGAAGGGTTTGTCTTCAAACAGCGAGTTGTTGCGGCCCCAGGTGAACAGGTTGTCACCCAAGAAGTGGCCGGAGGTCACCAGGCTGCACGCCTCGTCAAGCAAGGCCTTGAAGCGCACCGGGTCGCTCACTCCCCAGTACTTGTGGACGGCAAAGTTCATCACGACGTCCATGGGCAGGGCACCCAGCTCGGGCAGTTGGGCCTTGGGGGCCTCGATAGGCATTTTCATCGGATGTTCTCCTTGGGATCGCGGCAACACAGGGGCTGGGCTAGGCGTCAGCGCATCGAAGCATCGTAGGGCGAGCCCGGCCAGGCCATGGCCTGGAACTGCCACTGCAAGCGGGCCCAATTCCAACTTGAGCCGCCCCAATCCTCGGGTTAGGCTGCCATTGCCCATGACAGACACGCTTGTGCTGCTCAGCCCCAACTACCTGCCCGCGGCTACGCAAATGGCTTCCCAATTGGGCCCGGTGCATAAACGCCGATCGGCCTACTGGCCATTCCCGTCCACTCTAGGCCCGGGGGGCTTGCAATTGCTGCGCCCATTTCGTGAGACGCTTGTCGTCGGGAAATTCGTTGAGGTAGTGGAAAACGGAACTCTTGGTTGCCTCGTACAGGAAGTGTGGGCCAACAGGGGCAGGCGGGAGTTCCTGGTCCGAAAAGCGCCACGCTTCTTGTCCCTGGCAGGCGAGAAACCAGTCGGCCGGCTCGCCGCCGAAGATCGGGCGGAAGTCATAGCTGCGTTTTTCTTCCATGAGTACTGCGCGATAGTGCCTGTCTAGCTGATCAGCGACCAGGGTTGTGGAGAAGCGCTTGCGAACCGTCTTGGCGGCGTTGGCGGCGAGACGTTGCCGCTCTTCCGGGTGATGGGCAAGCCATTCGATGGCATCGGCAAAACCGGGCGGGTCGTTGACGATCAGTCCAGTTTGGCCGTGGGCGACCAGATGTCGTTCTGCAGGATTATCGAGTACGACGGGCACAACGCCCATGGCCATTGCTTCGAGCAACGCATTCTCGGTGGTTCCATAATGCAACGGGTTGAGTAGGTAGACCAGGACGTCGAAATCGGCCAGTTCGGCGCCGACATCCGCTCGATAGCCGCGAAAGTCGAGCCGGCCGGCTAGTCCACGGGATACGGCTTGGGTTGACAGTTCAGCCGCACAGGTCGGATCGCCGACCAGTGTCAGGCGAAATTCGGGCAGGCGGACGGCCGCCAGAAAGTCGAGGATGTCTGGGTGCAGCTTGGCGAAGTTCAGTGTGCCGAGGTAGCCAAACTGGGGTGCGTGACGGTCCTTGCGGTCAGACGGGGGCGGCAGGTCGTCAAAGCCGCCGGCGCTAAAGACGACATCAATCTTTCCCTCGGCACTGTCCCTTAACGCGCGCAGATCCGGGTGTTCCCAGGAGCATGGCGAAGTGAATAGAAAACGATGGGGATAGAGCGCAAATGCAGGCGGAATGACCGGTGGCATCAGGCCGGAGATGTGGCTCCAGACGATCAGGCGGGTTGCCGGCAACTCGCCGTGGCACATCCAGCGGGCCAGCGCCGGATGGTGCCACCACTCCAGCTGGACGATGTCGGCATCGAGAATCCGAGCGTTGAGATCGTCGTGTGTCGGGCAAATAGTGAGGCTGCCCCCGGCGGCCGTCAATTGATCGGCAAACTGACGATTCTTGGGCCTCTCCAAGCAGACCACGTCATGGACGATGCCATCCGGGCGCCGCGACGATGCGCGCACGAGACCGGCAAGCGCCCGGCCGACGCCGCCGCCAAGATGGGCAGTCACATGCAATACCTTGATCATGGCTGTCGCCGGTACGTGGCTAAGGTGGCCATGGCCGGCCCCATGGACAGCTGCTCAGATGAGTTGGAAATCACGGGAATGGGCCGCCCACTCGGGGTCGCTGGCCACGATCTCCTCGAATCGCCGTCGGTGCTGGTCGCGCCGTTCGGCGTTCGCTCCCTTGGCTTCAAACGCTTTGGCTAACTGGCGGTGGGCGAAGGCGTGGCCGGGGTGATTCTTGACGACATTGTCGAAATAGGCGATCGCCGTGTTGTAGTCGCCGATGCGAAGACGATAGTTGTTTATGAAGTTGACATCCAGATTGACTTGATAGACGAAACGGGTGACGTACTCGGGATCTTCGTCGGAGGTACGGATGTGCGACTCGTAGATGTTGGTACTTAGCAAGTC
>Ga0182021_10002364_pt1 | contig 21943 bp, 28 predicted proteins | sample 612E3MmetaG_FD_120493 | JGI IMG/M metagenome (GOLD analysis project Ga0182021, IMG submission 120493) | Permafrost microbial communities from Stordalen Mire, Sweden - 612E3M metaG (Illumina Assembly) | ecosystem: Environmental > Terrestrial > Soil > Wetlands > Permafrost | place: Sweden... | reverse complement strand
GTATTAAAAGAGAAATGGGTTTAAAGAAAGGAGATAAGTATTATGAAGACTGGTTAGTTCAAAACGAAAGTATTTGTGAGGGATGCGGATATAATTACTTAAAAAATGAGCAAGAGGGACAACAATGAAAGTAATTGATAAAGTAGTTACTATCCAAGATGTTGGAAAGGTTAGAGATAAGCTTATTAAATTATTAGAGAAAGAAAAAGGACATAACTTTACAGACCAAGAATTAAAATATAATACTCCAGAGGAAATCCAAGATAATTGTATTGACTGGGTAATTGAAGAAATACAGGAAGCATTCGATTTTGACGGAGATGATGAGAAAGAGGGACAACAATGACTAAAGAAATAAATATTAAGATAATACTTTGGGATTCTAAACCTAAAAAGGAAAATTATGATTTGTTTGTTGATGGTCAATATACATTAAATGTTAAAAAAGGTAATTTGAGGTTAATAGTTTATGAAATTGAAAAGTATTTAAGATTAAGATTTAGAGAAGATTTGAGAAATAGAAAAGAGGCACAACAATGAAAACATCAAATTCTTTAATTAATTTATGTGCAACTATTTGTATTTTCTTAGGTCTTAATATTATGCTGTCTAAATTAATGTTAAATATAACTTATTTTGGAATAGATTTTATGATTTATTTATTTGGAGGAATAGGTTTTGTAATAGGATTACTTACTTTATTTAGAGAGGGACAACAATGAGAATACACATAAAAACAACTAATGATGTAGATGATAACATTATTTCAGAACTGATGAATGTGTTAATTAAATATAAATTTGAAGTTCAGAAGTATTTAGTACCTACTGGAAAAGCAGTTATGGGAATAAAAGAGAGACAACAATGAAAAAAGAAGAAACCGAATTATATAATAAATTAATGAGAAGGTTAAATAAAATTAAGGAGATAAGAAAATATGACGACAAAAATTAATTTGGGTTGTGGGAACAATTATCTTGAAGGTTATGTAAATGTAGATTTTAACTCAAAATACAAAACTGATATTTTAGCAGACTTAGAATATAAACTGCCTTTTGAAGATAATTCAGTTGATGAAGTTTACTGTTCTCATGTTTTAGAACATTTAAGGAATTTCTTATCAGTTCTTAAAGAAATAGAAAGAATAACTAAAGTAGGCGCTTTAGTTCATATTCGAGTTCCTCACTTCTCAAATGGTTTAGGTCATGGAGATTTAGGTCATGAAAAGCAATTTGGCTGGGAAACTTTTGATTTTGTTTTAAAGGGTTATTATAATTTAGAATATCGGTTTGTAATTGAAGAAAAAAAGTTTAATTATCTTTCAGTAAATCATAAAATAATTAATGCAATTGTGAATCCATTAATTAATTCTTTGCCTAAACAGTTTTATGAAAGATTTCTTTGCTGGATTATTCCTGTTGGCGAAATTGAATTAAAGTTACGGAGGACAGAATGATATTAGTTGATTTTCTTCTTTTATTATTAATTATTTTCATTATTTATATGATAATTGAAATATTGCCTACCAAAGAAGAAAAATTAAAAGCACAATGGGGGAGAATCTAAATATGGACCAAAGTACTATCATGAGCATTGAAGGATTTTTTATATTTTTTGGTTCTATTGCACTTTTTGTATGGTTAATGCATTGTCTGCTTCGTTGGATTACAGGAGGAAAACTTGCCATTCAAATGTAAACACTGCAAACGTAAAGTAGATAATTGTGATTTTTGTGGAGGTCCTCTTTTTCCTCTAGAAGAAATTGTTTGTTTAAATAACGGTCTACATCGCTGTCAAGAAAATTGTTATGAAGATGCTACATTGACGGAGGTTATAGAATGAAGTCAGAGGTAATGTTAAAACAATTATTAGCAATAATTGTCATAGTTTTTATGTATTCTTTTTCAATAGAATATACTGTTATACATGGTTATAGTTCTGTCTTTAATTTTATTGGAAGTCTTGCTCTTATGATTTTTATTTTTATCTTTTTTCAGTTTCGAGACTGGGTTACTTATGAGGAAAATAGAACATGAAATCTGAATTAGAATTTTTAAAAGAGATTCATAATTATTGTGAAGAAGCACATTCATTTGTAGGTAGAAATATCTTAGATGGTTTTGATAGAATAATTAAGGCAAGAATAAAAGAAATTGAAGGAGAATTCAAAGATGAAAAATAAATTTGCTTTTTTAATGGACTTATTTCTAATCTGGAATTTTGTAGCCTGTTTTGTATTTACAATGTCTTTTCACTCCGTTGATTTGGCATACAATTTTAAAGGTTCTACAGACTGCAATTCTTTTAATTGTGTATCTATGGACCAAAGATATTGTTGGGGAATCGATGGCATGATTGCAGGTTTTATGATGTTTATGGCTGAAGTAATATATTTTACAGCTTATGTTTTTCCTATTATACTAAACAATCAGAAGGAGGTACAAACACAGTGGAATCACCAACAAAAACAACAGGAATCGGTACAAAAGAACAAGCCAGTCTCAAACCTGGAACTTGCGAAGTCGTTAATACAGACATAGAAGAAGTGGGAGATAAAAAGGCTAGAAAAGCTGTATTTTTTGTAAAGCATCCAGATAAACAAGAGCCAGTAAAAATGTCTTCAGTTGTTGTAATGAGAAAAAGAAAAGACAAGAAAGAGATTTTGACATTGGGAACTTGGGCTAATCTTGATGAAGATGGGCTTATACAGAAGGATTCTCCTCTTGCAATGCTTTTAACGCATTATGGAGCAAAGAATCTAACCGAAATGATAAATAAGAAAGTTGAAACAGAGCAGGGAAATGATAACTTCTTAGCTATCAAAGCTTATTAACTTAAAACTAACTAATTTATTTTATTTTTTTTCTTTTATAATAACATTTTTAAACATAGGTCATTATAGTCTCAAATGGCAAGACCAGTAATTGTAGTTAAAATTAAGGGCAAAACTAGAAAAGTTGATTCTTTAAGCGATAAAATTCGTGCAAAAATATGGAACAAAGAACTTGTTGTTAGAACAGGTGTAAAGATTGGAAATAAAATCACCTGGATTGGCGATACAAGATAATTTATTATTTTATAATAACCTATTTAAATAATCAAATTCTATAAGTGGATCACCTCTTAACCCAGCAGAGGTTCAAAGTAAAAACGGTTTAACTTTTATTTTCAACCTCTGTATGGTTTTTTCTATCTTGATGTAATTTATTATGGCATTTTCTACATAGAATTATAATTTCTAAAGGTCTGGAATAATCTTCATGATGCCTTTGTAAGTCCGAGGTTGTTCCACAAACATTGCACTTTTTGTCTTTTAAAGGTATATTGTGACAAGCGTTTTTTCTTATATCATCGATTTTTTTAAACCTCTTATCGCTTAAATATTTGAATCTTTTATAAGTAATCTGTTTTTTTATAACAATTTCCTTATTTTTGTAATAATATTTCAAACTTTTTTCGCTTTGTAATTGTCTATTTCTTATCACCATTTTGATTAAACAATGGCTTTAAATTATAAATGTATTGTTAAGTTAGAGGGTGTTAAACATCCTAAAAAAATTAAGCTTTCTTCTTCTTAATAACTAAATCTTTGTCCTTAACTTCGCCCTCTAATTCTTGACCAGTTTTCCAATTTAGTTGTTTGAGTAAATCTTGAGATACTACTATCCAAGATTTCTCGTATTTCTCCCCTTTGTATTCTCTGCTGATTTGTGATTGCAGTTTCATACTTATTTTAGGTATCTATCCTTTAAATACTTTTAGGTGTCTAATTTGTAACCGAGCAGTAGTGTTTTAGATACCGAAAGGTTTATATACTTTAGATACCTAAATATATTATGGTAGAAACAATAAAATGTCCGAATTGCAAGACACAAAATATTAAGAAAGACGGCAAGAGAAAAACCGAGAATAGAGGTAAAATTCAAAGGTTTAAGTGTCGTGAATGCAGTAAGAGATTTGTTTTAGATGATGGCTTTTTTAGAATGAGAAACAGCCCATTAAAGATAACTCAAAGTGTAGATTTATTTTATAGAGGTGCTTCTACTCGTGGAGTTCAAGGGCATTTAGCTATGTTCTTCCCACATAATGCAAGTAATGTTTCTGTTTATAATTGGGTTATAAAATACTCTAAAATAATTAGTAAGTTTACAAACAAACTAAAATTAAGAGTTGGTCAAGAAGCACAGACAGATGAAATAGAATATCATAGAAGAAAATCTGACAAAGCTAAATTAGGTGCAGAAAAGAACTTTTTTATTGATAGTATAGATACAGAAACTCGTTTTATGATTTCTGCTGAATATATGAAAACGAGAAGTTGCAGAGATATTAAAACAGTTATGACAAGAATAAAAGACAGAACTGGCGAACAAGTTAAAGTTATGACTACTGATGGTTGGAATGCTTACACAAATACTATCAAGAAAGTTTTTGGTTACAATAACAAAGTAGGTAAATATAATGTTTTTCATAATAGAAATATCTGTATAAAAGACGAAGGAAATTTTAATCATCCGATAGAAAGACTACATAATAATATTAGAGCAAGAACAAAAACTATGAGAGGATTTCACGGTTCTATAAGTTCAGCTAATGCTATCTTAAAAGGTTTTGAAGTTTATTACAATTTCATAAATAAACAACAAGCAATTAAATGCTGTCCTTATGAATTGGCTACTGATTTAAAATTAAATAAAAATAATAAATGGTTGGAATTAATACAAATAAGTAAGGGTGCAATATGAAAGTGTCTAAATTTAAAAGTAGCAAAAATTGTTCCGAAAGGTTTACAAAGTCTGTTTTACACTTATTTAAGAGGGATAAAAATAAAATGGAAAATGTTGAACTCAAAGACGGTTATATTTTAGATTTCTGCACAAAAAAACCTGTGGATATTAGGAAACCAGAAGAAGCAGTAAGGCAACAATATGAAAAAACTCTTTTTGAAGATTTTAATTATTATTGTGAAATGATAGATATTGAAGTTCCAATTCAGAGAGGAGAGAAAAGTTCAAAAAAGAATAAAGATGAAAGAGCTGATATTGTTATTTACAAAACAAAAGATAAAAACAAAAGAGACCAAAACCAAGATATTTTGGGTATTATTGAAACAAAGAGACCAACGAGAAAAGAAGGAATAAAACAATTAATGAGTTATATGACAGCTACTTCTTCTTTATGGGGTGTCTGGACTAATGGAGAAGAAATTGAATATCTTTACAAGAATACCGAGACAGGAGAAATAAAAAGAGATTACATTTTTCAAATTCCAAAACAAGGAGAAACAGTTGAAACAATCGGGCATATCTCTAAAAATAAATTAAGACCTGTTAAGAATTTAAAACCAATTTTTAAAAGAATTTTAAAAACTCTTTATTCAAATACGAATATAAGCAGGAAAGAAAAACTTGGTTCTGAAATGATAAGACTTTTATTCTGTAAGATTATGGATGAAAAATATAATCAAAATGCTATTTCTGAATTTAGGATATTGCCTAATGAAAAACCAGAACTCGCCAAAAGAAGAATCGAAGGATTATTTAAAGAAGTTAAAGACGAACTAATAGAAGATGGAGTTTTTGAAGAAGGAGAGAAAATTAATTTAGATGCAAAATCAATTGCTTACGTTATTGGAGAACTCCAAAGTTTTGCTTTATTAAAAACTGAAAAAGATGTAATTGGAGAAGCATTTGAAACTTTTGCAGAAAGTAAACTTGTAGGAGATAAAGGGGAATTTTTTACTCCAAGAGAAATTGTTAAGACAGCAATAAAACTTCTTGACCCACAACCTAAACAAAGTGTTTTAGACCCTGCTTGTGGTTCTGGTGGATTTTTGATTTATTCTTTAGAGCACGTTTGGAATATTATGGATAATGATAAAAAGTATAAGGGTTCTCCAAATTTAGAACATTTAAAAAAAGAAGTTGCAGAAAAATACTTTTATGGTATAGATAAAGAAATAGATTTAGTTAAAATCTCAAAAGCATATATGTCTATCATTGGGGATGGCAGAAGTAAAATAGCTCAAGAAAATACCCTTCATACATTTGAAGATTATCAACCAAAACCAAAAGAGCTATTTGTAAAAGAAGATGGAACTCCAAAGCAATTTAGTTATGTTGTTACTAATCCCCCTTTTGGAACTAAAATACCTGTTCTTAAAGATGACGCTAAATTTTTTGATTTGGGGCACGTTTGGAAAAATGAAGATGGAAAATGGATTAAAACAGATAAAGAAAAAGATACAGAACCACAAGTTCTTTTTATTGAAAGATGTTTACAGTTTCTTGAAGATGGTGGAAAATTAGCAATAGTTCTACCAGAAACTTATTTTCACGCTCCAAGCACTAAATATGTTTTAGAATATATCAAGAAAAATAATAATATTCTTGCTTTGGTTGATTTGCCACATAATACTTTTAGACCCTATTGTAATGCTAAAACTTGCTTATTAATCTTACAAAAGGGCAGACCACAACAAAGTAAAATAATTATGGCTGTTGCAGAGGAAATGGGGCACGACCATAGAGGAAAAAGTATTTATCGCTATAATGAAGAAACCCATAAATTTACAGATAAAATCTGGGATGATACAGAAATAATAAGAGAAGAATTAGATAACCCAAACAATCCTAAAAATAAATATGTTTTTGTAGTTGATATAAAAGAAATAGTAAATAATCTTTATGTTCCTCGTTATTATTGGAGAAAAAGAATTGAAGGTTTAGAGGAAGAAGCAAAAAAGCAAAACTTAAAGTTTGTTCAATTAAAAGATTTAATTGATAAAGGAATTGTTAAAATGTTTAGAGGACACGGTGCCCCCCCAAGTGAGTTTAAAGGTAAGGGAGACGTTCCTTATGTAAGAGCAGATGATATTGTTGGTTGGGAGCTTAACAAAAGCCCAAATACTATGATACCTATGGAAGTTTATAAAAAAGTAAAAGGTAACAAATTTGATTTAAAAGCAAAAGATATTGTCTTTGTTAAAGAAGGAAGTTATAGAATTGGAAGTGTTGCTCTTGTTTCTCCATACGATTTAGAGATACTACTTAATCATCATAGTCTTGTTTTTAGAGTATTAAAAGAAGATAATGAATATGGGATAAATGCTTATTATTTACTTTATTTGTTTTCCCATAATCTTACACAAAAACAACTCTATAACAAAGTAATGATTGATACAACATTACCTAATATTGGAGATAGATGGCAAGAACTTTATTTACCTGTGGCAAAAGACCCAGAAACCAGAGAGAAGATAAAAAAACAAGTAAAATCTTTATTTGATAGAAAATGGGGTTCTGTTGAAGAACTTAACAATTTAAAAGAAAAATTTGGTGACTTAACAACTTAATATGACTACATATAAATTAGAAGCAATAAAGATTTTAAAAGATGCAAAAAGACCACTCCCTTCTAAAGAGATACTCAAAGAGATTATTAGGCGCGGAAAAATTGAAATAAGGGGTTCAACCCCCAACGCTACATTATATTCTATACTTATTATAGATATAAAAAAGAATGGTAATAAATCTGTTTTTATTAAAACCGAAAAGGGATTTGCTTTAAGGTAGTTCTATTTTTTTACCATATCCAGCACCCTCTAACTTAACAATACAAATTATAAAAAATGTTTAAATACTTTTCGATGTTTTTAATTCTAACCTCTTTTTTCCAAAAGGGGGACAGTGAATCAAACTATTTAAAGAGGTTTGCTCTTGCCCTTTTGGTTAAAATTTATAAATAAGTTTTTATATTTCAGTTTTGAGTGTATTACATGAAGAAAAAACCTAATAGAGTTTTACAGCCAATTTTTATAATTTTGTTATGTATGGGATTTATTTTTTTAGGAATAAATTTTGTTAATAGTACAATATGGAATGGAACTAATATCGCAAACGTTATCTCTTGGTATACTTTTAATAATACTTTAAATGATACTTTTTCAAATAATAATTTAACTTTAGTGGTTGGTTCTCAATCCAATATTTATTTTATCCCTTCGGTACTGCATACTACAGCCATATTTTTTAACAATAGTAATAATGCGGGAAATACAAATAATTCATATTTATATACTGCAACAACAAATATTCCCAGTACAACAAATGGAACTGTTGAAGCCTGGGTAAATATAACTGATAAAAGTTCTTCATGGGGTATGATAAATTTACTTAATATATTTTCTCAGGCTACATTGGCTGCACACAACGGCATAAGACTATATGTTAATTCAACAGGTGATAGAATTTGGTGTCAGGTTCCCAGAGCAGATAATACTCAGGTTAATACGGATGTAAATGTTTCTTTAAATAAAGGTGTATGGAATCATGTAGCTTGTACATGGAATTTAACAGAAATAGATATTTATTTAAACGGTATTCTGGTATGGACTAACTACAATAATTTAAGAACTACTCCTCCTGGAACTGTGACAGGTTATTGTATTGGTGTGTCTTGTGCTCAAGGTTTAGGAGGTATACAAGGTACTTATCCCTATATGGGCAGTATTGACGATGTAATGGTTTGGAATGCTTATAGAAATGTTACACAAATTAATGAAGATGCAGGTAATTCTACAATCACCGTTAATGATGTTCCTACATTTTATAATTATTTGGATAATAGCAGATTATTAACTGGTTCAGGTATTGGATTATTTAATGTTTCTATGTCTGATTTTAATGGTTCTGTTTATTTGCATATAAATAATTCAAATTATACGGCAACTAATTTAAATTCTAATGTTTTTAATGCATCTGTCTTTTTAGTGAATGGAACTTATTCATATTATTGGGGTTCATGGGGCAATACAACTAATCACACTTATGGTCAATCTGATGTAAGAACTTTTATAATTAATGATGTTGTTCCAGTAACTAATTGGACTAAAGAAGTTGCAATATCAATTAATTTTACTAATTTAAATGTAACTACTAATATGTCAGTTTTAATTAATATTACATACGATGCAAATATGTTATCTAACTTTTCAGATTTAAGATTTTGGAATACAGAAAAAACAACTCAATTAAGTTACTGGTTTTACAATAATACTTTTGTTCCTTCTAATTCGGTTAAAATTTGGGTTAAAATGGATAGGAATGTATCTTCTAGTGCAAATGCTACAATATATATGCGCTATGGTAATTCTGCTGTAACAACAACAAGTGATGTGGGAAAAGCGGGTTTATTTGGTGATGATTTTAGTTTTACTGATTCTAATAAATGGGCTTCTGGAAATATGGGCATTCATGTTATAGCAAATGTGGCTGGAGGATATAATGGTTCAATGAGTTTCCCTTTTGCGACAAGTGCAAATTCTTTGTATACTCCATTGAATTATTCTAATTTTATTGCTGAAACACGATGTATATTTGCAGATGATAATGAAGCTTCTGGTCCAAGTTTTGCATTATATTCTGTTAATTCAGCTCCATCAGCTTTTGGTGCAAATACTTATGCAGGTGCAATCAGTGCGGGTTTAACATATGCAAGAATAAATGGAGATAATACAGGTCCAAAAATTAACGGTACTCAGTTTTTTAGAGAAACTATTGCTTATAAAAATGCAACTTATGGTTATGTTAATTTAACTAATGACACTTCTCCAGTAATTGTTCAAAAAACAGATCTTCCTCCTGCAACACAAGCATATTTTGAGTATTATCAGGCAAATGCTCAAACTTCTTATTGCGACTGGGTTTTTGTAAGAAGATATTCTGAAGGTACACCAACAATTTCATTTAGTGCTGCAACGGATTTAAGTTCTTCAGATAATGATTATCCTTCATTTACAAATTATTGGGATAATAATAATACATTAGTTACTTCAGGGGTTGCTTTATTTAACATAACTGTTTTAAGTACAAATCAAACAGTCATATTTCATCTAGCAAATTATAACATTCTAGCTTCTAAAACAGGTAATGTTTACAATGCTTCTGTATTACTTACATCTGGAACTTATGTTTATAATTGGACTGCATATGGAAATGGTTCAAGTAATAATTTTAATACTTCTGCAATAAAATATTATACTGTTAGAAACACATTATCTCCGAGTTTAGGAATAACTAGAACTACCCCCCTAATTTATGGTGCAGTAACAGATTTTACAGGTACAGGCTGTCCTCCAGAATTAAGTTGTACTTTTAATATTACAAATCAAGCATATTCGCCTGGAGTCACCTGGGCTAATTTTTCAACACCAGGTAATGTCAATTATTCTGCTTCCAGTGTAGTAAATTATGTAAAAATTGGTAAAATAGATTTATCAGTTTTATATCCAATAAATTTAAATTCGATTTTATACGTACAAAAAAGTTCTATTTTTAATATAACTTTAAACGTATCTTATTTGTACATAGACGGTTTAACAGTTAATGTTAGCTTGGCTAGTACAAGTAGTTTATGTTATCAAGAGACTGCAAATATTTCAAATTCGAAAGATGGAGATTGCGGATTAATTTATACTGGAAATTATGGAAATGATGGGGGAGTTTGGGCTTCTGGAAACAGAGAAAGGGTTTATGATGGAGACTGGGGTACTAATGGCACTTCAAATGGAATTGGTACATCTGCTTCTTACGATGTAAATTATACAAAACCCGTTGGAGCATTCGGAGCAATTTGGCAGGTTAAAGATTGGGTAGGCATAGCAAATCTAACAGTTCCAGATTCATGCTGGAGTTATAGTTCAACGACTTTAACATTTACTGTAAATGCACCTTCAGGAACTGATGATAAACAATGGTTCTGTAGAAATGCAACAACAAATGTTTTATTGAGAGGTGTTTTTCCAACAATTAACCAACCCCTATATGAAGAAGCCATATATTGGAATATAACTTCTAATAGAATAAATAAAATAGTTCCAACTTCATGGGATACTCCTTTTTTTACAACTGCCTCAAATAATCCTTTTACATCAAACGCTTTAAATGCGAGTCAATCTCAAATAATTACTTTCTGGGTAAATGCAACACAAAATGGAAATTATATTTTCAGGGCGTTTGCAAATTTAACTTCAGAAATGGGAATATATAATATAACACAGCAATTTAATGTCAGTGTAAATGATTCATTTACACCATCAACTGTTATACCTCCCGTCATAGATAATCCAGGAAGTGGAGGACAGCAGATTCAGTATCCTTATAATGAAATAATTCTCGATAATATGTCTGCAATATTCAATAGAATTATAAATGACAATATTCAATATAGCATTGATGTTTTTACTTATGATAAAAATAAAACATTTATAGAAATTGATACTTTAAATCTTACTTTATTGGATACAACAAATTATACTTTTACAAAGACTCGGTATGGTATAGGAAGATACAATATATTTTTAACAGTTTTCGATGAAAATTTAACAAAATTAAACGCACAAATATCTGCAAGTCAAAATAGTTATATTTTAAAGAAATTTTATTCTTTAAATATTACAAGCACTAATGAAATTCAAAGTTTTACAGAAACTCTTAGAACAACAATTGAAAATAATCTTTCTAAGATAGAAAATTTTGTAATGAGTAATATTGTTTTGACAGTTGTTGTATTTGGATTTTTATTATTGACATTATACTTAATTGTTTATGCTAGAAAGAATTCAGGGAAAAGTTTATAAATTAATAATAATTATAAAATATAGGAGTTTTTCATAATTATAAAAAAGTAGATGCCAAAGAGGATTTCAAGTCTAGCTGAAAAATGTGAAGTTTGTGTATTCTCAATACCTAGAGGCTTAAATGACGCTTTTGAACTTGCTGTTGATTGGGACAATCCTCCTTCAATTGCAGTAAGCCAAAAACATAAGGTTATAAGGGAATTTATGAAAGATTTTATCGATAAAAAGTCCAAAGAGAAAAAAATAGACTTTTATAATAAGGCTTTGGAATTCTTTACTTCAAAAGGCGAAATTCTTAATCATAATGAAAAGAGGGAAAAAATTAAGAAATTTAAGTCTTCATTCTTTATTTTGTTTATTTTCAGTTTATTATTGCCTATAGTTTATGCGAATGGAATTACGTTAAGTGCATCTTCTTTTACTGTAAATAAAACAATTGGTACATCTCCAATAGCAAATTTAATAATTACTAATACCGAAAGTCATGATTTTGTAAATATTACTTTAGATGGAAATCCTTATGTTTTTATGGACCAGATTCCAATTCTTCATTCAGGTGAAAGTAAAAACATAACAATAACAGTTAATTCAAATTCAACAATTAATACAAACTTTAAAATCTATGGATTCTTTTATCGGGATATTGGACAACCCTTTAACAACTATTCAATTTCTGTAACTTCTCCAGGTTATCCTTATTTAGACCCGTGCAATCTAGTTATAATAAAAGGAGATACGGTACGCTGGGAGAATGATTTGCTTTATGATCCAATTTCTATGAGTACTTCAGATTCGGTTGTTATTGATGGTACAACAATAACTCCAGGACAGTCTTATCAAAGACAGTTTAATTATATAGAAACTCTTAATTATTATTGGCTAAGATATTCAGTGGCATTGACTCCTTTATGTAGTATTACAGTTACAGATTCTATAGGTTATGTTAGAGACCCAAATTTAGATGCAAATATCAATTTTGATATTAAAACAAATGCTCAGCCTACTTCTATTTCAATGTCAATTAATCCAACATATTATCAGGCTTCAATACTTCAATCTCAAGAAGGCACTTTGATTGTTACAAATACTGGAGGACTAACAGCTTATGGCATCCATCTATCTGGAGATTGGGTTACGTTTTCAACAAATGATTTTAGTTTAGAGCCTCAACAGTCTAAAGGAGTGATATTTACAGTTTTACCTTTTGTTTTAAATACAAGTGATACAAATCAGACTTATCAAAAATATATTTATGCGAACGGTAATTTTAACACTGCAAATGTGAACATGAGTGTGTTTGTTTCTTACACAAGGCTTGATTCAGGTGAAAATCTAACAGATGCAGATTATTTAATTAATATATTCTGCCCAAAATACCCTCATAGCAGTTTATGTGAAAGAGACCCTCAAATAGAATATCGTTATATTTACAATTTAACTGGTCAGAGTGTAAATGTAACAATAACACAAAAGAAACTTGATGATATGTGGAGTTATCTTTTTAGTTTAGGGGATGAAATAAAAACTTACAGAAATTATGATAAATTAAATTTTGATACTGTAGGAGTCTCTGTAAATACTACGCTGAATGATATTTCTACGCTGAAAGATAAAGTGTCTACAATGGAAATAGATAGGCAAAATTCTACAACTTATATTTTGTATTTTTTAACAATCGCTTTTATTATTTTTTCTGCTATGATTACAGGCGTGTTGATATATATGTATAAACATAAAAAACAATTGGAGTCTTTAAGAAGATGGAACTAGAAAAGAAAAATTCAAATGTAGCTGAAAAGTTTGTTATGGGGCTTGCAGGTTTTGTCGGTGTAGTACTAATAATTGTTCTAATTGTAATAAAAGTAAATGTTCCAGAATTCAAATTAGGATATTTTATTTGGGGTATTGTTTTAACAGTTTTGGTTTTTACCGCAATAATTCTTGCTTCATATTATTTTTCATTAAAGAAAAAAGATAATCTAAAGAAAGCTCCAGAAGAATATGAAAGATTACCCAAGCCAACAACATTTGAACAGTGTCGTGAAATTGTTAAAAAAACAATGGTTAATCCCGAATATGGGGAGTATTTAGAAATTATAACCGATGGGGTAGAATCTTATGGCAAAGGTCAGAAGTCTCTTATTTATACAGCTAATGTAAAAGGTTATTATAGTAATAGCACATTTTACATTCTTATAAATATGCATTATCCAAATGAAAGAAGAACAATTTTGAATGGAAGTATAAGCTTATATGAACTTGAAATGGCAAAAATGAGACTAGGCACAACTCTTGAGCCTACTCCAAATATTAGAGAAATTAAAACTAGCAATCCTTTGCTTGGTACAGAACAAACAATTGGAGAAACTACAAAACCAAAAGAAGATACAGAAAAACAAAAGGAGGATGAAAAATCAGTATGAGTTCAATACTTTACATTACAGTTATATTGGGATTTGCAGTTCTTACAGGTTTAATAATTTGGTTATTATCATTTTTATTCCTAGAGAAAAAAGAGCCTCAAGATTCTCCAATTGATTTGAATTTTTTATCTAATAAATTTGATGGTTATTTTATCGGAGTAGAAACTTCTTCAGTTGGTGCAAAAGATGGAAGGCATTTTATTAAAATGCTTCCTAAAGACGTTGATATTAAAATGAAAGATAAGGATTTGAAAGAAGTTTCTGTTATAGTGGATAAAAACAAAGTTTGTTCATTGCCTAAAGGAACCGTATCTAAATATAAAAACATAAATATTTTACTGCCTAAACATGCTTCTGATTTGCATGAAGCTTTAAAAGAAACTATTGTAGGAAGAGGTTTAATGATGGGGATTGAATTACAGAATGCTGCAAATGCAGAAATTGATAGTTTACTTATGGGTCATGACAGAAAAGATGAAATTTTAAGTCGCATAGGTCATGCAGAGGTATCTAAAGAATTTCTAAATTTTCAGGAAGAACTTTATAAAGATGCTCTTAAATTTAATTTAGAGGCTAAGTCAAGAGATAAATCACCCACTAGTTTATCATCGTCTACACCTTTCTTGCCTCCAAGAAAAGATTAAGATGGAAAGAATTACAATTATTTTTATAATAATTTTACTTTTTGTTATTGGTATTTTTGCTTTAGTGTATTTCACATACGAAAGACCAATTCAAATTGGAGAAAATATTATTAATAAAAATGTTTCTTTGGCTATTTTTGATGGTAAAAAACAAATCAGTACCAGTTTTGTAGTCACCTTAGACGATTCTGTTATACCATACAAATTTCTCAATACAACTTCATCAGGTTATACTTTTTTTGTTGTTCCATTAAACCGAACTTTTTCTATATATAATATTAATTTAAAAAATCAAACTTTCTATACTTCAAAATATCGATTTAACGATATGAGTCCTTCAAATTTAAGACTCGATTTTCAACTAAAGAAAATTGTCAGTTTGAATGTCAGTAAAGATGGAAATTTAGGACCCGATAATCCAATCAATTTAACTTTAATACCTAATGGAACGTTACAATTTGTAACAATTTGTATCAGATGGAGTGATAATGTCATAAGTGCAGATATTCAAGATGTAGAAAGCAAGGATGCACCTCAAAGGCTGTTGAATAAAGTAGACAGATGTTTTTATACAAAACAGTCAATAAGTTCTAAGACTATCTATCCTATAAACTATAAGATATTTGGAGACATTAGTTCTAAAGACTTTTTAGATATCTATATTATCGATGGAGATATTGGATATAATGTCAGAAACCAGGATAACGGTTATCTTACTCAAAGCTCAAATTTTAAAGATATTGCCTATCCAGACGTTCATTACAGAATTGAGGCATTTAAAAATTTATAATTAAATTTTTATAGCTAATAATTTATAAATTTCGATGGAAGAAAAAACTAAATCGATTGTAAACACTCTATTTTTTATAGCTTTCTTATTGGTGCTCGGTTTTGCAGTGCCTCAAACTTTAGGTTTAAGCTCAAGGTCTTTTAATGAAGCAGGTATTTTATCTCAATATCAATTCTATGTTATGGCTACAGGTCTTTCTGCTTTGGGAATTATTATACTATTTTTTGTAAATTTCTATAAAAGAGATGATGAAAAATATGGCAATTCAATATTGTTCTTTTCTCCTGGAGAGTTTCCCAGTCCAAAAATAAAATTCTTTAAAAGTGCAATTATGTTATTTTTAGTTTCCCTTATAGTATACAGCTTTCTGTTTGGAATACTTCCTAAGTTCTCACAGCAGACTTTCTTTGGAGCTGACGTTCCTTCATTAAAAGAGCAATTTACTTCAACTGAAAATATATCCTATTCAAATCTTATGGTTCCAATTGCAGAGAATTTTACAATGGCTTTTATTCTTGCTTTCTTTGTAACCTCATTAAGATTTTACGCTAAGAAAAAAGATTTGAGTCTGTTAAATTTCAGACTTATTTTAATATCTATGATGATTGTTTTATTTGTAATAACTGCAGTACTAAATCATGCAAGATATAATGATTCAGACCAGGCGTTAATTAGTGTTGCACTATTTTGGGCTTTAGGAGCAGTAGTTACTTTTGTTACGGGTTCATTTATTCCTTTCTGGATTCAGCATGTAATGAATAATGTTTTTATTGATATAGCAAAATATTATCCTTTAAGCAATGTTGGTTTCATAGTTTCAATATCTACGATTGTAATTTCTGCATTTTTCTTGATTTTGCTTTATAGAGGTAGGAAGAATAAACTATGAAGAAAAGTCTATCTGCAATATTAATTTGCATTTTTTTGATAATCTGTGTAGGAGTATATGCAGAATGGGAGAATTTTGGTGGAAGTTTTTCAAATATTAAAAATGCTCAATTTAACAATTCTTATGGAAATATCGTAAACTCAACTAATATTACAATTTCTAAAGGATATAGTTCTATAGGAACGACTAATGCTTTTCAACCATTATCTTCGAATTTAGGAACTTCTTCAAAATACATTATTTTAGTTAATTATGATACTCTGTCTATATTTAACAGTACTTTAGGTTTAGTAACCTCTCTCAATACTACTAATCCTGTAATGGGACAAATATCAATTACAGATTTTGATGGAGATAATTTTATAGATGATATTGTAGGATATTATTATGTTAATAATACTTTTTTAAAATTTAAGGTTTTTAGTTATAATCAAAGTAATAATTCATTATATTTATCTAATACTTTTAATATTACAAACTCATTAAACATTAGTACGATGGGTGTTCGTTGTAAAGTCAATAAATGTTTTTCTGTTGTTAATGAAAAAATTTCAGGTTCAAGTTATACTGTGAATTTATATATTCACAACTCTTCAGGACAATTTAATATAAGTATGCCAATAACAATGATTGCACCTGCAAGAAGCCTTCTTTCTGAATCAGATATCAATTTAGATGGCATAAGTGATTATGTTACTTTTTCGCATCATGATTCATATGTTTTTTCAGAAAACAAAACAAATTTTGGTTATAATACTTGGTATGCTGATACAGACTATATTCCTAGTCTTGAGGATGTACGTTTTTACAAATCTAAAAACAGTCCTTTCCCTAAGATGGTTTTTATAAATGATTTTCCATATAGTGCTTTTAGTTCAGTGGCTTGTGGGTTAGCAGGGTATTCTTGTATAAAATTACAATATGGCGGACTCGCATTGAATGGAACAGGAACACTATATGCAGTTATTAATCCTGCCTCTACTAGCGGAGATATAAAACATTATCTTGGTTCAGCAATTGCTGATTATGATGGAGATGGAACAGAAGATATTTTTATTGCAACCTCAACTTCAGTTTCAAATGTAAATAGTGTATATGGTATTCTTAATGGAGACAGTGCTTCATGGCTATTTTATGGGATGAATATTGGAGGCACAGTTGGTTTAACTCAAGATTATCCGTATACTCAAATTGCGGCTGGTAAATTAGATGAAACTAATTTGTACAGTATGTTTATTGCAAATGGAAATACTCTAGCTGTTGTTTCAACTGTTAAAAATGTAACCGTAACATATAATACAAGTTTTTCTGGAAGTCCAATTGGATGTTTAATAGATGATATAAATCAAGATAATTTAAATGACCTCGTTTGTTCGAGTCCTACATTAACTGGAATAATTAAATCAAATTCTTATGCTTCTCCAATTATAAATAACATAACATTACAACCATCTTCGAATTTTTTTGTAAATCAAACGATAAGCATTTCAGTAAATGCCGTAACATATCAAAATTTATCTTTATGGTATTTATATAAATGTTTTAATAACGATAGCTATAGTGCAGATACAATTTTAAGTACTTCAAATTGTACATACACCACAAATAATTCTTATAATATTAGTGTTTTAGTATATGTTGTAGATAGAAAATATAACGCCACAATTTTTCAACAAATATCCGTAAGTTCAATTTCGACAAATGTTATTCCACCCTCTAGTCCAGGTGGAGGTTCAATAGATTATAGCACTTGGGGAGGTACTGGAGAGCCTTATAATCCAGTTTTAGATCCAAATAATCCATTATCTCCAGTTTATGACCCGAATGATAGACAAGGAGAATCTTCAGGAAGTCCAATTACAGTTTTTGACCCATCAAATAGAAATATGTCCTGGATGGTTCAGACAAATCAAGGTGGAAGTATTTATACAATGGTTCTTTCAAGCATTTTGCCTAAAAGAGCAAAATATTTAGTTTATACAAATTTAGGTACAGAGATAATTAATTTAAAAATAAGCTGTGAAGGAAAAATATGTCTTTATATTAATTTTACTTATACAAATTTAACTTTGCAGGTAGGAAAAACAAAATTAGAAGTTGTTAAATTTGATGTTGATTATACAAATGTTAAATTTGGAAGTTATTCAGGAAAACTTGTTTCTACAGACCAAAATGGAAATACAGGAGTAGTTTCAATAACTGCCTCTAAAGGCGGTGCAGGTATACTTATTTCTTTATTTGAAAAGCTGTTTGGTTCTTTAACTATAGGAACTTGGACTATTTGGTATGCCGCACTTTACATTCCACTGTTTTTATTTGTATATCTTATAATGAGTTTTTTACTAGGAAAACTTGATTCTGGAATACCTTTAGCTTTATTACTTGCCGCAGTTAGTGTGATTATTTTATTATTAATAATCTAAAATTTATAATTAAATTTATAAATTGGAAAAGAATACAATTTTATGAAAAAGAACACAAAAACAGCTATTTGGATTTTAGTCTTTGTTGCTGTAATTGGACTGTTGATTTTTATCAATCCTATAAAAAATACTTATTTTGATGTTTCAGAGACTTGCAATCTTGGTTCATGGGGAATAAGTTCATACGATGCAGTTCACAATTCTTTAGTAATTAATTATGATTTACAAGCCGCTTATCCTGGATGTATGGGTATTGGAAATCTTTCAAAAGATGGAATACCTGTATTAAATACTCAGCAATTATGTGAACAATTTGGATTTACTTGGAGATCTCCAGACCAAGTTCCTAATGGGGGTTATCCTTGTTATATGGCTTTTGGAAACACTAATTGGATACAAGGTAAAGACATTGTTGCTTCAGGCTCTTGTACTCATACTAGACCTTATCTCAATCCCTCACCAGACGGTTTTACACCAACTTTTGATGGCATTACTATGACTTTCCCTAATTTAAAACGTCAGGGTGATGATGATGTTCATTGCTCTGGAACTTTCACAATTTTGTCCATTCAAAGAGATTCAAGCTTGAATTTAAGTCCTATAGGAACAACTCAATCTTCAAATACTGAATTATATATTGCTCTAGGAGTTCTTGCTGTATTAATAGTCTTAATTGTTTTATATTTTAGGAGGAAAAAATGAGAAAATATTGTAATATTATTACGATAATATTGATGTTTTTATTTTTAATTACATTTGTTTCAGCAACTACTCCAACTTGTACTGATACTGATGGTCAGACTTTAACTACAAAGGGCACTGTTTCGGGAATATATCAAAATGGTGCTTCATATTCTTTTAAGGATATATGTTCGGTTCAATATCCAAACAAAGTTTCTGAAGGTTTTTGTATAGGAACTGATCCTGCTTCAGCTTGGCAGACTTGTCCTTCAGGAAATAATTGTGTAGATGGTGCTTGTATATCTAGTTCAACAACTTGTTCTAGTCAAGGTGGAAGTTGCAGAGATTTATGTTTTAATGATGAAGGTTCGATTGGAATTTTAAATTGTAACGGGGGAAATCTTTGTTGTAAAAGAGGAGTACAAGTTCAGACTTGCCCTTCAGGAACAACAACTTATCACTGTGAAGGTTTTGATATGACTAAAAAATTTATTTGCGATGCTTCAACAGGAATTTCTCAATCTCAACAATGCGGTGCTAATCAATTATGTAGTAATGGACAATGTGTAAAGAGTACAACAGGTTCAGTTACTCCAACTTGCACAGATACTGATGGTACAAGTGTTTCTACAAAAGGTACTGTTTCAGGAAATGATGAAAACGGTCATTCCTATTTTATAAACGATTATTGTTCAATTGAAGACTCTTCTAAAGTTTCAGAGCAAATCTGTTCAGGTTCAAGTCCTTCTTCTATATGGTCAAATTGTCCAACCAATACCAAATGTGCAAATGGTAAATGTGTTGCAAGTTCAACAACTTGTGCAAGTATTCAGGGTTCTTGCAAAGACTTTTGTGCAGTTGGAGAAATAGCTGGAGGAAAACTTGACTGCACTAATAATTTTGATTGCTGTGTAAAAGGTACAATTACAAATTGTCCTGCTGGAACAGAACAACCTAGATGCACAGCAGACCCTAGAAAATATTTAGTTTGCAGTGGAGGAGTAACACATGAAATTCAATGTAAGGGTGATGCAACTTGTTCTCAAGGGATTGCTTGTTATGGTTTAGGTTCTTATACAGCAACTGGTTCTTTCCTTGATAGTTTAGGAACAAGTTTACACAATGTAATAGACCCAATATTAGGAATTAATCAAACACAATGCAATACCTGTACAGATTGGTTGTTAAATAAAGTTGGAGTAAAACAATGCAATGCAGGATTTTTAAGTAATATTACATTTGGGCTTATTGGAGTTGGTGGAATAAGTTGCACAACTTCTCTTATTAAATGGATAATTATAATCTTAGTTACTATTATTTCAATATTTGTAATAAAAGATTTCAGCAAGAAATCAGAAGCTTTAAAGAAAAATAGTGGTTTAGCTTGGATTTTATCAATTGTAATTGCATTATTGCTTGGATTTGCCCTATTCTTATTCTTATCAAGTATTCTCTTTTGGATAGTTCTTGGAGCAATTATTCTTTTCTTTATTTTAAAAAGTTATCTTAAATCATTAATTCCTATTTAAAGTAAGTTTTAAATATCTAACAATCTAATAATATTTTATGCAAATCAATATGGACCTTATTTCAAACATGAGTCCTCAGCAATTGTTAATATACTGCAGGAATACAACTGTTGTTCCTGCCATGATTATACTGTTTTTAGCAACTCATTTAATATTTGTTATCATAGGCTCGATAATGTCCAGGAAAAAGATATTATTCTTTTATATTTGGATATTCAGCTTTGTGCTTTCATTGGCAGTTCTAGTGTTCTTGATTTTATCCCCAAATCTAATACAGAATATTGCAGACCTTTTCAGATGATTTTTAAATTAATAAATAAATTTATATATTAACAATTTATCTGTTTTTATGGCTAAGAAAAAATTACTTCCACTATTGTTTAAGAGTGCCTGGTTTCATTATTTATTATTAACAGGAGTATTATTTCTAGATTTCTTTACAGCTAATTGGTTAGGTTTTGTTTCTATGAATAGCGAGTTGTCCACACAAAAATGGATACTTTTATTTGTATGGTATTATATTTTTATTTCAATAGGAGACCAATTTATCCACAGGATAATTGGAGTTGATTAACAATGGCATATCTTTTAATAAAAAATGATGGTTACACTGATGGAAGAATTTGGAAAACCAAAGCAAAAGTAAGAAGACATATATCTGCTGTAATAAGAAATAATTCTTTAGAACAAAGGCAAATGACGGGTTTTGTTAATATGAAAATTAAAAAGGTTAAAGCATTATATCCAAAACAACAGGAGGAATTGAAGCACGTTAAAGACTTCATTTGGGCTTAAAATGGACATAAAAATAATTCAACGTAGATACCCTGAAAATAAATGGGATTATAAAGCTGTTTATGTTAATGTAAATGGGCAAGATATAATTTACTATACTCTAAAAAATAAAGGGAAATCTTCTAGGGGTG
>Ga0182021_10002363_pt1 | contig 21949 bp, 20 predicted proteins | sample 612E3MmetaG_FD_120493 | JGI IMG/M metagenome (GOLD analysis project Ga0182021, IMG submission 120493) | Permafrost microbial communities from Stordalen Mire, Sweden - 612E3M metaG (Illumina Assembly) | ecosystem: Environmental > Terrestrial > Soil > Wetlands > Permafrost | place: Sweden... | reverse complement strand
GTCCTTCCAGGGTTCTGTATGCAGAAGTAGGGGTTGAAGCCCGGACGGCACGTGCCCTCAGCGAAGTAGAAGGTGCTGGCGGGGGAGGTCGCTCCTACCACGTCGTGGCCTCCGTCCCATCCGTTGTAATCGAAGTATATGGGCCGCTCGGCAACTATTCCTACGCCGTTCGTGGATACGATGCTACAGGAGAAGTCGTGGGCCGTATCGTCCGCCGCGCCGAGCACATCAGAAGGATGGAACGTGCCGCGGGAGTTCGAAGGCACTGCGCGGCTTTGCGCACAGGTGCTGCCGTCGCCCTTCATGTAGGTGACAGTCACGTTCGCCGTGCCCGGGCCGGGGTTCTGCACTGTGAGGTAAGGATCGAAGCCGGGGCGCGTGGTCCCCTCGGCGAAGTACCAGCACGTCGAAGGGGCGAGCGCTCCTACAACGTCGCTGCCTCCGGTCCAGACGCCTTTGTAGTCGAAGTACATTGGTCGCTCGGCCACTATTCTCGCGCCGTTTGTAGAAGTGACGCGGCACGAGAAGTCGTGAGTGGCGTCGTTTCCTGTCCCGAGCACGTCGGCCGGGTGCGCGGTTGAGCGCGAGCCAGGGGGAACAGTCAGATACTGAGCGGTGGTTGTGCCGTTGCCCCTCATATACGTAAGCGCCACGTTGGCAGGAGTCCCGCCAGGGTTCTGTATGCAGACATAGGGATCGAAGCCCGGGCGCGTCGTGCCCTCCGCAAAGTAGAAAGAGGTCGCCGGGCTGGTCGCTCCGACGACGTCGTGCCCCCCGGTCCAGACTCCTTTGTAGTCGAAGTACATTGGACGCTCGACCACTATCTTCCCCCCGTTGGTGCACTGCACCGTGGCGGAGAAATCGTGGGCGGCGTCATCAGCTACGCCGAGCTTGTCCCTGGGTGAGACGGTGACCCGCGACGTCCCGGGCACGGTGAGCGGCTGGCTGTCCCTGGTGCCGTCGCCTTTCATGTAGGTGATGGTTACCTCGGCCGTCGTCCTTCCAGGGTTCTGTATGCAGAAGTAGGGGTTGAAGCCCGGACGGCACGTGCCCTCAGCGAAGTAGAAGGTGCTGGCGGGGGAGGTCGCTCCTACCACGTCGTGACCGCCCGAGATGGGCGGCGGTGGAGGAGTCACGTTGCCAAAGCGCCAGAACATCGCGTAGTAACCAGATCGGCCATAGTCCTGGGGGTTCGGATCCCAGTTCAGGTTTTGGGATACCAACCCCGGGGAGTCCCAGTTGGACTGGACGATCCAGTACCTGCCGTTTCCATGGTTCTGCACGATGCAGACCGTATGAGGATGGCTCCAGTCGTTATCATTACCGTTTGTCCACTGAACGATGTCACCCTTGGTAGCCTGGCTGGCACTGACTTGAATCGCCCCGGAGTTCGTGTATCCAGAGATGACACCACCCTCGCCAAAGCAACCACCGGCCTCCGCAACCCATCTCTGGGCACTCTTGATACACTCTCCTGGTTGGTCCCAACCCGTCGGTCTGACCGTTCCCAGTTCCGCCAATGCGCAGTCAGCCACGCGCGCGTTGTCGAAGTCCTGGGCTTTCGCCGTTTCGACCACGAACGGGTTGTTGAAGATTACGAGGGCCGCGAACAGCTGTATTACCAGGCCGATGATCACCGCTCGCCTTGCCAAAATACTGCCATGTTCGGGTGCGGTCACGCGGCTCCCTTTGTAAGCGGATAATGTTTTTCCAACCGGATCTCTTTCAACACTGGTCTTCTCGCGGTTTTCACCGAGCTTATTCGACGATCTCAGACAACAGGTCCGAGTCCCGGCACCGGGAAATCGTATCACTTTTGTGTGCTGTAATGGCAACTCTCACATGCAATCAGGGTGACGGCGGCACCAGCGATGGATACAGGGTGTCCAAAGACAGGGCGCCTTCTGTCGTCTGCAAACACCCTGCAAACCAAACCTGATAACATGGGGCGATACCAGACGGACCAGATAACACTAGATGGACTGGATAACACGAACGACGTAGAACTTGAAAACCGTTGAGCCTCACGGCTGGGGTCACCGCGCGCAAAGCGCGTGGGGCGGGTGAGAATCCCACTCCCTCCGCCGCCGGCATCTCCCTTTCTTCCGACCCGATAACGAATGCGCCCTACTAGGTGAGCAGGCCGATCAGCCCCTTGAGTGCTTCGATCACCCCGAGGCATACAAACTCGAAGACCAGTATCAACTGGGCGTTGGCCAGGAGCCACTGCCTCATCGATTCAAGCCTTGTGGCGGACTTCTCCGGTGCAACTATTCGGACGAAGACAGGTATCCATAGGCCAACCATCCCGAAGAGCACAAAGATAAAGACGATGACTACTCCCTCGAAGGTCCCGATCCGTGCCAGGAGAATATCGACCACAGCCGCCGCCGTGAACAGGGCATCGGAGAGAAACTCGTAAAGGCCGATCGCCAAGACGCGGGAAGGCTTGAAACTGTCCAGGAATTGCACCCACTTTGGCATCTTGGGTTGCTTGCCGCGCTTCGACTGAATCTTCCACCAGAAGAATGCGAACGCGAAAAAAAGGAGTGCGGTTACAAGCTGGCCTACGTAAGCGAGCGTTGAAGCGCTGGTCTTGTGGCTGAAGTCCCGCGCGTTCAACGTAAGCAGAACGGTAATCCCCACCACAATGCTGCCGACTATTCCCGGCAGCACGAAGGCCAGGCCCTTGAGAAGCCCCCTGCTGCCCGAGAGGAACATTATTCCGATAATAATCGTGAGCGGGCTGACAGCCCAGAAAATCGCCAGCGGCGCTATCTTGAGAATCAACTGTGCGATAATCGTCCCTTGCTACTCGTGTTTGTGTTGACGGCTGTAAGGCATCCGGCGCTCTCAGGAAGTATACGACCCGGCAGAGAATCAGCAAAGGAGACAAGGAGTAGGACTTTCTTGCCGCGACGAAGGCTCGGGCGTCCGCCTAATCAACTATAATGAAGGAGGGGATTGGTTCTCTCGCTCGTCACATATTGGGAGGTTTCAATGGGCTTCAAGAAGATTGCCGATACGTCAGAATTGCCGGCAGGCAAGATGAAGAAAGTCACTCTGGACGGAAAAGACGTTCTGCTCGTGAATGTCGACGATGCTTTCTATGCCATCGACAACAAGTGTACCCATCTGGGGGGATCGCTGGTCGAAGGGACACTGGAAGGAAACGAAGTGATCTGCCCGAGACACGGTTCCCGATTTGATGTCAAGACCGGGAAGGCCGTCGGAAAAGCGAAGGTCGCCTTCATCAAGGTAATGCCCAAGGACGAGAAGACTTACGTGGTCAAGGTTGAGGGAACGGATATCATGTTGCAGACGGATGGGGACTGACACCAGCGCGAAGCGCGTGGGCGGTTCGAACCTCTCTCCCTCCGCCATGCTACCCATCGCCGATGTGAAATTCACTTTGACGCTTCCGTAACAATGGGTGCCCACAACGATCAGGTCATTCCGGCAATTTCTGTAGCGTGAGTGAACAATCTCTGGCTGGGTTCTGACCCACGGAGCCATAGGTCGTGCTCGACCTTCACCACGCAAGTCGAATAAGTCTTCTCTTGTTTACATCCGGGCTGTTGGCACAACGCTTGCTTGCGGCGGTTTGAGGTCGCTACGTTCCTGAAGTCCTGCAGGAACCGCGGGCTTGAACTAATATAGGTTCGCGAGGTGTTTGCCTTGGGAGGGGAGAAAGCGTGCCGAAGAACGATACGGTAGCCCCGGGCGGGGTGTCTGAAAGCCATGCGGATTCCCCGGGGACGATCGATGTCGCGGAATACCAGGACGCGCTGGCGCGCCTGAGGCGTGTCTATTCATTCCTCAACATGACAAACGAAGCCATCGCGCGCATTAAACAACCGGAGCCACTGTTCAACGAGGCGTGCCGTATCGCCGTTGAGGTGGGCGGGTTCGTCATGGCCTGGATCGGCCTCGTGGACCCGGAAAGCAGGCGGATCAAACCAGTGAGCCACTGCGGCTTCGAGGAAGGATACCTCGACAAGGTGTCCATAAGCGCGGACGGGCAGGACCGACAGGGGCTGGGGCCCACCGGTATCGCCGCGCGCACGGGCGAGGTAAACATCTGCCGGGACTTCGCGGGCGACCCCCGCATGGCGCCATGGCGGGAGGAGGCGCTGAAGCGCGGTTACTGTTCCTCGGCCGCGTTTCCACTGCGCATCGGCGAGAGCATCGTGGGGGCGCTCACTCTATATGCCTCGGAGACCGATTTCTTCGATGACGAGCTGGTCGAACTGTTCAAGACCCTGGCGGACGATATCTCCTTTGCTATCGACGCCATGCGGAAAGACGAACTGCGCAGGCGCGCCGAAGAAGATCTGGCGCTGCGCGCCATGCTGCTGGACACGGCGACCGACTCCATCCTTGAATTCGATGCGAAGGGCAACTTCGTCTACGCGAACGAGGCGAGCTGGTCCACCCTCGGGTATTCGCGTGAGGAGTTCATGAACATAAACCTGTGGGAGCTCGCCACGCCGGAGTTCGCGCCTCAAATCCAGGAGCGGCTGTTCCAGGCCGAACGCTTCGGTCGGGTGATATTCGAGTCCGGCCGCCTGCGCAAGGACGGCTCAACGATGCCGGTGGAAGTGCACATCAGGCAGGTGGACGCCAGTGGGCGCCGCCTGTACCTGAGCGTAGCGCGCGACATCACCGAGCGCAAACGTGCGGAGCAGGAGCTGAACGACTATCGTGAGCACCTGGAGGAGCTTGTGGAAGAACGCACCCGCCACCTGCGGTTCCTCAACGAGGAGATGGAGTCGTTCAACTACTCGGTGTCACACGACCTCCGCAGCCCACTGCGCGTCATCGAGGGCTTCTCACACATGCTCTTCGAGGACCTGGAGGGGCGACTCGAAGAGGACGACCGCGAGTCTTTCCAGAGTATCTTCAACAGCGTGAAACGCATGGACGACATCATAGAGGGGCTACTTCGCCTGGCCCATGCCGGCCGACGGGAACTGGATACAGGCACCATCGAGATAGAGCAGATGGTGACCTCGCTCGTGTATGACCTCAAGCCAGACCCCGAAGAGCGCAAGGTCGAGTTTGTGCTTGGAGAGTTGCCGCCCGCCTCGGGCGACCCGGTGCTGGTGCGCCAGGTGTTCACCAACCTCTTGTCCAACGCCCTGAAGTTCACCAGGGAGCGCGACCCCGCCGTTATAGAGGTTCGGGGGCAGGTGTGCGAGGCGGAGGTGGTGTACCAGGTACGCGATAACGGGACCGGATTTGATGAGGAGCAGGCGACCCGCCTTTTTAAGGTTTTCCAGCGGCTGCATCGCCAGGACCTGTACGAAGGCACCGGCGTCGGGCTGGCGTTGGTGAAACGCATCGCGCATCGGCACGGTGGCCGGGTCTGGGCCGAAGGCAGGGACGGTGAAGGCGCCACTTTCTACCTCGCCTTGCCGCTCGCTGACGAGCAGGCCCGGCGCTGATCGGTCGCTATTCAGCGCGCCTCATGGATTGCCTGACCGGCGGCTCTGAATAAGGTCAGTGCCAGGAGATCGCTGGTGGCTCCAGGAGGCGGGCGGTTGTTCCGTTGGAGTCTCGTCTCACTGGAACACGAATAAGCTCAAGCCCACCGAACCGCCATGTACGGACCCGTGCGCAGGTGGTTGGGGTCATGAAGGAGTAGCAAGTGGGAAACGTCATAGAGATAGATACAGAGAAGTGCACCAGGTGTGGGGCCTGTTTCGAAGTATGCCCTAGCGAGACCATCGGGCTCAGGAACATTGAAGGGAAGAAAGAAGCGTTCGAAAAACTTCCCGACACGTGCATCCAATGCGGCCATTGTGTGGCGGTGTGTGAGGCGAAGGCAATCAGCAACCGGCTTCTGTCCGGCGAGGATTTCGAGGAGCTGGAGCCAGTCGAGATAACGTCTCATTCGATGCGGAATCTCCTGCTTGCTCGCAGGTCGGTAAGGGTATTCAGGAAAGACCCGGTGCCCGACGATGTGGTGGGACAGCTCATCGAGGTCGGAGCCCATGCGGGCACCGGCGGCAACGCGCAGTCCGTCGGCTTCACGGTAATAAGAGACGCTGAGCTGCTGGACAGGCTCGAGATAGCGACACAAGACGTCATGTGGAACTCGTTGGCCAAGCTGTTCGACGTTAAGTGGCTTGTTCCGCTGTTGCGCCTGAGGTTCGGGAGCGAGAGGACGGAGCAAATAATAAAATACCGCGATTCGATGAGAAGGAAGAGAGAGAACGACGAGCTGGCTGGCGGGGTGTTCCGGGGCGCTCCCATGGTTATCCTGGCGCACGATGTCAAGAGCAACGACATGGGCCAGGTGAACTGCGCGATCGCGATACGGAACATCGAGATCATGGCGATGACGCTTGGGCTCGGCTCCTGCTGGGCTGGCTTCTTCATCATGGCCGCGAACCAGAAGCCGGTTACGATAAACCCGATGATACAGCTCGACGAGAACCGGAGGGTCTGGGGAGCGTTGATGATCGGTCACCCCCGATACAAATACGCATACAAGCTGCCGAGGGCGACGCGGAGCATCACGATCCCCTGATGAGATACTGGAATATACCTTAATATCGAGCCAAAGCCGCCGCCGACATCGAGCGAGTCATGTCGTCGGCGCTCGCTCCCGCGCAACGTCGGGAGATGTTCACACTACTGCGCGCTGTTAAGCGCGCCGCCGAGGAGGAGGTCAGATGAGCGACACAACCACCACCGTCAACCCGTGGCAGCCGCTCCCCTATACGGAATGGGCGCCGACGAAGAATACGCTACAGATGTGCACGCAGATGCTGGGCAAGGCGCGCCTCGCGCTCACCCCTGCCCTGCCGGAGTGGCTGCATGCCTGCCTCTACCTCGATGCCCGCGGCTTCGGGACAGGCGCGATGCCGTGGGGTGGTTCTGTCGTCGAGATGGGCATCGACGTGTTCGACTCCACAATGTGGATACACGTGAGCGACGGGCAGCGGCGATCGATCGCGCTCGCGCCGAACCGCTGTGTCGCCGACGTCTGGGCCGACTTCCACGCGGCGCTCGTCGACCTAGGCATCGACATCGACATCTGGGAGAAACCACAGGAGCTTGCCGATACGACACCCTTCTCCGAGAACCGCCACGACTGTCAGATCGACCCGGAGCATGCGCAGCGGTTCTTCCGCGTTCTCGCCGCGATCGACGGCGTCTTCGAGGAGTTCCGGTCGACGTTCTTCGGGCGCAGTGGCATCCAGTTCTGGTGGGGCGCGTTCGACTTCGCCGTGATGCTCTTCAACGGCAAGCACGATATGCCGCCGGACGATCGCGGCTACATCATGCGCTACGACCTCGATGCCGAGATGATGAACGCCGGCTTCTGGGCGGGAGACGACAACACGCCGAGCCCCGGCTTCTACGCGTACCTGAGCCCGCGGCCTGACGGCTGTGAGTTCGTGCCCATCGAGCCTGTGCACGCGGGTTGGGTCGAGGCGATGGGCGAGTGGCTGATGCCTTACGAGGCCGTGCGAACGTGCAACGATCCCCAGCAGGCGATCCTCGACTTCCTCGGCAGTGTGTACCGCGTAGCTACGACGATGGGCGGATGGGACGGACTCGACCTGAGCTACACTCTGCCAGCGCCCGCGCCGCGCGAGTAGACCAGTCCCCGACAGAAAGGTGGTCCCCATGGCCGAGTGCCAGCACATGAGAACCGTGCCCGTGCCCGAACCCGCCGCGCGCACCCAAGGTTGCGAGGAGTGTCTCGTGATCGGGCAACGCTGGGTCCATCTGCGCAAGTGCCTCGACTGCGGTCATGTTGGCTGCTGCGACCAGTCGATCGGGAAGCACGCCACGAAGCATGCCCGAGACACCGGGCACGCGGTCATCCGCTCCTTCGAGCCCGGCGAGGACTGGCGGTATTGCTACATCGACGAGACTACCGATTGACAGTGGCGCCTACCCGCCCCGCTCGTCATGTGCAGGCCCGGTTTTAAGATTGTAAACATGGTGGGAGGATGACCAGCTTGAACGATGGCGAGGCGCCAGTGGAATGGAAAAAGGGGCTCTGCGGCGTCTGCCCCTCTGGCTGCTGGGTCGAGGCCGCGCTACAGAGCGGTCGCATAGTCGATATCAGGGCCGACACCAGCCACGCTCTGGGGACCATCTGCAGGCGTGGCCGGCACGCCCCCGCGATCGTCCATTCGCAGCACCGGTTGATGCACCCCCTGAAGCGGGTGGGGCCCAAAGGCTCATACAATTTCGAGCGCATCAGTTGGGACGAGGCTTATGAAACGCTGGCGGACAGGCTCGAGCGGATCAAGGCGGAGTCAGGGCCACAGGCCGTGGCTATCTACACCGGGCGCGGTGCCCAGGAGCAGTCATTGTGCGACATGTTCCAACCGAAAGGTGTAAAGGTCTCGTCTGCTTCCAACATCCTGTTCCCGTTCGGGTCCCCCAACACTATGGGGGTCGGGGCTCTCTGCTACGTTTCGCTCCATATGATCGCGCCGCATGTCACGATGGGGCGCACGCAGATCGACATGTTCACGGATATCGATAACGCGGAGATGGTCCTGGTCTGGGGAACCAATCCGGCGACCGACTCGCCACCGGTGGACATGGAGAGGCTCGAGGCGGCCGCGAAGCGCGGAGCGGAAATAGTGGTGATAGACCCACGCCGCACAGAGGTTGTCGAGCAATGCAACGCGGAGTGGGTTCCCGTCAGACCAGGAACTGACGGCGCCCTGGCTCTCAGCATGCTGGAAGTGCTGATTTCGGAAGAGCTATACGACGAGGATTGCGCGGAAAACTGGTGCCACGGCTTCGAGGAGCTCGGAACTTACACGCAGCATTTCCGACCGGAGGTCGTGGAGAGCATCGCCGGCGTTCCCGCGGACACCATACGGGGGCTCGCGCGCGGGCTCGCGAACGCGAACGGGGCCTCCCTGCTGATGTACACCGGGCTCGAGTACTCGAACAGCGGTGTCCAGTCGGCGCGCGCCGTCCTTACGCTCTTCGCGCTTGCCGGGCAACTGGACGTGCCCGGCGGCATCGGGCTAGCCATGCCGGGAAGCCAGTTCCCCATCAACCGCTCCTGCAACCAGCCCAACCCGGACCTGGACCTCGCGGTGGCTCGTAAGGAATTTCCCGTATACAGCGACTACCGCGGGGAGAGCCACGCTATCGGACTGGTCGACTCTGTGCTCCGGGGTGAGCCGTATGCGATAAGGTCGCTGATAATTCACGGCTCTTCCCTGCTCACCTCCTGGCCGCGGACACCTGTCTGGCGCGAAACCCTTTCTCGTCTCGATTTCCTTGCCTGTATCGACCGCCAGCTCACGGCCGACGCGGCCTACGCGGACATCGTCATGCCCGCGACCACCATGTTCGAGAACTACTCGTACATGGTATACGGTCCAATCTTCAGGCTGAGAGAGAAGCTCATGGAACCTTTGGGAGAGGCGCGCAATGATTACTTGATCATGGCCGAGCTGGCTGACCGCCTCGGCTACGGTCACCTCTTTCCCCAGACCGAGGAAGAGATGATCCGCTTCGCCCTGGAGGGCTCGGGCTTCACCCTCGAAGACGTGAAAGCCGCGGGTGGCTGGGTGCGAGTTCCCACGCCGATGATGGAGTACAAGAAATGGCGGAAGGGTGGCCTGCGCGGGGACGGCCGCCCTGGCTTCGAAACCCCGACAGGCAAGTTTGAGATACACTCGACGGTGCTGGAGGATTATGGCTACGAGCCGCTTCCCAGGTACACCGAACCCAGGGAGGGCCCGATAGGAGACCCCGCCACGGCCAGACAGTACCCCCTGGTGTTCAACTCCGGAGCGCGACCCATGACCGACTTCCGTTCCCAACACCACGGGATCGAGGGGCTGGTGAAGGACTACCCTGAACCCACGGTGGACCTCAACCCGGCCGATGCGGCCGAGCGCGGTATCTCGAACGGAGACCTGGTGGAGGTCCGCACCGCGAGGGGCGCCGTCCCGTTCAGGGCCCGAGTGACACCGGATATCATGCGGGGCGCCGTGGAATGCGTCATGGGCGGCGGCACTCCAATAGGCCCGCGAGCGTGGCGGGAGTGGAACGTGAACGAGCTCACGGACCTTGGCAACTTCGACGAGATATCGGGATTCCCCGTGTACAAGGCGCTGCTCTGCGAAGTCAAGAAGCTCGAGCCCGGGACTCAGGAGGCTGGGCGCCCGGCGCCGTCCGCCGTAGCATCCGCGGGCTGGCGAGTTGACGGCGTGGGCCGGAACGAATCCAGCCCCGCGATAAGGGTCTACCTCGATAACAATGCGACCACACGCGTCGCCGAAGAGGTGCAGCGGGCCGTCCTGCCTTTCCTCGGAGACAGGCACGGGAACCCATCGAGCATTCACGCGGCAGGCAGAGACGGGCGGGAAGCGGTGGAGAAGGCCCGTCGGCAGGTCGCACAGTGCTTGAAGACGCGGCCACGGCGCATCGTGTTCACGGGCGGCGGCTCCGAGGCCGACAACCTCGCGCTCAAGGGAGTGGCGTTCCGCTATCGGGAGAAGGGCAACCGCATCGTGACGACCAGCGTGGAGCACCCTGCCGTCCTGAGCGCCTGCCGCTTCTTGGAGAGGAACGGCTTCGAAGTCACATACCTGCCCGTGGACGAAGATTGCCGGCTGGATGCGGAGGTCCTTCGCGAAGCGCTGGACGCGCGCGTGATTCTGGTCTCAGTGATGATGGCCAACAACGAGGTAGGGACCATCCTGCCGGTAAAGGAGCTGTGCCAGGTCGCCCACGAGAAAGGCGCCCTCTTTCACACCGACGCGGTGCAGGCCGTGGGCAAGATGGAGTTGGACGTGGAAGACCTGGGAGTAGACCTTCTCAGCATATCGGGGCATAAGTTCCACGCCCCCAAGGGGATCGGGGCGCTCTACGTGAGGAAGGGCATAGATCTGGAGCCGCTCGTCCATGGCGGCAGCCAGGAGCGGGGCCTCCGCGCGGGCACGGAGAATGTGCCCGCGATCGTGGGACTGGGCGAAGCCGCAGAGCTCGCGGGTAGGGAGCGCGAGGCGATGAAGGGCGTGGCGGCGCTGCGCGACGCGCTGGAAGCAGGCGTAAAACAACTGGTGCCCGACGCCAGGCTCAACGGGCGCCGGGACAGGCGCCTCCCCAATACACTCAACCTGACGCTGCCGGGGATACGCGGCGAGTCGGTGGTCATCGCCATGGATCAGCACGGAATCGCTCTATCCTCGGGCTCGGCCTGCAAGTCTGGCTCCCCTGAGCCTACGCACGTACTGATAGCAATGGGAAGGACCCCGGAGGAAGCGCACTGCTCTGTCAGGTTCTCTCTGTCCAGGTACTCCTCGGCGGATGATATCGAGAAAACACTATCCGCGCTGAAGCAGGTCCTCGAGGAGAAGAACAACGTCAGGTTGATGCCGTGCAAATAGCCTTCAACGGCCGCGTCTCAAGATCTGCGTCTTACCAGGTACTGGACGCTGAACCATTGCCGATCATCCGTCCAGACACGCTCCACCTGGAAGCCGGCGGAAGCCGCGAGCTTCTCGAACCCCTCAAGGGTGTATTTGTAAGAGCTCTCCGTCCAGATGCTCTCGCCGCGGGCGAAATGTATGGCTGACCCCACGATATGCACGGTCTGTTCATCCAGGCTCACCAGGTGCATCTCGACGCGGCTTTCCCCTGGACTGAAGAAGGCGTAGTGCTTGAAACGATCCAGCCGGAAGTCGGCGCCAAGCTCCGAGTTGATCCTCAGAAGAAGGTTGAGATTGAAGGCGGCCGTGACACCCTCGCTGTCGTTGTAAGCTCGGTGCAGGACCTCCGGGTCTTTTCTCAGGTCCACCCCGATAAGCAACGCCCCTTCCGGGCCGCAAATATCCGCGATTCGGTTGAGGAAATCACGGGCGGATAGAGGGTCGAAGTTTCCTAGCGTTGAGCCCGGAAAAAAGACGATCGTGCGCCCGTCAGGCAATTTCTTTCCTGGCAGATCGAAAGCCCGCGTGAAATCGGCACATACCGGAAGCACATCCAGACCGGGATAGGCGTGGCCGAGTTCCGCGGCTATCCGCTGCAGTTGTTCCAGCGCCATATCGATGGGCACGAAGCCGACTGGTCGATCCAGGTGATCGAGTAGAATCCTTGTCTTTGCGCAGTTGCCGCAACCGTACTCGATCAGAAGGACACTCGTTCCCAGCAGGTCCGCCATCTCCCGCACGTTCTCAAGCAGTATGGCCGTCTCGGTCTCTGGTATGTAGTACTCGTCCAGCTCACAGATGGCCTCAAAAAGGCAGGCACCCCGCTCGTCGTAGAAGTACTTCGGCGCGAGCTGCTTCCGTGGCTTCTTGAGCCCTTCCAGGACGTCGGCCAGGAACTCCTGGTGTCCGGGCCGCTCGTAGACCGGCGCTATGCCTCCTGGAGCCCGTACCGATAGTGACCTCCCGAGCGATGGGTTCGACACACCTCTCCCTCCGCCAGCTTGTGGCTTTTTAAGAGCCATTTCTGATCTCTCCAATTGGTAACAACCGAAGCTTGTATTTCTGGGTTGCCAACGAATTGCCAACATTCAATATCATACGATGTTTCCAGTTTCTCAGGTTATTTTGATTGCACCATCGTTACGCTTACGAAGTCCTTCTTATCCTTGGAAAACTGCTTCTTCCACGTATTACCCCCGTCGATGGTGACGAGGATTGTGCCCCTTGCACCTACCGCGCAAGCGCTCATCAAGTTGGCTGCCGATAGAGAATACAAGGTGCGCTTCGTGCTCGAGGCTTGCCGAGCCCACGAGCTACCTCCATCGTACGTCTTGAAAATGGCCCCACCGACTCCGGCAATCCAGACGGAGCGGGGTTCAACGGCTGCCATTCCCCAGAACCGGTCGATATTGTTGGCCACGAATTGTCGGCTCCAGTGATTCCCGGCGTCTTTTGTAGTGAGCACGTACGATGGGTTGGCCTGGCCGACTATAATGCCATTCGGGTCGGCGACCACCTGGGCTCTTCTTATTCCACTGGTCACGATTTCCCCGAGTGTCAGGCTGGCTTCAAGATAGAGCCTGGTCCAACTTGATCCGCTGTCCAGAGTCCGGTAAGAAGACTTTGAGTCCATAACTTGCGCTCCATTCAAGGGGTTTCCTCTCGTCATGAAACCAATAATGCAAGAAAGGCCTTTTCCGTTTCATGCTTCAGCTACTCCAGGGCGTACGCCTTTCCAAGAGAAACGTCGCGGATGAGGGTCAGCGACACGGGCGGTATCCTGTTAATCCTGTAAACACGGTGTAAACAATACTGGATAACACAGGGGGGATAGACAGCGGAGCGTATTCAAATGCGGGATAAATGTCCCCGGACAACGGGAAAACACGAGGCTTGGAGGTGACATGTTGAGGACAGTCGGCGAGCATGCCGCGGAATCCGGCCAACCAGGCTGAAAAGGCCGGAATCGTGTTTGGATATCGGCGTTAGGGGAGGTAAATGGGGAATACCCGAGAGACTGTTCTTACTGAAATGGAATGATATCAGGTGACGGCAAGGAACCTGCGATGAAGAAGATCGCCAGTATTGCTGTCCTCGCGTCGAAACTTCTCTCATCCGTATCGTTCTCAGGTTGCGGGACTGAGAAACAATCACAGACCGGCACCACCAGGAATGCGAAGCCGGCCGTCAAGAAGGTCACGGTCGACGACATGCAGGTCTGGTACCGCGTGTACGGCAAAGGATATCGCCCTTGTAATGATAATGGGTTACAGGGGAACGCAGGACTACTGGGACCCCACGGTCATCGAGATGCTCTCGCGGAAGTACAAGGCGATAACGTTCGACAACCGGGGCATGGGTGCTACTATCGCGGGAACCAGGCCGTTCACGATGCGGCAGTTTGCGGACGACACGGCGGGCTTTATGGACGCTCTCGGTATCACAAAGACGAACGTGCTAGGGTGGTCGATGGGCACAAACACCGCCCAGGATCTGGTCCTTGCGTACCCGCAGAAGGTCAACAAGCTGGTCCTGTACGCGGCGGACACCGGCGGGCCGCGGGCAATCCTCCCGGCGCCTGGCTCGCGCAGTTCCCGGGAGGTGAGCATGGAATCCAGTTCCAGTTCCCTGAGGCATTCGCAAACACATGGCTCAACTTCTTCGCGGCGCCTGAGAACTGAGCGGGAGAGAAAAGCGCCGACTACCTTTCAGATAGAATGTCAGACTTGGAGGAGGCGCATGGGGAATAACGGTTCTCTTTCATCCATCGGTTAGGACACAGAGAACAACATGTCCAGCTTGACAATCACTGCAATCGCAAATCGGCTGGTTCTTTCACTTCACTGCATCAGGAAGCGTGCTTTTTCACCCAAGCAACATATTGGTCCATCCAGTTCTGCAGGAATTCTTTGCTGCCCGCACCGATGTTGCCGGCCTCGTCAAACAGCCCGTCCGTTACATGGATGAACGCTTCGGGTTGGCCAAGCGTCGGAACGCCAAGAAACGTGAGAATGTTGCGCAAATGCTGTTGTGCCATGGCCGTTCCCATAACGCCGATGGAAGCGCCCAAGACACCAGCCGGCTTCCCCGCCCAGGCGTTTTTGCCATGAGGACGTGAAGCGTGGTCGATCGCGTTCTTGAGCACGCCGGGGATCGAGCGGTTGTATTCGGGCGTAACGAACATAAGGCCCTGGGCGTCCATGATCTCGCTCTTTATCCGTTTGACGGACTCGGCCTGGTTCTCGTCGTCGTCCTGATTGTAAAGCGGCAGGTCGCCGATCTGAACCTGTTTGAACGTAAACTCCGGAGGCGCCAACTTTACGATGGCGTCAGCCAGCTTGCGGTTGAATGAATCCTTGCGAAGGCTACCGACGATAACGGCGATCTGGTACTGGCTCATGATGATCTCCAAAAAGGTTGTAGATTTCGGTATTCTACTAATCCCGGGGCGGCCGAGCACCTCGCGCCAGCGGTGTTGGCGTGCCGTTGTCCGCTCCCCTCAACGACTGATCGCTGCCCCGACAACACATTATGGCTGACGAGTATGGCAAATTCCAGTCACATCATCGCTGAAGTGGTTTGATCCCTTTATGCGTTTTGGGCCCAGCGCTCGCTGAACCGCACCGAGACCTTGAGCACAAAGTCGACAAGCCGCCTGCTGAAGCGGTTCGTCAGGTCGACGAGGTGAGTCTCGAAACCTATCGGCGCCACGCTCTTGTTCTTCTCGACCGCACACACTATCGCACCAGCAACCCTCGCGGGGTCGTACCGCTTGCTCGCGAGGAACCGGGCCGCCTTCTCCTCAGACTGCGGGGTAAATTTGCGCTGCGTCTCGGAGCACATGCGCACCGACTTCGATACGTTAGTGTTCATGACCCCGGGGCAGACGGCGGTGAAGCCTACTCCGTGCACCGCGCCCTCGGCCCGCCAGACGCGCGTCATTGAAAGCACCGCGCTCTTGGTGCCGCTATAGGCCGAGAGTATCGGCAGGGGCGACAGGGCGGCGGCGGACGATATGTTGACTATGTGCCCGCTCCCCCGTTGTCTCATGCGCGGATAGAAGTAATGAGCCCCGTGGATGACTCCCCAGAGGTTGATGCCAATGATCCATTGCCAGTCCTCGATCTTCATGTCCTCGAGCTTTCCCGCGAGCACGACGCCGGCGTTATTGACCAGGACGTCGACTTGCCCGAACTCCTTGTAGACACGTTCGCTGAACCCCTCGACCTGAGAGGCCTGCGATACGTCTACTATGTCCGTCAGAACCTCGGCGCCGCGCGCTTCCAGCACGTCCTTGACCTCTCGAAGACCGTCGCTGTCGATGTCGCAGAGCGCAAGCTTCGCGCCCCGCCCCGCGAACGCTTTGGCCGTGGCCTCGCCCAGCCCGTGGGCCGCACCCGTTATGACAACCACTTTACCGGTGAAATCAGTCATGGCTCTCCCTTATCGATGCTCATCTCGAGTAATACTAATTAATCTTCTCGGGGTTCTCAGATCTATTCTTCAGCCGACACTGCCCATGAGGACCCACCGGCGCGACATCCTGTTGCCAATCGAGGAGGTTGAGACAATTGTGGGCCCAAGCAATCAATCCTAATACCATAGCCCTGATCGATAGGTTCGTGAAGCTCGGGATACTGAAAGAGACTACCGGTAGGAAGAGGAACAAGATATTCGCGTATTCAAGGTACATAGATACCCTTACTGTCAAATAGTCGAAAGATCGATTTCCTGTCTGCAAACGCGCTGAACAACAACTGGGTCTTCATGGAACACCACGGCGGCCTGAGTGGTATGATTTTACGGGTTCGCCTTGCCGCGCCGCCAGCGCGCCCGCAGACGTGAGCCTGGAAACGACCTGCATCACAGGTAAAGAGATAATGGTCGAGCGCGCCATGTATTGGAATAGCAGAGGTGCCGGAACAGATACGATCGGCGGTTACTCTCGACAGGCGCGCTTTGAGGCCGAGACAGGCAATACCTTTATCGAGCCCCACAACCGATGTGACGGCCTGCGGCTCATGGCGGTGGAAAGGGGCAAGTGAGAGGTTTTGTTCGCACCCGGCCCAGGTAGAAGTCTGCAGGAGAGATGATGCCAGTAGCGGCGGTGGCCCAGAGCATACCCACGACGATCGCGCAAAGTGTGCACTCAGGCTTTGCGGCGACGATGATGGCAGCGGCCTCCCTTTTCGGCCTGGTGCTGGTCGCTCTTACCTTTGGATATCGGGCGGCGATGGACCGCATCGAAAACACGAGTGACTTCCGTCACTTCGGAGCGTGGTTGTGGTCGTCGGGGCTTACGTGCTGCGTCTACTACGCCTACTGCCTGCTGATCCCCGCCCACCTCATGGTGACCAACTACTCCCAGACCCGCATCATTGCCTGGATCATCGCGTCCTGTGTTTTCATCCTGGCGGGCCACGTTGTCGAGACCAGGGCACTATTACGGATGGGACACGAGGACTGGGACGCCTTTAAGCGGGTGTTCGCCGCACAGACCGCGATTGTGGTGCTGATATTCGTTGGCTTCGTGGCCGTGAACGTGAACGCCGTGAGCATGGCATCGAAGCTCACCCGTTTCGACGAGCTGCTGGTCGCCCTCGCACTGACCCTCGTCCTCGTATCAATCCGAGCGGTCCTGCTGGTGGCCACGTCGTTCTATGCCATCACGCTTCTATACACCTACGAGCAGGAGCAGAAGACCTGCGAGTTCTGCGGCCAGCGGGTGCCAGGACAGGCGATCAAGTGCCCCTACTGCCACTCAACGCTGCAGGTGGAAGCCGGCCAGATGGAGAGTGACGTGCCCTGAAGCTCTAAGCAGGTTACAGCTTTTTAACGTCCCTTTAACATTAGGATAACTTCAGGTTAACCGCCTGAAATGAAGATTCTTATTGTGACATACAGAACACGCATGGAAAAGGCGAGTGACGCTTTGGTGGAAATCGACGGAGAAGGCGGACAGTACGTCCGACATGCGAGCAAACTGATGCTTGGCATCTCGAAGAGACTCGTCAGGTCGACCATTCGCACTGGCGGGCAAAAGCGCCTGCCTCCCGAGCAGGTCTTGTTCCTCGTGGAGCTCGCCGAGCGCGGCACCATATGCGTACGAAACAATGTCACCGATTCAAACGTATTCCCCCGGGTCTCACGGCGTTTTGTAAAGAGCCTCGCGAGGAAGGGCCTCGTGAACAAGACCAGGGAGTGGGCGGACAAGCGTGTCGTTTGCCTCTCTCCCTCGGCCAAAGGCAAGGACGTGGCGGAGGAGTTGCTGCGGGGTTACGAGGAGGCGGTCAGAAAGGCGCTCGAAGGGGCGAGCTACAGGGAGAGGGAGGCGTTCCTGACCATGTTGACGCTGATCGATGAATCGTTTGTTTGAAGCAGGGGATGGGTGATGGCGATGTCTCGGGAAAGGGAGGAAGAATGAATAACACAAGGCGAAGAGTCGGTAGAATCAGTCTCGTGTTGTGTGTCGCGGTAGCGCTGGCCCTGATGACGGTCTACCTGGCATCCTGTGGGAGCGGAACGACCACAAAGAAGTCGACGACCAGCACGACGACCAAACTCCCGCCAGGAACGACCAAACAACAGGCAACGGCCGAGTCTACGGGGACTGGCACCCAGGCCCAGAGCACCCAGGCCCAGAGCACCCAGGCCCAGAGCACCGGTTCGACGCAGGCGGCGTCGACCACCCCGTCGGCTTCCGCGATCCTGGCCGGGGCGCAGTTCACGATCGTGAGCGCCACGAGGCCCAACACGAACCAGGGCGTTATCTCCTCCAGCGCGCGCGCCGTGCCGGGGGATTACCTCCAGGTGGAGTTTAAGATCTTCAACAACGGAGTCGACGGCCTCGTCGACCTTTCCCAGTACTCATTCCGACTGCAGGGCCCGGGCATTGCCGCGGACACCTACTCGGACTACTACGGCACCACGGGTACTTACGGCGCTTATGTCAACGACAACGAGATATCGGCCACGCTGCTCGATTACACGAACCTGGCCCCGGTGACCGTCAAGCTCAAGGTCGGGGAAGAGCTGGACAAGGTGTTCGTGTTCTTCGACCTGAACCCGCTGACGAACGCCCCGAACGCAAGTGTCACCAAGGCAAACACCCAGCTGGTCATATACAAGACGAGCGGCACGGATTACGGCACGCAGGTGGCGCTACCGCTTACCGGCTATCCGGACTGAGAGGCAGGTCAGACAGATGAGAATATTCCACAGAGGGTTCAGGAGCTTCAGGCGCAATTACACGCGCAACATAATAGTGGTGGTCCTGCTTTTTGTCTGCCTTACCTTCAGCATGTCCATGCTCGCCGTAAAGCTGGCGGCGGACAACCAGATGCAGACAATCAAGGGGACGGTCGGCAACTACGCTGAGATCAAACTTAGCTCCGCGTACCAGATGAAGCAGTTTGAAGCGGAGCGCCAGAGGACCGCCGCGGAGCGGGCCGCCGAGGCCCGCAGCATGACGACAGCGCAGGAGCAGGCGAACAGGGTATCGGACCTGGTGCCCGCGACGCTCGCGGACGAGTTCTCGAAGGACAACCATATACAGACCTACGACGAGGTCCTCGAGACCAACGTTACTGTCCCGGGGCTGACGAACACCAACATGCAGCAACTGTTCCAGTTGCGCCAGGGCAACGGTGAGGGGCAGGGAGGTGGAGGTGGTGGACGAGGCCTCGGAACCGGGGGCATGACTCAGAACAGCTTCTACTTCGCTGGAAATACGAACGGGGCTTCCGCGTCCGATTTCACCACCGGAGCGAAGAAGCTGATATCGGGCAAGCAGTTCACCTACGAAGATTACAAGAACGCCAACCCGGTGGTGGTTATAGAGAAGAACCTCGCAAGCCAGAACAGCCTCAAGGTGGGCGACACCGTCGAAGCTCAGGTCAGCGGGGCGTCGGGTGTCGCTTCCACCATCGACCTCAAGATCATCGGCATCTATGAGACGGTCCAGACGCAGCAGCAGAGCCAGAGCAGCAGTTCCAGCGTGTCCAGCTTCAATCCCGCCGGAAACGAGTTCTTCGCCCCGCTGTCGGTGGTGCAGAAGCTCAACAGCACGCCGGCCTACGTGTCGCTGGGCTCCTACTACTTCGACTCCGTTGATAACACGGCGGCGCTCAAGGCGACGTTCAAGAAGGACGCGTCCGGCACGGGCGACAAGTACGAGCTTGCCACCGATCTCTCCGACTACCAGGCTATCGCGGACCCGCTTCTCAAGGCGAGGAACACCTCCGTGATCGGTCTCGCGGGAGCGCTTGGCGCTTGCGCGGTAATAATCCTGCTCGCCATGGTCATCATCGTGAGCAACCGCACGCGCGAGCTGGGCATCCTCAAGGCGATTGGTTCAACCGACCGGCAGGTGATCGGCCAGTTCGCGGTCGAGATACTGTGCGTCTGCCTGGTGGCGATCATCCTGGCGATGGGGGCGACGGCGCTCATTGGTCAAAGCCTGGGCAACTGGCTGCTCCCCAAGAGCACATCGACGTCGAGCCAGCAGGCCGCTTCCCAGAGCGCGCCGGGGGGCTTTGGCGGCGCGGCCAGCCGGTTCCTGAACCAGGATAACCTTTACAAGAACGGCGGAAGGTTTTCGTTCAACAGCGCGAGCCAGAAGCAGCAGGCGGCCAAACTCAACGTCGTCTACCGCGGCTCGCTGTTCCTGTACGGCATCTTGATACTCGTCGGTATCAGCCTGGTCGGGATGGCGATACCGGTGTTCTGGATAATCAGGTTGAGGCCCGCGCGGGTCCTGAGCATGGAATGAGGTCACAGACATGACAGAACAAGAGATCCTCAGCGCTACGGACGTGAGCAAGACGTTCCAGGTGAAAGCCGGTGACGTCACCGCGGTAGACTCCGTGAGCTTCACCGCGGGCAGGGGCCAGGTAACCACCATCGTAGGGCCGTCGGGCTCAGGCAAGACAACGCTGCTGTACATCGTCGGATCGCTCGAGAAGCCCGAGACCGGCGCCATTGAAGTGGCGGGAAGCAACATCCTCGACCCTGCGACCGATCTGGTCAGGTACCGAAGGAAGCACGTGGGATTCGTCTTCCAGTTCTTCAACCTCATCCCGACTCTGACCGCTCTCGAGAACGTGATGCTGCCCATGGACCTGGCTGGAGTCTCGCCCGAAGAACAGAATAGGCGTGCTTCAGAGCTTCTGGATGGGATGGGAGTCAGCGGGAGGCTTCTCAAAGCGAGGCCGAACAAGATGAGCGGGGGTGAGAACCAGAGGGTCGCGATCGCCAGGGCGCTGGCCAACGATCCGGACATCATCCTGGCCGACGAGCCCACCGGCAATCTGGACACCGCCACCGGCCGAACGGTGATCGACATCCTGTCCAGGCTGGCGCACGAAAGCGACAAGTGCGTCCTCATGGTTACGCACGACGAGAGCGTTCTGGACGTCTCCGACAGGGCCTTCCGCATGGTGGACGGCCATCTGAACGAGATCAGAGCGTAGGCGCGACCGGGTCGCGCAGCGCTGACGCCAAACATGTGAAGGGGTAAGTGATGAAGAGACCACTGTTGATGGCAGCCCTGGCCATCCTGCTCGTCGCGGTCTTCGCCGCCGCGGGCTGCGGGGGATCGACCAGCGCGACGGGCAATTCCAACAAGTCGGGCGGAGAGGTGAGCGAGGCATCACTCGGCGTGCCTGTATATCCGGGAGCCACGAAGGAAAGCGCCTCGGCGGAGAGGCCCTCTAACGGCCCGCGACGGTTCGGCGGTAGCTTTCCTGGAGGCGGCAGCTACCCAAACTGGAGAGGACAGAGCTCGCCGAACTTCAACGGGCAAAGCGTGCCCTCGAGGTCGCAACTTCAGCCTCTGGCGACGCTGTGGACGCCCGATGCGTCCGACAAGGTAGTCGCCTGGTACAACAACAAGCTGAAGGGCAAGAGCGGCTACAAGGAGACGTCCGGTTCCCAGGGTTGGGCCGCAGGCGGCAGAACGCCGACTACAATGTTGTCTTTCAAGTCCGGAAACACGACCAAGCTGATAACTGTCCGCCAGTCAACCCAGAGCAAGGGCGGCACTACCATAACGGTCAGGAACGCTTCGGAGGGAACGCCCGTTGCCCCGCAGACGAACCAGTCGTACTAGCGGGCAGGCGGAGTCATCTCTGGGGAAAACGGTTCGTCGTCGCGCAGACAAGCGATGCTGACCCGGGTTCCAGGTGTTTAACACCGAGGGAACAGGAGTGGTGTTGAAACCCGATCCGAGCCGCTATAGAAAGCGCAACGAGGACTCCCACCGGCTCGTCCGCGTCGACGATATCGACATCGCATTCAGGATGCGCGGCGAAGGTGAGCCGCTCGTGATGATTTGCGGGTACGCCACTACCATGGAGATGTGGGACCAGAACTTCATCGAGCGGCTGGCGTCCAGTTACAGGGTCATTACGTTCAACAACAGGGGCATGGGGCACACGACCTCCGGGACCGCGCCGTGGAGCATCGACCGGTTCGCTGCCGACACGGCGGGCCTGATACAGGCCCTGGGCTTCGACAGG